>Ga0210406_10006337_pt1 | contig 12281 bp, 18 predicted proteins | sample IncBWC30MmetaG_FD_155454 | JGI IMG/M metagenome (GOLD analysis project Ga0210406, IMG submission 155454) | Forest soil microbial communities from Barre Woods Harvard Forest LTER site, Petersham, Massachusetts, United States - Inc-BW-C-30-M | ecosystem: Environmental > Terrestrial > Soil >...
CGCATTCACAGTACGAACATCCGAAGCATCCACCAGACAAGGAATATCGCGACGATGGCTCCCGCGATGTGAACGATCCAGTCGCCCGCTGTTTTCGGTTTCCCAAAATTGAACATGCGGCAATGGTAGCAGGCTCCGCGCAGGCGACGTTACATCGTGGCTACGCTCAAAATTCCAATCGCGGAGAGGCAAGCAGACGGCGCAACCTTGCGCTATTGAACGAAGCCGTCTTAAGGCAATTCGTAGCAGGCCTTTGTCGTGCGTGACTCGCATGGATTACCATTCAGGCGAGCCATCACATCAGCAGACTGAAGAGGCATTATGAAGAAGGCGGCATTCTGCGTTTCCATTCTTCTTGCGCTGTGCGTTGCGACAGTTGCTCAGGATTCTTCCTACTACAAAGCGATTGACAAAGGCGCTGCAACTCCAGTTCCGCCGAACCAGTTTAGGCAGATGGAACAGGATGCACTAAAGGACTATTCGCATGCTGAAAACTACGAAAGATTAGCAACAGCATTCGGAGGCTCTACCGAGAAAGTATGGGCGGTAATTTACGGGGAAGTGTTTTGTGATCTGTCGTCCGATGCTGACCGCAGGAACGCGATTGGCTCCTTGGTGTATCAGGCCTATGAAAATTCTCTCTCCAGTAACGGCGGCAAGTTGTCAGTCAGTTTGACCGAGAATGCTCAGGCTGTTCCGGGACAAGCCCCTTTCGAGTCTCAGTTCGAGATTGCGTTTCTCATGGCAGCCGCCCCGCTTGGGAATAACTTGATGCCTCTCTCGGTTCAAAAATTAACCCAGATTCGGAAGAATCAACGGTCGCTGTTAAACGAGAAGAAGCTCTCATCGAACGAGTTGATGCGTTGGCAGCAAACCATCATCGCAGCGGGTCACTTCGATGCCTACAACTATTGGTTATTCCAAGGCGCACGTCCCGATGAGTTCACCCAGTGGGCAAAAGAACACCAAGCCCAGTACCAAGCGTGGCTAGATTGGCTGGCGAAGAACAAGTTCACGGTCCAGACACCAGACTTCCAGCGTCTTTACCTCATACGTGGTCGGCACTGAAAGCCCCATCGGTCTTCCGACAAGCGTTATAGGTAGTTGCCGAAAAAGTGCGCCGTGGAAAGTCGCTGGACTTCAGCGGTGCAACTCCACCGCCCTCCAGTTTGCGCCCGATTCCTGCTCGTCCGGACCTACGCCAGAACGTGCTCTGGGGCAGTCGCTACAGTCCGACATATCACGATACCTTCGGCCCCATACGAAGGGTTGATCTCCAGCCCGGAAAGGCCCTGTTCTTGCGCTTTGCCGAGGAGTTGCCGCGCCTTCTCGACTTCGCCACTTTTCAGGTCGTAAGCCTGTTCGATGTCTTGCACGGTCAGTTTTTCTGGCGCGATGAGCACAAGGTCGAAGATGATATTCCCAGCCCTGAGACCGCAGATGTTTAGAGCCTCAACGTCAGTCAAGATAATTGTGGAACGTTCTCCGGCCATCGTACGAACGAAGAAACGAGCTTGTTTGTCTGGCGAAAGCCACACACCATCAAAGAAACCGTCGTGCAGATTAGGAAGAGTCGTCATGCCCGTATTCTCACGAAACTGCCAACGGTTGCAAAATCCCGGCAGAAGGTCGAAGGGACGGCGCAAGCTTGTGACATGGCCTGATCAACAGTTGTCCGGTATCCATCGCGCTTCAGTACGAAACCTTCGCGGTGGGCTGATAGGGATCACTCATCACGTCAATCCGATGGAAGGAATCAACGACAATTGTAAGTTTCGCGGTTTCGTTGGAGGCCAGTTCTTTGCCTGACAGGTGGTATCGGAATGTCGTGTCATATTTCCATTCGGTTCGGAACAGATTAGGAAGCGTGAACTTCCAACTCTTTACGATTGCTGCTGTAACCTCCCTGAGCATAGGATGCCCGGACTTCACGTCCACTGACGCCACTTCGCCTTTGTCATCCAGAATGAATGAAACCTTCACCTCACCTTCGATTCTTGCCGCCACGGCAACGGGAGGATACTTCGGCATCTGGGCCGACTGAAGAATTGGTTCAGGAAGCGACTGCGCCAAAGAGAGGCAGCAGAGGGCAAGAGGACTGAGGATAAGCCAAAGCACTCTTTTCATAGCAGCAGCATCTTAGCTGGACCTGCTAAGCATCGCAAAATGATCCGAGCAGAGAACTGGATTACTTGGCGTAACAGTGCGCCGTGAAAGCCACTGGGCTTCCCGCCCGGAAACGGGTTCCCTCCACCCGGTAGCGCCTGCCACATCCAGCTTCGATCTTCTGGAGCGAACGATCTTTCAAATGCGTTGACCAGATCGACCCGATTCTCAAAGAGTGTAACCGTCTGGTTTCAACAGTCACGGGCGTTTTCTCCTTCGAGTCTGGTACGATAGTGCGGCTTTTTACGCGAGATGGACAGATGAAGAATTTCTCGATTGCCGTCTTCGTTATCTGCGCGATCTTGGGAATTGCGTATGGGCAGCAGGGACAAAAGAAATCTGCACATGATTCCGCCGAATGGAAGACGGTGGCCGACCAATTCATGTCCGAGTTGGTGGGAAATCGAATCGACAAGGCGCTTGACCTAATGGAGCCTGAATTCAGCGATGCAGCGGGTGGAAAGCAGAAGGCCAAAGAAGCAATAGAAGGGTTGTTCGCCTACTGCGGACGCCCGCTGGACAGCGAGTTCAAACACGAAGAGCGTGGCTTCAAACAGTATCTCAGCGGCCCGCGAAAAGAGATGCGGAAATTCTACTATGCATCAGCCACGAACCAGTACTCAAAGGGCGTCTGCTTTTTTGCCATTGAAGTTGTACCCGCAGACGGCAGTGGGCATAGAGTGACCACGTTTGGCCCACTAAAACTCCAAAGTGGCCAACTCCCAGACTGGCTTAAGTAGCAGGAGCCTCGGTTGTCTGGTGAAAAAGTGCGCCGAGAAAGGCGCGGGACTTCATCGGGTGCAACTCCCGCCCGGCAAACTGGTTCCCTCCACCCGATGGCAATCGAGTCGGTTGTTTCTCAGTAACGAAAAAGCACGCTTCCTAAGATTTCCCTGCGGGTAGCCGGGCAGCGCCAGTTCCTTTGCCGGGGGAAGCGTAAGGGGCTGATTACGACAAGTACGCTGCAACTCTAGCACTTCGTCCGGGAGTTCATCTCGATTTTGAGCCGAGCAGAATGGGCTCGGTTTCGACCAGCTTAAGAAGTTTCACCATCTGTCGGGTCCGATCTTTGTATGTCTTGAAATGCGGACTCTGCAAATGCGATTCGTAAGCTGCTGCATCCCTGTAGGTCTCGAACAGTCTGATCTGTTCAGGATGCTCTTTGAGCGAAACAGCATACAGCGTCAAGACCCCCGGCTCAACGCGAATCGAAGTCTCGATTTCCTCTTTGAGAGCGAGTTTGTAGGCTTGAAGCTGCACCGGATCAACCTCCAGTTCTGCTATCCGCACAATCGGGCCTCCGACCGATTCGGCAGCGGCACATCGCTGGGCTGAAAACAACAACGACGCAACCAACGATGTCCCGAGCAGCAGGGCTTGTCTTCCCGTCATATGCAACCCCTTGTCACGATTAGAGCGATCTGATTTAACTTCCAGAACGAATCGAACACTACACGCATGTCTCATCAGTCTACCCTTACCGACACAAGGTAGTCGGCGACACGGTGCTCCAAAGAGCCGCTGGACTTCAGCGGGCGCAACTCCCGCCCGGGAACTGGATCGCCCCCATCCAGCTTCGACTTTCTGAATCGGGGCGCTTTTTCATGATGCATCGACCCGGTTCTGAGTTACCGATGTCGTGCCGCCTTCGAGTCTGTGGCGGCTGCCTTGGCAATCCAAGACGCGGGAATCACAGCGAGAAGGACGCACAACCCTCCTGCTGCAATCAGTCCCCACGAAAACATAGGCTGACCAGTCCAGTGAGTTACGACCTGAACGCCCCTGAGCAGCAGCGCACTTCCCACTATCGCTAGTGCCAGCCCCGCACCGACCAGCTTTAAACGTCCATACGGGCGGACTGTGGGAGGAATCTCGTGGTGCTTCATCGTACCCATCATAAGCCAATGGCTAGGATGGCTGCGTAACAGTGAGCCGCGTAAGGCGCTTGGACTTCAGCGGGTGAGGCTCCCGTCCGCCCGCAAACTGGTTCGCTCCATCGCCCGGTAGCGGAGGCTGCCTATCCAGCTTCGATGTTCTGAAGCGGGGCGCTCTTGCGGAACTTGCCATTCTAGGGCGCGTTCGTCGCACAATCGGCTGGACACGCCGACTTTGCGCGGATATCCTTCCCGTATGTTCTGGCGTCTGAACGAAGCGAAGCTCAACAAATTGAAGAGGGAGTATTGGCTCCGGTGCAAGGTACGAGGGAGAACCCGATTCATATGGTACGAAGGAGTGCTACCGAGCCTCCTGACTTGCTGTGTCGTTGTGTTCGTTGTTCCGGCTTATGAGGCATTCGCGAATCACTCGCCATTCTCTCTGCGCTCTATGACTTCTGGACACTGGACCGTTTTCATCGACCTCATCCTCCTTGCCGTCTGTCTGCTGGGAGGCTTCTTGACAGGTCGGTGGAGATGGACCGACTTCGAGAAAAAGTACCCCGAATAATCTCCGCGCTTTGGCGCAGATAATGCCATGAGATTCCCCGACCACCTTCGCTCTGTTTACCGACCAGCGGTCAAAACGTGAAATGGACTGTTCTCAGCAAATTAGCTTGCAAGGCCCTTTAACATTCGTCGTTCTTTGTTCAAGATGAGGCGTACGACGCTCTACGCCGTCGTGATCACGGGTGCTCTGTTGTTTCAAGCACAGGCAGCGATTTCATGTTCGTTGGCGGACGGGTATTTTTACCAAGTCACCCGGTTACGCGGGCAACTCGTCGGCATGACGAATTACTGGCCTCTGCTGGGCTACGGCTCCTATCCAAGCTGGTTGCGGTATCGGATGGCACGAGACAACGTAAAGCTCCGGTTGTACAAGTATGGCTGGCCAATACACGACCACTCCCAAACGCCGCTCGTCAAGACGGTAGTCACTGGCAAGAATGGCCGCTTTGACTTCGGAAGCGTCCCACTCGGGCATTACAGGCTCGTGATCGACTGGCCCGCCACTGATAGCAATTCCTTCGATGTGGAGATCAACAATCTTGCTACCGAAACCTCATCGGTCACGATTGATGTGTCACCCGTTGACCCGGACTGCAAGGGCGGGCACGAGTTCACAGTGCACTCCAAGTGACCGCCAGATTGCTGAAAAATCTCTATTCCGCTGACAATCCCAATCGCGGAGGAACGAGCAGACGGCGCACGCTTGCGTCATGGCCTGTCAGCTATTTGCGTGCCGCGCTTTAGTCGAGCAGAAGCTCCACTCTATCGGTTGCATCCCGACCACCCGGTCCATGCTCGTGAATTAGCTCAGTCAGCCAATCGAATACAGTTGGACCTTGATCGGATTGCGCCTGCTTCAAATCCTGAGCTACTTGAGGACGATTCGTGGGATGGCATCGAGCCAAGAGCAGTTCTAACTGGCGAACAGTTTCGGAGTACCCGAGTCGCTGTCTAGAAATTTGGTGGTTCCTCCATCGAAGCGTGAAGCCATCATCCGGCGTGCCGCATCCTCCGCTTAGCACGTCATCAAATGCATCTAGATTGCTCAACGGTGGGTCGAAGCCGGGTATTACCACACGAGTGAACTCCGCGTAGAACTCTTCCAATGTCGAGAAGCGGGTACCGTCGATCTCGTATACCATCAAGCAAATTGTCCCATCGGCGGCTGCGATTGTCGATGCTCAATTGGCGTAACTGTGCGCCCTGAAAGGCGCTGGACGGCGGCGGGTGCAACTCCCGCCCGCGAACTGGTTCGCTCCACCCGGAGTTCTCGGCGTTTTAGCGAATCGTTTGAAATGCACGTCCGCGCTTTCTGTGCAGATTCTCGGAGGAGTTTCGTAACGACCCCGATTTCGTCAATCATCGCTTACAATCTGCAATCATGCGAGGAATAGAGTTCGAGGTCGTTTGGTTCGATCAAGACGTAATTCAGTGCCAAGTCACGTGCTCAAACGGTCCTTTTCGCGGCGCGACGAAGATTTATCTGGCTCACAATGATCTATCAAAAGCCGCTGAGACATTGAGTGGTTTCCCATCGAACATCAAAGACTCCCGCGATGTCCAACTCGGAGCTTTTGAATCGAAAATGGCTGGCGGCGGTATTTCGATGAGTTTTCGGTGTGTCGATTCTGTGGGGCACGCCGTGGTGATCGTTAGGCTTCGGGCTGACGGTTGCAAGGGACCCAATGAGCCTGAATCTGTCTGTCTGTATATTCCGGTCGAAGCGGGTTCAATCGATTCGTTTGTGACGAAAGCTCGATCAACCAATGACACGAAGGGAGCGAAGGCGTACCTGCACATGGCCGATCACACTGTCGGGTGGGTGCAACGAAATTACCCTAGTCTCGTCACGTTTGCTATCCCTACTTGGCGAAACAGTGCGCCGTGAAGAGGCGCTGGACTTCATCGGGTGCAAATCCCGCCCGCAAACTGGTGCGCTCCAACCGATGGCAATCGAAGTCGGTTGTTTCTCAATAACGAAAAGCACAGTTTTCGTGGATTTTCCTGCGACCAGCCGGGCGGCACCAGTTTGGGTCAGCAGTCTTTCGCGTTATCGCCCTTCGATGTAGAGTCATCATCATGAAGCGAAGAAGGGCAATGTTAGCGGTCAGTCTTGCGCTGCTCGTCGGATGTCAGTACGACCCATGGGCCGATAGATTCCTTACTGCACGGCCTTCCGAGGAGGATGTGGCGGGTACTTACGTGATTGATGCCGATTCGCAGAAACGTAATATCAAGCTGGCGCTGCCACAGGACAACGGCAACTTCGCCATTGACCACTGGGCACAGATTGTTCTATCGGGCGATCACAAAGCTCAGTTCATTCATGTCCCGGAGGATTATCGTGGCAAAGCTGCGTGCTCCGTGACGGGACGCGGTTCATGGCATTTGGGCAAGAACGACAGCTTTTCGGTCGTGAGGGCAAGCATCGTCAACGAAGAGCCAAACAGCCCGTGTAAGGGAGACTTCACCTACGAGTTGATGTTGTACGGGAAAAAGTCGCCGTACAAACTCCATATCACAATCGGCGACCCTGATTCTGGCGATGCTGTGCAGTTCGAGAAACAGCACTAGTCTGCGCCATTCTGGTGGATGATAGTTGAAAAAGTGCACCGCGAAAGTCGCCGGACTTCGGGGGTTGCGACTCCACTCCATTGGCAGTCTGCGCCCGATTCCTGCTCGGCGGGACCTGCGATGAAGTGCTTCTCGCCAATTAATGTGCAGTTTAAAGTAAGGCGCGTGTGGGCATAGAGTGTTGTATGGAAAACGCGGGGACCATTCAGATTCGGCTTCTCGAAGAAAGCGACCCGCCGAGCATCGCTGCCGCGTTCAAGAACATGGGGTGGAACAAGCCTGAAACCCAGTACCAGCGGTACTTGCAAGAACAGATTTCGGGAACGCGGACCAGCTTCGTCGCTACTATTGATGGGCAATTCGCCGGGTACGTGACAGTAAACTGGCGACCTACTTATGCCGGATTTGCTGACCTGAACATTCCTGAGATTCAAGACCTCAATGTGCTCACGACGTACCGCAGAAAAGGTATCGCAAGCCGCTTGCTGGACCGCGCAGAAGCGGAAGTAGCTGGGCGTTCGGGTGTTGTGGGGATCGGAGTCGGACTGCATCAGGGCTACAACGCCGCCCAGCAGCTCTATGTGAAGCGTGGATACATCCCGGATGCTCGCGGCATTACTTACAGAGAATGCTTTGTGGAAGAGGGCGCAAGCGTGGTGCTTGACGATGACCTCGTGATGCATTTCACAAAGCAGTTACAAGCGGAGTGATGATGATCCGCTGCGTAACTGGGCGAAAAAGTGCGCCGCGAAAGCCGCTCGGCTTCACCGGATGCAACTCCCGCCCGGAAACTGGTTCGCTCCAACCCGGCAGTAATGCGAGTTCTCGGCGTTCTAGCGAATCGTTTGAAATGCACGTCCACGCTTCCTGTGCAGATTACCCGAGGGGTTTGAGTGAAATCGCCTCATAGTTACGTAAGTCATGTGGCACTTCAAGCGGCTCGAGTCTAAGATTGTCAATTGATCAACTTTAGCGATTGGCTTGGGCGTTTTTCCGCAAACATCCTGCTGGTGGCAGTTTTGCTGCCTCTGACCCTCTTCGGCGGTCAGAACCAAACAGACCCTTCAAAAGAAATAGCCAGTCCGGGGGCTCACCCAGATGAGGTCGGTAAAGATGGCATGTGCGTCGTTAAGAAACTCCACGACTACAGCGGATGGTGCGCTACAGCGTCATTTCCGCTGAAACTACGAATCACGGCCTTCGCTGCACAACCTCAAACCGATGATCTAGGTTTGCAGTGCCACCCAAACGGTAGATGCGATACCCGACGCATTACACTTTCAACAGGACAGATGGTAATGAACTGTATGACAAACACAGTTTCCTGCCCTTTGGGCACGATCTTTATCTTGCGAGCCGGGTGCTCTAACTTAACTGTGCCGTTTTATAGCCGTACAAAATGTGCGCCACTGCTCATTCCCGCCGATTATCAAGCTCGCTCCGCTGTCAGTGGTCTGGGTTTCGAAATACTAATCCACACGCCGGATAAGCATGGAACGTTATCTTGGTATACTTACAACATCGCGGGAGAAGAGAAAGTCTACTAAGCTCGGTTACACCGTGCCCGTATACAGTTAACAATCCCCAATACAGACACCAACTGTCGGCTGCTTCCTCCCCCGACCCGGACGGGCGCTAATTATGCGCATCCGGTTCTTATCTGAGAAAGTCGTTTGCAGGGGCGTCCTGACGAGATTTTTGTTGGCGGATTTTGCGGAAAGGAGTTTCCAGCAGACACGCCTGTTCTCGACCCTTGACCTCAGCGTAGCCCTGCCAGATGCTAAGATCGCTGCGCAAAGCTAGGTCGTTTCGCGTGATTCGGTGGACAGCATGGAGAACTGGTTTGGTGTCGATTACCTAGATGTTGAACGCCTGTTGGTAGAGTGGCGTTGGCTTTGTTCAAAGCCGATGACGTTGATTGCCAGAAACGCATACGCGGACCTGTTTCTGAGAGACGGTTCCGGAGAGATATATCAACTCGATGTTGCAGTCGGAAAACTAGCTAAAGTAGCGGGTTCCGAAGCCCAGTTTCGTGAACTCGCAGCTACGCCTGAGAAGAGGAATGAATGGTTTGCCGAGGTCGATGCGCAGGCCGCTGCTGCGCGGGGACTAAAGCCGAGCGCTACTCAGTGCATCGGGTTTAGCGTGCCGCTCGTGTTCGCCCAAGGCGGCTCTCCAAGAAACACGCCCTACGTTGTTGATCTGTACGAACACGTTTCTTTTCTGGGCGACCTCCACCGACAGATTTCAGACGTTCCTGATGGAGGAAAGGTGCGGCTCGTGATTGCACCGAAGCCCTGACCCGGCTTGTCGCTCCTCAATTGACGTAACAGTGCGCCGCGGAAAGGCGCTCTACTCCAACGGGTGCAAGTCCCGCCACTGCCCTCTAGTCTGCGCCGGATTCCTGCTCGGGCGGACCTGCGGCAAAGTGTTCGCTGTTCTCAACAGTTGCAGGACTGTACGCGACGGCGGGAATTCAGTGCTAGACTTTTAGCTGTGATGCGGGAACGGATCGAGCGGTTCTTCAAGAATCTAGCCTCGGCGCTTGGTCACTGCGTCTTCGAGGACGCCGAGGTGCTGGGAATTGTGATCCCGGTGCTAGTCTGCCTCGGCATCTTTTGGTTAATCGGCGTGGCTGTTTACGATTTTGTCCTTGATCCGCATATCACGACGGCAGCCGCCTTGGACTCGCTCTCTATCGACCCCGATAAATGGATTTGCCGTTGATGGTGCCAATAGAACTGCTTCAGAACATCTACGTAGTCCTCAGCATCATCCTGCTACTGCTCGTCTTCCTCGCAGTGCTCGTCGCTGCATGCCTGCCAAGAGAACGACGCAAAGCGGTCTTACAGAGACTTCGCCGGGTGCAGTTCTAGGGAGTGGTTGGCGCAACAGTGCGCCGCGAAAGGCGCTAAACTTCAGCGGGTTCAACTCCCGCCCGGGAACTGGATCGCTCCACCCGGCAGCGGAGGCTGCCATATCCGGCTTCGATGTTCTTGAAGCGGGGCGCTTTTTCATAATGCGTCGACCCGGCTGGGGCTATTCCTTAGGACGACGAACCTTTTCCGGCGCATAAAAGTCTGGACGCCACGCATCGCGCATCAGCTTCGCTCTTAACTCGGCAGAATCCTTTGAACTGATTCCCGCAATGCGCGTTTTGGATACGATCAATAGCATGAAGTCAGGATCGTCCGTAGCATTTTGCTCGAAATATGGCAAATCGCGGTCGATCCCGATAGCAAGGACTTCTTGGGCATGTGAATGTCGCCGCACAAGCAGGTAGTGCCGCTCAGCGCCGGGATTCCACGTGATGTCGGGGTCGGAAGTCAGTTTGACTTCGTTCCCGGATACGACCCAGCGCCCCTTGTCCCGAATCGTTGCGGGTGGAATGTCTGACCAAACGTAATATATGTAAGTCCCCACCGGGAACAGATACAGATCGTCCCCACTGAGGGGGGCAACTTGCTTTCGCAGTTCGTCTGGGGTGCTGCTGTAGTGTCCAGAAACGGATTTTGTAGTTAGGTCCCCGAGTTGTTCAACATCAACCTTGGAGCGCAGGCGCGGGAAACTGCTTTCAGGACTGCGAGGCCGAATTGAGGAAGAGTGCTCTTGTCCGAACAGCAGGGCACAAACCATCAAAGCCCAGAGGCACATGAAATCTGACCGTCTCCGCATACGATTCCGCCATACACCCGCTATAGCCCGATTCTACCTACTTAAATGCTGCCATGTGATTAGCGAACAAATACGCCATGGAAAGGCGTTGGACTTCAGCGGGCGCAACTTCCGCCCGCAAACTGGTTCGCTCCACCCCTAACCAGACTGTGAATACAAGGAGCGTCTGGTCGCCTCCGCCGGGGCGATCCAGACAGGCCCCGCTAGTTCCCCCTCTCCGTTCTGACAAGTGAACCTTCGAGTATCGCGTTCTTTTGGGCCTTTGCTGCCACTCGGTATTAGGCCGCATGACTTTTTCATTCGATCCTTTCTCAATTATCAGGGGCAATGCCATCGAGGTGTTGAAGCAATTACAGAACAAAGTGGACTCCGTTATAACTTCGCCTCCTTACTACCTGCAACGCAGCTATGGAATCAGTGCCAACGAATTGGGAAGAGAAGCTTCGGTGGCTGAGTATATCGGTAATCTTGTCGAGGTATTCAGGGCGACTCCACTTGAACCGTGGGGAAGCATCTGGGTCAACATTGGGGACAAGCGAGGCAAGAATGGCGGCCTTCTCAACATCCCCCAACGCTTTTGTATCGCCATGTGTGATGCAGGATTCCATTTGATCGACCATGTGATCTGGGCAAAAGAATCTGTGCGAATCGACGGCACCTCGGTGGGGCAGGCGATGATTGAGCCTGCGGCCCGCAGGTTGAATGGCAATGGGCATGAGCCCTTCTACCGTTTCGTGATCGATCCTAAACAAGCATGGTCCGACACGTGCGCCGTGCGAATTCCCAGAAACAATGTCGAAGATGTTCGATACCTGCCGGAAGAACTGATGAGGTGTCAAACATCCTTGGAGGGCCGGAACCTCACAAATGTCTGGAATGTTTCGATGGGGCAAACAAGAGAAAGCCATTATGCGGTGTTTCCCCCAGCCCTGATCGAACGCCCGGTTGCCATGACGTGCCCTCTGGAAATCACTTCACAGGGACCAAAGCGTCGAATGATTGAGATGGTGCCTTATGAGGAAGCTCGACCGTTCAGCAGGGGCATCGGCAAGTACACGAAAGCGGAAGAGGAAATCCGACTCAAGTCGGGTCGGCGGGATACCGGAAGGAAATATATTCCGAGGAAACCTGTGACATTAGGATGGGGACCCGATCTGCCCGTGATCCGCAGAGGCATTGTTCTCGATCCTTTTTGCGGCACGGCCACCAGCGGAGAGGTTGCACTCAAGCTGGGGCGTCAATTTATTGGGATTGAACTTTACGAAGAGAATGCCCAAATCGCTGAGGATCGGTGCCGCCAAGCTCATCTCCTCCGTGGTGAATACGAAGCAAGGAATCCAATCAAGGCGAGTACGGCGAGCTTTGACGAAGCTCTGAACGACACGATGCCGGATGAAGTGGAATTCGGGTTCGATTTTGATG
>Ga0210406_10006340_pt1 | contig 12278 bp, 9 predicted proteins | sample IncBWC30MmetaG_FD_155454 | JGI IMG/M metagenome (GOLD analysis project Ga0210406, IMG submission 155454) | Forest soil microbial communities from Barre Woods Harvard Forest LTER site, Petersham, Massachusetts, United States - Inc-BW-C-30-M | ecosystem: Environmental > Terrestrial > Soil >...
CATGCCCACGATAAAACGCTCACCCGGCGCAAGATGCAGCGCGATATCCCCGCCGTTGTTGACGAAGGCCCGGCTCAAGCTTGCTGCACATGTCATGTGGCCCAGGATCTCTTCAGCGACCGAGCCTGCCACTGCAGCCATCGGCGTGATGAAGGTCCGCTCGCAGTAAGGCGCAACCGCGGCTTGCATGCGTCTCGCGATGACGCCCACTGCCGGCGGACCACCGGTTCGCGCGGCCTGCCTCAGAAGCGGCAGCTCGACGCAGAGTTCATCGAGCACGGTAACGAATCGGTCTGCCGCTGCACGATAGGCGACGTTAACCTCATTGTCGGCTCCGAAGGCCTCGACGATCAGATCGATCGGTCCATCATGAAGATGCATCCGGCGGCCATCGGGCAAGAGTGTTATCTGGGCTCGCTCTCTCATTGATCAGACCTCGGAACCGGACTTCCGCGGCTTATTGCCCGACAGCGGCCAGGGATTCTCCGGGTTCGCAGAAAGATGATGCCGTCCTTCGCCCTCTAGAATGGAACTCAGCGGACGAACATGGTCCATATATCCGCCGAGGGCGGCATAGTCCTTGAGCTTCAGAGTAAATTCTATGGGAGCGACCAGCGCCGGTGTGGGCACATAACCGAACGCCCGCTCGGGCATACGGCTCACGTCGACCATGAACGTGATGCCGCCTCCAGGCCACACGTAAACCGGCGCACCGCCGCAAGTGACACGGGTCAGCGCATCACGCACCGAATGGGTAAGCCTCACAGGATTCTCCGTGACGCCAGCCCTCAGCGACCCTCCCGCCCCACCCATGAACAGAACGGAGGAAAGCGCCGGCTCGCAATTCTCTTTGATTCTGGCCACCGACGCGCTGAGCTCAGCGGGCAATTCTTTTTCCACCGGATGCAGGGCTTCATCCAGCTCGAAATACGCGTAGTGCTCTCCGGTCGTACTCACCATGAGCAACCGGAGTTTAGGCCAGGCAATCTTCGGATCGAACTCCCGAAGGATAGATAGAGGATCATCAATGTTCGTGCCGCCCCATGCCGTGCCCGGTTCTGCGACCCGGAAGTAGCGCCCTGGAGTCGAGCGCCGGCCCTTCATCTCGATTCCAGTCTCGGGGATGCCCAGCAATTTCCCCGCCTGATGCTCCGAGAGAACCCCGGTGATATGGTCGTCGACCACAACCACCTCATCGACCTTGCCGTGCCACTGCCTGGCGAACATGCCGATGGTGGCCGAACCGCAGCCCACACGCATCCGCTCTTCTTTGGCTCCGTCGACGACAGGTGGCTTGCCCGCCTCAACAACCACGGTGGCGCCTTCATCGATGGTAAGTTCCACCGGCTTGCGGTCGCAGAGGTTCAGCAGGGTCTCGCAGGTCACCGTTCCTTCTCGACGACTGCCTCCAGTGAGATGACGAACGCCGCCGAGCGACAGCATCTGCGAGCCGTATTCGCTGGTGGTGACGTGCCCGACCGGCTCGCCTTGCGCGCGTACCAGATTCGTCTCCGGTCCGAGGTATCGATCAGTATCGATCTTCACCTTGACTCCACAGTAACTGAAAATGCCTTCGGTGACGACCGTCACCATGTCCACACCCTGGACCACCGACGAGATGATGAAGGGAGCGGGCTTGTAGTCGGGATAGGTCGTTCCCGCGCCAATCGCGGTGACAAAAGTGTCCGGGCCGCTCACCATGCGGCCGTCCCACTCCCGATTGGGATCGAGAAAAGGGACGACGGAATCCCCGCGTGACAGCGCACGATCAAGAACGACATGCGGGTCAATTCGTATCAACTGCCCGTTATCATTCGCGTAGCGGTCGCACGCACCTGTCCTTCCCGGCTTGATGTAACAGAGCACGGGGCAAGCGTCGCAGCGGATGGCGTCATCATCAGCCATGCGCGGCTCCATTCTTTTTATCGGAGACTCTGCCGAGGATGGCTTCGCGAATGCGATCCGGCGTGGCGGGAATCCGGCGCATGCGTACGCCAGTGGCATGGTGAAGCGCATTCAGGATCGCCGGCGCAGTCGGTATCACGGCCTGCTCGCCGATCCCTTTCGCCCCGAAGGGCCCGATCGAAGAAGGATCTTCAATCAGGATCGATTCGACCGGAGGAATATCGCCAGCGCTTGGGATCAAGTAGTCGTGGAGGTTCTCGCCTTTGCCCGGGAAGAGTTCCTCCATCAGCGCCATGCCCAGTCCCTGGGCGATGCCGCCCTCGATTTGCCCTTCAATCAAGGTTGGGTTGATGGCTCGGCCAACATCGTGCGCTGCAACAATCTTCAGAACGTGCACGGTACCGAGTTCGGTATCAACAGCAATTTCCGCCATGTGCGCGCCGAATCCGTACACGGCGTATGGGCTACCCTGGCCGTTTTCGTCGAGCGGGCTCGTCGGTGGATCGAAAGTTTGCTCGGCGGTCAGCACGTATCCATACTTATCCAGCGGCAACTCCCGCAGACAAACACAACGCTTCCTCCCGCTTTGGTGGATCGTCAGCGTACTCTCGCCAAAATCGATAACCGCATCTTCATCCTCTTTGTCTTTATCTTTATCTTTATCGCTGCCGTCTCCGTGCGTGACAGCCAGACGAAGAAGAGCCTGCCGCAGTTTTTGCCCCGCCATATGCGCTGCTCTACCCGTCACCAGCGTCTGCCGCGATGCCGAAGTCTTCCCGCAATCGGGCGTGACCGACGTGTCGCCGGAAATCAGATCGAAGCAACTAATCGGTGCGCGCAAGGCATCCGCGCAAATTTGCGTGACGATAGTATTCGATCCCTGGCCGATGTCGACAGCTCCCTGGTGCAGCGCAATTCTTCCGTCCCGCTTCAGTCCGATGCGCACCGTGGAAGGGTTGGGCAGTGAGGTGTTCCCGCATCCATACCACATTCCCGCGACGCCAACCCCGCGGCGAATTGGTCCGGCTGTCCTTGCATTGAACTCCACAGCTTCGGCGCGCGCCGCATTCCACCGCGGTCGCAAGGCTTCGAAGCAGGCACGAATGCCGACGCCTTCTCCCATAACCTGCCCCGTAACTGTGGGAGTCTGATTGTCGAGCGCGTTCAGGATGCGGAACTCCAGCGGGTCAATCCCCAGGCGAATGGCAAGATCGTCGTAAAGTTGCTCCTGGGCGATGGCCATCTGCGGCACACCAAACCCGCGAAATGCGCCAGCGGGAACAATGTTGGTGTGGACCGCCCGCGTCAGCGCCCGATAGTGCGGGACCATATAGGGTCCGGAAGCGTGCACCGGCACCCGCGCCGCGACCGTCGGCCCCCACGAAGAATAAGCGCCGGTATTGAAGTCGGCGGCGAAATCCATGGCCAGAAGTTTTCCATCTTTACTTGCGCCGGCACGGCAACGCATGCGCGCCGGATGGCGCTTGGTCGTGCTCATGATCGACTCAATGCGCGAGTAGACCATGCGCACCGGCCGCCCCAAACGCCATGCCGCCAGTGCAAGAAACGGCTGCACCGAGAGGTCGAGCTTGGTGCCAAAGCCGCCGCCGACCGCCGTCGGAATAATCCGCACCGATTCAGCAGGAATTCCCAGAACCTTCGCGATATCGGCGCGGTCCATATACGGCGACTGAGTACAGGCCTGAATCTCGATGTGATCGCCGATACGTCTGGCAAATCCCGCTTCCGGCTCGATGCAAGCATGTTCCACGAAGCCGGTCTCGAATTCGCCCTCTACAACAGCATCTGACTCGGCTAACCCCGTCTCCACATTCCCCCGCACCACGCGCCCGCGAACCAGCACGTTCTCCGCCCGATGAGGATGAATGAGCGGGGCACCCGGACTAAGAGCTTCATCGATCGTTCGCAGCGCGGACAATTCTTCCCAACTCACTGGGAAAGTTTCCGGGGCAAGATTTTCAATCGCCTCCGCTTCCCCCACGATTGCGGCGATCGCTTCCCCGCGATGTCTGGCTTCGTTTTCCTGGCGGGCAAACACAGGTTGATCGGCAAAGCGTGGAATCACACCATAGCAATCTTCCCCGGGAACATCTTTGGAGGTAAGAATCGCCTCCACTCCCGGGTTAGCCGCGACGAACGCTGGCAGATCCCCAAAGCGAAACTTGGCTCGATCGTACGGGCAACGGATGACACGCAGCACCAGGGCACCCACCGGAATTTCGTCCGCGCCATAGATTTCCGTGCCCTCAACCTTCTGCTTTCCATCCAGGCGGATCAGGCGTTGGCCAACGGAAGTCCCCGCTGCGGGGCAGACTGCCTCCTCTCCTTGTGAACGCGCATCGAGGACCGCGTTGATAATCTTCCGGTATCCGGTGCAGCGGCAGAGCACGCCTCCCAGCGCATCCATCACGTCGGCTTCGGAAGGCGAACGGTTGTTCTCGAGGAGCGCGGTGGCCGACACCAGCATGCCCGGAGTGCACGCCCCACATTGCGCGGCTCCATGACGAAGGAATGCTTGTTGCAGGCAGTCAAATAGTGGCGGCCTGGATTTCAGTCCTTCCACTGTCGTGATCGAATGGTTTTCGACTTGCCCCACCGCCACCAGGCAAGCGCAAACCGGTTCTCCATCCAGCAAAACCGTGCATGCGCCGCAATCACCGGCATCGCAACCGACTTTTGTCCCGGTTAGTCCAAGCTGGTCCCGCAAAACTCGCGAGAGTCTTCGAACTGGAGGCGCCGCAACCGACACCTCACAGTCATTCACGACCAGCTTGAGCAGGCATTTGGTTTCCGATGTGGGAGCGGTGGTCGCCATTCAAGAGCTCCCTGCGCATGCATCCAGCGCGCGCTGCACCAACCGCAAAGCTGCGTCACGGCGGTAAGCCGCCGTCGCGCGAATGTCGCCGATGGGTGACAAATCCTTGAGGTGCTCCGCCGTGGCGAGCGCCCCCAAGCCCCTCAAACCCTGCCCCGCTGCCACGGGCGCGCCCAGGAGCGCGTGCTCCAGTTCAGTCAACCGCCGTGCCACGACTGAGCAAGAACCCACACTGACGCGGGCTTGGCGCACGCAGTTCGTTGCATCTTTCTCCATCACAACCGCAACCATTGCAATGGAGATCACCAGATAGCGCCTGGCGCCCAGCTTGAGAAAGGTTGACACCCCGTTCTCGATAGTACGCGGCACGATTATCTGGGAAAGGATTTCGCCCGGCCGAAGCAGCGTCTTGCGATTGCCAATAATAAAGTCGGCGAGCGGAATGCGGCGTGTACCTGCATGCGAAGTGAGTTCCACTTCGGCATCGAGCGTGAGCAGCGGAGGAACGCTGTCCGCGGCTGGAGACGCGTTGCAAAGATTTCCGGCCACGGTACCGCGATTCTGAATCTGAACTCCGCCAATCTCCCGCGCCGCAGCCTTCAATCCGTCAAAGCATCGCGGCAGTGGAGTCTCGATAACTTCTGTCCACGTAGTCAGCCCGCCGATTCGTATGTATTTCGGTTCACGAATGACGCCTTTGAGTTCCCGCAGACCCGAAATGTCCACCACTGTCCCGGTAACAGCCCGCTCACCCAGGGAAGGAAAGAAGTCGGTGCCGCCCGCCAGGATTTGTCCTCCGGAACTGGCAAGCACGTAAACCGCTTCGTCGAGCGTGTTGGGCCTGAAATACAAGGAAACGACCTCAAAGATGAAGCCGCCAACTCGCGGCTGGAACGTAATTCTTATACAAGCGGCGGGGTTTGTACAGAGTCGTTGCCAGCATTCTCAAACAACAATTGTACAAACTCATGACATTGTGATGACAAACCAACGTTCCCGCGATCCTAGCATTCAGCAGCAGTCAGAGAAATTGCGGTTCAAGCCTGATTCGAAAATTTGGGTTGCAGACCCTCCCCCTGGCTCTGAACTTGCGCTAATAAGGAGACTTTATGCAGCGTCGCAGGATTGCCTTTACCGTCTGCCTCGGCTTGGCGTTGATGTTCGTTTCCAACGCGGCCTTGGCGCAGTATCAACTCACAAGCTTGGCCTCCAATCAGGTAGGAGCCACGAAGCACACGGATCCTCTCATCGCAAATGCCTGGGGACTAACTTACGGACCCGGCGGACCATTCTGGATCAGCGATGCAGCCTCAGGCTGGTCGACACTCTACGATGGTAACGGAGTCAAGCAGGGTTTCGAGGTATTAATACCCTCGGAGAGCGGCCAGGGACCGGGTTCTCCCACTGGAATTGTCTACAACGCATCGCAGGATTTCCAGGTGCAGGGCTGGGCGTCGATCTTTCTGTTTGCCACACTCGATGGGACCATCAGCGGGTGGGCGCCTCAGTCCAATGCCAATCAGGCGATCGTCGCCGTCGACAACGCGAGTTCAGGTGCAATCTACACGGGATTGGCGATCACCAACAAGGCTTCCGGAAATTTTCTGTTTGCCGCGGATAACTGGAACAACAAGGTGGACGTGTACGACGCCAACTTCAATCTGGTGACTTCATTCACCGATACCACGCTTCCCCCGGGCTTCGCGCCCTTCGGCATCCAGGACATCAACGGCCAGGTTTATGTAGCCTTCGCCAGTTCCTCCGGTGGGTCGGGTGGATACATTGACATCTTCAGCGAAAGTGGAACCTTCGTGAAACGTCTGACGCAGAGCGGGCGGCTGAACCAGCCCTGGGGTTTCGCTATGGCTCCGAGCGCTTTTGGGCCGTTGAGCAACACTCTGCTGATCTCGAACAATCTCAACAAAAGCGGGCTCATCAACGGCTTCAACATCACCACCGGCCAGTTTGTGGGCACGGTCAAGGACACCAACGGCAAAGTAATCAATATCGACCAGCTTTGGGGGATCAAGTTTGGCGGCGGAACGTCGAGCAATGGCGGGCCGAATCAGCTTTTCTTCACCGCCGGCCCCAGCAATAACCTGGCTGGGACGTTCGGGATGATTGCGTTCCAGTAATAGGATTCACTTGCGTGCTTTGAGATCAATCCAGCAAAGGCTGCCTGCGTGGGCGGCCTTTGTGTTTTGAAGAAAGTGCGGCAAAACCGGCAGGGGCGTGATCGGTGATTCGTCGTGACTTAGGAGGCGGGCTCTTGCAGGCCCTGAACAAAGGACTGCAGACTCGTCTCCAGTGCATTCCTGCTTGCCTCGGGCAATTCGACGAAGCGGAAGGGCTGAAGCCACCCCTGCGTGGCCCACATGGGAAACATCATCTGTGCCTTTTCGCGGATGGTGGTCTCGCCGAGGTGGAAGATCAACTCGACTTGCAGCTTTTCGTCGAGCGGTTTCTCCAGGTGCATCAAGCCGCCAGTGGTGGAAAGCTGATGCAGCTTGCCTCGCAGCTCGCGCCGGTTGGGCAGTCGAATGAGCATCAGCACAGATCCCCGCAACTTGACCCGAAACGGGCGGTCCTGGCCGCGACTCAACCCGGCTAAAGATGGGCCCTGCGCGACCGATTCTGGTGTCTCCGGCATCGTGGCTAAATTATGGCATCCGGCCACACGCGGCACGAGATTACGAAAGAACGGGATTCAGTGGTCAGTGGCCAGTGGTCAGTATGGACTCTTCAGGAGGAAATCTGCCTTGGCTATGCGCCCCGTCTGCCACGGACCCACTATTTTCGGCCGTGATGGGCTTCGCCCTGGCCGGAGAACAGGTTGTAGGGCCAGGCGTTCTTGCTCTTGGTGGCGGCTGCATCGCCTGCAGAAGTGCCGGCACTTGAGGTGCAGTTCCAATCCGCAGGCGGATCGGCAATTCCCCACACATTTCCGGGGTTGTACAGCGACACACCGATGAGAAAGTGTTTCCCGTCATTGCCCAGGGGCAGGCAGTTCGCCACGCGGGCAGAAGCGCTTCCGCCGCCCGGCAGATCGCTTAGCAGCACGGGAGTTTCGAGCGGCAAGGCTTGCGTAGCACGGAATCCGCAACCCAGCGGGCTCACTACCAGGACCAGACACTCCGCGGAGAACGGATGCCTGCCATCCATGCTGGTCACGATCACGGGAATCTCCACACGCAATCGCGTGCTGCGCCTCGTGGCCTTGGGTGTGAGTATTTCCATCTGCTTTAATCGACTGAACCTTGCACCGCTCCCGACAGCCTAGTTTGACAGAACCGGGGCTGAGCGCTGTCCTAATAAAGAGCCGGCGCTGGTGACGGAAGTAACCTTCGGCGGTGCCGAAGGTACGCCCGCAGAGTTGAGTTCGCCCCAGTCGAGGCGGCCGCCCGGCCCTGTTAAGATGGCTCGACATCAGTGAACCAGATCAGTGAAACCGCCTCATCCGGCGAGCGTTCAACGCCAGCTACTTCAGTCGCGCCCGCGTGGGATCTTCTGCTTGCTGCCAGCATGGCTGACCCGCGCGCGAGCGATCTCGACCGCATCCGGCGCGTGCTCGGGCGAGCAGTCGATTGGGAAGCTGCGCTTGGCCTGGCGGATCAGCACGGCACGTCGTCACTGCTGTATCAGAACCTCTCGCGTTTGGGCGACGTGGTTCCTTCGCCCGTGCTGGCAGCGCTCGGCCAGCGCTACGAGAGAAACGTCCATAGGTCTCTCTTTCTGGCGCGCGAGCTGATCCGCATTCTGGACTGTCTCGATGCGCTGGGCATCGAAGCGATTCCTTACAAGGGCGTCGTGCTGTCGGAGGTGTACTACGGCGACATGGCGTTGCGGCAGCCGGGTGACATGGACCTGTTCATCCGCAAGCACGATGTGGCGCGCATCAAGAGCGCAGTTCGACACCTGGGATACACACTGCGCGTGCCCATTCCTGCAGACGCCGAGGCTGATTACATCGCTTCGGGATATGAATGCAGTTTCGACAGTCCTGCCGGACGGAGTCTGCTCGAGTTGCAGTGGGCGCTGCAGCCGCGCTTCTTCGCCGTCGACTTTGACATGGAGGGACTGTTCGAGCGCGCAGTGAACGTCTCGGTTGCAGGACGGCGCGTGAAAACACCTTCCGCCGAAGATCTGCTGTTGGTGCTCTCGGTGCACGCGGCGAAACATGTGTGGGGGCGGCTGATCTGGCTGTGCGACATCGCACAGATTTTGAAGCGGGAGAATCTGGATTGGGATTGGGTGCAGTCTCGTGCCCGAGAACTTGGGATCGAGCGGATTCTGCGCATCACGCTGCTGTTGGCAAACCGCCTTCTGGCGACGGCGATTCCGGCGGCGCTTGAAGAATCGATTCTCGCGGACCGCGCTGCGCGGGCCATTGCTGACGAGATCGCCATGAACCTGGCTCGTGGAGTTTCGTACGGCATAGAGACGTTATCCTATTTCCGTTTCATGATGCGGCTTCGCGAACGCCGCGTGGACCGAGTGCGGTTCCTTGTGCGCTTGACTTTCACTCCCGGTCCGGGCGAGTGGGAAGTTGTTCGTCTGCCTAAGGTTCTGTTCCCTTTGTACGGCGTGGTGCGGTTGGCGCGGCTGGCGTCGAGGTTCGCGCGAGGATAAATCCGCCAAGCGCGCCTGCGCCTTGCTGCGCTTGGCTGGACGGCCGAGGCGGCCGTCTCCACATGACTTTATCTCGCGGGTCCCCACACAACCCTGTCTGTCCTCTAGCGGCTGGCTAGGCCTCCTGCGGTTTCGCCGCCGTCCATCGTGAAGACTTGTCCCGTCGCGTAGGCTGCGTCATCCGAGGCTAGGAATGCGAACAGGGCTGCGATCTCTTCGGGCTTGGCGTGGCGGCGGAGCGGAACCTTGCGGTTCACTTCGTCGAGCATGGCGTCAGTGTATTCGGCGCGCTGCATGGGGGTGAGGACGTATCCCGGAGCTACGGCGCAGACGCGGACTTTGGGGGCGAGCTCGAGCGCCATGGTCTTCGTCAGTTCGATTACTCCTGCTTTCGTGGCGTTGTAGTCCGCGTAATAAGGTTGTCCGACGATGCCGTTGGTGGAGGCGGTTTGCAGAATCACTCCGCTGCCGCGCTCAATCATGTGACGGGCGGCGGTTTGCGCCACGTAGAAGACGCCCGTGAGGTTGACGGCGATGACCTTGTCCCATTCTTCGGGAGTGATGTCGAGGAAGTTGTGGCGGATGCTGATGCCGGCGTTGTTGATGAGGACATCGACTGCGCCCATGGCGCGGACGGCTTCGGCGAGCGCGGCTTCGACCTGCATCAGGTCGGTGACGTCGGCAATGATGGCCTCGGCGATTGCCGGCAGTTGGTGACGAATGGCATCGCAGGCCGCGGCGTCGCGGTCGAGGATGCAGACTTGTGAGCCTTCCTCCAGAAAGCGCGCGGCGGTGGCTGCGCCGATGCCGCTAGCGCCTCCGGTGATGAGGACTCGCTTGTCTTTCAGGCCGCGCATGCCATGTACCAAAACCTAACCCACCACGGAGTCACAGAGCCACGGAGGATAAGCGAATAAAAAGCGAACATCGTGCTCTCTTGTTCTTCCCTGCCGACGGGGTGATTGCAGCGAGAAAAAAGAGGCAGATCGATCTCGTAAAATATCTGGAATCAACGACTTGGCGCTCCCTGATATGGCTGAGATATGGCTAAAATATTGAATCCAAAGGAGTTGCTTGCAAAATATTCCAGATAAAGGACTTAGCGGCTTCCTCCAGGCTGCAAGTCGTTTGGAATCAGTGACCATATCGGAAGCCTTCGCCGCTAAAATCTTGAGCCGCAATGACTTCGCGGCAAAATATTGCGTGATAAGGGGTTAGCTTACTGCTATTTAGTTTTCAAAGAAATTATGCTTAGAGGATTAGGATGAATCATTGGGCGGAGGAAGTCAAGGGAATTCCGTAGAGGGTTGGGGGAAATCCGTTGACAGGCCGGGGGCGGCGCATCATACTTCCTCTCACTCTCGCTGTTCCCCCTCCGAGCATTCGGCAGTCTTTCTCCAGGGAGTAGTTAGCTATGAAACATGGAATCAAGGGGATTTTGCTACTGTTGGTGATCTTGCTGACGTCGTTGCTGTCAGCGCAGGAGCGGAAAGCGCCGAGCGTGCCGACGCAGCAAGCGGCGTTGCCGGGAGGGCAGACGCCGACGAGTTTAGACGCGGGTGCGCGGCTGAACCCGATGAAGATCGCGGAGTTGAAGTGGTACCTGTCGAACACCTCGACCGAGTTTACCGTAGGCAGTCAGCCTTATGGCCTGTGCTTCGATGGCGCCAACATCTGGTCGGCAAACTTCGGCGATAACACGGTGAGCAAAATACAGGCGAACGACGGCACCGTACTGGGCACCTTCGGCGTGCCCGCCGCACCGTACGGCGTGGCTTTCGACGGCGCCAACATCTGGGTGACGAGCAGCGCCCTGAACAACGTGACCAAGCTGCGGGCCAGCGATGGGAAGATCCTCGGCACGTTCTCCGTCGGGAGGTATCCCTTCTGGCTCACTTTTGACGGGCAGAACATCTGGGTGGCAAATGCTGTCGACGCAACGGTGAGCAAGCTCCGGGCTAGCGATGGCAAGACTCTGGGCACATTCGCGGCAGGGTCCAGTGCGACCGCGGTGGCCTTCGACGGACAAAACATCTGGGTGACGAACAACGGGGCAGCGACGGTCACCAAGTTGCGCGCCTCGGATGGGACTCTTCTTGGAACTTTCAACGTTGGTGTCGCACCGCTCGGGATAGCCTTTGACGGGGCCAACGTGTGGGTTGCCAATCGGGGCGACGGAACCGTTAGCGAGTTGAGGGCGAGCGATGGAAAGGTTCTCGGCACCTTCACCGCGCCGGATGGCCCGTACGGCGTTGCTTTTGATGGAACCTACATCTGGCTCTCGGGCGATCTCTTCACCCAGATCTTGCGACCCAAAGACGGCGCTTTGGTGGCGCAGTGGAAGATTAACAGCACCACAGGTATCGCCTTCGATGGCGCGCACATTTGGATATCCAACACGAACTTCAACAGCCTGCTCAAGTTCTAGGCTAGGCCACAACCAAAGCAAGCGGCGATAAATCGCCAAGGAGCTCATGGCGATGCACCGCAAGAATGCGACCACCGGGGCTGAAGCCCGCATAATTGGGCCTTGACGCGGCGCTGAAGCGCCGCTCTTCCACGTCACTGCCGGCCTCTTCCTGATTACCGCCGGCCGTTCTTCCACGTCACTGCCGGCCTCTTCCTAATTACCGCCGGCCACTCTTCCACATTACTGCCAGCGGGGATGTAATAGAAACTCCTTTTGAGGCTGGTGACGGTGCTGGCGGACAGGGATCCTTCGACTGCGGGGCTGCTTCGCTTTCGCGAACCAGCCAGTCCGCTCAGGATGACAACACCGGGAAGATTCCTTAGATGGGTTTGCCGCGGAAGAAGTAGACGAGTTCGATGATGAGGATGATTACGACCATTAGTTCGAGGACGAAGGCGCGGCTTTGGTTGAATTCGTCGACCATGAAGCGGTAGAGCT
>Ga0210406_10006341_pt1 | contig 12278 bp, 12 predicted proteins | sample IncBWC30MmetaG_FD_155454 | JGI IMG/M metagenome (GOLD analysis project Ga0210406, IMG submission 155454) | Forest soil microbial communities from Barre Woods Harvard Forest LTER site, Petersham, Massachusetts, United States - Inc-BW-C-30-M | ecosystem: Environmental > Terrestrial > Soil >...
CGGCGAAATTGGCCAGCGGTCCGCCCATGCCGAACGCGAACACGATGATGCCCATGTGTTCGATCGAGGAATAGGCGAACAGGCGTTTGATGTCGCGTCGGCGGTAGAGCATGAAGGCTGCGAACACCACCGAAATCAGGCCGATCGTCACCATCAGCGGGCCCGGCGCAATCGCCCCGGGATTGGCGGCGAGCAGGATCTTGAAGCGCAACAGCGCGTAAAGCGCGACGTTGAGTAGCAGGCCCGACAGCACCGCCGATATCGGCGTCGGACCTTCGGCATGCGCGTCGGGCAGCCAGGCATGCAGCGGCGCCAGCCCGACCTTGGTGCCGTAGCCGAGAAACAGGAATATGAAGGCGACGTTAAGAAGAGCAGGGTCGAAATTCACGGCATGTTCGATCAGCAGCGTCCACACCATGCCGTCCTGACCCTCGCCCACGACCGGACGCGCCGCCATGTAGACCAGGATGGTGCCGAACAGGGCGAACGCGATGCCGACGCTGCCGAGAATGAAATATTTCCACGCCGCCTCCAGCGCCGCATGGGTGCGATAGATGCCGACCATCAGCACCGTGGTGAGGGTGGCGATCTCCACCGCTACCCACATCAAGCCGATATTGTTCGACACGAAAGCCAGATTCATGCCGAACATCATGATCTGATACATCGCGTGGTAGAAACGCAGATAGATCGGCGTCAACCGGCCGGTCTCCAGTTCATGCGCGATGTAGCTCGCACTGAAGATGCTGGTCGTGAAACCAACGAAGGTGTTGAGCACGATGAAGACGATGTTCAGATCGTCGACCAGCAGGTAGGGCCCCGGGGGCGGGCGTTCGACCACGAGCAACGAAAGGGCGGATAAAAATGTCACGAGGCTCGCGACCACGTTCAAACGCGCGGTCAGCCGGTAGCCCGGCAGCGCGGCCAGCAGCGCCGCCGAGCCGATCGGAACGAGCAGGACCGCCGCCACCGGTTCAAAGGAAGCTATGCTCATCGCTGCTCGCCCCGAAAATCGTCAAGCGCGGAGACATCGACGGAATCGAAGCGTTCGCGGATCCGGAACAGGAAGATGCCGATGACGATGAAGGCGATCAGGATCGAGAAGGCGACGCTGATCTCGACCACCAGCGGCATGCCCTTGGCGCCGGTCGCCGCCAGCACCAGTCCGTTCTCCAGCGACATGAATCCCACGACCTGACTGACGGCGTTGCGGCGCGTCACCATGACCAGAAGTCCGAGCAGCACGACCGACAGGGCGAAGGCGAGGTCCTCGCGCGCGAACGGGTCGGCCTCGGCGGTCACCCGCAGCATCAGCACCAGCGAAAGCGCGACCAGCGCCATCCCGGCCAGCATGGTCGGGCCGATCCCCACGACCGACTCGATGTCGCGGTGAATTCCAAGCTGCTTGACGATGCGATGCAGCGCCACCGGAATGATGATCGCCTTGAAGATGAGGGCGATGGCCGCCGTGATGTAGAGATGAGGTGCGTTCTGGACAAAGGCTTGCCAGGCGACCGAAAGCGCGAGCACCAGGGCGTGAAGCGCAAAAACGTTGAGCAGCGAATAAAGCCTGTCCTGGTAAAGCATCATGAAAGAGATCAGGACGAGCGAGCCTGCGAGCGTGTGCGAGACGTCGAAGGCGAGGCTGTGCATCTGCATCAGAAGCTCCTCGACACGAACAGCAGGAGCGTACCGAGCAGACCGAGCATCAGCGCCGCGCCGAGAAATTGTGGAACGCGAAAGACCCGCATTTTTGCCGTGGCGGTCTCGAACAGCGCGAGGAAGAAGCCGGCGACCGCCAGTTTGACGATGTAGGCAGCGGTGCCGACGGCGTAGGCAAGCGGCCCGGCCCCGAACACCGCGATCTTCCAGGGCAGGAACACGCAGGCGATCAGCGAGACGTAGAGCAGGAGCTTGAGAAACGCGCCGAATTCGATCATGGCGAGATGGCGGCCGGAATATTCGAGCACCATCGCCTCATGCACCATGGTGAGCTCCAGGTGCGTGGCCGGATTGTCGACCGGAATTCGCGCGTTCTCCGCAAGCGCCACCATGATCAGCGCGATCACGGCCATGCCCAGCGACACCCGCAAACCGACGTAGGACGAGGCCATGTGATTTGCGACCGTCGAGAGTTGCGTCGAGCCGGCCACCAGCGCCATGCAAAACACGATCAGCAGCATCGCCGGCTCGGCAAGTGCTGCGATCATGACTTCGCGGCTGGAGCCGATGCCGCCGAAGCTGGTGCCGACGTCCATCCCCGCAAGCGCCAGAAAGAAGCGTGCGCTTCCCAAGAGCGCGACGATGGCGATCAGGTCGGCGGTCCAGTTGAACAGCAGGCCGGTCGCGAAGGTCGGCACCAGCGCCGCCGCAACCCAGATCGCGGCAAAGGTCACATAGGGCGTCACCCGGAACAGCCACGAGGCGTTGTCGGCGAGCACCACCTCCTTGCGGAGCAGCCGTAACAGATCGCGATAGGGTTGAAACACCGAGGCGCCCCGGCGGCGCACCAGCCGGGCCTTGACCTTGCGCACGAAGCCGGTCAAGAGCGGGGCAAGCAACAGCACCAGAAGCATCTGTATGCCCTGCACCAGGATGTCGGAGATCACGACCATATCGCGAGCACCAAGAGCAGCGTGACGAGGGTGGCAAAAACCAGGCTGAGATATTGACGGATGGTCAAAAACTGCAGGCGGTTGAGCCGATCGGAAGAGACGCTGACCGCACGTGCGATCGGCGCATACATTCCCTCCCAAATCAAATCATGCAGTTCGATCCGAAGCCGCGCCGGCCTGATATCTCCGGGCGGGGGCATCTCGACATGATCGCGCGCGCGGAACACCAGCGTGCCGAAGACGCGGCGGATCGGTTGAGCGAAGCTGCCGCCGGAATATTGCGCTAACGGCGTCGGATCGGAGAAACCGCAGCCCCAGGCCGGCCCCCGTCGCAGCGCGCGCGAGGCGAAACGGTGGATGAAATAGACCGCGAGAGACGCGCATGTCGCGATGAATACCATCACCAGCAGTCCGTTGTATGAACTGCGGCTCTCCGCGATCGGGATGATCGACAGCCACGGGTCGGTAGACTGCATCGGCATGCGCTCGGCCACCAGTGTTTTCACGGCCGGGCCGAGCGCGTCGATGATCGGGGCGGGGATGATTCCGATGAGGAGACACAGGCTTGCGAAAATGAACATGGCCGCGAGCGACCAGCGGTCGACTTCCTGCGCGCCTGCCGCAACGGTTGTGCGCGGCCGCCCGAGAAAGCTCACGCCAAACGCCTTGACGAAGCACGCCGCGGCGAGCGCCGCCGACAACGCCAGCATCCCGCCGACCGCAGGCACGATCAGCTTGATGCCCCAGGACGGGACGTCCGGGCTCAAGAGGATCGCCTGGAAGATGAGCCACTCCGAGACGAAGCCGTTGAGCGGCGGTAGTGCCGAGATCGCCATGCATCCTGCAAGGAACGTGAACGCGGTGAGCGGCATGCCATGGATGAGGCCGCCGAGCTTCTCCATGTCGCGTTCGCCGGTCGCCGTCAGTACGGCGCCGGACCCGAAGAACAGCAGGCTCTTGAAGATGCTGTGATTGAGGACGTGGAACAGCGCCGCGGTCATGGCGAGGGCTGCTGCTGCCCGCATGTCATGCGCCGAGAAGGCGAGGGCGAGACCAAGGCCGATGAAGATGATGCCGATATTCTCCACAGTGTGGTAGGCCAGCAGGCGTTTGAGGTCGTGCTGCATCAGCGCGCTGAGCACCCCGAGCACGCAGGTGATGCCGGCAAGCGGGATGATGACGATGCTCCACCACCAGGCCGGTGGGCCGGCGAGGTCGAAGACGATACGGATGAAGCCGTAGACTGCGACCTTGGTCATGACGCCGCTCATCAGCGCTGAAACGTGGCTCGGCGCCGCCGGATGCGCCAGCGGCAGCCAGACGTGCAGCGGCACCAGACCGGCCTTGGAGCCGGCGCCTAGGATGACCAGGATCAAGACCAGTCCGGAGAGAGCGGTCGGAGCGCTGCGCATCTCGTCAAATGAATAACCGCCGCTTCCGCCCGCCAGTAATCCGAACGCGAGCAGCAGGCTGAGCGTGCCGAAGCTCGCCATGACGATGTAGACGTAGCCCGCGTGCCTGTTCTCGGGATCATCATGGTGCGCCATCACCAGCGCCCAAGAGGATAGCGACATGAATTCCCAGGAAACCAGGAAGGTGAAGGCGTCGTCCGCCAGCACCACGAGATTCATGCCGGCCAGGAAGGCGGGGAAGAACGGCAGCACGCGCTGCGGCGCCTCCTCGTGACGGCCGTAGCCGAGACCATAAAGGCTTGCCGCCGCGCCTCCCAAATTGACGACGACAAGGAAAAACGAGGCCAATGCATCCAGCCGGAAATGCGCGCCAAGCCACGGCAACCCGATCGGCAGGGTCACGGTTGAGGCATTGGCGTTGCCGCCGATCAACCAGTACGTCGAGGCGAACAATGCGACCGCGCAAATCGCCAATGTGGCGCCATAGACCACCGCGGTAGCGCGCCTCGAGCGGCTCAGGGCGATCGCGAGAATGCTGATGCCCAGCAACCCCGCGACGCACGACATTTGCAAGACCAGGGCAGAAATCGGAAGGGCCGGCATTATGTACGTGCCCTGGTTCTGCCCGATGCTTTGGATCGAGCATCCGGAACGGTTTTGGCCGAACCTGACGTGATCTTGAGCCGCACCCCGCGGCCTTTCGAATTGCTGGCGGCTCCCTCGTCGATCATCTCGATCCCGGCCGCATCGAAGGCGGCGATCAGCTTGACGAGCGAATCGACATTGCCCCGAACCATCGCTTCGCTAGCCTCCATCCGCTGAATGGTCGGCACAGAAAGCCGCGACAATTCTGCGAGCCGGCGCTGATCGATGCCGAGAAGCACCCTGGCGGCCCGCAATTGCGCCGCTGTGATCATTGACCAGCCCCAACGTCGGAACCCCAACCGGCATCAGACATCATCTTTGCATGATAATTAATGATGTTAAAATGTCAATAAATGATATTTCAGATATCTAATCTGAGGGATGTACTCCCGCGCTTTTCAAGGCCGGCGCTTTCATGAACACTGTCGGCAGGTCGCGACGATGGTTCCCGGAGGATGCTTGATTCAAGCCGTAATGTTGCCCTGGCCTGTGCGCTGAGCGCGCTGGCCGGCTACGTCGATGCCATCGGCTTCCTGCATCTGGGTGGCCTGTTCGTCTCGTTCATGAGCGGCAACTCGACGCGGATGGGCGTCAGCCTCTCGGAGGGACAGTGGTCGAGCGCGGCCACCTCGCTCGGGCTGATCGCATTGTTTGTGATTGGAGCCGCCGCCGGCAGCCTGATCGTGCTCGGCCGCGGCGTCAATCGCCAGCCGTGGATACTGCTGGCGGAGGCTGGGCTGCTCGCCATCGCCGCGCTTTGCTACGCGTTCGGGTTCTCGAATGCTGCGGTCGCCGCCATCGTGCTGGCGATGGGGCTGGAGAACGCGGTGTTCCAAATCCACGGCGGTGCCGGGCTTGGCCTCACTTACGTGACCGGTGCGCTGGTGAAGGTCGGCCAGCTGGCGGCTGTGGCGCTGACCGGCGGCGATCGCTGGGGTTGGGCGTCGAACCTGCTGCTGTGGGCGGCGCTGGTCGTGGGGTCGCTGTGCGGCGCGGCTGGCTATCACTGGATCAATCTCGCCGCGATCTGGTTTGCCGCCGGCGCGGCGCTGGCGCTGAGCGCGATCCTCGCCGTAACCGTGCACCGCTAGCATTGACAGCGGCCGCGGCTTGTCCGATTTGACTGACATGACAGCCGTGACAAAACCCCGCGCCGCATGCCTGATCGGATGGCCGGCCGCGCATTCGCGCTCGCCGCTGATCCATCATTACTGGCTGCGCAAGCTCGGCATCGCGGGCGGCTACGTGATCGAAGCCGTGCCGCCGGAAGAACTTCAGGATTTCGTGCTGCGGCTTTCGTTCCGCGGCTTCGTCGGCGCCAACGTCACCCTTCCGCACAAGGAGCGCGCGCTGGAATTGTCGACGCCGGATACGCGGGCGCGCGCCGTCGGCGCGGCCAACACGCTGTGGTTCGCAGACGGCGAGCTGCGCTCGACCAACACCGACATCGAGGGCTTTATCAATAATCTCGACGCTTGCGCGAGCGGGTGGGACTCCGCCGAAGAGGCCCTGGTGCTCGGCGCGGGCGGCTCGTCGCGCGCGGTCGTGTTCGGATTGATCGAGCGCGGCATCAAACGAATCCATCTGGCAAACCGGACTGTCGAACGCGCCCGCGCGCTGGCGGATCAATTCGGCGCGAGCATCCGTCCCGCTTCATGGGATGCGATCGGCGACCTGCTGCCTCGCGCGGAATTGCTGGTCAATACGACATCGCTCGGTATGCGCGGCCAGCCCGCGCTCGAGGTCGAGGTCGGCCGGCTGCCGCCGCAGGCCGTGGTGGCCGATCTCGTTTACGTGCCGCTTCAGACGCCGTTACTGGCAGCGGCGAAGACGCGCGGACTAAAGACCGCCGATGGACTCGGCATGTTGCTGTACCAGGCGGTGCGCGGGTTTGAATTGTGGTTCGGGCAGAGGCCCGCGGTGACGTCAGAACTTCGTGCGCTGGTGGAGGCCGATCTCACAAACGCATGATCCGGAATATTGTGGAAGCTCCGAAACGGAGACTGCAACGTGAAGCTGGAATATATCCCACTCACAGGAACGTTCCTGCGTCTGCAACCGTTCGCGCCCGGGCTCAAGGCGGAGGTCCGCTCCGCGGTGGACTGCGACCCGGACACTTGGGCGATCATGCCGGTCAATCCGATGGGCGATGGCTTTGATGCCTATTGGTCCGTGGCCTGCGGCGCCCCGCCCGACCAGCGAATGGCGTACGCGATCCGACGCCGGAGCGATAATCGTGTAATCGGGATGTCGACTTTTTACACCGAGCTTCTGAGCCAGGGTGGCGTATCGATTGGAACCTCGTTCCTGCATCCGTCCGTCCGCGGTGGCCCTGCCAATCCAGAGGCGAAATTATTGATGTTGGACCACGCCTTCGGCTGCGGTGCAGCGCGTGTTCAGTTCAAGATCGATACGCGCAACCTGCGTAGCCAGGCGGCCGTGGCGAGGCTCGGCGCAGTCAGGGAAGGTGTGTTGCGCCGGGACCGTCTGACCTGGACCGGCTACATTCGCGACACCGTCGTGTTCTCCATCCTTGACCACGAATGGCCGGAGCTGAAGGCCCGACTGCAGGCGCGGGTAGACAGTCTGATCAAGGCCGATCTCACAAATGCATGACCCGTTGGTCGCGAGCATTTGAACGGGAATATCGTTGCGGCGTTGGGGTCTGTTGCTAGATCAAGCCGGCCCCGGAGAGTCCTTCATGCCCAATCGTCGCTCCACGCTCACCCGTCCGCTTGTCGCGATTGCGATGGTTGCGGCTTCCTCCTTCTATGCAATCGCCCAGCAACCGCCTTCACCGTCACGGGTTCGCGGCACCATCGAGAGCGTTGACGGCGATGTGCTCTTGGTGAAGTCGCGCAGCGGCGAGGACGTCAAGCTGCACATGACGCCCGACATGCGCCTGGTCGGGATCAGCAAGATTTCATTGTCCGATATCAAGGTCGGTTCCTTCATCGGCACCACCACCGTGCCGGGACCGGACGGAATTCCAACCGCCGTCGAGGTGCATGTGTTTCCGGAGGACATGCGCGGCACCGGCGAGGGATCGCGGCCCTACGATCTGCGCCCCAACTCGACCATGACCAACGCCACCGTCGCCGAATCCGTGGTCGGCAATGACGGTCACGCGCTGCTGGTCAAATACAAGGATGGCGAGAAGAAGGTCTCGGTGCCGTCGGAGACGCCCGTCGTGACCTATGTTCCCGCCGACAAGTCCGACCTCAAGGCCGGCGCCAAGGTGATCGCGTTTACGAAAAAGCTGCCGGACGGTTCGTTCGAGACCAACCGCATCAGCATCGGCCGCGACGGTCTGACGCCGCCGATGTGAGGCGCAATCCTCGTTGCAACAGCGGAATATCGCAGCGATCGTGGTGTTTTCCCTTGGCTGGAGGCCCTTTGGAGGAATGCCATGCGGAAAATTGTGCCAGTTACCGCGTTATTGGCCGTCGCTTTCGTGACGGCGGCGTCGGCCCAGCAACCGCCGACGGTCCGCGTTCGCGGCACCATCGAGGCGGTCGACGGCGCCACGCTGAGCATCAAGTCGCGCGACGGTAGCGACGTGAAGGTGAACATCACGGACAATATCGCGGTGACCGGCGTGGCCAAGGCTTCGCTGTCGGACATCAAGGAGGGCTCCTATATCGGCGTCTCCGCGATGCCCGAGCCCGACGGCACCCAGAAGGCGATTGCCGTTCATATCTTTCCCGAAGCCCAGCGTGGCGCCGCCGAAGGTTTTCGGCCCTGGGATCTGCGTCCCAACTCGACCATGACCAACGCGACCGTCGCCCAGACCGTCGCCGGCGTCGATGGCCAGACCATCATGGTGAAGTACAAGGACGGCGAGAAGAAAGTCGTGGTGCCGCCGGATACTCCGATCGTCGCCTTCGCTCCCGGCGACAAAGCCGAAATCAAGCCGGGCGCCAAGATCATCATCTTCGGCGCGACAAAAAAAGAAGACGGGACGCTGGAAACCGGCCGCATCGCCATCGGCCGCGACGGCATCGCCCCGCCGATGTGATCTTTCTTTCCCTCTCCCCTTGTGGGAGAGGGTGCCCTCACGAAGTGAGGGCGGGTGAGGGGTCTGCCTCCGCGGACAGAGACCCCTCATCCGGCGCGGACTTCGTCCGCACCACCTTCTCCCGCAAGGGGAGAAGGGAAGTAAAGAAATGGGACGACGGAAGAATCACACCGCCAGCACGTGGTCGTCGATCTCGGCGATGGTGTTGACCCCGCACAGTCCCATGGTCGTGGTGAGCTCCTTGGCGATGATCTCGATCGCCTTGGCAACGCCGGCTTCGCCGGCGGCGCCGACCCCATAGGCATAGGCGCGGCCGATCATGCAGGATTTTGCGCCGAGTGCCAGCGCCCGCATGACATCCTGGCCTGTGCGAATGCCGCCGTCGAACATGATCTCCATCTTCGAGCCGACCGCGTCGACGATCTCCGGCAGCACCTCGATCGTCGACGGCGCGCCGTCGAGCTGGCGGCCGCCATGGTTGGAGACCACCAGCGCCTGCGCCCCGGTCTTGGCCGCCTCCTCGGCGTCCTCGACGTCGAGAATGCCCTTGAGCACCAGCTTGCCCGGCCAGATGCCGCGGACCCATTCGATATCCTTCCAGTTCAACGACGTGTCGAATTGCGAACTGATCCAGGTCGCGAGCGTGTTGATGTCTTCGCTGATCTTGATGTGACCGGCGAGATTGCCGAAGGTGCGGCGCTTGCCGCGCAGCACGCCGGCAACCCAGCCGGGCCTGGTGGCAATATCGAACAACTTTGCGAGCGACCATTCCGGCGGCACGGTCATGCCGTTCTTGATGTCCTGATGACGCTGGCCGATCACCTGGGTGTCGACGGTCAGCACCAGCGCGCTGCACTTGGCGGCGATCGCGCGTTCGATCAGCGACTTGATGAAGCCGCGGTCCTTCATGACGTAGAGCTGAAACCAGAACGGCTTGTCGACGGCGCCTGCGATGTCTTCGATCGAACAGATCGACATCGTGCTTTGCGTGAACGGAATGCCGGCGGCTTGCGCCGCGCGGCAGGCGTGAATTTCGCCGTCGCCATGCTGCATGCCCAATAGTCCGACCGGCGCCAGGATCAGCGGCATCGCGGCGGGCTCGCCCAGGATGGTGGTCGACAGATCGCGCCTGGAGACGTCGACCAGGACGCGCTGGCGGAACTTGATCTGCTGCAGATCGTCGCGGTTGGCGCGCAGCGTATCCTCGCTATAGGAGCCGCGATCCGCGTAATCGAAAAACGCCTTCGGCACGCGGCGCTTGTGCAGCTCGCGCAGATCTTCGATGCAGGTAATGTGCTTCATGGACGCTCCAACCCCTTCTTGTATTTTTGCCGTCTTGTATTTTTCAGCCCTGCCGTCATCTAGCATGATTGGATCATCCGCCAAATCGCGACGGAACCGGGCTAACAAGGAGGGGTACGATGACGAGATCAACTCCGAAGCCGAAAAAGGCGATCGACGCCGAAAAGCGCCGGCTCGATGAGGCCCTGGAGGTGGGGCTGGAGGAGACCTTTCCGGCCTCCGACCCGGTCAACGTCACCCAGCCGTCACCCACGATAGGGGATAACCACGTCAGGCGGACGGATTAAAGTGGTTCCACCCGGGTCGGTCTATCGGCAGTATTGCGCGTGTAAACAATAGGTTAGCGCGCGGATCGCGGATCGGAACCGGTAATGATTCATCATATTTTTTGAAGCCATTTTAGTCCCGATCGCATTATAACACCTCGCACGCCACGAATTGGGTGGCGTCGGAGGCTTTGCGCCGACTGGCTGACGAAGCGCCGACAGTGCTGGGGGGTCACATGAGCCGCAAATTTTTCGGGACGGACGGCATTCGAGGCCGTGCCAACGGTCTGATCACGCCGGAACTGGCGCTCAAGGTTGGCCAAGCGGCCGGCCTCGTATTTCAGCGCGGCGAGCATCGCCATCGCGTCGTCATCGGCAAGGATACAAGGCTCTCCGGCTACATGATCGAATACGCCATGGTGGCGGGCTTTACCTCGGTCGGCATGGACGTGCTCTTGGTCGGCCCGATGCCGACGCCGGCGGTCGCGATGCTGACCAAGTCGATGCGCGCCGATCTCGGCGTGATGATTTCCGCTTCCCACAATCTGTTCGAGGACAACGGCATCAAGCTGTTCGGCCCGCAGGGTTTTAAACTTTCCGACGACGTCGAAAAGCAGATCGAGCAACTGTTGGATGAATCGCTCGAGCGGCGGCTGGCGCAAAGCGCCAGCCTCGGTCGCGCCCGCCGCATCGACGGCGTCCATGACCGCTATATCGAATTCGCCAAGCGCACGCTGCCGCGCGATCTCTCACTCGACGGCCTGCGCGTGGTGGTCGATTGCGCCAACGGCGCGGCCTACAGGGTGGTGCCGGAAGCGCTATGGGAACTGGGTGCCGACGTCATCTCGATTGGCGTCGATCCGGACGGCTTCAACATCAACAAGGAATGCGGCTCGACCTCGCCGGAGGCGCTGAGCAGGAAGGTGCGCGAAATGCGCGCCGACATCGGCATCGCGCTTGACGGCGACGCCGATCGGGTGATCCTCGTCGACGAGCGCGGACATTTAGTCGACGGCGACCAGTTGCTCGCGGTGATCGCGCAAAGCTGGAAGGAAGACGGCCGGCTCGCCAGGCCGGGCATCGTCGCAACCGTCATGTCGAATCTCGGGCTCGAGCGGTTTCTAGAAGGCCAGGGCATCGAGATGGTGCGCACGCCGGTCGGCGATCGCTACGTGCTCGAACGGATGTTGAGCGGCGGTTACAATCTCGGCGGCGAGCCTTCCGGTCACATCATTCTGTCCGACTATGCCACCACCGGCGACGGCTTTGTCGCGGCGTTGCAGGTGCTCGCGGTCGTGCAAAGGCTCCGCCGTCCGGTGTCGGAGGTCTGCCACCGCTTCGATCCGTTGCCGCAGATCCTCAAGAACGTGCGCTATCGCAGCGGCAAGCCGCTCGATGATGCCGAGGTCAAGTCGGCGATCGATGCCGGCGAAAAGCGGCTCAACGGCCACGGCCGGCTCCTGGTGCGCTCGTCCGGCACCGAGTCCGTGATCCGCGTCATGGGCGAGGGTGACGACCGCATCCTGGTCGAGGAAGTGGTCGATCATATCGTCACCGCGCTCGGCGTGGCCTCGGCGGCAGCGTGACAAGGTCTCGGCGGCGTGAAGCGCATCGCAGCCATTATCTAATGGTGGTGGTCGCTCGCGTGCTGGCGTCGTAGGAAGGCGCTCGCCGCCTCGCCAATCCCCCTCAGGAACCCGCCATTGAACAAGCCTGTCGTCGTCTCCGAAGAAGCATCGGTCGTGCCGGTGCCGGATGCGATGCAAGCTCGCCCGGCTAAGGCAGCAACCAAGGCCGCTTCTGCGAGCCCGGCCTATATCGTGCTGGCGGGAATCAGCTTCTCGCATTTCCTCAACGACACGATGCAGTCGTTGATCGCGTCGGTCTACCCGATCCTGAAAGAGAGCTATGCGCTCAGCTTCGCGCAGATCGGAATGATCACGCTCGCGTTCCAGTTCACCGCGTCGCTGTTGCAACCCGTGGTCGGACATTTCACCGACAAGAAGGCGCAGCCGTTCTC
>Ga0210406_10006343_pt1 | contig 12275 bp, 9 predicted proteins | sample IncBWC30MmetaG_FD_155454 | JGI IMG/M metagenome (GOLD analysis project Ga0210406, IMG submission 155454) | Forest soil microbial communities from Barre Woods Harvard Forest LTER site, Petersham, Massachusetts, United States - Inc-BW-C-30-M | ecosystem: Environmental > Terrestrial > Soil >...
AGCGCGTTCGCGGGGACCCATAAACACCGGCGGCAGTTATTGAGCAGGCTCTGGCCTCGCCAAGAACAACGAAAGCCAGTGGTTATGGGTCCCTGCGTTCGCAGGGACGACGATGTCGTCGGCTCCGCGCACCCAATGTCGCCCGTAAGAATGCGTCACCGTCGCGTTCGCCGCGACCGCATCAAGAAACTACTTCACCGGCGCCGCCTTCTTGCCCGCTGGCGGCGGTTTTATCGCGGCGGCCTGCGCCGGCAGATATTTGGCGATGATCGCGGGATCGATCTGGGCCATCGCTGTGTCCGGCAGGCGCGTCCAGGTTTCGTCCTTGCCGAGCAGCGAGATGCCGAGATAGCCGCGCAGGACCAGCGTCTGTCCGTCGGCGCTCAGCGTCATCTTGGCGTGGTAGATCGTGCCGTTGCGCGGATCGAGAACGTTTCCGTCCTCATATTTCAGTCCGGCCCGCTTCATGTCGCGGATGAACGAAATGCCGAGCCACGGCGCATTGGCGCGGTCGTCGGTGCATTTCGCGCAGGTCGGAACGGGCGGGTCGCCGGGCTTGGGAAACAGCTTGGCCATCACGCCTTCGAAGACGCCGTTGTGATCGACGACAAGGACGTACAGCACCGGTTGGCCGTCTTCGATCTTCTGCCACAGCCCCGCGGCCGAAGGTTCCGCCGCATGGGTCTGCAATGTGAAGCTCGCGCACATGGCGACGCCGGCGAGCGCCGACAGCGCCAATCGAAATGGAGATCGCCTGTTCCGCATCGTCATCACCTGAGAAATCCCTCGGACGAATGGCGGCAGACTACGGCCATTTCGAGGACGGTTCCAGTGCTCACACTTTCGCGATTGCCCGATGATTGCGCGCGCGGCCGCATGCCGCGGTCACGATTTTCAAAGGAATCAATTCACCCCAAGCTTCTTCTGCAGGCTCGACGACGACGTCGTGTATTGGAACACCAGCCGCTTGTCCGGATAGACGTACCGGTGCGCCTTCTGCGCCATCAGCGCTCCCTCGTGGAAGCCGCACAGGATCAGCTTCAGCTTGCCGGGATAGGTGTTGATGTCGCCGATCGCGAAGATCCCAGGCACGCTGGTCTCGAACGCCGAGGTCTCGACCGGCACCAGATTGTTCTCCAGCTCAATGCCCCAATTAGCGACCGGCCCGAGCTTCATGGTCAGCCCGAAGAACGGCAGCATCGTATCGCAGTCGACATTCGACAGCGCATTGTCGTTGCCTTTGACGGTGGCGCCCGCCAGACGGCCGCCCTCGCCTTGCAGCGCCGTCACCTGACCGATCTTGAGGTCGATCTTCCCGGAGCCGACCAGCGCGCGCATCTGCTCCACGCTGTGAGGTGCTGCGCGAAAATCGTCGCGCCGGTGCAGCAGCGTCACGCGCTTGGCGATCGGGTGCAGGTTCAGCGTCCAGTCGAGCGCGGAATCGCCGCCGCCGACGATCAGAAGATTCCTGTCGCGAAACTGCTCCATCTTCCGCACCGAGTAGAACACGGACGTGCCTTCGTAGGCCTCGATGCCGGGCACTGGCGGACGCTTCGGCTGGAACGAGCCGCCGCCAGCGGAAATCACCATCACCTTGCACTCGAATACCTTGCCGGCATCCGTCGTGACGCGAAACGCGGGATCGCCGATCTTCTCGATCTTCTCGACCATTTCGTTGAGATGGAAGGTCGGGTGGAACGGCTTGATCTGCTGCATCAGCGCGTCGGTCAGACCCTGGCCCGTCACATAGGGAATGCCCGGAATGTCGTAGATCGGTTTCTCCGGATAGAGCTCGGCGCATTGTCCGCCGACCTTGTCGAGAATGTCGACCAGGTGCGCCTTCATGTCGAGGAGGCCCAGTTCGAAGACGGCGAAAAGTCCGCAAGGACCCGCACCAACAATCAGCACATCGGTTTTGATCGCGTCGCTCATATCGCTTCTTATCCGTTGGACGGCGCCCCGGAACAACACGGGCGCGGACAGGCTCGCCTGTCTAACCAACGCTGGTCGCGGAGGAAAGCCATAAAGTGGCGGTATCGCCGCGGCCGCCGGCACCCCTTGCCCTGCCCGGTGAAACTGGGCTGTAAGGGCATGACCCCTTTCGGAGAATGGCGCCTGTGAATGCTCCCTTGAATGGTCCTTTGAATAGTCCCTTGCGTCCCGACGCGACACCGCGTCTGGAAGATTTCCCCTATTGGCTGACTGACAATGTGCGGTTCGCCGATCTCGATCCAAACCAGCACGTCAACAATGCGGTCTATGCGACCTATTTCGAGACCGGCCGTGTCACATTGATGAAGGACGGCAGCTACGGGCTGATGCCGCCGGGGCTCGCCTGGATCATGGTGCGGCTCGACATCCATTTCCGCGCCGAATTGCGCTGGCCCGGCACGATCGAGATGGGGCTCGGCGTGACAAAGTTCGGCCGCACGTCGGTGACATTCGACCAAGTGGTCTTCTCCGAAGGCAAGTGCGTGGCCTCCGCTCAGTCGGTCAGCGTGCTGATCGACGAGACGACCCGCAAGCCGACGCCGCTCACGGACGAGATCATCGCCAATTTTCAACCCTGGCTGCGCCGAGGAATGGATGGACGATGAGAGATGAACGATGAGATCTGCCGCGCTGCTCTGCATCCTCGCCGCAACGCTTGCGACACGTCCGGCAGCGGCCGACGATTTCTATCGCGAGGATGTGCGCGTCGCGATGCCGGCGGCAGGCCCTGGCGGCCTTGAAGCGCTGCTGATCCGGCCCTCCCGCCCGCAGCGTTATCCGCTCGCTCTGATCAGTCACGGCGCGCCACGCGACGCGCAGGCGCTGCGGGAGATGACCCCTTACGGCTTCTACCGCCAGGCGATCGAATTCGCCCGCCGCGGATTTGCCGCGGTGATCGTCATGCGCCGCGGCTATGGCGGCTCGGGCGGCAGCTATGCCGAGGGCCATAGCTGTTGCGAGACGCGCACCTATCTCGGCGCGGCCAAGGACGGCGCGGACGATCTGCGCGCGGCAATCGCGGCGATGAGGACGCGCGACGACGTCACGACGCAGGGCATGATCGCGGTCGGCGTCTCCGGCGGCGGCCTTGCAAGCATTGCGCTGACGCTCGACCCGCCGCCGGGGCTTGCGGCCGTGATCAGTTTCGCAGGCGGCCTCGCCCGGGCAAACCGACTCGTCCAGGATGCTCGCAACGCAAGCGATGAAGCCAGCCTGATCGAGGCGTTCAGGACGCTTGGCGCGGGATCGCGGACGCCGATGCTGTGGGTCTATGCCGCAAATGACAGCTATTTCAGCCCCGATCTCGCGCACCGCCTGCTCGCCGCATTCACGGCTGCCGGCGGTCGCGCGAGATTGATCGATGCGCCCGCCTTCGGCAGCGACGGCCATGAGCTGTTTTCCGCAGGGATCGCGATGTGGCCGGCGATGGTCGATGCGTTCCTGCATCAGCAGAATCTGGCAACGACCGCTCTCCTGCCTTCGCCCGCGCTGCCGCCGCTCCCGGCCCCGCCCCGGCTCACCGACAAGGGCCGCGCCTCTTTCGTGGACTATCTGACCGCCGGGCCGCACAAGGCGTTCGCAGCCTCGCCAAGCGGCGCGTTCGGCTATTGGTCGGGAACGCGATCGGCCGAGACGGCAAAGGATCAGGCCTTGAGCGGCTGCCGGGCGAATGCGCCGGACTGCCGGATCTACGCGATCGACAATGCGCTTGCCGGAACGCAAGCCACGGACAGCAGATGAAGCAAGCTCGGCGCCAGGATCTACAAAAAATGGATCTGCGCAAAATGGGTCTGTGCAAAGAAGGGATCGCGCGTTCGTTAATGCCCGGGCATGCCCGTCGCGCAAACGTGTCGTATTTGCGCCGGCCAAAGCGTTTTCGAGCGACGCATGCTCTCGGACTTGATCCGGGGTGGGTTACCGGTTCGCGTGAAGAAAACGCGTCAAAACAAGAGACTCTAAGCCTGCCGCTCCGGCGTCGAGACGACGAGCCCGTCGAGTTCGTCGGTGACCTTGATCTGGCACGACAGGCGCGAATTCGGCCGCACGTCGAAGCCGAAATCCAGCATGTCCTCCTCCATCGGCGAAGGCGGGCCGACCTTCTCGCGCCAGGCTTCGTCGACATAGACATGGCAGGTGGCGCATGCGCAGGCGCCACCGCATTCGGCTTCGATGCCGGGAATGGCGTTCCGAATGGCCGCTTCCATGACAGTTGCGCCGTTCTCGACGTCGATGATGCGGGTTTCGCCCTTATGGTCGACAAAGTGGATTTTGGCCATGTGTGCTCGTGCTGCCGGGTAAAAGAGGTCCGGCAGTCCTATAACGGGTCGATCCGCCCTGCGCTAGGGACGCAGCGCCGAACCGGCGGAACCCATGGAAAAGGGGTGATGGCAAAGGGGGTGACTTGGCGCACGCCCGAGCATCATGGTTTGCATCACCCTTTGCATCAGCCTTGGCGGCATCAAGCCCGATCCAGGATCGCCGCGATCGCCCTGCAGGCTTCCGCCACCGCGGCATCGAGTTCGGCGTGCGCTTGCGCAAGATCGCCGCCGTCCCTGATCACCGCCTCAAAGCTGCTCGCTCGGTCCGCAACATGGCAGGCGCCGATCGCGCGCGCCGAGCCCTTCAAGGTGTGCGCGAGCATGGCGGCATGTGGCGATTTTTCGGCAAGCGCGCCGACGAGACGCGTGGCCTGTGTCAGAAACATCCCGAGCACTTCGCGTTCAAGACCGGCATCGCCGAATGTCGCGCGCCGCAGATGCGTCAGATCGATCGGAGGGTGTTCGGCGGCAGGCGACGGACGCGGCATCTGATGGTCCTTGCGACAGTTCTTGGCGGGTTCCTTGGTGAGTGCCTTGGCAAGTCCCTTGGCAAGTCCCTTGGCAAGTCCCTTCGCGAGCTCCCTCGCGGGCTCCTGGGCCGCGAGGGAGCTGCCGCGAATCTATCCCCACCTTTTTGCAGAGCATTGCGGAGGTATCGGATAGCCAACCACGGGCCCAGTTAAAGGCACACTTGGACAAATCTGCCCCAAGAGAGACGTATGTTAGCCGTGTTTTTGACCAATAGTCACCACAATGAGCGCGAAGCCACCGGAAATTTCGAAGATTCTTAGCGCTTTATCGCTTTGCGCTGTTAACGATGATGAAGATTGGGTTAATCGCAGCCATTTCATTCGGACCGGCCAGCCAATAGGATGTTTGCCGGATGTGAGCGGACAAGACGCTCGGCCTCAGGCCGCGTCTGGACACCGCATGGGGCATGACGCCGGTTCTGGAGCCTGCGAGGGCGTTCGCGCAAGGCTGCGCGGAATGCTGCGCGCATTGAGATGAGGGGTCTGACATGGCGAACAATCCCAAGAAGGTCAAAGACCCCACTGAAGTTGCACTTTCGGCCATTCAGGAAGCCTTGAACATCAACGAACCCACCACCGATGCGAGCCGGAACGCGCCACGCAGCGAGGCTGCGTCGCCGACCTCCACCGAGGCACCCACTTTCAACGAGACCTCTTTCGAGCCGCGCCCGGCCGCCACGGATCGCCCCACGGAACGTCCGATGTTCATCGACGATCCGCGCCCGACGCGCCGTCCTGCAAATGACGATCGCGAAACCATCGGGCAGCTTCTGCAGGCGATCCAGAAGGGGCGCCCGGCGCGCAGCGTCTATACGATCGCGACGCTGTTTGCCGCCGTCTGGGTTGTCGGCTGCGGGATCCTGACGATCGGCTTCCTCACCGCGCTGCAGACCGTGGTCGGCCAGGGTGGCGGCGTGCTGGTGCTGGCTGGTCTAACGGCTCTGTTTTTTGCGCCGGTGCTGCTGTTCTATTTCCTGGCGAATCTTGCGTGGCGCGGACAGGAATTGCGGATGATCGCGCAGGCGATGGCGCAGGTGGCAATCCGTTTCTCCGAGCCGGAGGGTGCGGCAAGCGACTCCATCGTGACCGTGGGACAGGCGATCCGGCGCGAAGTGGCGGCGATGGGCGATGGCGTCGAACGCGCCATCGCGCGCGCAGGCGAACTGGAAACCCTGGTCGCCAACGAGGTCGCGGCGCTGGAGCGCGCCTATTCCGACAACGAGGTGCGGATCCGCGCGCTGTTGCAGGACATCGCCCATCAGCGTGACAATCTGGTTGGACAGGCCGAACAGGTGCGCAGCGCGATCTCCGGCGTGCAGATCGATCTGCGTCACGACATCGCGCTGATCTCGGATGCGATCGCCTCCCGCGTCGATGAAGTCGCGAAGAGCATTACCGGCGCGCTGGAGGAACGCGGCGGCCACATCACGACGGCGCTCAGCAATGCCGGCGACAACATGATCCTCGCGCTCGGCGAGCGCGGCGGCGACCTGCTCGACCGGCTCGAGGAAGCGAGCGCCGAGACGACGCGCGCCGTGCTCGATGCTTCCGAGCGGCTCACCACCAGCCTCAACTTCAAGACCGGCCATGTGCACGACGAGTTTGTCGATCTCGCCGACCGCGTCCACGAGATGCTCAACGAGCGGATCGACCGCATCACAGCCGAGTTCGAGCAACGCTCCGCGGCGATCGTGGAAGGCATCTCCGAGCGCACCGAGCAGGTGCACGATTCAGTGAAGAATTCAGGCGATTCGCTGCTGGTCGAGCTCGATCTGCGCAGCACCGATCTCGTCACCAAGCTCGACGAGGCCGGCCAGAGGCTCGCCTCCGGCATCCTGGCCAGCGGCGAGAAGGCGACCGAATCGCTGGACGCTACCGTGAATTCGCTGGTGGCGAAGGTCGTGAGCCAGACCGAATCCGCGCACGACACGCTCTCCCAGCGGATGGGCGCCTTCGATGATCTGATGAAGAACCAGGGCAGCGAACTCGCCGAAAAATTCGCGCGCGACAGCAACACGCTCGGCGCCCTGATCACCCGGCACGTTTCGGAGTTCGACCGCACGGTCAAGACCTTCGGCGGCGAGATCGTCGAACGCCTGGGCCAGCGCACCCAGGATATCACCGACAACCTGAAGACCTATGTCGACAATTTCGACAATCGCCTGACCTCGAATGGCGGCACAATCACCGCCAAGATGGACGAGCGCCTGGCGCAATTCGAAACCACCGTGGTGGGCCGTGTCGCAAGCCTCGACCTGTCGTTGGACACCAAGCTCAAATCGCTCGAACAGACCTTCGAGACGCAGTCGCGGTCGGTGACCGAGACCTTCGAGAACCGCCTCGGCGCGTTCTCCGACTCGATGACGGACGGCGCCGCGCAGGTCATCCACTCGATCGAGTCGCGGCTCAGCCACCTGACTTCCTCGCTGACCGACGGCACCGCGCAGGCGATCGAGGCGATCGACCGGCGCATCGCCACCGTCTCCGACACCATCAACGGCCGCAGCACCCATCTGACCGATACTATCACCGCGCGCTTCCAGGAGATCCATCATGGCATCGAGACGCGGGTCGGCGCGGTCGCCGACGACATCGAGATGCGCGTCGCGCAGTTCGAGGATCTGCTCGGTTCGCGCGTCGAAGCCGTGGCCGGCCGGGTCGAGAGCAGCGGCCGGCAGGCCAGCGAGGACCTGATGGCGCGGGCGGAGATGCTGTCCTCCGGCATCAAGTCCCATGTCGAGGATGCCGAGCGCGCGCTGACCACCCTCGTGGTCAACACCAGCGAGACCATCCAGACCGGCGCGCGCACCGCGCAGCAATCGCTGCTCAACGTCTCATCCGATGTCGGCGCGCAGTTGAAGCTGACCTCCTCGGAGATCGAGCGCGCCCTCGCCGCGGTCGGCACGGGTGCGGCGAACTCGCTGCTCACCAGCGCACGCGAGGCCCAGTCTACGTTGATCGCGGCGACCGCCGACGTCACCGGCCAGATCAAGCAATTGTCCGCCGATGTCGAGCGGACGCTTTCCGCCTCGGGCACGGCGACCGCCGCCTCCGTGCTTGCCGGCGCGCGCGAGGTCCAGACGACGCTGGTCACCGCGTCCTCGGATGCCTCCGGCCACGTCAAGGCGCTTGCGGCCGACATGCAGCGCTCGCTCTCGATCGCCGGAAACGCGGCCGCGGAATCCATCACCGCAAGCGCCCGTGACGCGCAGAGCACGCTGGTCACCGCGTCCGCGGAAGCCGCCAATCACGTCAAGACGCTGGCAACCGATGTCGAACGCGTATTGATCGCGGTCGGTGCCGAGACGGCCTCGTCCATCCTCGACAGCGCCCGCGAGGCACAGACCTCGCTCACCGCGACCTCGGCCGATACCGCCAACCAGATCAAGGCGATCGCCGGCGAGATCGAGCGCACGCTCAGCATGACGACTGCCAGCACCACCGACAATATCCAGACCAGCGCCCTCAACGCGCAAAGCTCACTGGTAGCCGCGTCCAACGAAGTCTCGACCCGCGTCAAATCGACCACGGTGGAAATCGAACGCTCGGTTCTGGCGGCGACCAACAGCTTCGGCGCGACCATGACCGGCAAGACCGACGACATCGTCAGCTACGTGCTGCAGCAGACCGAGCGGCTGTCGCAGGTGCTCGACTCGAAGCGCGGATCGCTGGTGGAGACGATCGGCGCCAAGGCCAACCAGCTCACGACCGAGGTCACCCGCGTCACGTCGGATGCCCTCAAATCGATCGAGACCCGCGGCCAGACCTTCACGCAGGCGCTGCTCGGCAACTCCTCCGAGGTCGCGCGCACGATCACCTCCGCAGGCGAACTGGCCACCACCGCGATCAACAAGTCGCTGAAGGACCTCGAACAGGCGTCAAGGACATCCATCGAGCAGTCGCGCCAGGTGTCGATCGCGGCCGTGACCGAGATGCAGGAAACCAGCAAGATCCTGCGCACCGACACGGTGGCGCTGTTCGAGCGGCTGCGCGAGGGCAACATCCTGCTGCAGGAAGTGCTGACCGGCGCGCACGACAACCTCAACTCGCTGGAACGCGCGCTGGTGACGCGGGTCGCCGATTTCGTCTCGGCGATGAACGACGTCACCATGCGCAACGGCACGGCGACGCAGGGCCTGGAAGATCAGCTCAACGTGTTCAACGAGAAGACCTCGAACGCCCTGCGCGACCTGAGCTCGCTGTCGAGCCAGTTCGATGCCCATGGCCGGGCCCTGGCGGAAGCGGCCGCCGTCGTGGAGCAGAGCAACCGGAACACGTCCGCCTCCGTCGCCGAACGCAAGGCCACGCTCGAATCGCTGGTCACCACCATCGACCTCAGGACCTCCGATCTCGACCAGCGGCTGTCGCGCTTCACCAACCTGCTCGATGAATCGCTGGCGGCGGCGGAAGAGCGCGCACGCGATATCGCACGCGTGGTGGCGGAGACCGCGGGCGCAGGATCTGCCGCGATCAGCCGGCATTTCGAGAGCGTGCGCAGCACCGCCGAGGAGGAGCGCCGGGTCACTGCCGACACCATGCATGCGATCTACCAGCAGGCCACCCAGGAAGCGGATGCGATGTTCAAGCAATCCGCCGAGAAGTTCTCCAGCCTGGTGACGAGCATGAAGCAGATGTCCGCCGAAATGCAGCACGAGCTCGAAAGCACCCGCACCGAGCTGCGCCGCGGCGTCATGGAGATGCCGCAGGAGGCCGCCGAGAGCACCGCACAGATGCGCAAGGTCATCGTCGACCAGATCGAGGCGCTGGCGGAGTTGAACCGGATCGTCGCGCATCACGGCCGTGGGATGGACGTGGTCGGCGCCAGCCGCCTCAGCGCTGCGCCACCGCCGCCACAACCGCAATTGCAGCCGCAGCCGCAATTGCAGCCGCAGCCTCCGCGTCAGGAGGAGCCGATTCTCGCGGCAGCGGTCGGCGGCCGCAACGAGACGCGCGAGCCGCGCGAGCCGCGCATGCGCGATAACGGCAACGCCAGCGCCTCGAACCTTCCGCCGCCGGACCTCGGCGCCCCGCCGATCACCCGCCGCACGGATGCGCCGCCTGTCAGCCCCATCGGTCCTCTCGGATCTGATCCGGGCCGGGACGGCTGGCTGTCAGACCTCCTGAGCCGTGCCGACGCGCCCGCTCCGCGCGGCCGGCCTGCGGCCCAGCAGCCGGCGAGCGGCAATCCGCTGGAGACGCTGTCGCTCGACATCACCCGTCTGATGGATCGCAACCTCGCCGGCGAAATGTGGGACCGCTATCAGCGCGGCGAGAGCAAGGCTTTCACCAAGCGCCTTTACACGCCGGGCGGCCAGAAGGCCTTCGACGAGGTCGCCCGCAAATACCGCTCGGACCGGGTGTTCAAGCAGACGGTCGACCGCTACGTCACCGAGTTCGAGCGAATCCTCGACGAGGTCGCGCGCGAGGATCGCGGCCCGCAAGCGCTGCGTAGCCACCTGACCTCGGAGACAGGCCTTGTGTATACGCTGCTCGCGCATGCGGCCGGGCGGCTGGGGTGAGAGGCGAATGGGGAGTGGCGAATAGGGAATAGCGAATAGGAAAAACGGAAGCCTCGCAGCCACCGTTTTTCATCGAGCCAAGATGATCGGCAAGAAGATCGGAATGAAAACAGGTTTGGGACCTGTGAGGACCCTCGTCGCTACTCCCTATTCGCTATCGGCCCTCTCATTACCGCTTCCTGTCGTTCGCCGCGGCGGCGGCCGGCGGCACGGGCTGCGAGGCTTGCGCGCTGCTGCTGTTGTTGCTGGCGCCGAACAGCACCCGCGTCGGGTTGCGGTCGAAATTGTTAACAGCGCGGCTGATGTCGCCGAGTGTTCTGCGCCCGTCAACCATCAGCGCGCCGGACCGCTTGTCGAAATCCTCCGCCAGCTCGCGGATCGACTTCACGGCCTGGAACAATTCACCGCCTTCCTTGCCGCCGGCCAGCGAATTGAGGCCGAGCATCAGACTGTCGGCCTTCCCCATCACGCCGTCGACCCGCGACATGATTGCATCGATCCGCTCGGAATTGCGCGACAAAGACGACGTGAAGACTTCGAGATTTCTGAGCGAGTTCTTCACCGCCTCCTGGTTATCCGCCACCACCTTGTTGATGTTCTGCAGCGTGGCGCGGATCGCCTCGGTCACATCCTGCAACCGGTTCGGGTCGGCGGTCAGCACGGGAATGCCGTCCTCGTCCAGCGGCACGCCGGGCGCGGCCTCCTCGCCGCCCTTCAGCGAAATCGCGGCGACCCCGGTCAATCCCTGGAACTCGAGCCCAACCAGGGTGTCCTTGCGGATCGGGGCGCTGTTCTCGACCATCGCGAGTGCGACGACTCGACGCGGATTATCGAGCTTTACCGAGACCACCTCGCCGACCCGGATACCATTGAAATTCACATTGCCGCCAGTGCGCAGGCCAGTCGCGGGTCCTTCGAACACGATGCGCAAGGGGCTGCGCGCCTTGGCAGTATGCAGGCTCTGGAACCAGAGGACGAAGCCGAACGCTGCGGCAATGACCGCCAGCGTGAACAACCCGACCAGGACGTAATTCGCCCGTGTTTCCATCCAGAACTCCGAAGCTAGCCCACCACCGCACGTGCGCGCTTGCCGTGAAAATATTGCCGCAGCCAGGGATGCTCAGAAGCCTGCATATCGGCCATCGTTCCCGCAGCAATGACCTTTCCGCTCCCCAGAACGGCGATCCGGTCGCACGCTGTATAAAGGCTGTCCAGATCGTGGGTTACCATGAAAACGGTCAGGCCCAAAGTGCGCTGCAGGGTGCGCACCAGGTCGTCAAAATCGCCCGCACCGATCGGATCGAGCCCAGAGGTCGGCTCGTCGAGGAAGACCAGTTCTGGATCGAGCGCAAGCGCGCGCGCCAACGCCACGCGCTTGATCATGCCGCCAGAGAGCTCGGAGGGGAACCGGTCCGCAACCTCCGGCTTCAAGCCGACCATGCCGAGCTTGGCCACCATGATCTCGTCCAGGAGACGCTGCGACACCTTGAGATTTTCGCGCACCGGAAACTGGATGTTCTGGCGCACCGTCAGCGAGGAGAACAGCGCGCCTTGCTGAAACAAGATGCCCCAGCGCCGTTCGATGGCGCGGCGCGTCGTGGAATTGGCGCTGTCGAGATCGACGCCGAACACCTCGATGCGGCCGCTGACCTTCGGCACCAGCCCGATGATGGTGCGCGTCAGCACCGACTTGCCTGCGCCGGAAGGACCGACGAAGCCCAAGATCTCGCCGCGCTTGACGTCGAGGTCGAGCCCCTCGAGCACGCGGGTCGATCCGAACTGCACGGTGATGTCGCGGACGCGGATGATGGCGTCGGAAATCGGTTGCGCCATCGTCACATTCCGATCGCCGCGAAAAAGATCGCGAACACGCCATCCATCACGATGACGAAGAAGATGCTCTTCACCACCGAGGC
>Ga0210406_10006344_pt1 | contig 12275 bp, 24 predicted proteins | sample IncBWC30MmetaG_FD_155454 | JGI IMG/M metagenome (GOLD analysis project Ga0210406, IMG submission 155454) | Forest soil microbial communities from Barre Woods Harvard Forest LTER site, Petersham, Massachusetts, United States - Inc-BW-C-30-M | ecosystem: Environmental > Terrestrial > Soil >...
TCTCCGGCGTGATATGTGGCGATGCCGTGCGTGCAAACACCGCAACAACCTGCACGTCCACCACGTGGTCTTCCGATCACAGCAGGGGCCTGATACGCCGGAGAACTGTGCGACGTTGTGCAGTGATTGCCACGACGCGATTCACGTACACCAGACGATCCGAGTGGTTGGTGACAACGCCGACATACCGGGCGGGATGAAGTTCTTGAGGATGCCGCAATGAGCAAACCAAGTGAGCGCGGCTTAGATGTCTTCGAGATTGGCGAGCAGCGTCGCAGGATTCTGCACGGACCACCGCTTGAGACCGTGGACACCACTGGCGAGGAACCAACGACCACGTGGTACATGACCAGCGATTACAACCTCGACATCACACCAGTGCAGGTCATCAGCGAGACCGAGAGATACCTGACTGTTGTGCCGACTAAGTATTTCAGGGCCACTCGCAGATTGAAATGCAACGACTACCACCGCACATTCTCTGACGCCCGCAGCTACCACATGCAACGCCTGTCCGATCTGATCGACCGCAAGCAACGAGAGATCGCGGCTGCTCGGCTGGACATGTCTTTCGTGTTCAAGATGGAACCACCGGAGACGCTATGAGCAAAGCCATCGCACCATCAGACTTCGGCGGCACCCTTGAAAGCTCCTATGCCTACCATCAGGCCGAGTTGAATGGGCACGTCGTGGTCCTGCCCAAGGACAACGAACTGCTGATCGACATCGACAGCGATGCCGCAGAGCAGTTGTTCCATAAGCAGCTAACCAAGGTTAATGAATACGTCGGAGTGTCCACATGGACTGCGACGCCCTCGAAGAGTGGTGAGCCTGAGCGCAAGCACATCATTGTGCAGCTACAGCGCAGCATCGCCCAGATCGAGCGCATCGTCCTGCAAGCCGTGCTCGGGTCTGACCTTCGCCGTGAGTTGCTGAGCTACTGCCGCTGGACGATAGGTGATCCGCAACCGACGCTCTTCTTCGAGAAGCAACCCTTCCAGATCGCGGCGGCTCCTGAGCGCCCGCTATTAACCGAGGGTGACAACCACGAGTGTACCGCTGCTACCGAGATGTGTGCAGGATGCCTACGACTATGAGCGAACTATACCAAGAGAAGATGAACCGGGAGAAGTTGCTCGCAGCGGTCGTAGGCATCATCGCCGGAGCAAGACCCGGCAGGCCCATCGAGGCACTACTGGCTGAGCAGATCGCGGACGCATTCGAAAACGGTATTCGCGTCGGCCTGAACCTCCGGTGCAACGAGGTGGTGTTGGATGTTCCGAAGATAAAGAGCGATCACGACGTACTGAATATCATCCGGCACACGGACGGATGCCTGATTGAAGCGCAGCAGGTATGCCACAACGTTATACCGGGGATCATCGAGTTGCCTGACGCGATTGCTGACTACGGTCACAAGAGCTTCGCCGCAGGATTCGACAAGGGATACGAAGAGGGCCTAACAGATGGCCACGCGGCACGAGACGATGAAGAGGAGACAGCATGAGCTTACCAACTCTCAGCACGTTCCAATTGGACTCCTTGGTGGACTGCGCTAACAGCCCAATCACCACGTACATGCTGATACGTCCCAATGCCTCGGACACCGAGGAGCAGCAGAGGGAATGGGTCGCCAACAACCGCGACACCGATGAGTTGGTGGAGATGGGCCTGCTTACCGACGTGAGCAAGATGTGTCAGGCCCAGATCGACGCACACTTCCGTACGAGCGGACGAGTCTTCCGAGTGTTCCGCATAACACCCCAAGGAAAGGCGATGTTTAATGCAGCCAGTTCCAGCGCACTTAGCAGCTAGTGTGGCCGTGCAGTTCGTCGTGAGCCAAGGATGGAACTGGCGCGAAGGAACTGACGGACACATCGAGATCGAGATATGCCCTCTCTGTAAGAAGGGTGACTACAAGCTGTACATGAACACCGCTGGCAACAAGGACGGTGTGTGGATGTGCTTCCACGGATCATGCCAGAAGAGTGGCAACCTGCGAAGCCTGCAAGAAGAGATGGGCCTGCGTATCAAAGGCGTGGACTCACGCAGTGAGTGGGCCAAGACGGACAAGAAAACCGATCCGCTACCGAACGCAGATGAGTGCCACAACACGCTGATGGGCGATGCGGAAGCATTGGATTACCTGCTCAACGTACGTGGCTTCACGCAAGAGGTTATCAGTCGTCAGAAACTCGGTCTGGTTCCCAAGCATTACTTCCGCGAAGCAGGCGAGGTTCGCGCGCTGGTCATTCCATACCTCGTCAATGGCAACATCGTGTTCGCAAAGTATCGCACGCTGCCGCCATCACCGAAGGACTTCACGGCTCCGGCTGGGCACGACGCCCCGCTTTACAACGGTGAGGTTCTGGTAGAGGGGATCAAGGAGATCATCTTCGTAGAGGGTGAAGCCAACACTCTGTGCCTGATGTCCAACGGCATCGAGAACGTAGTCGGCGTACCCGGCGTGAACTTCAAGAAGGCCGCGTGGATTGAAACACTGGATCGGCTTGCGGTCGAGAAGCAGTATGTCCTGTACGACAACGACAAGGCTGGCACCAAGGCAGCACAGGCGCTAGCGTCCCGCGTTGGCTATGACAAATGCCTGCGGCTGGTCCTGCCAGAGTTCTTCGTCACCGTGCCTCTGGACGAGTGCAAGCTGTGTGACGACAACGGTATTCGACTTGACGCCAAGGGTAAGAGACTCATCACCACTGACGATAGCGTCATTGTGGATGTCAGCCCGGTCATCTGCGATCACACGCGCCTCGGCAAGGACATCAATGAGTGGTTCACCAAGGGCGGCGGCTCCGTTGAGGAGTTCGAGAAGCTGAAGCAGTCCGCTCAGTTGTTCGATGTCACCGGGGTCACCAAGTCCGGGGATGCGCTGGACGAGTTGGAAGCACAGCTAGACGGCAAGGAATCGCTTGAGCCTTCCTACAGCACACCGTGGGAGCCGCTGAGCAAGCTGGTCGGCTGGGAGAACGGGGATGTGATCGACATCGTTGCGCCGGAGAAGATCGGCAAGACGACGTTCGGCCTGAATGTGATGGAGTTCGAGGTTAACAAGTACGCTGAGGATGGCCTCATCGTCTGCCTCGAAATGACTCAGGCACGGCTGGCCCGCAAGTGGGTCTGCATGGTCACCGGAACTGATGATTCACTGCCCAAGAGCAAAGAGGACGCGATCCAGAAGCTCACTGGCCTGAAGGCAGCCATCCCACTAGCACGGGCCTTGGCAGTCGGGCGCAAGGGCGATCTGTTCTTCGCATACCCGCAGCAGGTCAAAGAGCCGGAAGACATCTTCAAGCTCATCAGAGATTGCGTTCGACGCTACGGCGTCAAATGGGTGATGTTCGACAACCTGCAACTGCTCTGCGATACGACGTTGAAAAACGCCAACCATCGTACGATTCATCTATCGCAGATCAGCAAGGGGTTTGCAAAACTAGCTAAGGACTACCAGATCAAACTGATCCGTATCCTTCAGCCAAAGCGAATCTCAGCAGGGAACATCGTAAGCACCGACGACGTGGATGGTAGCTCGCAGATCGCAAAGGATTGCGACTGCATGATTACCCTCCACCGTGGGCGCATCGGCGAGATCAAGAAGGCAGACTTCGAAGCCTCCGGCTACATGGAGACCGAACAAGCCTTCGACTCGAAGATGCTTACGACAGTCGGCCTGTCGCGGTATAGCTGTGGCGGCTCCTGCACCTTGGAGTTCGACGGCGCTACCTCGCAGGTGCGCGAGTACAACATGGCGCAGCGTACCGAGATGCTGGCCCAAGCGCCAACGACCAACGGTTACGCATTGCCGACCGAGCAGGTCATCCTACCTACGATGGGAACGGCACCAGCAGAGAAGGTGCCCGCGCCAGTGGTTGAAGCCGTGGACATGAGCGCCAAGTGTGAAGGCGAAATCACCATCTAACACATGGGTTGGTTGACTTCAGCACTAGAAACTGCTAGAATAATTGTATCGGGGAAGGTTCCTTCACGGGCCTTCCCCGCCATTTTTGTTTGTGGAGTAATCAATGAGCCTATCAGCGCGGGAAGCTAGGGAAGCCGCCGACACCTACTACAACGGATTGGTGAAGACGCACGCCAAAGAATATAAGGCGATGAAAGCCGCCGAACGGCGCAAGATCAACGAGATGAAAAAGAACGGGCATTGGGATGAGATCATCGCAAATATCGAGGACCACGTTAAGCGTATCTCAGCCAAGGGTGGGCGCAGCCTCGAAGAACTTGAGTACATGGCGTTCTATCTTCATGGCGAAGACACGATTCTCTACGAAGACCTGATGAACTATTTCAGGGGTCAGGGCTACACGATCAAGCAATACGCCAACTGCGGGATACAACTCCAATGGTAATGCGCAGGGTGCTGGTCTGTGGTGATCGAGAGTGGACCAACGGTCGGCTGATCCGCGAGAAGCTCGAAGCGATCCTGATCGCCGAGGGCATCGAAGTCCTGATCGAGGGTGAAGCTCGCGGCGCTGACAAGCTGAGTGCATACGCCGCCCTGTCCCTCGGCATACCGGAGGGTCGCATCATGCGCTTCCCGGCTGACTGGACGAAGTACAAGAAGGCCGCTGGCCCGATCCGCAATCGCAAGCAACTCAAAGAGGGCGCGCCCGATCTTGGGCTGGCCTTCCACAATGACCTCGCCAACAGCATAGGCACGAAAGACATGGTGCGACTGCTCCTGAAGGCCGGAATCGAGACTCACGTGTACACCGAGAGAGGGGAAGTCAATGTTAGAGCTAAATGAAATGATCTTCTTGGGAGCCTGCTCGCTGCTTTCGAAGAGGTTTTCCCCTGACAGCATCGTCCGCTCGGAACGGGATGTTGCGCCAACCAAAGAAACGATTGCTCATGCCGTTAAGAAATCCAAAGAGATTTGGGAGGTAGTAGTCCATGAAGACCGCAGCTAACAACCGCAGGAAGCATCGCAAGCAAATGCGGCGCGACGAGATCACCGCCGTGGAGAAGCTGGTCAACTCCCAAGGCAAATGGGAGATCGGCCCGCACGCCTTCATCAGCATGGCAAAGAAGGGTGTCACTGAAGAGCAGGTGCTCGACGTGATGCGAACCGGGTACGTGTTCGAAGTGAATCACAACAATGATCTTTGTGTAGCCTTCCGCAAGGAGTACGGCAGGTTCGCTGTTTGTGTGGTCGTATCCCTGAGAACCAGATGGGTCGTGACCGCGTGGAAGAACAGCGCGAAGGACAAGCACAGGACGCTGGACATGAGCCAGTACAAGTGGGGTGTTGATCTCACACAAGAGATGGCGGTGTTCGCTTAACAACTCCGTCCATTCAGAAAGGCACTATGGCACAAGCCGAATCCCATTTCAAAACGAAAGAAGAATACGCGGCTGAGGCAGCAAAGCTCGACGTGGTGTTCAAGTTCGTTACCGCCGATGGTGAGATTCCATTGGATCAAAGAGGCACACCGGAAGAGCTACAGGCTCAGTTGGTCGCTGTCAACAAGGATGGCCTGACTCTGCCCAATCAAAAAGGCTTCGAGTGGTACCCGATCACTTCAATCAGAAAGGTAATAGTCGAACACAAATGAAGAAGTATTCCCTTGGCTTCGCTTTCGATGCTGCCAGAAAGCGAGTCGTGTTGATCCGCAAGAAGCGCCCATCATGGCAGGCAGGACAGTTGAATGGTGTGGGTGGGCACGTTGAGGAAGGCGAGACCTTCTGGCAGTGCATGGTGCGCGAGTACCGCGAAGAGACTGGCGTCGATACGTTCGAGTCAGACTGGACGCGGTTCGGTCGGCTGCACAGCGGTGACTTCGAAATGGAAGTCTTCGCCAACTATGTGACGAACATCGAGCAGGTCAAGACGATGACCGATGAACCTGTCGGCATCTACTCCGTGGCGCTGGATGTGTCCGGCATCTCCAAACAGTACAAGCTGATCTCAAACCTGTCATGGCTAATCCCTGTGGCACTCGACAAGCACTTCATCGAGAGCGGCTATCTGCTGGAAGCGCGGTACGAGCGATGAAGACATCCAGCGCAAAGGCGAAGGGACGGAAGTTACAGCAGGAGGTACGCGACGCCCTTCGAGTAGTCGGTACAGCGTACGGTCTGGTTGACGGTGACATCGAATCGCGCGGCATGGGACAGAACGGGGTAGATGTGATCCTGTCGCCCGCTGCACAACGCGTGTTCCCACTCTCAATCGAATGCAAGCAGGTGGAAAAACTTAACGTAGTCGGCGTGTTCTACGAGCACTTCGAGAAGTACAAAGACAGCGCCGATCTAAAGCTACTCATCCACGGTCGCAATCGAACAGAGCCAATGGTCACCATGAAGTTCACGGACTTCATCAACCTGTACGTGAAAGGAATTAAAGCATAAGTGTCCGAACAGACCGCAAGTCAACGCTACGAGGCAGCGTTCGAGAACGTGATCGAGATGTACATGGACCTGAAGTCCTCAGACGGCAAGACATGGAACCAAGTGTACGGCAATCCCCACACCCACGGAAACAATCCGCTGCTGGTAAAGCCCAGCGATCAGGACTTCATCTGTGATGTGGAGTTGGCCTTCCGAGCAGTGCTGCCCACCGCCTCAGACATACGGACGCTGACCGCAGTTCTGCTGAATGGCAAGCCTACTATCGCCAGCGCGATGTTCCCAGAAGAGGTATCACCGGAACGACAAAAGATTGTGAAGCAGCGCGTGGGAAGGGAACTGATCCGGCGTCAGATTTTTCCGACCAATCTCTACTTCAAAGGAAAGGAAATCATTCATGGGGCCTAGCTCACCGCAAGGAGTATCAGCCGTCGCCGAGACCATTGCTGAAATCTCAGCGCAAGGCGGCGCACCTATCGCAGGTAAGACCGCACCACCGCAGAAGAAGTACACCAAAGCGGAGATGGGCAAGCTACGCCGTCAGTTCTTCACCCAGAGTCAAGGCACGGTCACCCGGTGTGGCCACAAGTTTCATCCGGTCAACCAACCGACCACGAACTGCCAAGACTGTTGGGAAGCATTCTTCCGCGTCCACGAAGGCATCGTGTCTGGCATCGAGTCAATCATCCAGTCGTTCGGTATAGCTAAGCTGATCGACGCTCGCGGTGCAAAGTTTGTGAAGCAGTACAAACGGTACGCGGCAATCATCGAGGAAGAGCAGCGCAACGCTGCCTCCATCGCAACACAGGAGGAAACGCTTGGCGTTAGCCAATAAATACAAAATCGGAGTACTGGCCCGCAAGCACCTGCTATCGGCCATCGAGGTTCTGCTCAGCGGAGATGAGGACAGCATCGTGTTCACCCCACACACAACCGATAAATATGTGATCCGTGCGCGCCGCGTGCCCCACGGCGTCGAATTGAAATGGGCAAAGCCCGGAACGTTCTTCAAACCATAAGGAGACACATGGCACTGAAAAAGAAAGTGATTGGATTTACCGTCACCGTTGATGGTCAACCCGTAGGCTTGGCGCTTGCGAAAGCTGGGGCTGACATCGTGGCAGAGGGTCGCTCGTCATTGAAGGGCACACGGTTGTTCTATGACACCACAGTCACCGTGTTCCCAACCCGCAAGGCTGCTCGCAGGGCTATCGCACGCACGGTTCGCAGCGTGGCTGGAATTGGTCCGAGTCTCTGGACAGGCAAGGCGTACAAAGTATTTCCTCTGGTGGTCCTACAGTAATGGGCTTCCCCAAAGCTGCACTAGCCACGATCCCAAAGATCGTGATTGAAGCGCCGATAGGCGACACTGAAAAGTGGAAACGCTTAGCGGCGCTGGGCAAGTCGCTGGACACCAAGCACGAGACTACGAACAGCCTCATCCGGTTGGGAAGCAAGCGCGGCGTTCTGCTGCCTAGCATCGAGACCGGGCTGACCACGTTCGACTATCAGGTCGTCCAAACTGGCGGCGTGCCCAAGGGCCGCATCGTTGAAATCTTCGGTCCAGAGTCGGCTGGCAAGACCAGTTTGACCCTCCACATCATCGCAGAGTGCCAAGCGCGCGGCGGCATCGCGGCCTTCGTGGACGCGGAGCACGCTCTCGATCCCAACTACGCCACGGTGTTCGGCGTTGACATCGACAAGCTGTTGGTGTCGCAGCCGGACAGCGGCGAGCAGGCTCTCGACATCGTGGATGAGTTAATCATGTCCCGGTGCGTAGACCTGATCGTGGTTGACTCGGTGTCTGCCCTAGTACCGAAAGCGGAGTTGAATGGTGACATCGGTGACGCTCACGTCGGGCTGCAAGCTCGGCTGATGTCGCAGGCGATGCGCATCCTTACTGGCAAAGCCTCTAAGGCTGGCGTCGTTGTCATCTTCATCAACCAGATCAGAGAGAAGATCGGCACCATGTTCGGCAGCCCGGAGACAACATCTGGCGGTCGAGCACTGAAGTTCTTCGCCAGTCTGCGCATTGATGTCAGACGGCAGCAATCAACCGAATACCCTGCGCTTATGGCGGGCGGGCAACTCGTCGGCCACACGATCAAGCTGAAGGCCGTGAAGAACAAGTGCGGCGTCCCTTTCAAAGAGACGTTCGTGGATTTGTACTACGCGTCGGGCTTCGACAAGGAGGCCAGTCTGATCGAGTACGCCAACTACCGTGGTCTATTCCAGAAGAGTGGGTCGTGGTACCAGTTGGACCTTGGCAACAAGGGCAAGGATGACAAGCCTCTCGGATACGAGAACGTAGCGAACGGCTTGGCAAACTTCAAGAAGCTGTTGAAGGAAGACCCGGCGCTGCTCGCCAGAGTGAAGGCCGGAGTACAGAAGGCGTTGGACGCTGACGCCGAAGCTGCAAAGTCCTAACGGAGTTCACATGAAAATCCTAATCACAGTGCTGGTCATCGTCCCGTGGTCACTCATCTTCGGGACGGCCTACCTCGCGTACCGTCGCGTACGCGGCCAGCGCGCAGAGGCCGAGAAGTTCATGAAGGCCATCGAGATTACGGAGCCTCCAACCGAGGAACGTAAAGCATGGATGGCTGACGTGGTTGAGCAAAGCAAGGCTGCTGAGCAGCGCGGTACGAACAGCATGGGTCCGGTCGAGCGCAAAGGCAAGTCCACTTGGAGCAAAGCAGACGCCCCAGTGCAGGAGTGCGAAGGCCATTTGCAAGACCTGAAAGACATAGCGGAGGGAAAGGCCGTAGTCGCTGGCACCCCTCCTAACACGTACTTGATGCGCACGGATATACCGACGTACGAGACGTACCAAGAGATGAAGGACGGCTGGAAGGTGGTTGACGCCGACCACATCACAAAGATCGGAAGGGCCTGATGAGAGTAGGAACAAAATCATTGTTGTTTGGATACCACCAGTTCGTGCTGCACCCCATCTTGGTGTTCGCGGCATGGTGGAAGCTCTACGGTTTTCCGATTGACCCGCGTATCTGGGTCGGCATATTCGTTCATGATCTCGGGTACTTTGGCAAACCCAACATGGATGGCACCGAGGGTAAGACGCACCCGTTCTTCGGCGCGGACGTGATGCACCTTATGTTCGACGGTCCAGACTCCGCTGAGTGGTATCACTTCTGCCTCTACCATTCACGCTCGCTGGCGCTGGTGTACTTCGCCCCAGTGAGCAAGCTGTGCTACGCCGACAAGATGGCGTTCTTGCTGTACCCAAAGTGGCTGCTGCGCACACTGTACAAGCTCAGCGGTGAAGGTGAAGAGTACCTCAGACGAAGCGGACTGGCCACTTGGGATGAGTGGTTTGTGATGGCAGACGCGAAAAACCAGAAGACAGTAGCACAGAGTAAGTAGTTGACACATGGCGTGGGTGTACTCACGCCTGATATTTCCAACGGAGGCCGCACATGACCTACGAACTCGAAACGGAGACCACTTATGACTCAACAACCGACTCAGCAGCGTACCTCGCAGCCATCACGCCCCAACAACAATTCGCGGAATCCGAAAGCACAAAGCGGACGCCCGCAGTTCGGAAAGGGAAAGTCGCGGTACGGGCAAAAGAAAAATCGTCGGCCCGCAGTCGCTCCTAAGCCGCGCCGTGGTCCTGAGAAGGAATACATCAGCGCGTGCTGCTCGTTGCCTGCACGCAAGCCGCGTTGCGGACAGCTTGAGGCCGTTGTCAACCCCGAGACGAAGAAGACCAAGGATGTTCCCAAGGGTCTCGGTCACTGGCGCTGCTCAGGTTGTGGCAAGCCTACCAAGGTGACGCCGCGCAAGCCGCAGCCTGTTGAGACCACGGTGACGCCAGTTGCTACCGCGTAGGTTGGTCATCGCCACACTCAACCTCATCGTCGCACTGCTGGGCCTTGGAGTGTTCCTACACTCAGGCTCAGCATGGGCAGCGGTCACATCGTGCATCACCGCCAGCGTCGCCATTGCGATGCTAGGAAACATCCTCCGAGACTTGCTATGACATGTGGCTGTTCATGCGGTAGAGAAACTCCGGCAGGCCACGAGTACATCCACGGCCACAACAAACGGAAGAGACCGTTTGAGGCCGTGTACAACTCTTTCATACATACGTCAGAGCGGGATGGAAAACCCAACACCCTTACCTACGAAGAGTTCGTAGCCTTCGCCAACATACCGGAGTGCCACTACTGCGGGGCCGAGATCGTGTGGAGGATGTACACCTACTTCCGAGGCAAGCACCAGCTTAGGTACAACCTAGACCGCAAGGACAACGCGGTTGGGTACACAAAAGAGAACTGTGTTGTGTGCTGCAAACGCTGCAACCAAGCAAAACTCAACCACTTCACCTACGACGAGTGGGTGAAGATTGGAAACGTCATAAAGGAGTTCACCACATGAGATTTATCCAATGGCTCGCCGTCACTTTGGCCGCTTTGGCGCTGGGTGTGTCACTAGCCCACGGACGCTCAAGCGTACCGCACAGCGACAGCGCACTCACCACTCCGATCTATCAGGACAATCCCAACGAGTACCTAATGGGAATGATCCTCCGGGTTAAGTTGGCTCACTCTGGCAGAACCGCCATCACCGTGCTGGATGTCTCTCCTACGAACACCCGCTTACTATTCTTTCAGACGGTGCAGTTCTGCGGAGACGTAACCGACCAACTCCAAAAAGGTGTGGTCGTGTTCACCTACAGTCGAGTTCGTCACACGATGGACTGCAATGAACTGTTCCGCATAGACGCCATGAGTGGCAGCGCACAGGAGAGTGGACGATGAAGCTTATGCAATGGGCAAAGGACGGTGGGCCGGACTCTCCTGTCACCGGGTTGTTCTTGGTGGAAATCAAGTCCTTATTCTCAGTCGTCGTGTTGCACTTCGGCGGTACGCGGGAAGCGTACCACTCACATGCGTTCAACGCCTTGACCCTGTGGGTTAAGGGAGCGGTTGAAGAGCGGGTCAAAGAAGGCAGTTGTGAAGAAGCACACCTTTGGTACGCCGGAGACTTGAAGTACACGCCGCGCGGACTGATGCACAAGGTGGTTCCTATTCGGGACGCTTGGGCTATTTCATTCCGTGGTCCGTGGGCCGACACGTGGAAAGAGTTCATCAACAACAAATTCATCACACTCACGCATGGCCGCAAGGTCGTTGCGGAAAAGGATTAACACATTGTTCACTTCAGTTATTACAGGTTTGCTGCTCTCCCTCATCCCCTTCGCCATTCTGTCCTACATCCAAAACATGGCGTTCACTTGGTCGTCACGTAGCCGCCAGAGCAACGACCCGAACTACCACCGCAAAGCGTCGTGGGCGTCGAACGGTATCTACTACATCACCAACGCACTGCTCACCTTCTACATCGTGAAGACACAGTTGTGGTGGATGCTGCTATTCCAAGGCGTCGTGTACACGCTGACGACCGCTGAAGGTTCCGTCCACATGATGAAAGTCCTGCTCAAGAAAGAGACAGGCAAGCGCAAGGTCGGCAACCAGTTCACTGAAGAGCAGGTTGAGATACTCCGCACGCGCTCTCTGTTCGTGGACACAGGCGACGGCCTCGGTACCTTCACCACTGATGAGATCGTACGGCTAAAGGAATTGATTGGCTCCAAGGTTGAAGAGGAGACCATCCGTGTATCCGAACCACTCGTCGGAGACACCGACGCCCGCGCTGTCGCAAGCGGTTCGTACAGCGTAGAAGGCTACGGCTTCAAATCCGTTAATGAATCCCCTGCGTGGCAGCCTGCCAAGATCGACGCGGTTCCTGCGGCTCAGCCGGGTCAAGGGTCCAAGCTGTGAGTTGGGACGACCGCTTCGTTGCGTTGGCCGAGTTCGTGGCCCAGTGGTCGAAAGATCGCAGCACCAAGACGGGCGCTGTCGTCGTTG
>Ga0210406_10006345_pt1 | contig 12273 bp, 12 predicted proteins | sample IncBWC30MmetaG_FD_155454 | JGI IMG/M metagenome (GOLD analysis project Ga0210406, IMG submission 155454) | Forest soil microbial communities from Barre Woods Harvard Forest LTER site, Petersham, Massachusetts, United States - Inc-BW-C-30-M | ecosystem: Environmental > Terrestrial > Soil >...
TGATCCCGCCAACACTGCAATGTCTACTCCCCCAACCTGGATATCAGGGCTCGCCCCCAGGCTTCCATTCCATGATCCGCCGTTAACGCGAAACCAGACCTGCGCCGTGGTTGGCAAGGTCACGTTGGTCGGGTTCGGGTCCTGCGTTGTCAGGGCCAACTGGTCGAGTGTAGTAGCCGGCGTAAGGGTCGTAGTGATCCCGCGAACCAAACGAGACGTGCCAAGGAGATGCCGATGCCAAGCCGCATATGTGCTTGGCTCGTTTAACATGACGGGGTTATCCGTCTGTATGGCGTTCAGCCTTCTATATGTGCAGCCGGCCAGAGAACCGTCCTGCATAGCCGCCCAAATTATTGGCGCAAGCTCCTCCTGATAGGCAAGTTCCTGGATGTTCGGTGCAGTCAGATGCCGACCGGTGAGCGCGAGGTTTGGCGCGTTGTATTTTCCTGAGAAGACGTTCGCCACCATCTCAAGCAGCTGCCGGCGGAATTTCTGCACGAATACCGTAGCGAGCCCGGTAGTCTTGGGCTCAATAAATGCGCTCCCATAGTGCGTAGTCGGATTGATCTCGGCCGAGGCGGGCGTGATCGGATCAGTAGTTGTGCTGGCATTAAGGAGCCATTCGCGCGACTTCGTGCCCACGAGAATGCCCTGCCCTACGCCCTTCATCCAGAGGATCGTTTCGTCATCATCAGAGTTGAGCGTGAAGCTAATCCCGTTGTTATCTGCTACCGTGCCATCAGGGCCGGTAGGGGTCCAGGTGAAAGGGTCATCCGACATGGAGCTATCGATGCGATTGGGTAGAGCGCCAGCAAGCCAGAGCCGCCCTTGATAAAAGCACCCGCAAGTCGGCCATTGATTATTCGTGTTCGTGTAGACGCCAACCTGATAGTTGGTGATCGGAGTTTGGTCCGGAAGCACTCCGTTAAGTTGCACGTTGATCGACGTGGAAGAGTTGATCCCCGTAACGATGCCAGATACCCAGAAGGCTAGACCGGCAGTTGGAAGCCATGTGCTGATATTCGAGCTTGGCACTTGGCCCGTGCTCGTTGACTGAGCCGTATAGTAGGCTACAGTGTCCCCAGAGCCAAAGGAAACTGTTGCCCCGGTTGGGTAGAAGGTTGAAGCATTCCATTGGGCTGGCTGATAGAATAGCCGAATGAGCCGACCAATATCAGATTGCTGTGCCCCGTTATGGCCGAAGGCAAGCCCGGCGTTGGCAGAAGCCCAGTTGGAGGGGGAAGTGTCAGGTTCATTGTTTAGGTTCCCATTGGTGATGCTGACATAGTTAAGGCCGGCGAAAGAAGCGGTGTTGCCTACGCCGTATGTGACCGTGCTATCCCAGATCGCGAATGATAACTCCATCCGAATGGTGCCAGAGATATTGGCGCTGATTTGTGGGTAGGCCACCTGTGCCCAACTTGCAGTCAAACTTAAAGAGCCCGGCGTATAAACGGGCGTATCCGAACCAACGAATGAATGGTTGCCGCGATTGATGCCGATGAAATATTGCCCGTTATTAAAGACCGTCGATCCTGTATGACCACTACTATACGCAGTGTAGGTCCCACCACTCGACCACTGATTGAAGAAAGGTGCCGAAGAATTATCCGCAGTCGGATTTACAAGCTCCCAGGCTGAAGGGCTACTGGACGGAATGTTATTCTTGTTTGATCCTATGATTGTTCCGATCAAACTGACATAGGTGAAACCCTGATACTGAACAATGTCGCCGGTGTTGTAAGCTCCTAACTGACCGCTAGAAGGGGTCCAAGCAAGCCCGCTCACGACCCTATAGACTGGTGCTCCCGAGCCTGCTGTCATCGTGGCAACTGCACCGTTGATGGTATCAAGGTAAGGACCATCTGTGAACGACATAGGTGCAAGCGTAAAGTTACCGCTCGTTGCGGAAGTAAGCGTAAATGTGCTCGGCCCGTAGACCACTGCTTGCGGTTGTTTTCCGCTAAGGATCAAAGCATCAGTATGGTTCTGATTATCCGTAAACGGGATGAGCCGCAGATTGGGAAGGTCACTTGGGGTCCAGATGGTTGGAAAGTCAGTGACCCGCAAGACCGTAGTGCCCGTTGGGAAACTTACGCCAACACCACTTATTGGCGCACGGGTTACGCTATCGAGCAGAGTAAAGGTTGTAGTCCCTGTCATCAAGACAATGAAGCGTCGGTTCTGAAATGGCCCTGTGCTTGCACCAGGGAAGGTGCCCGGCGGGAAGAAAAAGAAAATCTCATCGCCTGTTGTCCAGCCGGGAGCAGACCCAACTGTTATTACGCCGGGGTTCGCATTCGAGATACTTGACACGGTAAACGAAAATGGATCATGCACGAGCGACCCGGCAGTGAGAAACCGAAGGTGGCTGTCGGTAAACTCCAACACATAAGGCGTGCTCTGGGACGGCGCCCATCCCATAACCCGAGCCGAATACCCAAAGCGAGTGGGGCAGAGTTGCCATGTTCCGGAACGTCTCTGGTTGGCGCCTTCCTCGATCGGGATCGTATTCTGGCATAGGTTGAGCGCCATGCGATACTTGGGTAAGTCTGTTCGCCCCTGCATCGTGGGCGCCCATTCACCACCAAGGAATGAGGATTGCTCGAAGTTAGCGACACCCATAGTTATTGCCTACACGAAATATAGTCATCCTCGGGAGGCTGATCACTGCCGCTCTCGATCGCATTGACAATCCGAGCTTCACTCATGAACTGCTTATATAGCCGCTCAAGGTCCTGCTTCTTGTCGGAAGCCTGGGTCATCTCTTCTGCGATCTCAAGCCCGATCCGGCACCCGAGCCCTTCGCAGAACATATCATCCATGAGCGAGACGTTCGTAATGTCCGCAATGAACCGGAGAAGGATGATCGTGTTCTCGCGCGAGGTAAGGGTGCCAGCCTCTTCCACCCAATCTCGGTAGGTAAGCCCGCCCGGCGCCCCAAGGTAGCTCACGGAGCCGGCCGTGGGGTCTTGTGCGGCCATCTTCAGAAAGCCATTCGGCAGCGGGAATACGTTCCGAGAGAACTGCTCTTGCACTGGGCCGGCGCCGATCGGGTAGGCTAGCACGCGCGAAGAGATGGTAGCCTGGATCGGCAACCAGAAGATATTAGAAGCCAGGGCCAAGGTGGGAGCATCGACAGGGCCACATGAGAGCCAGTTAGAGTTTCCCAAAGGCACGTTGCCCACATTCTGTTCGGCCGCCGAACGATAGATCAGGAACCCATAGGAGACTACCTGATCAAGCCCATAGACGACCGTTGGCGACCAGTCAGTGAGCAGGTTTGGTGCAGTGCTCTGGCCGAGCCCGTTGTTGAACCCGTTGCTATTGGCGAGCGATCGGTAGACTGTCACTGCCTGCGTGTTAGGGTCGCGAACGTAGACCAGTTCGCCGGCCCAATAGCCGACCGTGCTGTCATAGGGTTGCACCGTCATGGGCCCGAAGTAGACATCCCAGACTGAGCCCTCACCGGGCGCGTTGTTGAGGTTCTCCTGGGCCAGGGAGGTCCAGATAAGGCCGGGCACTGTGGGGTCTGTGACGATCGCACCAGGGGTATAAGTGACGGACCCGTTCCACACAGAGGGCGTCAGGAACAAGGTGCCGGTGTTTGGGGTCTGGCCGGCCGAGAGAACTGTGGCCGTGGTGTTAGCCTGTATTGGCCTGATTGGCGCTCGCCGGGTCGAGAAGACCCAAGGGTTACGGCGCAACTCAGCCCGGCGCACCTTGTCATAGATGAACCGGACAGAATTGGCTTCCCGAGAGTTGTCGCCCAAGGTTACGATCCGTCTCGCGCCAACATGTTGCAAAGCGCGATTGCAGATATCTTCTGGGATGACAAAGCTGGAAGGGGTGTTGAATGCCATCAGTCGCTCCTAACTGACGGTCAGGCTTCCCGTCGATTTCAAGAATGTAAATGCGTTGTTGAGCGCGGTAATCAAGGTCGCCGTGTCAGGAACCTTCCCCGTATCGAACTCAATGTAGATGTCCTTGACGGAGAGCGTGGCTGTCGCCGTCGTGCCGTAGGTGACGAGCGGCCCCACGATCGAGCCCGCCTGGATGACTGGCACGGCGACAGTTCCAAGGACAGCAATCCGAGCCATTAGGCCGGCCCTGCCGAACCGAGCTTGGACGGTATATCCGGCACGAACTGCGCCCCAAGGAAGACCGGCGCACTGTCGGCCGCGTAAGCTGTGTGCGACGTGCTCAGAAGCATAACCAAGCCGGTGTTCACGGGCACAGGGTAGGGTAGGGCCACGATGGCACACGGTTCGCCAGAGGTAGTTGTGGAGCCCACCGTGACCACGTCCTGGTAGAATGGGGTCACCGTCCAAGTCCCGCTGTTCTGCGCGTGCGCCACAGTATCCGTGTCGAACAACTGCACGTAGACCGCACCGGTGCCGGCGCTGGCCGCTTTGAAGCTGAGTAGTTTGCCGGGCACCGCCGACACCACCAGGGTCGCCGAGTTGACGATACCAGTGATGCTGACCCCGGAACTTTGGGCGGATTGGCGATTGAACATATCCTAGCTCGGCGGGAATGGAGTTGTGCTGCCGAATGGCGTCTTCTGGCTGAGCAGATAGACTTCCACCACATCAAGGAACTGGCGAACGTCCAGGTTGTTCATGGTCGTGCCGGCATTCAACGCCAGGATGAAGTCCCCGGTAACGGTGCCGCCGGCCGTCGTCAGCGATCCGCTCTCGGCCGAGATAGCCGCCGCCGTCGCTGTCAGGCTACCGGACTGCGTGGCCAGACTGCCCGCCTGGGTCACCACATCCGTCAGCACCGTAATATCGCCGGCCACAAGCGTATGGCCGAGGGTGAGGGTGCCGGTGATGTAGGTCGCATCGGTGGACAGGGAAGTGCTCTCAGCCGCGATGGCGACCGCCTCGGCTGTCAGTGCAGTGCTGCTGGCCGCAAGCGCTGTGCCCGCTGCCTGAACTGCTCCAAGATCGAGCGTGCCGACTGTGATGCCGGAAGGGTCGCCATAATGCGAGCCCTTCACGGTGGCGTAAGTATCATAGGCCATTGGGCTGTTCTCCCTCTAGCCGACGTTAGCCGGCCCCCGGCACAACGTAATCGACCCGGAGCATCGCCACGCCACCGGTAGTGACAATGGTGGTGACATACGCCACGATGTCCAGAAATCCGCCGGGATCGGTCGTCAGGCCGAGCACCTGCCACAAGGGCTGGTTCTCCGAACCGAGGGGGAAATTCGTCGCGTTGGCATAGGTCAGATCATAGGGTGAACCCGAGGCCACCATGGACTGAGCCGCACCGAAGAGCTTGTTGTTGGCGCTCGAAAGCTGAGGCACCGTGCCCTGAAGGTTGGCCGGCGTGCCGTCATTGATCGCGTCCGAGTAGCGCACGTTGAAGTCCGCCGCGCCGGCCGAGGCGATGCTGGTGGTGTAGAGCCGCACTGATTTGACGTGAGCCGTGGTCGGAAGCCGCACGAAACTGTAGGTCGAGGAAGTGTTGTCGCCCGACGCCACGATAACGGTGTCGCTGATCTGCTGAAGCAACGCCGCCCCACCCTCGCCCGCCGTATTGCGGATGATGGGGTTGACGGCCTGCGTCGGCAGGGTGGCCTGCGTCAGAAGAGCCAACCCATCCAGGTTGGCGATCGACTGACTGAAAGCAATGTTCGCCTGGGGCATTGGGCTCTCCGGTATCGGATCAGTGAGTAGGCGTGGAGGGCCGAGCGGGTCAGGGCTCGGCCCAGTTGGGTTACGGGGTGATATCGCCACCAGTGCTGTCCGCACACATGATCTGGAACACCTTGCCCGGCTGGGTGCGGGTGGCGCCGATCATCATCTGCGTATAGACCTGGAATGGTTGGCTGGACAAGTCGTGACGGATATCCACCCGGTTCAGCATGTCCCGCCAGATACCCATGTGCATCCCGGACTTGGCGAACGCCAAGCACTGGCGGATGTTGCTCGCGAATGGAAGCCGTTCGAGAACACAGATATCGAAGCCAAGGAACCGCTTCACCATGCCATCCACCAGGACAGGCTTGTCGTTGAACTCCGTGCTCACGACCTGAACCTGTTTCAACAGATCGGCCTCCTGCTGCGAGCCGATCACGATTGTCACTGGATCGCGCTCGATATCCACGTGGTAGTGGCGCAGATTGCGCCGAAGTTCGATCAGTTTCGTGACCGTCAGGCCGGTGTTCACGCTGGCATCGAAGGCCACGTCGATCCGGAAGCCGGGGGTCGAGGCCGTGGTGAGCGCCGTATTGAAGGTCTCGCCGGTAAGACTGCCGGCATCCTGACCCGTCTGGTTGGTGCCGAAAGCCGCCTGGATGATAATGTCGTCCATGGCGCGGCCGAAGGCCATCGCCGCGTTCTCGACATACTGGGACTTGGGATCCACGATCGTCTGCAACTCATCGAACGTGTCGATAAGCTGGGCCTTCTCCCGCTCCAACGGGAACACCCAACGCCGGGTGAAGGCATTGTCATCCGGCTGAAGGGCGGCATACCGGCCGGTCGGGGCACGAGCCGCCGTCGCATTCAGTTGCTGGACTGGCGAGGCCATCTTACCGACATAGCCGCGCTCGTCGAGCTTGCCACGCAGGAGCGACCCCATCTGCTGAAGTTTCAACTCCAACAGCGTCGAGAACTGCGTAGTGAAAAGAGGGAAAAGTCCCTGTGAAGTCGGTTCGGCCATCTGTGCTGATCCCTAGTTGGCGGCAATCATCGTCCCGATATGGGAGACCCTTTACTTACAGTCAAGACCCTGGCTTGTCCGGAAGTCCATCAAGAGCATCCTGGAAGTCCTTGACCCGGACAGGCGCCTGATGTTTCCAGAGCGAGGCATCCAAAGCATCACGGGCGTCGTCATAGTCCCCATCGACGATCATGCGCCACGTATGAGGAAACTTGACGGTCCACATGACCCCAAGCTCAAAGTTCACCGAGGTCAAGACAGCGATGAAGTGCTGTTGGGTGATCCCGGCCTGGGTTGCTTGACGCTTTGCAGCCGCAAGTGCAGCCCCCATGTCATGCTCCAACCATGCGAGCACACGGGCCTCATCAATATGATCGCCCCGCTTCAAGTTGTCCGCCGGCAGGATTTTGTGCCCGACGCCACCAGTTGGGTAGCCCAGACTGTCCAGATAGACGACGTGCATGACCCCCTCACGGAGCCGCAGGAGAGCCTCTACTTCTTCTTCCAGTGTCATGAGACTATCCCTTCTTTTTCACATGCTTCGACTTGAAGTGCTTGCCGGTGTCTGCCTTCATGAACTCGTTCGCCGTGCTTACTGGCGCCGGGGTCTTTCCATGCGCCGCTAACTTCCGTCGCCCTTCAGGAGACCGAGACATCGCCATAAAAGCGTGCTGAGACGAGCTTGTTGAAGGCACCCTTACCTCCCTGGGTTCGGGCCGGCGATAACGAGGTTCAGGCTGGCGAACTCACGGCCGGCTTGCTGATCGCCCGCCAGCAACTTGTCCCGCCATACGGGATCGCGCTTCAGGCTTTCCATACGCTGGGTCGCCTGCTCTCGCGTCATTAACCCGCCATTGCCGGGCACGGTGCCCTGCACGTAGTTGTCTTCCTTGTTCAGAACCCCGACCCGGCGGAAGGCTTCCATCGTGCGGGCATAGCCGCCGGCCTTTTCCATGGCCTCGACCATCTCCGTGTCGAACCCGAGAGCCTTGGCTCCCTGCATGGCGACGAACTTGTTGATCTCGAAATTGGCGCCCCAGTTGCTTTGAAGCTGCGCCCGCTCCTGGGTCAAGACTGCTGTGGTATTCGCCGCCTCAGCCGCATCCATGCCGTCCATGTATTTGACGAACTCACGAGCAAAGTCTGGTAGAGCCGCCGCACTGATATGCGCTGCATGAGCCGCGTTCCGCAGCATGGTCGCCGCATTGTCGTCAAGCGCCGTGCCGTCAGCGAACTTCACTGCCGTCAGGTCATAGCCGGCACTATCCTTGGGCACGCCAAGTTTGGCCCACACATCATTCCACTCGGGCGCAACCGGACTGGTCGGCAGGCGTAGAATGCTCTGCGGATCGGCGCCAATGTGCTTGGCCGCTTCGCGATAGGCTTCGGTGGCCTTGAGCGCAACATCCGTCGGGTCGAGATGGTTCCACCCTTTGTTCTGCCAAAGGCCGATCGCCTCGGGCACCGCCTTGCCCTCATACCATGCCGCTCCTTGAGCGGGCTGTTGTCCGCCGGCTGGTTGCTGCCCACCAGCAGGTTGCTGGCCTTGGTCGGCGCCGTTTGCTACTGGGTCTGCCATGGGTCTCTCTCTTCCTGTTCTGGCGAAGGCGCCCAATCAATAGGCGGCATTTGGCCATTGGTCACGATACGATAAAGGTCATCATCTGACAATTTCAACTGGGCCTGGATTTTTAGCCACACATCTCGTCGGCCTTCCAAGCGAGCATGAACCCTGGGATCAGGATCAAACGTGCTCTCGTAGGCCCGGCAATATTGCGCCAAGTCAGACATGACTGAGCCGGCGCCCGGTCCTCCAAACACGGATTGGTAGGCTTGCTTCAGGAGCCTTACGGCGCCCTTCAGCTTATATGGGTCTACCCGCTTCATTGCTGCCCTGGTCCTTGCGGCCCCATGCCAACTTGCGGCGGACCTTGCTGGGGTTGCGCCACACCGGCCGACTGAGCCGCGACGTTGGCCTTCATCATGGCCGCTTGAGCCGGCGCCGCCTGGATGGCCATCTCTTTCGCCTTCTGATCGGCCAGCCCTTTATCCTTGGCTGCGATCTCATCAGGGCTGCTCATCCAGCTTTCGGGGACCATCTGGATATCAGCAATAGCCGGGATTGCGACTTTGAAGTTGAAAGGATGCAGTAGCGAACTGTCGCCTGTAATTTGCACCAACTCCTTGACATTTTCAACTGTTCGAAAGAAACCGGCTGCTTCCTGGGCGCGCATGGCTCTAGATAGCGGCGACGTAGAAACGGCGATATACTCACCCCCGGCCTCCCTCAGTCGTGCTGGCATGGGCGGCAAAAGGCCCATGTGCGATAGGCAATCCAACTCACGGAACGTCATCGGCCCCAGATACTCGCTCTCCTGCCGCCCCACAGTAGGGGCCAGCAGAATGCCCTTCTCGTTCACGCGCTCGATCACTTCGGTCGCGCTCATGGTCGGGGTCTCGGTCAGGATTTGGAACAGCGATACGAGAAACGTATCGTTAATGAGTTGACGCTCTTCCTGCATCATCTCTTTCGAGATTTGGATGTTGCCGGTAGGAAGCACGCCGACCAGCGGCTTCCCATCTGCCGTCATGCCGCCCTTGTTCATGGCGCCGGGCAGCAGAGACATATTCATCAGGCCATCATCGCCCAATAGAAGCACAGGATCCGCCGCTCGATGGCCTTGCTTCAAGAAGGTTCGCTTCTCAGCATTCAAGGTCTTCAGAGCAGGCAGCACAAGTTGTGTCGGCCCGCGCCCATACACTTCCATTGGGGTCTGTATGTAGCGCGAGATCGCAATGGGTAGGCTGCGGTATCCGCCTTCTGGCGCCACAAGCTGACGGCCTTCGATGCATACATGCATTGACATGAACGGTTTGCCTCGTGCGTCGATGCGCTGAGGGTCATGGTCCATCTGCGGGTAGACCCGATGGAGGAAGTTATAAGGCCATTCCGAATTTTTGTCAACGGCATTCTTCAGCGCATCGGGTAGCGCATCGTAGCCAAACTTCTGCGCCGCTTGGCGCCCAGTCAAACGATACCAGCGAATAAACCCGTCGATCAACCCCTGAAAATTCTGGTGTATAAATAGCTCCCCAAGAGGAATATTGGTATACCGCAGAGCACGATCACGCGGATGTGTTCCATAATACTCTTCAACATACATACCTGCTGTGCCAAAGGCCCCGAGAGAAGTGTAAACATTAAAGTTCTGGCTTGGAAAGTTGGAGACGGGGTTGTAGCGATACTTAAATAGCAGTCGGGTCGCCTGTTCAAACCACAAGCGCGTCTCCCGATCTTTCATTACGTAATCATCATCGGAGCGAACCTGCTGCCAGATCATGTTGCGCGGCGTCATCATACTGTCGAGAATGGCAGCGAACCGGGCCAGCGCGGCCATACCCGTCGCATCAATCTGGCGATCGGTTTTCTTGATGCCGGGCCAGTTGAAGTTGCCATACCAGAAGGTGTTGCGGCTGGTTGGTAGAACAAGCTCGGCGCTCTCTTCCCAGTGGGCCGCGAAGGTATTCCGCCATGTCTGAAGCTCGGAGAACTCGGCCAGTGTATCGGCCACAAGTTTCTCCTCTCGCCCATTCATCCTATGGGCGCCCTCGTATTTCCGATAGGCTTCATCCGCATCCCGCAGGTCGGCCATTTAGAACCCGCTTCCGTAAAGTCCCGTAGGCAGCATGGGCGCAAGCCCGAGGTCACGCGCAGCCTGCATGGCTGTATTCGTGCCCAACATCTTCTTCCGTTTCTCTTCCTCGGCCAGATTGTCCTGGACCTGTTGAGGAAGCGAAGAACCGATGCCCAGGTCCGTAGCGGCTGGACTGAGCATCGTGTTCTTCATCGACATCGCCGGCATGGTTTACTCGGCGTCCTGGTCGTCGTCACCATCTTCATCTTCGTCACTATCCTCGATCACCAACATGCTGGCGGCAACCAGAACAGCTTCGATCACGTCATCAAGGGCCTCGATCGCCTCGTCATCCAGGCACTCGCCATCTTCGCTCTCGTCTTCCTCGTCATCGGAGACGCGCACGCAATCGATCCACTCGCCCGCCGGCACGATCCCGACCAGGGCATCTTCGTCATCATAGAAGTGGAGATCGCCATCATGGACTTCGATGGCCTCGGCGGTTACACACTCACGTTCGCCATCAAGGCGGGTAAACTCGAAGTCGTGCATGGGAGGTCTCCTGGGGATAGGTGACATTCTAAGGAGCACCCTATGTGGTGGCGAAGGGGTCGAAGTCAACGCCATGGGCGATCTGAACCGGCTCGTTGCGCCGCACGGTTTGCACGCCGCCGATGAGTTTCAAGGGCTTACCAAAGCGCCGGCCCATTACGCCGAGCCGGGAAGCGTCCATCAAGTCGTCCCTGATCTTTTTAATGATACCGTTCTCACGGTGGTAGAGCCGATACTCTTCGAACCAGTCCCCCAGGTGCGCGGCCACCTTGAACCGCTGGGTCTTCATCCGCTGATCCATTTCCAGGATACCGGCCTCGACCGAGATGCCGCCATCCGGCCATGTCACATGGGTCGGCAGCATGAGAAGTTTCTCACCCTTGTAGACGCTCGCCAAAGTCTCACCGGTGCCCTTCTCCCGGTTCTCGCCGTCATGCGGCCAGCCCACCGGCACGTTTCCGGCTATCGACTGCATGGCGCGGGCCTGCTGCATCGGCAGGACGTTGGAGACCCGGACGGTGTGGATGACATGGAGCACGTCGGCATCCCGGTCCCAGGCCATCAGCGTGCCTGCAAATGGGTGGTCGATCCCGAAGTCAATGGTCCAGAGTTTGGTCCAGTGCTCCGGCAGATACTCGATCGCCGGCTCCGTGATGGCCCCCTCGGGCGCCGTGAATACCCGGCCACTACCGAGCACGGGTATACCTCGGGCCCGAGCCTCAACCTCATGGGGGAGGTATCCCGCGATGACCTTGGCACGCTCTTCCGGCTCGATGTGAAGGGCGTCGTCAATCGTCATGGTGACTATGTGGCGCGAGGCCGCGCCGAGGTCCGTGGCGTCGGGGTTCATGAACCGCAGCACCACGTTCGACATGCCCTTCAGCGGGGTAAAGGTGATGATGCCGCAACCCTTGGTCGCTGTGATCCGGGTCAGAATTTCTGAGTATTCAAGTTCGGGCGGTTCCTCATCACACCAGAAGAAATCGATGGTGTCGGACTGAAGTTTGGTTCGGCCCTGCTCATAGGTCTTGAAGACCAGGGTGGATATCCCGTCCACGCTCGCACCATCCGGTGCCAAGTGCTTGAGTTGGGCGGTGTCAAATCCGTCTGTGACGCCTCGCGCCAATGAAGGTCGTTCAACGATGGCCTCCCTCGGTATGAGCCCAGACCCCAGAAGATGGTCGATCCCCGGCGGGCCGAAGAGCAACTTCTGCGGCGTATCCCGGACGACGGTGCCGCTCTCCCCGATCGCCCAAGCCTTGATGGGTTTCGTCCAGCGCCTGCCGAGCCAGTCGGAGGGATAGTCCCCCGTCAGGTGGATCGCGGTCTCGGCTGCGCCACAGAAGCTCTTGCCAACTTGGTTCGCTGCCATGAGCAGCCGCTCTCGGTAGACGGCGCCAGCATCATGGAACTG
>Ga0210406_10006347_pt1 | contig 12270 bp, 8 predicted proteins | sample IncBWC30MmetaG_FD_155454 | JGI IMG/M metagenome (GOLD analysis project Ga0210406, IMG submission 155454) | Forest soil microbial communities from Barre Woods Harvard Forest LTER site, Petersham, Massachusetts, United States - Inc-BW-C-30-M | ecosystem: Environmental > Terrestrial > Soil >...
GAATTCCGCGCGATACCAGTAATCCTGCTTGTTCAGGCTTTCCGGGATGGCCAGATTGTTCAGGCCGTAGTCCGGGTCGGGATAGATGCCCTGATCGATCATCGTGGTTAGGACCGTTCCCGGGACCGTGGCAGTCAACCACTCTCGCACGGAAAATTCCGGATGGGAGATGGCTTCGGCGGGCTCCAGCACGTCGGGCGCGGGCCGAAGTTTCCATGCGCCCAGTGTCCATTCATTTTTTCCGCTGGCTTCCAGGCTGTGGCTCGCTGGACCGGCGGTTTTCTTTTCGGGCTGGGAGAACGGGGCCATCGAGCGCGGCAGCGTAGCGGGATCCTGTGGCCCGCGGTATCCCGCCTGCGCGTGAGTTTGCACCGGCCATGGCTTGGAGGCTTCTTCGAAAAGCAGCAGCGAGAAATTCCCGGGTTTTTCCGCGAGCGCTTTCAATTCCTCTGCGGTCAGCGCATGACGAAGCACGGTGAGCGCCGCGATCTTGCCGGAAAAGTGTTTACCCTCGGGCCAGGGCAAAGGGAACGGCGCCATTTCCAGAGCGCCGCTCACGGTGCCCAAATCCAGCTTGCCGTCGGCTACTGGAGTGCCTTCAGCGGAGAGGTGGAAGTCGCGTCCGTCGAAGGAAGCCGCGATGAAATGCCACTTTCTTGGAATTAAGGCAGCCGTGCCGGAAAGGATATTGTCCTGGCCCGCCCAAAGGTTCAAGTTGTCGCCATCGATTCCCAGATAGCGCGAATACTCGTCCTCAAGTTTGCCAATTCCGGCGATGAGGGTTGGACCCTTGGGGGATTCGTCGAGCCACACCCAGGCGTAGAGAGTCCACGGCGAATCGGCGCGCGTGATGGTATCGTCCTTTACGAGAGGCTTTTTCAGTCCATTGCCATCGGGCAAAAACACCCCGTTGAACGGGCCATAGTAAGTGGGATCGCTGGTTGGGATCCAATTCTGCGCCAAAGCCTTACCACCAAATAGCAGAAGCCCACACACGAGCGTCAAAATCGCACTCATCGGGAACACCCTCGATAATTCCTAAGGCAATTTGCTCAAACAGAATCCTGTAGCAAAAACGATATTCCCGCAAGGTGTTCCGTCCCTAAGGCTTAACTCTTTGGCGCCTGCGACCGGCCCTTCCATTGGCCTCCGCGGCCTCGCCAGTAGCGCACGGCGGAGAGCCACGTGGCATAGGAGTAGAACGCGGCGGCGACGGGCAGCAAGGGTGCCCACAACGGCCAGAGGCGGTAATAGCGCACGGTCGGAAGATAGCTGATGGTCATCACCGCCCACGCGGCAAGACTCAGACGCCATACCGACGCGTGCGTGTGGAACGCAAACACCGGCGGAACAATGTAAGTGAGGAACATTCCGAGCAGAGTGCCGAGAAGCAATCGGGGAGAATAGCCGAGTTGCGTGAAGGCGGTGCGGGCGATGAGGTCGCGAATCTCGCCAAAGGTTTTGTAGGCGCGCAGGCTGACGCTTTTTCGCGTCAGGCCCATCCAGAGTGTTCCGCCGGAGCGTTTGACGGAGCGAGCCAAGGCGCAATCGTCGATCACTTCGGCGCGCATGGAGACGAATCCACCCAGGCGCTCGAGCGCGGCACGACGCAACAACACGCACCCTCCCGCAGCGCCGGCCGTGCGCGCTTTCGGGTCGGCAATCCATCTTGGCGGATAGAGCATGAGGAAGAAATACAGGAAGGGGGGACTGAGAAGACGCTCGGGGAATGAATTTGCCTGCAGAAGAACCATGAGGGAAGCGAGATCGAGTTTTCGCGATTCCGCGCGGGAAACCAGGCGCTTGAGAGTATCTGCCGCGTGCACGATATCTGCGTCGGTGAACCACAGATACTCCGGGTGCAGCGTGGTGGCGAGTCCGACGCCTTGTTGCATGGCCCAGATCTTGCCGGTCCAGCCGTTTTGCAACTGCGCCGCCGGCAGTATGGTCACGCGATTGCCCGCTTGTAGTTTTTCCGCTGCGCTCAGGGCGAGAGTGGCGGTCTGGTCCTCGCTGTGATCGTCGACCACAATGAGGTGAAACTCGCCGGGATAGTCCTGCTGCACCAGAGATTCGACCGTTCGGGCGACCGTTTCCGCTTCGTTACGCGCAGGAACGATGGCGACCACTCGCGGCCATGAGGGAATCGCGGCTGGTGGAATGGCGTCGTCATCGAACGCACTCAGTTTCCAGAAGGCTCCCCAAAAAAAGGTGAGAACAATCCAGATCAAGAAAGAGCTAGCCGCGAGGGCGATAAAAATCGAGGAAGAAATGGGCATCAAGGCGCGCCAGAAGTTGCTGCGCACCAGAATACGCGGTCGTCAGTGCACAAACAAATCCCGCGTGCACGGGATGGTGGTTTGCGGCAGGATGGAATTGGGAGAGCAGGCATGGTGCTGAGCGACATCATCATTTTTCTGATGGTTGCCGGGTTGCTGGGCGGATTGATCTACGTGATGGCCAGCCCGAACCGCTACGCCAAAATGACCGACGAGGAATTCGAGGAAGACACCAAGAGGGGTTCGGTGCTGGGTTCTGTCGTCATTGGCATGGAGCGAGCCTTGCGCCGTCGCGAAGCGGATTTGGTGATCAAGGAGAAATTGCGGGTGGAAAAGGACGCGACACCGTATGGCGATCGTCCGCCCGAGAAAACTCCCGAGCCCACGCTAGAAAAGCCACCGAGCTAGGCGAGATCTTCGGCGCGAATCGGCCGGCGGCGGGCGGGCTTGCCAACGTATTTGTAGTCCTTGGGATCCTTCAGCTTCGGAGTCACGGAAGCTTCGCCGCTTCCTCCACGAGCGCGCCGTAGCCAAGGCGCTTGCCTGTGGCTGCCTGCACCACGGCGCTGTTCTCCGTGTGGCAAGCGCTTGGATCAACGCTCCAGCGTTTCGCGGCCGTGGCTACTAGCATTTTCCTGCTTTCGCCGGTGGTTCCCAGGAACCGCGAACGCTGCAACTTCCGCCGGTTCCCGGCCGACCCAAGATTGCATTGCAGTATTGCGGCGCCGCTGGAGCAAACTCGGTCTTCACCTTTTTCCATCGAGATCCAACTCATCGGCAAGAACCATCGCGCGGGCGGTGGAAATGCCTTGGCCCATTTCAGGCTATCGAGAGAGTGACGGAATCATTGGGAGCGATTTGCACCCACGCAATTAGTAGCTGTCTTTTGGAGGCAAGCCAGCGAGTGCTTCGTATTTTCCCCAAAAGGTAGAATCCGATCACCAACCCGGAGGTTCCTGCTGCCGTTCTCTTCAAAAAGTCACGACCATCCAGGCGCGCGGTGGTCGGCAGGCAGTCTCCAGTCCGATTCAGGCTAAATCTTCGTTGCGAATTGGAAAGCGGCGCAGGCGCTTGCCTGTGGCCGCGAAGACAGCGTTACAGATGGCCGGCACAACGACGGGGAGCCCCGGTTCGCCGATGCCGGTTGGTTCTTCGTTGCTGGGGACAACGTAAACCTCGGTTTTGGGAGTGGCGGCGATGCGAGGCATGGCGTAGTCGTTGAAGTTGGACTGCTCGACGCGTCCGTCGCGAATGGTGATGGCGTCGTAAAGAGCGGCGGAGAGGCCATAGATCGCTGCGCCTTCGACCTGTGCGGCAACACCATTGGGATTGATGGGTCGGCCGCAGTCGACAGCGTAGACCAGGCGATGAACCTTGATGGCGCGGTTTTCGACGCTGACTTCCGCGACGCACGCGGTGTAGCTTTCGAAGGAGTAGTAAGTAGCGATGCCTTGCGCGTGGCCCTTCGGCAATGGCTTGCCCCACGGGGCCTGGTGCGCCGCAAGATTCAAGACGCCCTTGAGGCGCGAAGTGACAAGGGGCTTGCCTTCCTTTGGGTTGCTGAAATCCGGAATGGTGCGGTCATCGCCAATCAAGCGAAGGCGGAAGGCCAGCGGGTCGGCCCCGGCGGCGGCCGCGAGTTCGTCGACGAAACTTTCCACGACAAAGCCGCTGGTGGAATGTTCCACGGAACGCCACCACGCGCGAGGAACGGCAGACTGAGCGACGGTGTACTCAATGCGGTAGTTGGGCGTGTGGTAGGGAATGAAGATGGCGGTGGCAAATTCGGAATTTTCTGGCGTTTCTTTTCCTTTGGGACTCCACATGGCATCGATGGACGTGGAGGTCTGGAAATGTTTCCAGGCGGCGAGGTTGCCGTCGGTGTCGACTGCGCCGGAAAGATGATGGTAGGAAGCCGGTCGGTAGAAATCGTGCTGCATGTCGTCTTCGCGCGTCCAGAGAACCATGATTGGCTTGTGCGTGACTTTGGCGACCTGCGCCGCTTCCATCACGAAATCGCCCATGTAGCGACGACCGAAGCCGCCGCCCATCAACGTGGTGTGAACGATGACGGAGTCACGAGGCAAGCCGGAAACACCGGCGATGACGTCCTGAGCCCACTGAGGAGCCTGCGTGGGGACCCAGGCTTCCGCGCCATCGGGACGGATGTGAACGGTGCAATTCATGGGTTCCATGGTGGCGTGAGCGGCGAAGGGAAACTCGTAAACGACGTCGACCTTTTTTGTCGCGGAAGAGATAGCGGCGTCGGCGTCGCCGTCGTTGCGCACGACCTTACCAGGTTGCGCGGCGTTGGCGAGAAATTGCTGGCGAAGGCTGTCGGAGGATTCCGGGGCGTGGGGACCTTGGTCCCAGGAAACCTGTAGAGCTTTGCGGCCTTGTATGGCCGCCCAGGAACTGTCGGCGACGACCACGACTCCACCGGCAGTGAACGCGGAAGAACCGACGGGGTCGACGGGAAAAACGTCGATAACGCCGGGAACGGCTTTGGCCTTGGCGGCGTCGAAGGACTTCAGTTTTCCGCCAAAAATTGGGCAGCGCGCGATTACGGCATATTGCATGCCCGGAACACGCGAATCGATGCCAAATTTCGCGGCGCCATTGATCTTCTCAGTTCCTTCATACCTGCGGACGTCGTGGCCCACGATGGTGAAATCGGAGGAATTCTTGAGCGGAACGGTTTTGAAATCGGGGACCGGGAGTTTAGCTGCGGCTTCGGCGAGTTCGCCGTAGGTAAGGAAATTCTTGCGCGCGCCGTGAAGAATTCCGCCGTCCCTGGCGACACAGGTGTCGGGGTTCACGTTCCAGTGTTGCGCGGCCGCAGTGATGAACATTTCGCGCGCCGCAGCACCGGCGCGCCGCAGCGGCAAATACGACCCGGCGACGCTGCCGCTGCCTCCGGTGCCAAGGTCGTAGATGGCGGGATCGGTGGGGGCCTGCTGGATGCGGACGGTTTTCCAGTCGAGAGAGAGCTCCTCGGCAAGAATCATGGGAAGCGTGGTCATAATGCCCTGGCCCATTTCGGATTTGCCGACGATCAGGATGACGTGATTGTCAGGCGAAACGTGGATCCAGGCGTTCAAAGGATTGGGAGGTTTCTTTTCCTGCTTCGCGGCGGTTTCATTTTCCTGGGCGTTGGAAGCGGGCAAGTGGAAACCGATCCAGAGACCAGTGCCGGCCGCGGCGGAGGTTTTCAGGAAAGAACGTCGATCCAGGAGCGAAGTGGAAGACATGACGCGACTCCTAAACTGAATTTGGCGAGGAAGAGAGAGCGAACGGCCGCGAAGTTACGCGGCAGTCGAGCCGGCCGCGCGGTGAATGGCTCTGCGGATGCGCTGGTAGGTGCCGCAGCGGCAGATGTTGCCGCTCATGGCGTCATCGATGTCGGCATCGGTGGGTTTCGGCTTCTTCGCCAGCAGGGCGACAGCAGACATAATCTGGCCGGACTGGCAGTAGCCGCACTGTGGGACGTCTTCGGCGATCCAGGCCTTCTGCACGGGATGAGAACCGTCGGCCGACAGGCCTTCGATGGTGGTGACTTTTTTTCCTTGCACGCTGGAGACAGGAGTTATGCAGGAGCGAGCGGCCTCGCCGTTGATGTGCACGGTGCAGGCGCCACAGAGCGCCATGCCGCAGCCAAATTTGGTGCCGGTCAGGTCGAGAGTGTCGCGCAACACCCAAAGCAGTGGCATTTGCGGGTCGACACTCACTGTGGTGGACTTGCCGTTGAGTGTAAACGTTGTGGCCATATGCCCTCCCTCTTCCGCCAAGGGAAATATCGTACAACAAGTCGGGACGGATGAAAATGGAAGTGCTGAGCGCCAGCGGATAGCGCCCGCACCTGGAATCGGGGGCTCCAAACCGGAGTATACTCGCAGGCGCCGGAAGGCCTGCGCGAAGGAATCCCGGTTCATACCAAGCAGTGAATGCGCCACGGAATGGTTTCGCTCCACAACTTCCACGATCCAGGCGCTACGGAGATGCAGCCAGCCATGCGAATTTCAATCAGCAAGATCTTTGTTCGAATGCTTATTGCGATGGCAATCGTGACACTGTCGGTCGCTGGACTGACTGCAGACGATAAACCGAGTACCCGGCCCGGCTATTACCGCTATCCCGCGATTCACGGAGACACGATTATATTTACGGCCGAGGGCGACCTGTGGACCGTGAGCGCGAAAGGTGGCGAGGCAAAGCGCTTGACTTCCAACCCGGGTGAAGAATTGTTGGCGGCGATCTCTCCGGATGGAAAGACGGTGGCGTTCAGCGCGCAGTATGAGGGCCCCATGGATGTGTACACCATGCCGGTGGATGGCGGTTTGCCGCAGAGGCGCACCTGGAACGGCGATACCGGCGTGGCGGGCTGGACGCCCGATGGGCGCGTGCTGGTGAGCACGACGCGATACTCCACCTTGCCGGATTCGAAACTTGTGGCGATCGATATCAGCGGCAAGTACGAGATCGTGCCGCTGTCGCAAGCCGCCGAGGGCGCCTTCACGCCGGATGGCAAGACTCTTTTCTTCACGCGTCTGGAACGGCAACCGAGCCAGACCAAGCGTTATCAGGGCGGAACGGCGGAAAGTATCTGGCGGTACGAGGCAGGCTCGGAAGCGGTGTCGCTGACGAGCGACTTTGCCGGAACTTCGCACAATCCGATGTTCTGGAATGGTCGAGTGTACTTTCTTTCTGATCGCGATGGCGTGATGAATATTTATTCGATGGACCGCGAGGGGCACGACCTGAAACAGCACACGCATCACAAGGGCTTTGATGTGCAATACGCGGCGATGTCGGATGGGCGAATGGTCTACCAGTGCGGGGCGGACTTGTGGCTGCTGGATCTGAATGCAGGGCAGGACGCCATCGTTCCTATCACGCTGGTGTCTGATTTTGACCAGTTGCGCGATCACTGGGTGAAGAAGCCTCTTGAGTATTTGACGGGCGCGCACATTGCGCCGGATGGGAGTGCAGCGGTATTCACGGCGCGCGGCGAAGTGTTCACGCTGCCGGTATTGAGCGGGCGAATCGTAAAGGTTGCGGGGAATTCAGGAATACGGTATCGCGAGGCGCGCTACATGCCCGACGGCAAGAGCATCGTTGCGATTTCCACCCAGACGGGCGAGACGGAGTTTTGGAAATATCCGGCGAATGGGATCGGCACACCAGAGCAATGGACGAATGACGGGAAAGTGCTGCGTTGGGAAGGACTGCCGTCGCCAGATGGTCACTGGTTGGCGCATCGCGACAAGGACCAGCAACTGTGGCTTTACGACATCAAGACCAAGCAGGACAAACGCATCGCGCAATCGATGGTGGACGACTTCTCGGACCTGACCTGGTCGCCGGACAGCCAGTGGCTGGCGTATGCGGAAGTGGCCACGAATACCTTTTCACAAATCAAGGTGCTGAATGTGAACACTGGCGCGATTACGGCGCTGACTTCGGACCGCTACAACAGCGGAAATCCGGCTTGGAGCACGGACGGCAAGTGGCTCTATTTTTTGTCGGACCGCATGCTGAAGACCACCGTGTCGTCGCCGTGGGGGCCGCGCCAGCCGGACCCGAACTTCGATCGCTCGCTGAAAATCTACGAACTGGCGTTGACGCCAGGCCTGCGCTCGCCGTTCACCCCAGCCGACGAATTGCATGCGGAGCAACCGGCGAAAGCGGAAGAAATGAAACCAGAAAAGCCCGGCGACACAAAGAAAAAGGAAGAAGACAAGAAAGCGGCGGAGAAGAAACCGACCGATGAGAAGAAAGCCGGGGACGAAAAGAAGCCGGAAGAAAAGAAACCGTCAACCGTCAACATTGATTTCACGAACATCGCGTCGCGTTTGAGGGAGGTACCGGCGCCTGCGGGGAACTACTCTTCGTTGCAGGCGACCGACAAGCGGTTGTGCTGGACCGATCGCGACGGGGACATGCCGCCCAAGCAGGCACTGGCTTGCATCGACATCGCCAACAAGGGCGAAGCCCCGGAAACGGTGATGACTGACGTGAAAGGCTTCGAAATTTCACAGGACCGCAAGAAAATGCTGGTGGCGAAGACCGAGGATTTCCTGATTATCGATTCGGACGCGAAGGCCAGCGGGCTTGCCGATCCCAAGGTTATCGGCAAGGCCAAAATCGACATGTCCAAGTGGACAATCATGACGAATCCGCGGGTGGAGTATCACGAACTGTTTCTTGACGCGTGGCGACTGGAACGCGACTACTTCTACGACCGGAATATGCATGGGCTGGACTGGAAGGCGCTGCGCGACCGGTATTTGCCGCTGGTCGATCGGGTTTCTGACCGGCAGGAATTGAATGATGTAATCGCACAAATGGTGAGCGAGCTATCGACGCTGCACATTTTTGTGTTTGGAGGCGATGCGCGGAAGCCCGCCGACCAGGTGGAGATCGCGACGCTGGGAGCGGTGCTGCAACGCGACGAAAAGGCTGGCGGCTACGTGGTGCAACACGTGTACCTGCACGATCCTGATTTGCCGGATTTGGCGCCACCGCTGGCGCGACCCGATTCTCTGGTGAAGGATGGAGAAGTGATCGTGAGCATCGACGGTGACGACCTTTTGAAGGTGCAGGACGAACGCGAACTGCTGCGCGGCAAAGCAGGGCGCAAGGTGCTGCTGCACGTGAAATCCACAGACGGGAAAGCACGCGACGTGCTGGCCACGCCAGTGACGGAGCGCCAAGAGCGGGACATTGCGTATCGCGAATGGGAATATACGCGGCGATTGAAAGTGGAATCCGACTCCAAGGGAAAAATTGGCTACGTTCATCTGCAGGCCATGGGCCCGCGCGACATCGAACAGTGGACGCGCGAGTTCTATCCGGTGTTTGACCGGGAGGGGCTGATCATTGATGTGCGCCACAATCGAGGAGGCAATATTGATTCCTGGCTGCTCGGCAAGTTGATGCGGCGCGCATGGTTCTACTGGCAGCCGCGCATCGGCAATCCCAATTGGAATATGCAATACGCTTTCCGCGGCCACACCGTAGTTCTGTGCGATCAAGTGACGGCCTCAGACGGCGAGGCTTTTTCAGAAGGTTTCCGCCGGCTGGGCATGGGCAAGTTGATCGGAGTGCGCACGTGGGGAGGCGAGATCTGGCTGTCTGGGAGCAATGTACTGTCAGACTTCGGGATTGCCACCGCAGCTGAGACTGGCGTGTACGGGCCGGAAGGCAAGTGGCTGATCGAAGGTCACGGCGTCGATCCCGACATCGTGACGGATAATCTGCCGCACGCTACGTTTGCGGGGAGCGACGCGCAGCTAGATGAGGCGCTGAAGGTTCTTCAGGAAGAAATACAAAAGGATCCGAGGCCAGTCCCGAAAGCGCCGCCTTACCCGAATAAGGCGTTCAAGTACGACGAATAGCCGCGCTAGACAATTGTCTGGGCAGGTGCAGGGATTCTGAGCTTAGTCGCGGCGACGGGTTTCACGAAGCGGAACAGCGTTGCGTTCGCCAGAATCGTCACGAGGGAAGCCGCGAGCGTGGCGTGATAAATGTGCTCTGAAATTAACCCCGCGCTGAGGGAGACCTGCGCCAGGATGAAGGAAAACTCGCCAATCTGAGTAAGGCCAATGCCCACGCGAATCGCCGTGCCAGTTGAATAGCGGAATAGCCGCACCACGCCGGTCCAGATTACAAATTTCCCGATCAGCACCAGTCCAACCAGCAGAAGAATTGAGGGCCAACTGGTGATCCAACTTTGCGGGTTGATGAGCATGCCAATGGTAGCGAAGAAAAGAGCGACAAAGGCATCGCGGAGAGAGCGCGTTTGCTGTTCCAATTTGTGAGTGAAGCTCGTGTTGCCCAGGAACAGGCCGGCCAGAAACGCACCGAGAGCCAGCGAAAGTCCTACGGCTTCTGTCAACGCGGCGATGGCCAGGCAGATGGTGAGGGCGAGGAGCAAAGATATCTCGTCGTTGCATGTTTTTTCGACGCGAGAAAGCAATCGGGGCACGAATTTCCAGGCGGCCGCTGCGATGGGGATCAATAACAACAAGGATTTAGCGATCCTGAAGGCGACGTGGGCAAAATTTTCATGGCTGGAGGGAGACAGGCCCGGAAGAATCACGGTGAGAATTACGACTGCCAAATCCTCGACCAGGGTGAGCGTGATCATTACCCGGCCGGCATCGGAGCCAAGCTCTCCCCGGTCCATCAGATGCCGCATCAGAACCATGGTGCTGGCAACGGAAATGATGCAGCCCACGGCGATTCCTTGCGTAAGCGGCCAGTGCAGCAGCGCTCCGATTCCCGCGCCCAATCCAATGGACAGCAAAATTCCCAGCGGCGCGCCCACCAGCGCTACCCATTTCACGCGAAGGAGATCTGAGATGGAAAACTCGATGCCCACCGAAAACATCAGCAGTACGACCCCGATCTCCGCCATGAGTTCGAAGGTGTGCACGTCCTGAACGTGCGGGCCGGGCGTAAGCGGGCTAAGCAGCAGTCCGGCAAGGACGTAGCCGAGCAAGATGGGCTGGCGAAGACGCCAAGCGATGAGGCCGCAAAGCAGGGATGCGGCGAAGACCATGGCAATATCGCGAAAAATGAGGGAATGTGGGGTCACGCAGCCACGTCCTGGTTCTGAAGAAATACCGAGGAAGTGTAGCACCAGTGGGAATCCCGGTTCATCGGAAAGCGCCGAGCACATTTGCCGTGTGGTTTTTTTTGTTTGCCTGTCGATGGAGGAGCACATATAAATTGCACAAAGCTGTAAACGGTTCTATGATTGGCGGGTCCAGGCAAAGCGAAGTGGCGTTCGCAGTTCGCAAGACGGCTGTTAGCAAAATTGGCGACGTGGAACTTTCGCCCATTCCTCTGTTTCCATCGCGCGCCGTTCCGAAACCCAGAAAGCGAACTCTGGATATCTGAGAAATTCCATTCAAGAGGAAGAGCAGCATTCCGGGACCTGATTGTCACTGGACGAAGGTTGTGCCACAGGCCCTTCCCGCTGCTGCAAAAAGGAGAATATTTATGAGCAGAAAAGCGGTAATCATCGCGCTTGTGTTGGCAGGCGGTTGTGCTGCATTTTGTCCCAAGGCACCAGCTCAAGCGGCGTCGTCCTCCGTGGAGGGCAGTAAATCGCCGCAGGGGGTCAGCGATCAGGACATTGCGCTGATGCGGCAAGACATTCGCTCTGAGAAAAAACAGCTCATCGCCGCGAACCTTAGCCTTACCGATACGGAGGCGACGAAGTTCTGGCCGCTGTACGACCAGTACACGGCCGAGCTGACCAAGGTGAATGACGCGAAATACCAGGTAATAAAGGAATATGCGTCGAATTGGGGTTCCGTCACCGATGCGCAGGCCGCCAATTTGATCAAGCGTTCTCTGGAAGCAGACTTGGCTGTCGCACAACTGAGGCTGAAGTACGATCCGATCTTCAGCCAGGTGTTGCCGGGCAAGAAAGTGGCGACATTCTTTCAGTTGGATCGCCGCTTGAGCAATCTGATTGATCTGCAGCTGGCATCGCAGATTCCATTGGTGCAGGCACAGCCGTCGAAGTGAGAGCGGCGCAGCGTTCTTGCGAAACTCCTGGCACGCATTCAATGCTGTGCCGGGAGTTTTGTTTTTGGCGGGAAGTTGTTGGCTGAACAATCTCGCGCGGGTTAAAGCGCCGCCGGAGCCGGGGTCGGACGGGGAGGTTCGTGAGGTTCGTGTTCGACGCCCCTCCAGCCAACGGGACGGCCGCTGACAGCTTCTTTGACCGAGCGGAACAGGACGATGTACATCAGCTGGCGATAATAGAAGCGCTGAAGAAGCACGGGAATGAGCAGAGTCCAATCCTCATGGCGCTCGAGAGCAAACGCAATGATGCACGTGAGCACGTCGATGATGATAAAGCCCAGGAAAAAGACCACCGAGTGTTGGACATCGGCGGTGGTCCAGAGCTGCGGAATTTGCGTGATGTGAAGTTGCGCCAGACCCCACAAGAGCAGGCTGCCCAGGAACAACAAAT
>Ga0210406_10006348_pt1 | contig 12269 bp, 13 predicted proteins | sample IncBWC30MmetaG_FD_155454 | JGI IMG/M metagenome (GOLD analysis project Ga0210406, IMG submission 155454) | Forest soil microbial communities from Barre Woods Harvard Forest LTER site, Petersham, Massachusetts, United States - Inc-BW-C-30-M | ecosystem: Environmental > Terrestrial > Soil >...
AAGAAGAGCATCAACGCGGCGCCGATGGCCGGCAGGAGCGGAATCACGTAGATGTAATTGAGAAAAGGCATTAGTGCTTAGCGATCTGCATTCAGCCCTACCATTTCAGCAAGTCCACTTCGTCGATGTTGACCGTCTCCTTGTTACGGAAGAAGGCGATCAGGATGCCGAGGCCAACTGCGGCCTCGGCAGCGGCGTCGGTGATTACGAAGATTGCGAAGACTTGGCCGTGCAGTCCCCAGATACGCGAGAACGCGACCAGGTTCAGGTTCACGGCGTTCAGAATCAGTTCAATCGACATCAGCACGATCACCACGTTGCGGCGCGTGAGCACACCAACCACTCCCAGCACGAAAAGCGCGGCGGCCACGACGAGATAGTGCAATGTGGTGATGGGGACCATAAAGCAGCTTTAGCTCTTAGCCTCTAGCCCTTAGCGTGAACCCTTGGGCTCTAGCTGAGTGCTTATCGCTGAATGCTGAATGCTCCTTTCAAATGCGTTTCTTTGCCATCACGACCGCTCCGATGATGGCGACCAGCAATAATAAGGACGCGATTTCAAATGCGAACATGTAGTTTCCGTACAGCATGCTGCCGATGCGCTGCGTGTTCTCGCCTTCGAGCGGCGCTACCGGCAGTTCGGGAAAGAGTGCTCGGCCTTTTACGTAGACGCTGACGAACATGGCGCCCAGCGCTGCGGCAGCGGCCAAGCCGACAGCCCATTGTTTGTTGAATGATTTCTCTTGCTGCGTGCGCTCGAGGTTGACCAGCATGATCACGAATAGAAACAGGACCATGATGCCGCCGACATAAAGAATGATTTGTACTCCGGCGACAAAAGGGGCATAAAGCATCAGGTAGAGTCCGGCCTGGCCGAGCAGCGTGACGATTAGCGCAAGCGCCGAATGCACTGGATTCTTGCGCGTGATCACCATCAGGCCGCCCACAATCATCAAGCCCGAGAGCAGATAGAAGAAGAAGGGTGTGGCGACGGGCTGCATGTCTGCCGGGGGCCTTGTCTGCACAAGCGCAGCGGCAATGATCGACGAGATCATCACACCATCACCCCCACGATCGCAGTAAGGACCAGTACTCCCAAGCCGATAGGCAGCAATACCTTCCAACCCACTTTCATCAACTGGTCAAAACGGTAGCGTGGGAAAGTCCCCCGATACCAGATGAACAGATACATAAAGACAGCGATCTTTGCGATGAACCAGTAAATATCCTGCACGCGCTGGAAGACGGGCGGGATGAGAAGGATCAATCCAATCACCGCGAACAGCGCACCGAACACGCCCAGACCAAGCGTTTGCAGGCGAAAGTACGGATGCTTCGGCATGCGGGAGGTGCTGTAGAACGTGAGTCCGGCAAGCCCGAAGAACGTGAGCGCCGGGAACAACGAGAAGGCCAGATCGAAGGCCGCGCCGTGCAAAAGATTCGGGAAAGGCCGCATCCAGCCGCCCAGCCACAGAGTTATGGCGATCGATGAAACGGCAATCATTGCGCCGTATTCGCCCAGCATGAAGAGCGACCAGCGCAGGCCGCTGTACTCGGTGTGAAATCCAGCCGTCAATTCGGATTCCGCTTCGGGTAGGTCGAAGGGGGCGCGGTTGGTCTCCGCGACCATGGCGATCGCGAACACCCCGAATGCGATAAATCCCAACGGGAAAAACTTGAAGACGAACCACACATGCTGCGCGTATTGAGCCTGCACGATGCCGATCATGCTCAGCGTCCCGGTGCCCGTGGCGTTCAAGCTGGTCATCAACACCGCCGAGACTACCGCTAACCCCATCGCCACTTCGTACGACACCATCTGTGCACTCGAGCGCAACGCACCGATTAAGGGATAGTGCGAGTTCGAGGCCCATCCAGCCATCACGATACCCAAGACGCCCAACGACGAAACACCCAGCATAAAGAGGATGCCGATGTTCATGTCGGTAATGGCGTGTGTTGGACCGAACGGCACCACGCAATAGACGCTAAACACCGCCAGCAGAATGATGAGTGGGGCGAGCCAGAACACAGCCACATCGGCGTTGGCCGGGATGATGTCTTCTTTAAGGATCAGCTTGATCGCGTCGGCGATGGGCTGCAGCAGGCCGTGCGGGCCCACGCGCATGGGGCCGAGGCGAATCTGCATGTGGGCGAGAATCTTGCGCTCCAGCCAGTTCATGCAGACTACGGCAAGCGACACTCCGCCGAAAACAAGCAGAATGTAGACCAGCGCCCAGAACAGATTGCCGGCTTGGCCGGGCGTCATCTGTACACTTTTGTCGAGGTAGGACGTGATGTAGTTGAGCATCAGCGATCCACCTCGCCGAGCACGATGTCGAGTGTTCCGATCACAGCGATGACGTCGGCAACGAGCGCTCCGCGGCACATCACCTCGAGTGCCTGCAGGTTTACGAACGACGGCGGACGGACCCGAATGCGATACGGCTGCGTGGAACCGTCGCTCACGATGAAGTAGCCGAGCTCTCCCTTAGGCGCCTCGATCGAATGATAGATCTCGCCGACCGGCGGCTTGAGGACTTTAGGAATCTTGGCCATGACCGGGCCATCGGGCAAGCCGTCCACCGCCTGGCGAATAATGCGCATCGACTGCCGCATCTCGGCCATGCGCACCAGATACCGGTCGTAGGTATCGCCGTTTTCGCCGACCGGAATGTCGAAATCGAATTCTTTGTAGGCCGCATAGGGCTGGGCTTTGCGTAAGTCCCACTTCACGCCGCTCGCTCGCAGCACCGGGCCCGTCACGCCTAGCGCGATGCAGTCTTTGCCCGAGATCACGCCAACATTTTTCGTGCGTCGCACCCAGATACGATTGGCGGTCAGCAGTTCTTCGTATTCATCAATCTTCGGCGTAAAGAAATTGAGGAAGTTGCGGACATCCTGCTCAAACCCATCATAGGTTTCGTACTGGCAGCCGCCGATGCGGAACGCGTGCGTCGTCAGCCGCGCACCACAGTATTTTTCGAAAATCTTGAGAATCTCTTCGCGATCCCGGAACGTATAGAAAAGCGGCGTCATCGCGCCGATGTCGAGCGCATGCGTACCCAGCCACAGCTGGTGGCTGGCAAGACGGTTGAGTTCGGTGAGAATGACGCGTATGTACTTCGCGCGTGGAGGAGCTTCGGTGTTGAGGAGTTTCTCAACCGCCTCGCAATAGCCCAGGCCATTCGAGACCGCAGCCACGTAATCCATGCGGTCCACGTATGGATTGAACATGGTGTAGGTGCGGTTCTCGGCGATTTTCTCGACGCCGCGATGCAGGTAGCCGATCACGCACTCCAGGCCCAGGACTTTTTCGCCGTCCAGCTTAAGGATGACGCGCAGCACGCCGTGCGTGGCGGGATGCTGCGGGCCCATGTTGATGACCAGTTCACTGGCATCGAGAAAGGGCTTCTCTTCCGGAATGGACTCAACAGAAACTCTGGCGTTCGGATCGTTCATTGGCCGCTTTCAATCCCCAGATTGATCTGAACCCATTCCTGATCCTGTTGCAGGATGCCGTAGTCCTTGCGCAGCGGGTGGCCCTTCCATCCGTCAGGCAGCAAGATGCGCTTTAGATCGGGATGGCCTTCGAACCTGATGCCGAACATGTCGAAGACCTCGCGCTCCAGCCAGTTGGCGGTGGTCCAGAGATTGACAGCGGTTGGCACGCTCTCGCCATCGGCGAACTGGGCCTTCACGCGCAAGCGCTGGTTATGTGGGAAGGAATAGAGGATCCAGAGCACGTCGAAAGGCCGTTCGCGATTTGGGTAGTGCACGGCAGTGATGTCAACGCAGTAATCGAATTGGTCTTGATCACGCAGAATCTGAAGGATCGGTGAGACCGAGGCACGATCCACTTGCAGGTAGTTCTGCTCAAGATAGGTGAGTGGCTCGACGCCAGAACCGAACTGCTCCTTGAGCCGAGCGGTCAGCGGGGAGTCCCACGCAACTGGAACCGGTCCGGCGGGCTTGGCGGGTGTGGCTGGCTTGGCCGGGGGCGCAGCAGCCTTTGCTTCGGCGTCGGGAGCCGGCTTAGGCGCATCGGGCGGTTTGGGGTCCTCAGCCATAGACTTGCTTGTTGCGTTCGAGCGCAACTCGCGCTGCGGTTGCGATCCTTAGCGTTCTTCTAGCAGCCGCGAATTTTGGAGTGTCAACGGCGAGCCGTCACACTCAAGAATGATTCGCGTCACAACTTCAAAGTTCATGGGCGATATCGATAGCGGCTTCCTACACCCACTCGAGCGCCCCCTTTTGCCAGATCCAGATATAGCCGACAACCAGAATTCCGAGGAATACTAGCATCTCGATCAATCCGAACATACCAAGGGCCTTGAACTTCACGGCCCAGGGAAACAGGAAAATCGTTTCCACATCAAAGACTACGAAGAGGATCGCGATAATGTAGTAGCGCACGGTGTAGCGTCCGCGCGCCTGATCGACTGGATCGATCCCGCACTCATACGGTGAAAGCTTTGCCTTGCTGGGATTGCTGGGCCGGACCAGTTGGGCGAACAGGAGGGTGATGGGAATGAGCGCTCCCACCACCGCAATAAAGAGAAACACCGGCACGTAATTTTGCGGCATCGTTCTCCTAACGCAGCAGTGCGGTTCCCGATGGCAAATCGTGAACAGGCATAGTAGCGCTGATGGCGAATGGCAGCAAGGAATTTGCGTCGCAGAGGGTTGTGATGTCCGCTGCCCGGGCCGAGCGTCAACGACCAGAGCGTGGGGGCTTAGCTATAATCGAGGATTCTGAATCGGCGCCCCGGGCTTCCGAGGTACTGGCGCGCTCTCCATGCAAAGGATCCCTTGGCTCTCGACGAAAACATTTACGAACTTCGCAGGCAAAAGTTGCAGCAGATTGAAGCGCTTGGACAGCCGGCTTACCCGAGCCGCTACGACTATACGCACACTATTCCGCAGATTCTGGCGGAGTATTCCGCAAAGACCGGCGAAGAACTCGAGCAGCACAAGGTTGAAGTGCGCGTGGCAGGCCGCATCATGGCACTACGGCTGATGGGTAAGGCCAGCTTCGCTCATCTGCAACAGGGTGCTCAGAAGCTGCAGATTTATGTAAAGAAGGATGCGGTCGGCGACAAGGGCTTTGAACTCTTCAAGCTGTTCGACCTTGGAGACCACATTGGAGTGCGCGGCTACTTGTTCCGCACGCGCACCGGCGAATTGTCGGTGCACGTGGAAGAGATGACATTCTTGTCAAAGGACCTGCTTCCCTTGCCCGAGAAATGGCACGGTCTTACCGACGTCGAACTGCGCTACCGGCGGCGGTACGTGGACCTGTTCATGAATCCCGAAGTGCGCGAGGTTTTCCTCAAGCGCAGCAAACTGGTGCAGTCGATTCGCCGCTACATGGATGCGCAAGGATTCATCGAGGTGGAAACGCCGATGATGCAGCCCATTGCGGGGGGCGCGGTGGCTCGTCCGTTCAAGACGCACCACAACACGCTCGACATGGATCTTTTTTTGCGGATCGCGCCGGAGTTGTATTTAAAGCGCCTGACAGTGGGCGGCCTCGATCGCGTCTACGAGATTAATCGCAACTTCCGCAACGAAGGGCTCGGCTGGCGATGGAACCCCGAGTTCACCATGCTCGAGTTCTACCAAGCGTACACGGACTACCGAGGCGTGATGGATCTGACGCAGAATCTGATCGAGCAGGTTGCACTGGACGTGAACGGCACGACCAAAAACAAATGGGGTGAGAGCGAGATCGACTGGGCGAGCGCGAACTGGCGGCGCATGACCATGCGGGAAGCGATCCAGAAGTTCTGGCCCGAGGTTGCGGGAGCCAAGCCCGAAATGGCCGATTTCGCCTCGCACGATTCGATGAAGGCACTCGTAGAGCGATTTAACCGGGCGCATGCGCACATGGCTTATGACCCCAACGCGCCAGTTGGGAAGACTATCGCCACGTTGTTCGAGGCCGTGGCAGAAGAACATCTTGAACAGCCAACGATTATTTACGAGTTCCCCACCGCCGTCTCGCCACTCTCGAAGCAGAAGCCCGACGAACCGGAGTGGACCGAGCGTTGGGAAATTTACGCCGGGCAGATGGAGATCGCCAACGGCTTCAGCGAGCTGAACGATCCCGAAGACCAGCGACGTCGCTTTGAGGGCCAACTGAAAGAACGCGAGCGTGGCGACGACGAGGCCCACCAGATGGATGCCGACTACATTCGCGCGCTTTCTTACGGCATGCCTCCTGCGGGAGGTTGCGGAGTGGGAGTCGACCGGCTCGCGATGCTGCTCACAGACTCGCATACAATTCGGGATGTGATCCTCTTTCCGCTGCTGCGGCCCGAGAGCACGGCGGGCGACGAAGCAGGCGAACCGAAGCCTCCAGAGGCGGATGGGCCGAAATCATAGATTGGGATGGCGGAGACGGAATTCGAGGCCGGAGTGGAACGGATCTGGGGATTTCGAGGCGGCTCGAGCGTTTCGTTCTAATGTTCCACGTGGAACATTTTCGCTTTTCTTGGTGACGGATGGGTATGTGTCGAAAGCTGGTCACGGTGCTACCTGGCACATCCGAGCGAAGTTAGGCGGTTGAAGCAGGTTCGCTTCGCTCGCACCCTTGTCACAACTGTTCGCCTCGCGTGCAAATTATTGCCTGTAGCTATTTTCTGGGAAGTGGGACGACCTTTCGTTTGCGGGCCATCCGGTGACATCAGAAACAACATCGCAGAGGTCGCTGAGAATTCGTGGAGACCGCTGGAAAGCCCTCGTTGCCGACCGACAGCTGTCGCGCTTCGCGATTCTGTGGCAGGCGACGGTCAGTTGTATTTGCCGATCAGCACAAAGGGGGCCCAGTAATAAGGGTGTGGATGATCGTTGCGGACACTCAGCATCGCTGACCGCAGAGCTGCTGCTTTGTTGGAGCCCGCGCGGAGCGCGCTGTAGAAGGCTTTCATGAACGACGCGGTCGTGGCATCGTTCACATCCCACAGAGTGACGAGCACTGCGCTGGTGCCCGCATAGAGCAGGCCACGCACAAGGCCCAACAATTCATCTCCACCGACAACTACGTTCAATCCAGTACCGCACCCACTCAGCGTAACCAGATCCGACGATAGGCGCAGACGGTAGATGTCGTACAGATTCAGTTCGGAGCGCCCTAAGCGAATCGACGAGAACATTGGATTGTCCTGGCGGAACAGCCCGTGAGTTGCGATGTGGATGTAGCGGCAGCGGGGCGCATGTTCCCACAGCAACTCCTGCGTGGCCTGATCGGCAAGGAAGAGCCGTGCGTTGGGCAGGATGGAAGCGACCGTTGTAGCTTCCTCATCGATCTGCGGTGCGAGCGGGTCGGGGATACCGAGCACCAACGACTCATGCTGCGCGCCCTCGGGCCGTGCGGCACACAACGAGAACACGCTGGCACTGGGTGCGAACGAGATGCTGTAATCGTCCATCAGGCAACCCGTTTCGTTCATGAGCGCGGCAAATGGCAGGTAGTGCAGAAAGCTGTGAGGGACAATCGTGACGTGGGGAGTGTCAAGCCACTTACGTACCGGAGCGATCAGGTGCGCGTAGAGTTCGCGCAGGTGCGCTTCGACTGCGCTGCGCAACGGAGCGGCAAAGCGCTGTAGATACTCGTCCCCGAGGCGAAACTTGGAAAGCTGAAACTGCAGCAGACGGAATGTCTCCCGCACCCGTACCACGGGAACGAGATTTCGAACGCGCACATGTTCCCTGCTCACGATGCAGGCGTGAATCTCTCCGCGTGCTATGAAGTACTCGAGCAGGACGGAGTCGGGCGGCAGGGCCGATTGAATGTCATTGACGCTGGACGTGCCAGCGCTCAGGAGCGCGGCGAAGTCGTCGTCGAGTGAACGCAACTGGGAGGCAAAGCCCGCAATCTTTCCCTGGTAGTCCGCCGACTGGCGCCGTAAGGTAAGAATCTTCTCCGCCGAATCGCTCCCAGCCACCATTTCCTCCTGCTGCACCTGGCGGTAGGCGAGCGTGAGACGGAGGCGAAGGTCTTCCACCTGGTTGCCAAGTCCCTGCCCGAGTTCGGTGCGCGCCGGAAGTCCATGCAGGTTGAAACTGATCAGATCGGCGAGGCTGCGCGCGACTTGGCACGCTCCATGTAATGGAAAGCCTGGTACGCAGGATTCCCCTCTCGCGACGCGCCGTTCAACGCAAGCCAGACCAGGCTGTCGTACACCTGAAGCTTGTCTTTGAGGAACGCGATCTTAAGTTCTTCACCCAGCAAGCGGCTGCGCAGTGCCTCGAGCAAATCGTGCGCGCGCTCAAATGAACGGTAGGCGAGGTCCGGCGCGCCCGAAGCTTCTTCGATCTGGGCCCTCACCACTTCGGCCTGAAAGTCCGCGGCAGGCGATTCGGCGGTCTTTAGCAGTTCGGCTGCCCGGCTGCAATGCTGACGCGCAGCGTTGAGCCGGGCTTCCTTCAGATCGAGCCGTGCCAATAACAGGTAGCAGAGTGCAGTTTTGGTCAACGCGGGAGACTTCTTGAAGTAGCGGAGGGCGCGCCCGGTCAGGCGGCGGGCCTTTTCGAATTCCGATAGCTCCTCGAGCAGCAGTGCTTCGTACAGATGAATCAGAGCCGGCCACAGCGCGTTTCTTTCTTTGGCAAACAAGCGGCGGGCGCGCGCAAATTCACGGAGTGCCAAGCCTGACTTTCCCTGTTGGCTTGCACCGATTGCTTGGAACGTGACGGCCTTCGCCGCCTCGTATCCCATGTTGAGTTGCTCGAAGCCAAGCTGTGCGCGGCCAGCGAGTTCGAACCCTTCCTCGCTCAAGTTCAGTTCGAGGTAGAGTTCGGACAAATCCAAATCGCAAAGCGCAGTGTGATAGCGGTCAGCGAGTTGCTCGCATAGGGCACGTGTTGCCTGGTACATGCCGATGGCTCGCGTGTACTCCCCGCGCAGGTAGTGCAAGTAGGCAACGTTGTAATCACACTCGGCGACCAGGAGCGGAAGCTCATGCTGCTCACAGTAGTCGCGTGCGTCGTGGTACGTACGCAGCGCTTCATCAAACCGGTTCAGCGAGATGAAACAGACCGCCATGTTGCGCAAAACAATCGCAACGTCCTGGGTGTCGCCGTGGCGAACCAGATATTCATACGCGCGTTGGTAGAGACTCAGCGCTTCAGCAAAGCGATCCTGGCGGTACAGAACGTTGGCGACATTGCTGTCAAGGCGAGCCAGACGGAGCTGGTCGTTCTGTTTCTCGAAGATCGAGCGAGCCCGTTCCGCAGTGGCGTAGGCTTCCGCGTACTGACCGAGGTAGATCAGAGGCTGCAGCAGGTTCATCAAGGCGCGGGCGGCGTCGGTTTCCCGACCCAAGTCTTCAAAGCAACGTAGAGCGCCGCGATGCTTTACAACCGCGGCGGCATAATTCCCGGTGAGTGCCAGCACGTGGCCAGCCGCACGAAAGCCGAGGGCTTCGGCATACCTGTTGCCGGTCTTCGCAACGAGCCAGGAGAGCGCTTGCGCGACCCGCTCAGTTTGCTTCAGGTCTACCCGCGTGAGTTGTACTACCTTGGAATACAACCGGTCGGCGAGACCCTCTTCGAGCAATTGACCGTCGAATAGAGATCGACGTGCAGACTCGTCGCTAGTTTTCGAAAGCGTTTCGATCCAGTTTTCTGACGGGGAGTGGACCTGCCCGGACATGATCAGAAGCCCATCTCGGTGAGAATCTTTTGCAACCGCTGCAGGCACCGGCCTCGGATGAAGCCGATTGAGCCGGTCGCCAGCCCCAGGCGCTGCGCAACCTCCGTGTATGGTAGCGGCGGATGTTCGTAAAAGAGCAGGCGAATCATCTGCGCACAGCGGGCAGTGAGTTTCGCGACGGCCTCGCGCAGCATCTGTTCGCGCTCAACTTCCTCGAGTTGCTCCGACGCCAACGCCCCGCTGTCCGCCAGTTGGATCGGCGCGTGATCTTCATCGGTATTGTCGAGCTCCAGGTCGCCAGTGCGGCGGCGCTTCTTCCAGTGATACGCCTGGTGAGAGGCCACCGTTATGAGCCAAGATTTCAGAGACTCGGTCTTGCGCAGGTTCGAGAGCTCGGAAAACATTTCCATGCAGACCGCCTGAAAAATGTCGGCGGCATCGTCTGGAGTGGCGCCGTACTTGATCGGAATCGAGTAGATCAGGCGCTTGTAACGATTTATCAGAGCGGCCCAGGCGCGCTCGTTTCCGGCAAGACATGCCCGGATCAGATGAGTATCGCTCCACGAGACCTCTTTCCCCTCAACCGGTTCAGGCTCGGGGAGGGCCGCCTGATTGTCGTCGGTGGACTCGGGCTCGGTCATTTCGGCGTCCAGTAGAGTTCCTCAACGTTGTGCAGCGTGTAGTGCTCGAGGATTGCGGGGCGGAAATTCTGCAGGGGCTTCTTCGCGCCAACCAGGATGTTCGGGCTAGCAAGGCAGATCACCGGCAGTTGGTCGGCGACAATCTGCTGGACGCGGTCGTACATCTTCTTGCGCGCCTTGAAATCGACGGTGGTGAGTTGCTGACGCATGAGCGCATCCATCTCGGCTTCCCAGGGAGTGGCCGGCTTCTTTTCGCCGAGATTCCAAAGATGCGTCGCGCCGTCCGACATCCAGACGTTCATGTCGCCGTTGGGGTCGACGTCCCCCGTCGCCAGGCCCATGATGGCGGCTTCGTAGTCATGCGACTGGGTAACACGCTGTACGAAGGAACGGAATTCCAGCGGCACCACACGGACCTGCATGCCGAGCTTCGCCAGATCCTGCTGAATAATATTCGCAATCTGAGAAGTGAACGCGCATCGGAGGCGCGTACGGAAAGTCTCGATTCTGCTCGGAGGGTTCGTAGGGGGCCAGAAACCCTGCGAACAGCACTGCCGTCCCGACACCCGCGAGAAATACAGAGCTGGCGCGAGCGCTCCAGGCAGCGCTCACGGCCGCTCTTCTCGCATGCGCGGGTCAGCGGCTACCAACAACATGTCAGCAAAAAGATTTCCGAGGATTAGCAAGAGCGTCGACAGCATGACCGCACCGATCACTACGTACACATCGCGCGCAAGAATCGCTTCGAGCAGCAGCGGCCCAAGCCCGGGCCAGCCCATGATCCACTCCACGAGCAAGGAGCCGCTGAGAAGGCCCGCGATCGACAGGCCGAGCAGCGAGATCAATGGATTTGAAGCTAGTGGCAGAGCGTGTCGCAACACGATACGTGCGCTGCGAACCCCGGCCGCGCGTGCGGTGCGAACCGAATGCCCGGCTAACGCCTCGATCATGCTGGCACGCACGTGACGCAACAAAGTGGGCAGTGCAGCGATCACCAACGCCGTTACCGGAAGAAGCAGATGCCGTAACGTGTCTCCACTTCTTCCTAGAGTGCCCAACGATTCGTGATCGAGTGAAACCATTCCGCCTGCGGGAAACGCGTGGCTGCGGACCGCCGATATCAGTAGCAGCAGGCCGATCATGATGTCGGGTACTCCCAGAAAAGCCGAGGTAGCGAACATGACCATACGATCGAGTGCGCGTCCCGGTGAGGTTGCAACCCAATTCCCAAGCCCAGAGCTATCAGCCAGGACACCACCATGGCTGATAGTGTGAGCAGCAGTGTGTTAAATGCGCGCACGCGCACTAGCGGCCACACCGGCACCTGATAAGCGAGAGACTCTCCCCAGTCCCCATGCAGGACGGCAGCGAGCCAATGCAGATAGCGTACTGCCAGCGGGCGATCCAGTTCCTTCTGCACGCGCAACTGTTCGATGGATCCCGCGCTCAGAGCCGGATTCAGACGCATTTCGGTGAAGAAGTCCCCAGGCGCGAGGGCCAACAATGCGAAGATCAGGAGTGAGACGCCTAAGAATAAGAACGCGCTGTGTAGCAATTTTCGAACCAGGTAGGCCATGAGATGGTGCGACGAAGATGTAACACTCAAGCTGCCACGCAATCTTGCCTGAGCGGGTGAAGGCGGGCAACTTGAATCGCAGCGCTGACCCGGCCGACGCCGGTTCGTTGGAGTCCTTATACCGGCGTGAGCTCAAGAGTTAGAGTAGAGGGTTCGCGGCGCTCCCCACAGAGTCGAATGGCCGCGCAGTTGGCGATGACCCAGTCGGCGCCGGCCGCCTGTAGTTCCGTCTTCACTGAGGTTGTTGGAAATCCGATGACCCGGGCACCAGCGGCCTTGCCGGCGCAGACACCGGCAGGAGCATCTTCGACCACCACACAATCATGCGGGTCGACGCCCAAGATGCCAGCGGCCTTGAGGTAGGGTTCGGGATGTGGCTTGCCGTTCACAACGT
>Ga0210406_10006350_pt1 | contig 12267 bp, 7 predicted proteins | sample IncBWC30MmetaG_FD_155454 | JGI IMG/M metagenome (GOLD analysis project Ga0210406, IMG submission 155454) | Forest soil microbial communities from Barre Woods Harvard Forest LTER site, Petersham, Massachusetts, United States - Inc-BW-C-30-M | ecosystem: Environmental > Terrestrial > Soil >...
CTCCCTGCCGGCGGGCTCTCCCGGAAACTCGCCGTCCTTGAACACCAGCCTGCCTCGAAGATACGTGGCCCTCACCACGCCTCGCAACTTCTCTCCCAGGTACGGTGAGACTAGGTGATGGTAATGCAACCGGTCTGCGCTCACGACAAACTCGCTCTCCGGATCGAAAACCACGAGGTCAGCATCGTAGCCTTCTGCGATTCGGCCTTTGCGCATTTCGCAACTAGCCAATTTCGCCGGTCCCTCCGCCATCCAGCGCGCAATATCGGTCAGCGCAAATCCGCGTTTGCTGGCTTCCGTGTGCATCACCGGCAAGGCTACGGACAGGCTCGCAATGCCGCCCCAAGCGCTTCGAAAATTTCCCTCCGCGAGCCGCTTCATTTCCGGTGGACACGGCGAATGATCTGTCGCCACAAAGTCGATCGTTCCGTCGCGCAATCCTTGCCACAATCGTTTGCAGTTTTCCCGGCAGCGAATCGGCGGCGCACACTTAAATAGCGTCGCTCCCTTCGGGATGATCTCAGCGGTTAGACGCAGATAGTGAGGACAGGTCTCCACACTCACAGGCAGTCCCTCAGTACGTGCGGCGCGCAGTTCGGGAAGCGCTTTGCTGGCCGAAAGATGCACAATGTGTAATCGGAACTTATATTCGCGGCAGAGCACCAGCAACAGTCGAATCGCTACAACTTCTGCCTCTTCCGGCCGCGACTGCAGATAGGTCTCGTAAAGGGACCAGTCCGCGTCCGCCAAATTTGCCGCCGCCGCATCGATCGGCCCAGAAAGTTCTGCATGCACGAGCAGCGGTAAGCCTGTCCGCGCTACATGCGGCAACGCGGCTCGTAACTGCTGCTCCGTAACCATGGTGAAACCATCAATTCCGGGGTGAACGAGAAAACACTTGAATCCGGCCGCCCCCGCCTCCGCCAACGGTTCAATCTCGCGCTGGTTATCCGCGACAACTCCGCCCCAGGCCAGCCAATCGACCCGGCAATGCCCCTGGGCGGCTTCCCGCTTGGCCTCGAGCGCAGCAACAGTGGTGGTTGCCGGCAGGCAGTTCAACGGCATGTCCACCAACAGGGTGATTCCCCCTGCGGCCGCGGCCCGCGTCGCGGTCTCAAACCCTTCCCAGTCGGCACGGCCGGGGTCGTTGATGTGAACGTGGGAATCGACCAGCCCCGGAAGAATCGCCGCATCGCCAAAATCCTCTATTTCCGCCACGCCCGCCGGCACTTGCTCAGGAGCAACCACCTCGCGGATTTGTTCCCCATACACAACCACGGCGGCTGGACGCACCCCCTCCGGTGTCACGACTCGGCGGGAAAGGAAGGCGCGCAGGGTCATAGAGGAGCGATTCTTGCTGCGAAGTCTCCTGAGATTGAGGCAAGAGCGTAGCCCGATCTCAATACTTTTTCAACTTACCAAAATCGATAATTCAACGGGAAAAAAGTGTTACCACGCAGTTTTCTGGGCATATACTTGCTCCCCGGCGTGCGCACCTGCTGGACTCTTTTTTCAACTCGAAATGGAACCAACAGATTGCACGGTGGAGCGGATCGTCAACGAAGGAGTGGCAGCGACCTATGGACAACCCCTTCATGAAACGAGCCATTCAACTCTCGATCGACTCGCTTCAATCCGGCCGCGGTGGCCCGTTTGGTGCCGTGATCGTGAGAGATAGCAAGATCGTCGCCGAAGGCGCGAATCAGGTCACTTCAACCAATGATCCGACCGCCCATGCCGAAATCGTTGCCATTCGGCGCGCTTGCTACAAACTGGGCGTCTTCGAATTGACAGATTGCGAACTCTACACTTCGTGCGAACCCTGTCCCATGTGCCTTGGCGCCATCTACTGGGCCCGTCTTTCGCGCATCTATTTCGCCAATACCGCCGAGGACGCCGCCAAAATCGGTTTCGACGATTCCTTCATCTACGGCGAACTAAAACAACCCCATGCCATGCGCCGCATCCCCACGATTCAGATGATGCACGAAGAAGCGCTAGCAGGATTTCGTGCTTGGGCCAGCAAGCCCGACAAGATTGCCTATTGAGACGTCCGTGGCATTCCCCTTTTCGCTAGGATCCTCGTTAACGCTCGCCGCGCAGATTCGTCTTCCCGGTAAGAACCAGAGCCACGTCAGCTTTTGAGTCTGCGCGCAGCATGACCCTGGGACGCCCCGGCCACACCGCGACGCTCCTGAAAAACGGCAATCTGTCATTGTGGGCGGATGCGGATGGACAGGCCGGGACGCTTCTTCGGCCCCGGGTCCAAAGCCCACGGCCAACTCCCTCAGCGCCAGCAGAAGCTCAGCCTTGCGTGGCTTCAATTCCTGCCGACTGCGTCCTTTTCAGCGCCGCAATCAGTTCGTAAAGCGCCGGACTCGTGCAGATCTCGTAGTAATTGTGGTCTGACAAGCACCCGACTTTTCCGTCTGGCAGCAGTTGGCGGGCCAATCCCTTTCGCACCACGAGGAATTCCACCGACTCGCCCATCGGCACTTCCCCGTAATACAACGTGACTTCCTCTTTCCCCCAGGGCATCTCAAGCGGCGTCGAAAATGTGTCCAGTGAAATTTCTTCCGCCAATTTCTGAAAACCTTCTTCATTCAATTCGATTCCGTTCAGGTTGTAGCGCACCAGAAACTCGTCCAACTCTTCCGCCGAAGCTCCTTCCATCGCGGTGAGAAACTGAAATACCGAAAAATTTGTCTTCCGCCCGGAAAGCATACGCTTGGCCAGTTTGGCGCACCCCGAGAGCCGGTCTGAGAGATTCAGCGCCTTGGAAATCATGATTTTCGATTCCCCATCCGTCCAATAGGTCGGCGCCGATCCTTGAAACGCCACTCCGATCCCGATTTCCAGCGCCGGCAATTCGCTGGACGCTGCACGGTCATTATAGGAATTGCACACCGTCAGAATCTGCCGCGAAAGCACGCAAGCCTTCGCGACCGCTTGCGCATAGGATTGGCTGCTTTCGGTCTCAAAGATCGCCAGCACGATGGCATCGCCTTCGATAAACACTTTCTTTGCCGAATAGCGGTCCAGCAAGCGCTTCACAGGCTCATGCAAGTTCAGGCTGAAATGCGATGCTGGGCTCAAACCCCGCGACAGCAGGTCCTGTGTCATTTTTGTCGAGCCGCGCACGTCCGCCTTGATAATCACGTGCGAAACCACCTGGTCTTGCTCCGGCCTGGCCTCTTCCCTCAGCAGGCATTCGTACAGCTTATTGTTCATGCGCGAGAGTTCGCGCACCTTCTCAGCTGTGATCAGATTGATTCTCTCCATGCAGGCCGTCAGGTGTTCCGCGTCGCGCAAGTCTCGCCGCAGCCGAAGAAAATCGTTGGCGAAGCGCAACACCAACATGTTCAGTTCTTCCCGCGAATAGCGCCGCATCCTTTTCGACAACTCTTCCAACGGCTTCATGCTCAGGCGTCTCGCGGGCACCTGCTTCAACATCTCTTCCACGCGCTTGGCTTCCTCCTTGGTCACCAGCGCTTTGCGCAATTGCTGCAGGTGCACGGGCGGGCAGAAATCCGTAGCAATGGGACGAATCTCGTAGCTTGCGAGAATATGTGGCATCACTTCGCGCTGCTCCAACCGCTCCGTCAATTGCGCCAGCAGGTGGCCTCTCCCGGGCCGGGCATCCTCCGGTCCCCATGATGGATCAAACAGGCGCTTGGCATTTTCCGGTTCGTTCAGGTAGTCGCCCAGTCTTCCCTGGTAGTCCTTGCTGATGAAATCCACCTGCTGCTTCGCCATGTCCAGCTGCGGCGCGAACTCGTCCAGGCGCTGCAACAACACGTTCAGTCGCTTTTCTACGTCATTCAACGCTATTCGAGTCTCCGCAGGATCCCCGGCGTTCAGCAATTTGTTGAACAGGCCGTCACCCTTCTCCAGTTTCTTTCGCAGCACCTCGCGTTCTTCTTCCAGCCCGCCGATCTCCGCTTTCAGGTGCTCCGCTTCCGCAAGCAGCGACTTGTAGCTTTCCGCCACCTGTCCGGGAGATTCCACCTGATCGACGCTGAGTCCCGCTTCTTTCAGGAATTCCTGGAACAGCGCGTCCATGGCCTCAAACCGGTCGGGGTCGCGCGCGTAATTCCCTAATAATACGTAGTGCTCCAGAAAGAAGAAATCGTCCTTGCCGCCATCCAGGAACACCAGCCGATTCTTCAAGATTTCGTAATACGGCGCGAAGTCATCGCCAAACAGCGCTCGTCTGGTTTTCGCGATGATATTGTCTTCAATGTCCGTGAGAATCTGGGCCACCAGCTGCCCGATCAGCCGCAAAACGTCTCGCCGCGCCGACTGCATTTCCGACAATTTCGCTTTGATCACATGCGCCTGCTGGCTTCGCTCGAAATATTCTCCACGTTTCCGGATGTATTCCTTGCCTTCCAGGAGCACGTTGCCAAACTGGTTCAGAAGCTCTGCGGCGAGAAACTTCAGCAACGCCACGCGAAACAGGAGATCGATCTCAATATTCTTCTGGTGTTTAGCCATGGTCAGGGAGCTTTGCAGGATCTGCGTCAGTAGTTTGCGGAATGCCGTCGAGTCCACCGGTTTCGTGTTCCGGAACTCGATCCCGGAAAGGTAGGCTCCGCTGTTTTTTTGCCGGATCAAATCGAACAGATAGTCACGCGCCACCTGCACGAATTTGGGGCTCAGAAAAACGTCGTGGTGGATATTGTCCACGCCAATCGAGAGCGACTCCAACGGGAGTGTCACTCGATAGCTCTTCAATTCAATGCGACCCGGGTCCATCACCCCTGTATTGGTCAATGCATTCGCCATTACGCCGCCTGAGCGTGCCACTTTTCAACCTAACAAGCCCCTTTGCGTCTCGCAAGCAAACCGGGGTACCGGGGTAGCCAGAAAGTAAGCCGGCCCAAGCAATCAAACCGATTAGAGCGTGGTTATTTGGCGCGACTCGCCGCCAAGATGCTGCAGATGCAGATGAATCTGCGGCCAGGGGGTTTTGAGGGGGAAATTTTCCGACCACTCCAGAATCACGGTGGCGGGTTTGCTGAAAATGTCTTCCAATCCCAGCGTCTCAAAATCATGGAAATTCTCGATGCGGTACAGGTCGCCGTGGAAGACTCGCTGGCCGCCGCCATATTCGTGGATCAGCGTGAACGTGGGACTCGTCACTTCGTCTTCCGTTGCGGCGTTCAGCCCGGCAACGATTCCCTTCGTGAGTGTGGTTTTCCCGCTGCCCAATTCACCGGAAAGCAGCACCAGGACGGGTGGCCTTAACCTTTTCGCCAGCCCCCTTCCCCACGCAATCGTCTCCTCGGGGGAGTTCGTGATGATCTCTTCAGGCACGCGCCTGCAACTCCTCCATCAACTTTCGCCGCGCGTAGGGAATCGTGTCCGCGACCTCGCCAGCTAGAATCCCCGATGGATCACTTTGCAGGCTTAGCAGCTCTGCGGCGCTTCCGTGCAAATACGTCCCCAGCGCCACAACGCGCAACAAATCCTTCGTTCCAAACTGCGCAATCGTCGCCGCCAACAATCCCGTCAGCACGTCGCCGGAGCCACCCTTGGCCAGTCCCGCGTCCCCGGTCGTATTGACGAACACTTCACCGCTCGGCGACGCCAGCACGGTGTGGAATCCCTTCAGCACAACCCACGCGTTCCACTTCTGCGCGGCGTTCTTGACACACGATAGGCGGTCCTTCTGCACGTCTGCCGTCGCCATGCCAACCAACCGCGCCATCTCTCCCGGATGCGGCGTCACCACCAGGTGCGCAGCCTTTCTGCGTGCAAGCAGGTCGCCCTTCCCTGCAAAGGCATTCAGCCCGTCAGCATCCAACACAATCGGCACTTCCGTGTTCGCCACAACATTGTGCACAAATTCCGTCGTTTCCTCTTGCGTCCCCAGCCCCGGACCAAGCGCCAACACCGTCTTGCGTTCCAACGCCGCGGCAAGTCGCCCGCTCCGGATCGCTTCCATTGAGATTGCGCCCGCCGTATTTGCCGGCAGCGCCTCGGTCATATATTCCGCATGCGCCGCTGCCACAATCGGCTGCTCGGGCTGTGCCGTCGCCACCGTCACAAGTCCCGCGCCCGCGCGCAAGCCCGCCTTCCCTGCCATGACCGCTGCGCCCGATTTGCCCAGCGATCCAGCCAGCACCAGCACATGGCCATACGAACCCTTATTGGCGTCCGCCGCCCTCTGCAGCGGCAATCCGGCGAACTCATCCGGTCCGGCCCAGCGCAGCGTTCCTTTTCCCACCTCTTCGACTAGGGCCTCTGGCGACCCAATCGAGCGAACAACTAGCTTCCCGCAGCACGCCGAGTCAACTCCGATTAGTTGCCCCACTTTCGGCGCAGTGAACGTCACCGTCAAATGCGCGCGCAATACCGGCCCACTCGCTTGCTCGCCATCCGACGGCAGTCCCGACGGCGTGTCCACGGCCACAATCCAGGCAGGCCGTGCCGCCGTGGCATTGCGTGAGAGACGATTCACATCCTCGATCGCTCGAGCAATCAGGCCCTTCGCACCACCGCGAATCCCTGTCCCCAGCAGCGCATCCACAATCACTTCCGCCGACGCTACCGCAGGCCAGGCCTTTTCCCACTCTTTTTCGCTCACGACTGCATGAACGCTTCCGCCCGCCTCGCGCCATCTCTCAAAGTTCTTCGCCGCATCGCCTTTCAACTCCTCCGGCGCGGCGAGTAGGTACACCTCTACCTGCTCAGCCTCTTCCTTCAAATGCCTTGTCACCACAAATCCGTCGCCGCCGTTGTTCCCCTTGCCGCACAGCACGCACACCCGTCCCGGAGGTGTGGCATTCCTTCTTCCATACTGTTCAAGGAAAACTTCAGCGATATTCTTCCCCGCGGCTTCCATCAATTGCAGTCCCGAAATACCGAAGCGCTCGGTCGTCAGACGGTCCACTTCCCGCATTTCCGCCGATGTCAGAGCTTTCATCTCAGGATTGCCCTTGTCGGGACCGCCTTCTGAGGCGGTCCGCTCTCAGGTTTCTCTCGTTTCGAGTTTCGCCTTCAAACTCTTTGTGACACGCGTGGTCGACGGCCCATTTTTTCAGTCGGCGCAGTTCGTTTACAGCATCCAGCCGCCGCTTACGTTTACGACCTGCCCGGTCACGTACTCTGCTTCTTCGGATGCGAAAAAGGCTACCGCTGCGGCCACATCTTCCACCGTTGGCGGACGCCCGATCGGATAGCGCGCATCGCGCAACTTTCTCGCCTCTTCCAGCGTCAGATCTTTTTCATCGATGCTCGAAGGATTCACCACGTTCACGGTAATGCCGTTCTTCGCTTCTTCCAATGCCAGCGACCGCGACAACGCCACTACCGCCGCTTTCGCCGAGGCATACGCCGAGATCTTCGCTTGGCCAAACGCCCTCTCCGCACCCACCGCCCCCAGATTGATGATTCTTCCCCAACGCCCTTTGCGCATCTGCGGCAGCGACGCGCGGCACATATAGAACACGGTCATCACATTCGAATTGAAGATGCTCTCCCAATCTTCAACCGAAGACTCCGCCAACGTTCCCCATCGGAAATCTCCCACATTGTTCACCAGCACGTCGAGCCGGCCAAACCGGTCGACTACTGCCTTAACCAGCTGATCCGCGCGCCCCGCCTGGCTGATGTCAGTTTCCACGGCCACGCAATCCACGCCCAGACCTTGGATTTGTCGCAGCGCCAGCTGCGCCGTCCCTTTATTCGCCCGGTAACCGATCGCAATCCGCGCCCCATCTTGCGCCAGACGCATTGCGATTCCTCGCCCGATTCCCCGGCTTCCACCTGTAACTAACGCGACCCGATTCCGTAGCGCCATTCTTCCCCTCGACCCTTCATTCAAACAAAACGTTACCGAGCAGCCGGCTCCGTCTGCACACCTACATTACCTCAATTTCGCCACAACAATCGTCATGTCGTCCGCCTGTTCCGGACTTCCGGACCATTCTTCGGTCGCGACCATCAACGACTCCGCAATTTTTCTGGGTACGGCATTCCGCAATCGCTGCGCCGCCGCTTCCAACCGCGGGATCCCGAACTGTTCCCCGTAAGCGTTCTCCGGTTCGATCAGTCCGTCGCTGTATGTAATTAGCACGGCGTCGTGGGGCACGCTGATCGTCTCCTGCTCAAACTCGTAGTCTTCCACGACGCCCAGCACAATACCCCCTTTATGAAGGTAAATGGCTCGTCCCTCGGATAAGCAAAACCCCGGCAAATGCCCCGCATTCGTGTACCGCAACGTTCGGGAAGCGGTGTCGTAGATTGCCACGAAGAAGGTAGCGAACCGGTCGTCGCCAGTATTGATCACCAGGTGTTTGTTCAGCCGTGCCACCAGCTCCGCCGTGCTCATCTGCTCGCTTCCAGTCACCAGCAATTGGCTTCGCAATGCCGCCTGCAAGCTGGCCATCAACAAAGCCGCCGAGATTCCCTTCCCCGAAATATCTGCAATCGCAAAGGCCACGTGTGTGGGACTCAACTGAATGAAATCGTAATAATCTCCGCTCACCGTGCGCGCCGCCCGGCAAATCGCCTCGACTTCCACCCCTTCGACCTGCGGCAAGTTCCGCGGGAAAAGCTGGTTTTGTACCTCGCTCGCGATGGAAATCTCATTCTCGAGACGCTGCAACTGTTTCTGCTCGTCGATCAAGCGGCTGATCGAATTTGTCATGCTGTTGAACGAATCCCCCAGCACTCCCAGTTGATCCCGCCGTGTCACCTGTACCTTGTGCGCAAAATTGCCTTCCTGAACGAATTGCGTCGCGCGGTAAAGGTCCGAGACGGTGTGCGTAATCGCCCTCGTCAGTACCACTCCGATGACCAGCGCCACAAGCTCGATCACCAGAAAGACAATCGCCACAATCTCCAGGGAGAACTGCTGCGCCGAGCTCAAATCTCCCAGCGAAGCAAGGATCAAGTGATTGAGCTGCGAACTCCGTGCCTTGAAAAACGCAAACACCGGGTGTCCCTGCTCCACCCCGCCATCCGGCCTCACGTACGTCGCTTCCATTTGTGAGAATCCGTCCACCATCGGATCTATCCAGCTACTAGCCTCTGGCAGCACTCGATCTCGCGTCTTCACGCGACTGAATGGCACGGGTACATAATCCTTTTTGCCGATTCGCACAGCCTTGCTATCCCGGTCGCTTTCCACCCGCTGCCACAGCGTGACATCAACCTGCCCAAAGCTCTCCGGGAGTTTCTCGAGAAGCGGCGCTTTCACCGGCACACTCAATTCCACCACACGCACGCCCCTCGGTGTATCCGCTTCGTGGATTCCCACGAGGCGCAACTCGTTCCCGGTTTGCACCATCCCCGCAAACGAACGGCTTTGGGGATTTCTGATTTTCTCGAAATACGCAGGATCTACGTGAAAATTCACCGTTAAACCAGGCAATGCCTTCTCTCGCGCTTCCAGAATCTGGATTTTCAGCCGCTTCTCGGCGGCCGCTTCGCTCTCGTTCGCTGGCAATGTCGCTTCGGCCGCAGCTACATCTTCGGACGAGTCGTCCAGCACCCGTATCCGGTCATGGATTTCGTGGTACAGCAGGTAGGCGCCGAACTGAGAATAAATGATGCGTCCGGCCTGGATCCCGAGGGTCAGCAGCAGGATGATCGGAACCACCGCAATAAATACATACACGACAATCAGCCGGTTCCGCAGGCTCCACAGCAGTTCACTCCGGAGACGGCTCCAAAATCGATACAACAAGTAACCCGCGGCAATTACCGCCAGGTATTTCAAAAATCCCGTTCCCCGCGCCGTGCTCCCAATACCCGTTAGCCACAGTCCCGCGACACACACTGCCAGCGCTACCCAATCGAGTAGCGACAGGCTCTTCCAAAATGCTTTCTGTGGTTTCTCTTTTCCGTCCATGGGTGGAGCAGGTGAAAGGACAGCTTACCCGATTCGCGCCAAGGACACGAGTCCGCCGTTCATCTGCCCTGGCAGACAGCCAGTCGTCTTGACCTTATTGTTCTCGCAGCTGTGGGTTTCTGACCCGGCTATGGTGCCGGCCATAACCAAAGTACACGACCAGGCCAATGATCAACCAGACGATCAGGCGCGCCCAGTTGACCCATCCGAGCTTGTACATCATATAGCCGTTGAAGCAAATTCCCAGGATCGGGACCAGCGGCACGAGCGGTGTCCGGAATGGTCGCGACTGGCCCGGGTTTGTCTTCCTCAACACCATTACTGCGATACATACAATGACGAACGCAAGCAGCGTCCCGATGTTCACCATCTTCCCGATATCGTCAATTGGCGTAACGCTCCCAACGATCGCCGCAAGCAACCCCACTAAAATCGTATTCTTGTAGGGTGTCCGGAATTTCGGGTGTACCGCGGCAAAGAACTTGCGCGGCAGAAGCCCGTCGTTGGCCATCGAATAAAGCACTCGCGTCTGTCCCAATAGCATCACCAGCATGACGCTCGTCAATCCCGCCAGCGCGCCCACCGTGATGATATGCGAGGCCGTAGACAGGCCGCGGTCCAGAAAAGCCCGCGCCACCGGCGCTTCGATGTTCACGTCCTGCCAGTGGACCATCCCGGTCAGCACGCCTGCCACCGCAATGTAAAGAACGGTACAAACAAGCAGGGATACGATGATTCCAATGGGCAAGTCCCGCTGCGGGTTTTTGGCCTCTTGCGCAGTCGTCGAGACGGCATCGAACCCGATGTAGGCGAAGAATATATACGCGGCTCCAGCTCCAATTCCGCTAAAACCCATGGGCGCGAACGAGTGCCAGTCATGTCCCCAGTTTGCGAAGTCGATGTAACGCGAGCCCAGAGCGATGACGAATAGCACTACGGATACCTTAATTACCACGATGGCGGTGTTAAAGCGCGCGCTCTCCTTGATCCCAATCGTCAGAATCGCCGTTATCACCAAGGCCACCAGGAAGGCCGGCAAGTTGAACCCGATATCGACACCAAATAGATGCGGCGCACCGACCAGGTCGTGCGCCCGTTGCATCAGCTCGGCAGAATGCCCGCCGAGGATTTGATCGACTTTATCGAGAAATGCCTGGGTCCCCGGAACCAGTGAAGGGTCAGCAGCCCTGGCCATCTGCCGCGCCACGATTTTCTGTGCTTCGCCGAGCCCGGTCCAATGGTCATACGCCAACCAAAGCGGCATTTTGATTTGAAAGATGTTCAGTAGCTCGATGAAGTGATTCGACCATCCGGAAGAGACCGTGCTCGCTCCCATCGCGTACTCCAGCGTCAGGTCCCAGCCAATAATCCAGGCGAACAATTCTCCCAGCGTGGCGTACGCGTAGGTATAGGCGCTTCCCGCAAGGGGAATCATCGCTGCGAATTCCGCGTAGCATAGCGCGGCAAACGCGCAACCCAAACCAGAGAGAACGAAGGAAAGCATCAGGCCAGGCCCGGCGTAGTGAGCACCCAAACCGGAAAATACGAAAATGCCGGCGCCAATCACCGCCCCAACTCCCAGCGCCGTCAGTTGAAACGGACCCAGTGTTTTCTTCAAACTGTGCTCGCCGGTCTCTTTCGCTTCAGCGATCAACAGGTCCAGCGTCTTCTTCGCAAACAAGGGGTTGCCCATGCAACTCCTCCTTTTTCCTTTTCTGGTTTGCAGAAACTACTGTTCTTTGCTGGCCGCGCTCTTCTTCCGGCTCCACAACCAGTACACCGGAAGCCCCAATAGCACGATCACCATCCCCCGACCGGACGTCTGCGTCTTGTACAGCAGCAGCACCACCATGATTCCGACAGCGGCCACTATATACAAGAGCGGTAGCCACGGATACCCAAATGCTCGGTACGGCCGGTCCGCGTTTGGTCTCGTCTTCCGCAACACAAACACGCCCAGAATTGTCAGCGCATAGAACAGCAGTGCGGCAAAAACCACATAATCCAACAAATCGTTGTACAGGTTTCCGTACGTGCCATCGGGCTTGCGCGTGCGCAGCATGATCAAGATGACAATCCAGATTCCCTGGTACACCAGCGCCGTGCCAGGCACCCCTTTATCGTTCAGCCTGCTGGTGGCCCGGAAAAACAACCCGTCCTTCGCCATCGCGTAAGCCACGCGTGACCCCGCCAAAATTAGCCCGTTGTCGCACCCAAACGTGGAAATGATGATGGCGATCGCCATCATCCACGCGCCCTTGGCTCCGAAAATCGCAGAGAGCGCTGCCGTGGCCACTCGGTCGTCGGGCGCATTCTGGATCTGCGTCAATGGCATGGCGCAGAGATAGGCCAGGTTCGCCAGGCAGTACAGCGTTATCACGATGATCGTCCCGAAGGCCATCGAC
>Ga0210406_10006352_pt1 | contig 12265 bp, 7 predicted proteins | sample IncBWC30MmetaG_FD_155454 | JGI IMG/M metagenome (GOLD analysis project Ga0210406, IMG submission 155454) | Forest soil microbial communities from Barre Woods Harvard Forest LTER site, Petersham, Massachusetts, United States - Inc-BW-C-30-M | ecosystem: Environmental > Terrestrial > Soil >...
CCGCGAGCGCGTGAACGCCTTCGAGGCCGCCGGCTTGTTCGGCAAGGGAGAAATCTGGGAGCATGGCCGCTATCCAGAGGAATACGCCAAGCTAGCCTGGGGCAAGGGCTACTTCCCCTTCATCTATCAAAATCATCCCGATCCTAACTACGATCCCGCGAGTTCCAATACCAGCACAGCATGGGACGTGTATCGCGAGATGTGGGGCTCGGATGGCGAGTTTGTGGTCGACGGCAACCTGAAGGAAGTCGAATATGTGGGCCGGCTCTCGCAGATCAAGGTTCCGACGCTGATCATCGCGGGTGATCATGACGAAAGCGATCCGATCATGTCGAAGGAGATGCACGAGAAGATTGCAGGCTCGCAGCTGGTCATCCTGAACAACAGCGGGCACATGACGTTTGTGGACCAGCCGGAACAGTTCTTGAAGGCCGTGCGGGAGTTCATTGCGCACCAGGCGCCGGCCGGAAGGGCTTACCGTTGAGCAGTAGCGTCCCGGGTGGCTGATTTCATGATCATGCTGGCGACGGGCGCTGCGCCCTCGCCGATCGCTACTTCCCGTACATAAGGCGCCGGCGGGTGGGGCGACGACAGGAATTTTGCGACGTCGGGCTCGAGCTTGTTCCAGCATTCGAACACAGCGAGGTGGCCCGAGTCCGAGCAGACCAGCAGTGACGCGTTCGGGAGTTGCTGCTTCATCTCCTCGCCCACCGATAGCGGGATCAGCTTCTCCTGCTTGCCCCAGATCACCAGCACCGGAGCTTTGACCGCTTGCAGTTTGCCGTCGAGCACGTCCTGATAGGTAAGGAATGAGTCAAAGATACGGCGGGTGATCCAGGCCCGCTCGGCCACCTGGTTGAGGAAGTCGCGAGTGACGGGGTAAGGCGCGGGATACTGCCGCGGAGTCAGGCGCGCCATGAACGACTGCAATTCTTCGGGGTTAGAGGGGAGGAACGTCTTCACCGTAATGTCGGTTTGGAACTTCAATCCGGCAGCATCAGCTACGACCAGCCGGTTGACGACTTCGGGATGATCGACCGCAAGCTTCAGCGCAACCCAGCCTCCCATGGAGACGCCGACTACGTCCGCGGACTTGAGGTTCTGAGTGGCGAGAAACTGGTGCAACATCTCCGACTGCTGCTCGATGGAGTAAGCGATGTCAGGCTTCTGGCTGTCGCCATGCCCCAGCAGATCGACGGCGTACACGTGGAACTGGTGGCGCATGTCGAGCATCGCCGGGACCCAGTTGAGCGATTCGGCGCCAAGTCCGTGGACAAAGACCAGCGGTGGACCTTCGCCCCCTTCGTAGTAGTGGACGCGATAGCCGCCGACCTGTGCGTAGCGGCTATGGATGCCGTGGCTTAACAGCGTGAAGTGCCCGACCGCGCGCAACAACGTAAGGGGCCGCAGCCATGCGAACGCGCCAACCGCCAGACCCAGCAGTAAGACGATGACGCCAAACGTTTTCCACCCAGCCATGCGTGCCCGCGTGCGGTCGACCCACGTGGCCGCTTCTACTTCACTAGCCATCGATACACTAACGTCCTTCGAAAAATAAGAGCGAATCCTAACGTTACAAGATTGTGAATTGTAACGCCAGCGATGTCAATCCGACATGGTGATATCTGACATTGTAGGATATGGAGTAAGGGGGGGCGGATTGCCATCCAGTTAGTCGGGGGCCCCGGACGGCATTGTTTTTCGCAACGTTGTTTTGCAACGCCGTTTTTCGAGGCATTGTTTTTCGCAACTCTGAGACGCAATCGCCATCCAATGCACTGGGTGGGTGGCAAGCAGGGGTCTATTTTCGAAGGTGCCACCGCTACTGTTGCCCATTTGCGCCACTGAGATCTGTGAACGAGGTGACGCAAGTGTTCCTTTCACGAATGTCCCTGATTGTGATTTGCTGTGCTCTGGCGACCGGTTTGGCCGCCTGTGGAGGCTCGTCGGGCATGCCGCCGACGATCACCGCGCAGCCACAGAACCAACAGGTCCCGCAAGGCCAGTCGGCCACCTTCACTGTGGCCGCCACGGGGAACTCTACACTCACCTACCAGTGGATGGAAAATGGCATGGCGATTTCCGGAGCAACCTCTGCCAGTTACACCACACCTCCGACAACCCCGGCCGACAATCACGCCCAATTCTCTGTGGCGGTGAGCGACGCCTCCGGCAGCGTGACGAGCAACTCCGCTACCTTGACGGTCCTGCTGGTGCCATAGAACGTCGCCGGCGGTGTCGTGCGGTATGCTAGCGCGATGATCCGCCGCGTAGTTCTCTGCATCACCCTGGCGTGTGGCGCCCTTACCGCGCAGCAGCAGCAACAGGCCTTCCACGTACAGCCACTTCGCCCCGTGCCGGAGTTGCGCGCGGCAGCGTTGGCGGCCCAGCCTCCCGCTGAGGCGGGGCCGTTTCGCCAGCCTGAGCTGGTGGAACTGGTCAAGCTCGATCCCACGATCAAGCTCGATATCCACTACGCGTCGACGAACAACTTTATGGGCACGCCGTTCTATAGCCAGGCACGAGCATTCATGCAGCGTCCGGCGGCGGAGGCGCTCATCCGCGCCAATCGCAATCTGCATGCGCAGGGTTACGGACTGCTGATCTTCGACGGCTACCGCCCGTGGTATGTGACCAAGATGTTCTGGGACGGCACTCCCGTGGAAGACCATCTTTATGTCGCCGATCCGCAAAAAGGCTCGAAGCACAATCGGGGTTGCGCGGCGGACCTCACCTTGTACGACCTGAAGACCGGCCAGCCCCTCGACATGCCCAGTGGCTACGATGAGATGTCGGACCGCGCACATTCGGACTACGCCGGAGGCACGGCTCAGCAGAACGCCAACCGCGCGTTGTTGCGCAATGCGATGGAGGCGGAGGGATTCACAGTGAATCCCGAGGAGTGGTGGCATTTCGACTACAACGATTGGAAGCTGTATCCGATCATGAACGTGCCGTTTGAGCAGGTGAAGGGCGGAGGCGTGAACTAGTCGCCGCCGATACGCGGCCTGATCAGCGCCTTCCGCGACCTACCCCGGGGTTCGTGGCCGGGAGAAAAAACGCAGCCCCGCAGTCCGGCTCGTTCAGTTGAGGGGCACTCCCCACGCAAGGTGGGTGCGGCACGATCCTTCTCCAGGAAGGGCTATACTGCGGCATGTTCATCCGCCTCGGGTACGACATCGAGTTCGAGATTCCGGCACCGGTGGCGATGGTCGCGATGCTGAGCGTGCATCCCTCGCGTTCTGCAGACTTGCGCGCTCCGGATGAAATGGGGATTGAGCCCGCCGTCGCGCTCACCAACTACAACGACGGCTTTGGCAATCGTTGCACGCGCTTCCTCGCGCCCCAGGGGACTCTTCGGCTGAGCAACACCACCCTCGTTGAAGACTCGGGGAGGCCAGACCTGGTTTCTCCCAATGCGCGCGAACACCCGGTAGACGAGTTGCCCAATGAAACGCTGATCTACCTGCTGAACAGCCGCTACTGTGAGGTAGACCGCCTGTCGAACATTGCCACGGAACTTTTTGGCGCGATTCCGCCGGGCTGGGGGCGGGTACAGGCGGTCTGCGACTGGGTGCATGCCAAGGTGATGTTCGGCTACCAGCACGCGCGTCCGTTTCGCACTGCTCTCGATGTATTCACCGACCGAGTCGGAGTGTGCCGCGATTATCAGCACCTGGCTATTGCCTTCTGCCGCGCGCTAAATATTCCGGCGCGCTACGCCACCGGATACCTCGGCGACATCGGGGTGCCCCTGACGCCGCCCATGGACTTCAGCGCCTGGTTCGAGGTGTATCTGGACCACCAGTGGTGGATTTTCGACGCGCGCAATAACGTGCCGCGCATTGGCCGGGTGTTGATCGCAACCGGCCGCGATGCCTCGGATGTTGCCATCACGACCTCGTTTGGCGCAGCCAACCTGACGCGTTTTGTTGTGATTGCCGAGGAAGTGAGCGACACGGCGGCTGTTCCGCAAGGGAACGAAGCCCATCCTTTACAACTATAACTAACGACCCGTGTGGGTGCCGGTTTGGAACAATGTCATCGCCGGATTGAAGGTCATGCAAATTTCACCCGGCAAATGCTGTTAAACTGACTCCTCCACGGAACCATTTGCGCCGGTTACTCGTCCATAAATCTATGAACCTGGAAGAATTCCGCCCCCGACTGCCTGCGATCACCTCCCTGCGATTCTTTGCGGCCTTTCATGTCGCGCTGTTCCACATGAACGAGATGGGCGCGATTACCGGGCCACGCTGGCTGAAGTCGTTTGCAGCCATAGGCTACGTAGGTGTCAGTTTCTTCTTTGTGCTGTCGGGATTCATCCTGGTGTATACCTATGCCGGCCGCGAGATGAACAAGGGCGATTTCTATCAGGCGCGGTTCGCCCGCATCTATCCCGCGTATCTGTTCTCCCTCCTGCTCTCGTTTCCGTTTTTTTACTGGGGCGCAATGAAAATGCACATCCCGTTCTTCGCATTTTCGGAACAGCATTTTGTCCTGGCATCGGTCCTGGTTTTACTGCTGCTGCAGGCGTGGCTTCCGGCAGCGGCGCTATCCTGGAACGCGGTGGCGTGGAGCCTTTCGGTGGAGGCGTTCTTTTACGCGATATTCCCGTCGGCCCTGGCTAGATACGGCAAGCTGTCGCGCACAACTCTGTTAGCTCTGATTCCCGCATTCTGGGTGGCTGGGCTGGCGATATCGGGCGGATACCTGTTCTTCCGGCCTGCTGAATTGGGTTACGTGAGCAGCAACAACTGGTCGGGTGCGGTGCAGTTCGTGAAGTTCTTTCCGTTGGTGCGCCTGCCGGAATTCCTGATGGGAATGGCATGCGGCTTCCTGTTTTTGCGGAGTGAGCGTAATCCCAGGCACGGGCTGCCGCTGGTTGCGCTGGGACTGCTCGGCGTTGCCGCGACCACGGTAGCGGCGCGTTTCGTGCCTTACCTGGTGGTCCATACCGCAATGTCGGGGCCGGCTTTTGCAGCATTGGTGTACGGCATCGCTCTACAGCCGAATTGGGCGTCGTGGCTTAATAACCGCTTGCTGGTGCTGTTCGGCAACGCCAGCTACAGCTTCTATCTCCTGCACACCATGTTCGTCTGGCCCTTCTTCCACAATTTGCAGACGCAAGAAGTGCGCAACCAGGGATTTGTCGGCATCGGCTTGTGGCTGGTGATGATGCTGACGATTTCGTCGCTGGTCTACCGGTTCATTGAGGAGCCGGCCCGGCGCAAGCTGCGTCCCCACAAGAAGGCCGTTCCGGCACAGGTAGAGGCCATAGCCAGCGCGGGGTGAGGGCAGGTTTCCGGTCGGCTTTCTCATTTTAGTGCACCAGTTTGTGCAACTTGATTGCGGAAAGCGCATATTGTTTGACTTGGCCCGTGGCACTCCCTAACATTCAGCCAAAGGGCTTCCATCCAAAATTCCACAATGATCGACACGATCATATCGCACTACCGCATTGTTGAACTGATTGGCGGTGGGGGTATGGGACTGGTGTACAAGGCCGAGGACCTCGATCTTGGCCGGTTCGTGGCGTTGAAATTCCTGCCTGACGACGTGGTTGCGGATACCACCGCGCTGGAGCGTTTTCGTCGCGAGGCGCGTGCCGCTTCTGGACTGAACCATCCCAACATCTGCACGGTGTATGAGATCGGCCGAGATGGCGACCGCCCGTTCATTGTGATGGAGTACCTCGAAGGGCACACGCTCTCCCAAATCCTCGACGGCAATCCGCTACACACCGACCAGACCCTGCGGATCGCGCTCGACGTGGCCGAAGCACTGGACGCAGCGCACCACCAGGGCATCGTGCATCGCGACATCAAGCCCGCCAACATCTTCGTCACTAACCGTGACCACGCGAAAGTGCTGGACTTCGGACTGGCGAAACTGCTCCCCGGGCCGCTGGCGAGCGCCGAGAACAGCACCATGACGACGGAGCCGGAGGGAGCGCGCCTGACCAATCCCGGCAAGTTGATGGGAACGATGGCGTACATGTCCACCGAGCAGGCACGAGGCTGGGAGCTCGACGCGCGCACCGACCTGTTCTCATTCGGCGTGGTGTTGTACGAAATGACCACCGGTCTGCTGCCGTTCCGCGGAGGCACCTCGGCCAACATGTTCGATGCGCTGTTCCACATGGCGCCGATTCCGCCGGTGCGGCTGAATCCCGATGTGCCGTCGAAGCTGGAAGACGTAATCGCCAAGTGCCTGGAGAAGGACCGCGAGCTGCGCTATCAGCACGCATCGGAGATCTGCGCCGACCTCAAGCGGATCAAGCGTGACACGACCGACACGACGAAATTCGTGGTGCCGGACTCGGCGGAGCGGCCGGCACTGAAATCGGCGAAGAGCCTATCGAAGGCACCTTCGCGGAAGTCGGTCGAAGGACCAAGGCCGATTTCGGTGTATCCGACGCGGGAGCCGGTGGAGGAGCCGCCGGCGGAGCGCAACTGGAAACTGCTGGGAGCGATCGGCGCTGCGGTGGTGGTGCTCGCGGCGATCGCAGGTGGCTGGTTTTACTGGCGCTCGCACCGACCCGCGACACTCGGGCAGAAAGACACGATCGTCTTGGCTGATTTCGTCAACACCACGGACGATGCCGTCTTTGACGGGTCGCTGAAGCAGGCGCTGGCGATCCAATTGGAGCAGTCACCGGTGTTGAACGTGCTCTCTGACCGCCGCGTGGGAGCCACCTTGAAGCTGATGAACCGCCCGGCCGATGATCGCCTGAATTACGAAGTGGCGCGCGAGGTTTGCCTGCGAAGTAATAGCAAGGCACTGCTGGAAGGCTCCATCAGCGGCGTAGGAAGCCATTACCTGATCGGCCTGAAAGCGGTGAACTGTCAAACAGGCGACACGCTGGCCAGCGCCAAGGAAGAGGCCGACAATCGCGAGGATGTCCTGAAGCGACTCGGTAATGCGGGCAACGACTTACGCGAGAAACTGGGCGAGTCGCTGACGTCGGTGCAGCGGTACAACAAGCCCCTGGACCAGGCGACCACCTCGTCGTTGGATGCCCTCAAGGCATTTAGTGAGGGAAGGCATTTGCAGTGGAAGGAAGGCGACGCAGCGTCGGTTCCATTTCACAAACGCGCAGTGGGGCTCGATCCCAACTTCGCTCGCGCTTACGCCTCGTTGGGCATGGCCTACTCGAACCTGGGCGACACCGGCGCGGCGATGGAGAGTTTTTCCAAGGCATTCGAGTTGCGCGACCGGGTCAGCGATCGCGAGCGCTTCTACATCGAAACCTGCTACTACAGTTTTGTCACTGGGGAACTGCCCAAGGCCAACCAGAGCTATCGTGAGTGGATCGCCGCGTATCCCGACGACTACATTCCTTACGCGAATGTGGCGCTGAACGAAATAGCGCTGGGGGAATACGAAAAGGCTGCGGAGTCATCGCGCCAGGCATTGCGCCTGGCGCCGGAATCGGGCGCCGCCTATGCCAACCTTATGGGGGCTTATGTCGCTCTCGGACGCCTGGACGAAGCCAAGGCCACTTACACGCAGGCGTTGCCAAAGATTCAGGACGTCGAATATTTGCGCGAGACCCGGTACTGCCTGGCTTTTCTACAGGGAGACGAAACCGAGATGCGGCAACAACTGGATTGGGCGCGTGGCAAGCCCGGGGCGGAGGCGCAATTGTTATGGGTGGTCTCGGACACTGCGGCATATCACGGTCAACTCGCTGAAGCGCGCAGAATGGTCGAAAAGGCAGTGCAGGATGCAATAGCCGGCGACGACGCCGAGCGTCATGCGCTGCTGAAAGCCATGCAGGCGAGCCGGGAAGCAGAGTTTGGAAACAACGAGTTGGCTCGGCAACTGGCAAAAGAGGCGTTGACAATCAACAGCGGGCGCGACGAGACGGTCGCCGTGGGAGTAGCCCTGGCGCGCGCCGGAGACGTTGCGGGAGCGCAGGGGATTGCCGAGCAACTCAACCAGAAATTTCCGCTGGACACCATTATCCAGGGATACTGGCTACCGACCATTCGAGCGTCAATCGCCCTGCAACGCAGCAATCCGCAGGATGCGGTCGCCGCGCTAGCGCCTGCCCAGCCGTACGAAATGGGCAGCGAATTCTTTGGCGCAATGTATCCCGTTTATGTGCGCGGGCTGGCTTATCTGAAGGCGAGGCAGGGCGAGCCGGCCGCCGCCGAGTTCAACAAAATCCTGACGCACCGGGGCGTCTCCAAAAACTCTCCGCTGGCCGCGCTGGCGCAGTTGCAGATGGCGCGGGCACAGGCGATCAGCGACGACAAGCCGGCGGCGCGTCGGTCGTACCAGGATTTCCTGTCCCTGTGGAAGCAAGCGGACGCGGAGTTGACCCTCCTCAAGCAAGCGCAGGCGGAGTATCAGAAGCTCAAAGACTGACGGCAGGCCGCAAGCCGGACCCGCAGTTTATAATCTCGCACTAACAACTCTCCACATCTCCGAGGGACGAATGAATCGCAGGTGCTTCATGCTCCTCCTTCTCTCGCTGCTTTTGACGGCGACTCTTGCTTCGGCGCAAACCTTCCGCGGAAGCATCTTGGGAACTGTCTCGGACACCTCGGGAGCGGTGCTGCCGGGCGCAACGGTGAAGGTAAAGAACGTGGGCACGGGCCTGGAGCGCACGACCCAGACCACCGCGGAGGGCAATTACACGCTTTCCGAGCTGCCCATCGGCACGTACTCTGTGACGGTGTCGCAGGCCGGATTCCAGACATCAGTGACCAATAATGTTGCGGTGGATGTTTCCACCGAGCGCAGAGTCGACATCTCTCTGAAGCCGGGACAGGTGGCCGACACCGTTGAGGTCACGGGCGAGGCCATGGCCCAGGTCGATACCACGACCGACGAATTGGGCGGGACGCTGACGGCTGAGACGATCGCGAATATTCCGGTGAACGGACGCGATTACACCAAGCTCATCTACCTGAATCCGGGAGTTGCAGGATCGCCCGACCAAATCAGCGACTCTCCAGGATCGTTTGGCACGTTCTCGATGAATGGCTCACGCGGCCGGTCGAACAATTTCCTGCTCGACGGCACCGACATGAACGACGGCTACCGCAACGATCCGGCGATCAACGAAGCCGGCGTGTTTGGCGATCCGGCGACCATCCTGCCGATCGACGCGGTAGGCGAGTTGCGCGTGCTCTCGAACTACGAAGCGGAGTACGGGCGCAACAGCGGAGCCATCGTCAATATTGTGACCAAAAGCGGCACCAACCAGCTGCACGGCTCGGCGCTGGAGTATTACCGCAGCGGCGCGTTGGGCGCGCGCAATTACTTCAACCTCGACACCCAACCCAAGAATCCGTTCACCAACAACCAGTTTGGTGGATCGCTGGGCGGTCCCATCGTCAAAGACAAAGCGTTCTTTTTTGTCAACTATGAGGGCCAGCGCGAAAGCGGAGCGCAGGCCGGCCAAAGCTGCGTGCCCGACGCCAACACCATCGCCGCCGCCAAGGCGCAGGCCGCGATGAACGGCATTGCTCTCAGCCAACCGATGTTGAACCTGCTGGCGCGCAATCCGTGGCCGTCACCCAATATCCCGGGGGCGACCGTCAGCCTCAGCGGATGCGATTCGCCAAACCTGGCGACCTCAACCCGCTTCTACAACAACGTGGACAGTGTCATCGTGAAGGGCGACTACAATCCCAGCGCGAACAACAACTTCACCGGGCGCTACTACTACGGCAACAGCAATCAGAGCTTCCCCTTCGCGCAGTTGGCGGGAGGCCTGCTGCCGGGCTTTAACACCGTTACCCCGACGACGGTGCAACTGGTGTCGTTGTCGTATGTCAAAGTGGTGAACTCGTCGCAGGTCAACGAGGCTCGTCTGGGATGGAACCGCTTTGTCGAAGGATTCTTCCCCGAAGACCAGAGCTTTGACCCCTCGTCGATCGGCCTGGATACGGGCGTAACGTCGTCATATAACTTCGGACTGCCGAAGATCAACGTGGGCGGGTTCTCGGTGATCGGCGCCACTCAGACCGTACCGCGCAACCGTGTCGATTCCAACTGGCACTTCATCGACAACTACTCGTGGCAGGCGGGAAGGCACGATTTCAAGTTTGGCTACGAATTCCGCCGCACCACCATCAACGTTGTCCAGAATTTTAACTTCCGCGGCAAGATTAGCTTCGACGACTTCACGCAGTTTGTCGAAGGACTGCCGACAGGCGGCAGCCAGGCGTCGGGGTACAGCAACCGGCACGAAGCGGAGAACAGCCAGGCGCTTTACGTGCAGGACAGCTTCCGCTGGACCAGGCGCCTGACTGTGAACTATGGCCTGCGGTGGGACTACTTTGGCGTGCCGAGTGAGAAGAACAACCTGTTCTACCAGCTCACCCCCGCTAACGGAGGGACGCTGGTGCAGGTGGGAGCGGGTGGCGGGCCCTCAAGCCTGTACGACAAGGACTACAACAACTTTGCGCCGCGCTTTGCCGTTGCCTATGACCTGACCGGCAAGGGAGAGACCGTTATCCGTGCCGGTTGGGGCATGTTCTACGACGCGTTCTCGCAGGACATCTTTCTCGGCCACGCTCCCTTCAACTGCACCTTCTGTCCCGGCCCCGCCTACACGGGAGTTGGAGCGGCGCCCATCGGCTTCGCCAGTCTGACCGGGAACGCCATCGCCCCGGGCACGCCAGTGTACGGGGCATCTTCTCCGCTGGGCAGCTACTTCGGAGTCAACCCCAACATCCGGACGCCGTACGTGCAGAACTGGAACCTGAATATCCAGCAGCAGATTACCAACAAGATCATGCTGCAACTGGGCTATGTGGGATCGAAGGGCACCAAACTGTTCCGTTTCGTGGACGCCAATCAGCCCAGCCAGTCGCAGATCACCTCGTATGACCTGTCGCAGTGCGTGTCGCCATATGTCGCGCCGAACTGCCCGATTCAGGGATTCGACTCGGGAGGGAACGTGGCGCGGACTGCGTACCCGAACCTGTTCTACGTGAATCAGGAGCAGTCTTCGGCGAACTCGATTTACAACGCGCTGCAGGCCAGCCTGCGCATGAATGGCTGGCATGGGCTAACGCTGCAGGCCAACTACGCGTGGTCGCACTCCATCGATAATGCCAGCGACCTGGAAGATTTCATTCCTAACGCGGCCCAGCCCAACAACAGCCTGGCTCCGCAGTTGGAGCGTGGCAATTCCAATTTTGATATTCGCCAGCGCTTCAGCCTGAACTTTACCTACAAGTTACCTACATTCACGGGCGATTACCCGAAGCTGAAGAATGGATGGGGTATCGATGGCGTCCTCAACCTGCAGGATGGCCAGCCGTTTAACTTTAACTACAACTTCGAAGGAGATTATTCGGGTTCCGGCGAAGGCTTTGATCGTCCGGATGTGGTGGGGCCGATTCAGTACGGCAACTCAGCCGCTAACTACCTCAACCTTTCCTCGTTCGCGGTACCGTGCACGTTCGGTAACACTACCGCGACTACGTCTTCAGGCGACAGCAATTGCCTGGCCGGGACGCGCCACTTTGGCGACCTGGGACGCACCTCGCTGCAAGGACCCTCGTTCAAGGAGTTCAACTTCTCGGTGTTCAAAGACACCCAGGTCACGGAACATGTGAACCTGCAACTGCGCGCCGAATTTTTCAACCTGTTCAATCATCCGAACTTTGCAAATCCTGTACTACCGAATTTCATTGCCGATCCCGGAGTGAACGGCATCGACGCAACGGGGCGAGGCATTGGCTCCTATGCCCTGACTGCAACCGGCGATGTGGGCATCGGGAATCCGTTTCTGGGTGGAGGCGGACCACGGGGCATTCAGTTCGCGGCCAAGATCACCTTCTAGGAGTTGCCAAGGGCGGGAAGGGCATGGCTTCAGCCGTGCCATAACCGCACCATACGTATGACGCCGCGTGAACCTCAGCCCGCGGGGCATTTGAGATCGGTGATCCTGACCAGCGGCGATACCTTTTGGATCGAAAAAGGCTTGGCTGGCCAGCCCGGGGCCAGACCGGCAAGAATTTGCCAAGGCCCTTGCCAGACACTCTCCAGAATCAGGAGAGAGAAATCATTGAAACCGCGTTGGCTGATTGCAAGGGAAGAGTCGCCGGCCCAGAAGGTGCGGCAGCGAGACTCAGAATTCCCCGATCGACGCTGGGCCCGAAAATCAAACAGCTGAAGATCAAGAAACACAAGTTTATCGCTGAGTCGTAGTCCCTCCTTTCCAACTCCCGAAAACTCGGCATTTACCGAAGTCTCGTCATCCGACCGTTGCCCCTAGCCGCCTGTTTTCAATATG
>Ga0210406_10006353_pt1 | contig 12265 bp, 8 predicted proteins | sample IncBWC30MmetaG_FD_155454 | JGI IMG/M metagenome (GOLD analysis project Ga0210406, IMG submission 155454) | Forest soil microbial communities from Barre Woods Harvard Forest LTER site, Petersham, Massachusetts, United States - Inc-BW-C-30-M | ecosystem: Environmental > Terrestrial > Soil >...
CGGCCTGCCTGATCCCGCTCCTGATCTGGGAGTTGATATCGCGACCGGTGATGGCGTTCGACACGCCGAACCTGTTGACGATTTTCTACGTCTCGGTGTTTCCCTCGATCCTCGCCTATCTCTGCTTCAATCGCGGCGTTCACCTGATCGGCGCCAACCGCGCCGCGCCGTTCTTCCATGTCGTGCCGGTATTCGGCTCGGTGATGGCGATCATCTTCCTCGGCGAGCATCCGCAAGCGTTTCATTTCATCGGCTTTGCCCTGGTGCTGACCGGCGTCTATGTCGCCTCCCGCAGACAATCGGCCTGACCATCGCGCTTTCATGGCTTTGCCCTCCCCGCGCCGCCTTTCGCTGCAACGATGATGTCACAACCGCCCGTTATGGTTTAGCATGGGCGGGGCGTGCCTCGCGCGAAATACCGGGGTGTTCGGGGGCAGTGGTGATGATAACCGTTCCGGAGCTTGCGGCCGACGCGCTGGGCAAATTCCTGGCCAATTACATGCGGCGCCGGTTCGGCTCGTCGGAGACACATCTCGTCGAAACGGTACCGTCGATCGCGCGCATCGCGCTCGAATGCATCGGCAACAGCGATGCGCTCTATCACAATGTCGAGCACACCATGCTGGTGACGCTCGCCGGCCACGACATCCTGCGCGGACGCGCGCTGCACACCCACATGCCGGCCGAAGACTATGCCCATGTCATCATCGCCTGCCTGACCCACGACATCGGCTATGTCCGCGGCCTGTTCAAGGCCGACGACAAGGAGGGCTATGTCGTCGATTCCGCGGCGCGGAAAGTGGCACTGCCGCGCGGCGCGTCGGATGCTTCGCTGCTGCCCTATCATGTCGACCGCTCAAAAATGTTCGTGATGGAACGCATCGAGGGCATAGCGCAGCTCGACAAGCACCGCATCGCGCGCGCCGTCGAAGGCACGCGATTTCCCGCGAGCATTCCGAGCGAGCAGGAGGAGGTCGACGAGGAAGCGGCGCTGTTACGCGCCGCCGACCTGATCGGCCAGCTCGGCGATCCCCATTACATCCGCAAAGCCAACGCGCTGTATTACGAATTCGAGGAAGCAGGCCTGAACCGGCAGCTCGGCTATTCCTCGCCCGCCGATCTCGTCAATCTCTATCCGCAGTTCTACTGGAACAGCGTCGCGCCGCATGTGCAGACCGCGATCCGCTATCTCAACGTCACCTCGCGCGGCCGGCAGTGGATCGCCAATCTCTACAGCAACGTTTTCCGCGCCGAGCGCGAGATCTCGCTGTCCGGGCCGCAGAAGTAAGGCAGACGACGAATTCCATGTCATCGCCCGCGAAGGCGGGCATGACAGCGCAGAATGGTCGCGCATAACAGCAATCCGCCGTGCCGCCTTGTCGTTACAGATAATTCCAGCACAAGCTGCAGCATCGATTTCGAAGACTTGATCCCAGCGCATTGTCCGCCGACCCAAAACATTTCTCGTCGCTGCGCTGGATCATCAACCAGCCCTATCTGCTGCTCAGCCTGACCTCGCTGTTCTGGGCCGGCAATATCGTGCTGGCGCGTTTTGTCGCCGGCCACGTGCCGCCGTTGACGCTGTCCAGCGTGCGCTGGATGGGCGCCTTCATCCTGCTGTGGCCGTTCGCAAAGGAGCATCTGCGCCGGGATTGGCCGCTTCTTCGCGCCAATTTGCCGCTGATGCTGCTGTTGTCGGCGACCGGCTTCGCCTTCAACAACGCGATCTCCTACATGGCGCTTCAATATACCGAGGCGCTGAATGCGCTCTTGATCCAGTCTTCCGCGCCGCTGTTCGTGGCGCTGTGGGCGCTGCTGCTGTTCGGCGTGCGGCTGACCTGGGCCCAGCTCGGCGGCATCGTGATCTCGCTTGCCGGCGTACTGACCATCATCCTGCGCGGCGATCTTTCCGCGCTGGCGGCGATCCACTTCAACAAGGGCGACCTGATGTTTGCCAGCGCCGTGCTGGCGTTCGGACTCTACTCGGCGGTGATGACCAAGAGGCCGGCGACGCATCCATTGTCGCTGATCACTTTCACCATGGGCTGCGGCTCGATCATGCTGGCGCCGTTCGCATGGTGGGAGATGTTGAGCGGCTTTGCGCCGAAGGCCGATCTGCTGACGGCGGCAACGCTGGCCTATGTCGTGATCTTTCCCTCGACGCTCGCCTATCTCTGCTTCAACCGCGGCATCGTGCTGATCGGACCGAACCGCGCAGCACCGTTCCTGCATCTGGTGCCGGTGTTCGGCTCGGTGATGGCGATCGTACTGCTCGGCGAGGAGCCAAGACTGTTTCACGTGGTCGGCTACGCGCTGGTGCTGGCTGGCGTCGTGATCTCCTCAAGGCAGGGGTCAGCGAAGGGGTAGCGCAACTGTCGCAGGGTGGGCAAAGCGAAGCGTGCCCACCATCGCGATTGCGGATCGATGCTTGGTGGGCACGGCGCAAGAGCGCCTTTGCCCACCCTATGGATTCCCCTACGCTGCCCTTACCTTGGCGAGGAAGCCATCGACCGCACTGCGCAGCATGCCGGACTGGTTGTCGAGCTCGCGGGCGTTCGACAGCACGTCGGAAGCGGCCTTGCCGGTGGCTTCCGCCGCGGACGTCACGCCGCCGATATGGGAATTGATCTCGCTCGATCCGGCCGCCACCGACTGGATGTTGCGCGCGATCTCGCGGGTCGCTTCGCCCTGCTGCTCGATCGCGGTCGAGATGCCGGTGGTGATCTCGCTCATCTGCGCGATCGTCTGGGTGATGCCGTTGATGGCGGAGACCGCATCGCTGGTCGACTGCTGCATGGCGGCAACCTGGCCGGAGATTTCCTCGGTCGCCTTCGCCGTCTGATTGGCCAGCGCCTTCACTTCGGAAGCGACCACCGCAAAGCCGCGGCCGGACTCGCCGGCGCGCGCCGCTTCGATGGTGGCGTTCAAGGCGAGCAGGTTGGTCTGGGCGGCAATCGAGTGGATCAGCTTGACGACCTCGCCGATCTTCTCGGCGCCGGTGGAGAGCACCTGCACCGTGGCATTGGTGCGCTCGGCATCGCCGACGGCCTTGCTTGCGATCTCGCTCGAGCGGGCGACCTGACGCGAGATTTCGGTGACCGAGCTTGACAGCTCTTCGGCCGCCGCGGCAACCGTGCCGACATTGTTCGAAGCGTTCTGCGAGGCCGCGCTGACGTTCGCGGCGCGGGCACTGGCATCGCTCGCGGTCGAGGTCATCGACTGCGCGGTGCCCTGCATACCGGCGGCAGCGGTCGAGACCGAGCGGACGATGCCGTTGACGCTGCGCTCGAAATCGCCGGCGAGGTTTTCCATCGCCGAGCGGCGTTCCTTGGCCATGCGTGCCTGGGTCTCGGCTTCGGATTTCTCCAGCTCGCGCATGCGCACCGCATTGTCCTTGAAGATCTGGACGGTCGCGGCCATCTTGCCGACTTCGTCACCGCGGCCGACGCCGGGGATTTCGCTCTCGAGCTTGCCGTCGGCAAGATCCTGCATGCGCACACCGAGCAGCGCGAGCGGCCTGGAGATGCTGCGGCCGATCATCCAGGCGATGCCGCCCGAGATCACGGCAATGCCGAGGATGGCAAGCCCGAGCACCCAGATGATCGGACGGAGTTTGTCGTCGAGGTCGTCGAGATAGGCGCCGGTGCCGAGATACATGTCGAAGCCGGGGACGGCGACAGCATAGCCGAGCTTGCGGATCGGCGTTTCCTGACCGGGCTTCACATATTCATAACGCAGCAGGATTTCGCCGTTGGCCTTCACGCCGTTCAGCAATTCCCACGAGAGCTTGCGGCCATTGGTCACCACTTCCATGCGGTTGGTGCCGATCTGCTTCGGATCGGGCGCAAGCTGGGTGATGCCGTCGTAGGAGGTGCCGAAGATGTAGCCAGCGCCCTTGTCATAGGTCATGGCGTTGCCGAGCTTGCGGAACTCGGCCATCGCCTGCTCCTTGCTGAGCTTGCCGGCATCGACGTCCTTCTTCAGCTCAGCCGCCATGTTGCGGGCCATCTCGACGATCGACTTGGTCTGCTCGATACGGGCGCGCAGCATCTCCTGCTGCATCAGATAGCCCGCCAGACCGCCGGCGATGCAAAGGCCGACCAGGGTCACACCGACCAGGATGGCGAGTTTGGGCACAATCGTCAGATTGTTCAGCTTCACGGTACCATCTCCTTCAGAGATCGGCGCGTGGTGCGCCGCTTTGGTGCTTTCTTGCGGGTTTCGCCGCCGGATGCCGGACTGCTCCAGCGCTCGGCGGCGGCAATCTTTGTCGCGCCCGTCAGGCCGCGCGGACCTTGGCCAGGAAGCCGTCGACCGCGCTGCGCAGCATGCCGGACTGGTTGTCGAGTTCGCGGGCGTTCGACAGCACATCGGAAGCGGCCTTGCCGGTCGCTTCGGCCGCCGTGGTGACCCCGCCGATATGGGAATTGATCTCGGTCGATCCGGCCGCGACCGACTGGATGTTGCGCGCGATCTCGCGCGTCGCCTCGCCCTGCTGCTCGATGGCGGTGGAGATGCTCACCGTGATCTCGCTCATCTGGGCAATCGTCTGGGTGATACCGTTGATGGCGGAGACCGCATCGCTGGTCGACTGCTGCATGGCGGCGACCTGACCCGAAATTTCTTCGGTCGCCTTCGCGGTCTGGTTCGCCAGCGCCTTCACTTCGGAAGCAACGACCGCGAAGCCACGGCCGGATTCACCGGCGCGTGCGGCTTCGATCGTGGCGTTGAGTGCGAGTAGGTTGGTTTGCGCCGCAATGCTGTGGATCAGTTTCACGACCTCGCCGATCTTCTCGGCGCCGGTGGAGAGCACCTGCACCGTGGCATTGGTGCGCTCGGCATCGCCGACCGCCTTGCTGGCGATCTCGCTGGAGCGCGCGACCTGGCGCGAGATTTCAGTAACCGAGCTTGACAGCTCTTCGGCAGCCGCCGCAACCGTGCCAACATTGTTCGAGGCGTTCTGCGAAGCGGCGCTGACGTTGGACGCCCGCGCGCTGGCATCGCTCGCGGTCGAGGTCATCGACTGCGCAGTCGACTGCATGCCCGCTGCAGCCGTCGACACTGACCGAACGATGCCGTTGACGCTGCGCTCGAAATCCCCGGCGAGGTTTTCCATCGCCGAGCGGCGTTCCTTGGCCATGCGCGCCTGGGTCTCGGCTTCCGACTTCTCCAGCTCGCGCATGCGCATCGCATTGTCCTTGAAGATCTGGACGGTGGCGGCCATCTCGCCGACCTCGTCGCCGCGGCCTACGCCGGGGATTTCGCCTTCGAGCTTGCCGTCGGCGAGAGCCTTCATGCGGGTGCCGAGCTGGCCGAGGGGGCCCGAGATGCTGCGGCCGATCATCCAGGCGACGCTGCCCGAGATCACGCCGATGCCGAGGATGGCAAGACCGAGCAGCCAGGCGATCGGCTTCAGCTTGGCGTCGATGTCGTCGAGATAGGCGCCGGTGCCGACATACATGTCGAAGAAGGGCAGCGCGACGGCATAACCCACCTTGCGGCTCGGCTCTTGCTGGCCCGGACGCAGGTTATCGTAAAACAGCGTGACCTCGCCCTTGGCGGCGACGCCGTCACGCAGCTCGCGCGACACCGCGCGGCCGTTGGTCAAAACGTCCATCCGGTTCTTGCCGATGAAGCTCGGATCGGGCGCCAGCACGGTGATGCCCTCCATGGTGTTGCCGAACAGATAGCCGGAGCCGTGGTCATAGGTGAGCGAATTGGCCCGCTTGCCGAACTCGGCGAAGGCAGCTTCCTTGGTGAGCTTGCCGGCTTCCACTTCCTTCTGCAGGCCGGCCGCCATGTTGCGCGCCATGTCGACGATGGCGTGGATCTGCTCGATGCGGGCGTTCATCATTTCCCGTTGCACCAGGTAGCCCGCCAGGATACCGGCGGCGCCGAGCCCGACCAGCGTGATACCCAGGAGAATGCCGAGCTTGGGGGCAATCTTCAGATTGTTAACCTTCACAGCGGGTATCTCCGGAGGGGATTTTCGGCGCGAGAGGTCGCGATTAACGGATAATTCAGCTCACGATAGGGTGAATTCCCTAGCGCTTCCTTACGACACGCTCCGTAGAAATTCGGGTGAAGCGCACGTTCGGCGTGCGAATTACTCCACCTGACTGACTCCCTCGAAATCGGTGCAATCCTCGATTGCGTTTGGGGCCTAGCCGAGCCGCGGCCGGCCATGCTTTGATGCCTCACCTCAAGAAGATGACTGCCAGCAAGCAGCCAAAAGAAAAGCGGGAGCGATCGATGTCGAACTACAAGGTGGTGACGCCGAAAGGCGCGAGTTTCACGGTCGCCGGCGGCGGTTATGCCTATGAGAAGGAGGCGCTCGATCCGATCGGAGCCGAGATCATCGAAGCGCCGGCCAACGAGGCCGAGTTCGTCGCCGCCGCCAAGACCGCGGACGCCATTTACGCCAAGGGCATGCCGATCACCAAAGCGATCATCGATCAGCTCGAGAACTGCAAGGTGATCACGCTCGGCAGCGTCGGCGTCGACTCGGTCGACGTCAAGGCAGCGACCGCGCGCGGCATTCCCGTCACCAACATTCCCGACACCTTCATCGAGGAAGTCGCCGACCACGCCATGATGCTGCTGCTCGCCGGCTTCCGCCGGCTCGTCGAACAGGACAAGATGGTGCGCGAGGGCCGCTGGTCCGAGGGACGGCCGGCGCTGCTGAAAATTCCGCGGCTGATGGGACAAACGCTCGGCTTCGTCTCCTTCGGCCGCGTCGCGCGCGCGGTGGCCAAGCGCGCCGCGCCCTTCGGCTTGCGGCTGATGGCGTACGATCCCTTCATCCAGGAAACGTTGATGTACGATCACGGCGTGATGCCGGCAACGCTCTCCGAAGTGCTGTCGCAGTCCGATTTCGTCTCGATGCACGCGCCGGCGCGGCCCGAGGTGCATCACATGCTCGGTGAAACGCACTTCAAGCAGATGAAGAAGACCGCAGTCTTCATCAATACCGGCCGCGGCGCAACGGTCAACGAGGAAGCATTGATCAAGGCGCTGCAGGAAGGCTGGATCGCGCATGCGGCGCTCGACGTGCTGGAGAAGGAGCCGCCCTCGCACAACAATCCGCTGCTCCGCATGGAGACCACGACCCTGACCGCGCACGTGGCGTCGGCCTCGGCACGTTTCGACGAGGCGCGCAAGCGGCGGGTGGGCTACGAATTGTCACTGGTGCTGCAAGGCATGTGGCCGGTAAGCTGCGTCAACCCGTCGGTGCTGCAGAACACGCAATTGCGGCGCTGGCAGCCGGTCAGCATGGATCGCGGACCGAACAGCTAGGGCAAAAACTCGCGTTCACCGGCGATTCAACGCCGGGGGCAAGAAGAAAAGGGAGAGAGCGATGACAAGCGAAATCACGCGCCGTGATGCGCTGCGCCTCGGTGCGTCCGCCGCGGCTTTGGCCGCGACGGGTGCGCGGCCGGCCGCCGCCGCCATCAATGCCGCTGATGTTCCGGCTCCCTCGCTGCCGATCGAGAAGGGTGCGAGCTTGCGCTTGCTGCGCCCGGTGCGTTTCGTGCAGCCGGACGAGGACGTGTTCCGCGCCAACGCGAAGCGCTTCACGGAAACGACCGGTGTCGAGGTCAAGGTCGACTTCGTCGGCTGGGAGGACATCAACCAGCAAACCGCTGTGACCGCGAACTCCGGCGCCGGGCCCGACATCATCATCGGCTTCTCGGACGCACCGCATATCTATGTCGACAAGCTGATCGAGCTGACGGACGTCGCGGATTATCTCGACAAGAAATACGGCGGCTGGCTTGCGCTCGCGCAGCGCTACGGCAAGAAGACCAAGAGCAACACCTGGATCGGCCTGCCCTTCGGCGCTTCGGGCGGCCCTCTGGTGTACCGTAAATCGGTCCTCCAGCAGATCGGTTACGACAGGGTTCCGGACGACCATGCGGGCTTCCTCACGCTGTGCCAGAAGCTCAAAGCCGCCGGCAAGCCCGCGGGATTTGCCCTCGGCAACGCCGTCGGCGACGGTAACGGCTTTGCGAGCTGGCTGTTGTGGTCGCACAACGCTTCGCTGCTCGACGAAGAGGGCAACGTCATCATCAACAGCAAGGAGACGGTGGCAGCCCTGAAATATCTGAAGGAGCTCTATCCGACCTTCATTGCGGGCACGCCATCCTGGAACGACGTCAGCAACAACCGCGCCTATTCGGCCCAGGATATTTCGCTGACCGCGAACGGCGTGTCGCTGTATTTCTCGCTGAAGAACGATCCGGCGACGAAAGCCATCGCCGACGATACCGAGCATCAGCTCGTCCCAAAGGGGCTCGCCCCGATTTCGCCGATGGGGGGACTGACACTGAACGCGATGGTGTTCAAGCACAGCCCCTACCCCAACGCCGCCAAGGCGTTCCTGCAGTCCATGCTGGAGAAGGAGCAGTATGAACCCTGGCTCAACGCCAACAGCGGCTACTGGGCACAGCCGCTCGCGGCCTATGCGGATGCCGCCGTATGGTCCGGCGATCCCAACATCAAGATTTTCAAGGATACGATGAAGAGTACCTATTACAACGGCTACAAAGGCCCGATCTCGACCGCGACCGGCGCGATCAACGCCGATTACGTGCTGGTGCAGATGTGCGCCTCGGTCGCCACCGACGCCGCGACGCCCGAGGCCGCCGCCGCGGAAGCCGAGCGCCGGGCGAAGCGGTATTTCAGGCGGTAAGGTTCGTCATTCCGGGGCGATGCGAAGCATCGAACCCGGAATGACGTGAAGTGGGATGCGATGTCAGTCACGACGATGCCTTCGCTGAGTCTGGTGCAGCGGCAACCCAACAGGTTTGCCCGGCTGCTCGACTACAAGCCGTTTCTGATCGTCGTCTGTCTCGCGCCCGCCATCGGCCTGCTCACCGTTTTCCTCACCTATCCGCTCGGCCTCGGCGTCTGGCTCGCCTTTACCGACACCACCATCGGCCGCCGCGGCGTCTTCATCGGCCTCGAGAACTTCCAGTACCTCCTGACCGATCCGCTGTGGTGGAACGCGGTGTTCTACAGCATCTTCTACACGGCAGTCGCGACTTTCGGCAAATTCGCGCTCGGCTTCTGGCTCGCGCTGCTGCTCAACAATCATTTTCCGTTCAAGAGCCTGATCCGCGCCATCGTGCTGTTGCCCTGGATCGTGCCGACCGTGCTGTCGGCGCTGGCATTCTGGTGGATCTACGATCCACAATTCTCCATCATCTCCTATCTGCTGGTCGACGTGCTGCATCTCCGCACGACCAATATCGATTTCCTCGGCGCGCCCTGGCCCGCGCGTTTCTCGCTGATAACAGCCAATATCTGGCGCGGTATTCCCTTTGTCGCGATCTCGCTGCTCGCGGGTCTGCAGACCATTTCGCCTTCGCTCTATGAGGCGGCGATGCTCGACGGCGCCACAAGCTGGCAGCGATTTCGCTACATCACCTTCCCGATGATGATGCCCATACTGGCGATCGTCATGACCTTCTCCATCATCTTCACCTTCACCGACTTCCAGCTTGTCTACGCCATCACCCGAGGCGGCCCGGTCAACTCCACCCATCTGCTTGCGACGCTTGCCTTCCAGCGCGGCATCGCCGGCGGCGAGCTCGGCGAAGGCGCGGCGATCGCGGTCTCGATGATACCGTTCCTGGTGTTCGCCACGCTGTTCTCCTATTTCGGCCTGGCGCGCCGCAAATGGCAGCAGGGGGAAGCCGATGACTGACGCGGTCGCGCAGCCCGCCAATACCACCAGCGCCGCGCCCGAGGCGATGCAATGGGATTCGCGCGCGCGGCGCATGATGATGATCTATTTGCCGCTCGCATGCTTCGTCATCATCCTCTTGTTTCCGTTCTACTGGATGGCGGTCACCTCGTTCAAACCGAACGCGGAGCTATTGAACTACAAGGCGCACAATCCGTTCTGGATCTCCTCGCCGACGCTCCTGCATATCAAGCATCTGCTGTTCGAAACCTCCTATCCGCGCTGGCTGAGGACGACGATGTTCGTCGCCACCGGCGCGACGTTTCTTTCGCTGTTCGCAAGCACCCTTGCGGCCTATGCGATCGAGCGGCTGCGCTTCCGCGGCAGCCCCTATGTGGGGCTCGGCATCTATCTCGCCTATCTCGTGCCGCCGTCGATCCTGTTCATTCCGCTCGCAACGGTGGTGGTGCAGTTCGGCCTGTTCGACAGCCCGTTGGCGCTGATCCTGGTCTATCCGACTTTTCTGGTGCCGTTCTGCACCTGGCTTTTGATCGGCTATTTCAAGTCGATCCCGTATGAGCTGGAGGAATGCGCGCTGGTCGACGGCGCAACACGGCTGCAGATCCTGCGCAAGATCACGCTGCCGCTCGCCGTGCCCGGCCTGATCTCGGCCGGCATCTTCTCCTTTACCCTGTCCTGGAACGAGTTCATCTACGCGCTTGCCTTCATCCAGAGCGGCGCCAACAAGACCGTGCCGGTCGCAATCCTGACCGAGCTCGTCACCGGCGACGTCTATCAATGGGGCGCGCTGATGGCGGGCTCCCTGCTCGGCTCGCTGCCGGTTGCGATCTTCTACTCGCTGTTCGTGGACTACTACGTCTCCTCCCTCACCGGCGCGGTGAAGGAATAGTCAGGGCTGCTCTTCCCCCTCTCCCCGCTCTTGCGGGGAGCTGGGGTGAGGGGCTACCTCAGCATCGGGACTCGCGGAGAGTCCCCCTCACCCGCGCCTTCGGCGCGACCTCTCCCCGCGCGCGGGGAGAGGTGAGGAAGCGCAATCGATAGCGTCTGAACCTTGGCCTACTTGCTATCCAGCGCGCTGACCGGCTCCCAGCCGGCATCGGGCGGTTGCTTCGCGAATTCGCACGAGCGCTGCAGGAACAGCGCCGACGGCGGGTCGAATTCCGCCACGCGCGAAAAGCTCGCCGCCGCCGCATCGAATTCGCGCGCCCGCCAATGTGCGAGGCCTTGCGCATAGGCCGATGCGGCTTCGCGCTGTTCCGGCGTCTCCTGGCCCGATTCCGCGAGCAGCTCGCAGATCTTCACCGGCGTGATGCGCCCCTTGACCCGCGTCGCATCCAGTTCGCGCCAGGCGAATGTCGCGCCCGTCGCCGCAACCGTTGTCTCCGAAGCGATGATCGTCGTGCCGTAATATTTGTTGGCGCCCTCGAGCCGCGAGGCGACATTCACCGCGTCGCTCATCACGGAATAATTGAAGCGCCGCCGCGAGCCGATATTGCCGACCAGCGCCTCGCCGGAGTTGAGGCCCATGCGGTGCGCGACCTTGTGCCCACGAAACGCCGCGGAGTTTTCATTGAGTTCCTCGAGCCTGATACGACAGAGCAGCGCGGCCTGCGCCGCATGGCGCGCGTGGTCGGCATCGTCGACGGGCGCGCCGAACACGGCGACAATGGAGTCGGCGATGTATTTCTCGACATAGCCGCCCTGACTCTCGATGATGTCGGTCATGGCGGAGAGATACTCGTTCATGAATTCGACCAGCTCGGTCGGCGTCATCTGCTCGGCGATCGAGGAAAAGCCTGCGAGATCCGAGAAGAATACCGTGACGTTGCGCGTCTCACCGCCAAGCGCCGGAAGCTTGTTGGAATGCAGCATCTGATCGATCACTTGCGGCGCGAGGTAAAGCGCAAAGCTCTTGCGCAGCAGGCGCTGGCCGCGGTCGGTCACGACCAGCCGATAGGCCGTTATCATGACCAGCGCCGCGAGACCGGCGGCGAACGGCTCGCTCAACGGCAACACCAGCGTCTTCGAGAACGCGAGCGTCGCGCCAAGCGTCCAGATCGCCATCATGCCGACGAAGGCGAGCGCAGCGAAGGCCGGCGCCAGCCAGCGTGCGGCGGCCGCGGCAAGCAGGGCGAACCCGATTGCGATCGCAATCGTGGGCACCCGGCCGAGTTCGACCAGCGCGTCGCGCGCGATCAGATTGTTGACGGCGGTCGCATGGATATAGACGCCGGCGATGGTGCTGCGGCTGAATTTGGCAGGGCTCGGCGGCGCAGGCGGCAATGTGCAGCGCGGCGCGCTTGCCCGATCGATCCCGGTCACGAAACGCTTGGAGGTGAGCTTGCGGTCTTCGGCTTCGAGCAGCGTGCCGAAGATGACGATCTTGCCTTCGAACTGGCTGCGGAAAAACTCCTTGTCGCCGCGCTCGACACAGGCGCGCAGATCGGCGAGCGAATAGGTCTGGATGTCAGCCGCGCCGCCGTCGAAATTCAGCGTCAGCGTGTTCATCACCGCGCTCGGGATATAATAGCCCGCGAGTGTCACGCTGCCGTCTTT
>Ga0210406_10006354_pt1 | contig 12263 bp, 7 predicted proteins | sample IncBWC30MmetaG_FD_155454 | JGI IMG/M metagenome (GOLD analysis project Ga0210406, IMG submission 155454) | Forest soil microbial communities from Barre Woods Harvard Forest LTER site, Petersham, Massachusetts, United States - Inc-BW-C-30-M | ecosystem: Environmental > Terrestrial > Soil >...
TCATGATCGATGACCGAGACCTGTACCTGGGAATGGACCGGGCCATCACGCGTCGCGATTTCATAAACGGCGCGGCAGTGATAGTCGGCGGTACTTTGCTTGCGGGCACCACCTTATCTGGGAATTCCGCCGAGACGGGACCACAGATCCAAGCCCGGTTTGATCCGCCTAACTTGACAGGCTTGCGAGGAAGCCATCCCGGCTCTTTCGAGACCTCCCACGCACTCCGTGACGGCACGTTTTGGAAGACGGCTGCCCCTCCAAGCGATACGAAAGAACTCTATGATCTTGTCATCGTGGGGGGTGGTATCAGCGGTCTCGCGGCGGCGCACTTCTTTCGGGAACGCGCCGGAGAATCAGGGCGCATTTTGATCCTGGAAAATCACGACGACTTCGGCGGCCACGCCAAACGCAACGAGTTCCACCTGGGAGGAAAGCTGCAGCTATGTAATGGCGGCACGTTTCTGATCGACAGCCCGACGCCCTACAGCATGCAGGCCGACGGATTGTTAAGAAAACTCGGGATCGATCCATCAAAACTCGATGAAGCAACGACCGATCACAAGCTGTACCGCTCATTAGGATTGAAGTCCGCGGTTTTCCTTAACAAAGAAAAATTCGGCTCGGACAAACTCTTGGTCGGTGAACCCGGTGGTCGTCGTGGCAATAAGGGAGAGAAAGCCCGCTCCTGGGCTGACTTCCTCGCGGAAGCGCCTCTGTCCGAATCCGCCCGGCGCGACATCGCGCGTATTGAAGAATCGAAAGTCGACTACATGCCGGGTCTATCGTCGGCAGAGAAGAAAGCACGGCTCGCCAAGATAAGCTATCGCGATTTTCTGCTAGACGTCGTGCAAGCCGATCCCGGGGCCATCGCGTTTTACCAGACGCGCACCCACGGAGAGTGGGGAGTCGGAATCGACGCCGAGCCGGCCTTGGACTGTTGGGCCCTTGGGCTGCCGGGATTTCAGGGAATGCACCTCGATCCGGGCGCAGCCCCGAATATGAGCTATTCGGCGGCGGGATACGCCAACGGTGGCTCGTACCGATACCACTTCCCGGACGGGAATGCTTCCATCGCGCGTCTGCTTGTTCGCGATCTGATACCCGAAGCCGTCCCTGGCCACACGGTTGAGGACGTAGTCACCGCAAGAGTCGAATACAACCGCCTGGACAACTCGAGTTGTCCGATTCGAATTCGGTTGAATAGCACTGTGGTTGCCGCGAGAAACATTGGCAGCCCCGCCTCTGCCAGCGAAGTGGAAGTCATCTACGCGCAGGGAAAGGAAGTAGTTAAGGTTCGCGCGAGAGGATGTGTGCTGGCCTGCTGGAACATGATGATCCCGTTTCTTTGTCCCGAGCTGCCGGAGAAGCAAAAAGAAGCGTTGCACTACCTGGTCAAGGTGCCCCTGGTGTATGGCACCGTAGGCATCCGGAACTGGACCGCGTTTCAAAAGCTCGGCATACAGAATGTAAGTGCACCTGCCGCGTACTGGGAATCCGTAAGTTTGAATGCTCCCATTGACATCGGCGACTATCACAGCCCGAAATCGCCTAGCGACCCAATCCTATTGCACCTGAGCCGGACTCCCTGCAAGCCCGGGCTTCCCGCTCGCGAACAGCACAAGGCTGGGCGCATGGAGCTGTTGGTCACATCGTTCGAGGAGTTCGAACGAAAGACGCGGGACCAGTTGGCCCGCATTCTCGGTCCGGGTGGTTTTGATCCCGCAGAAGATATCCAAGCAATTACGGTGAACCGGTGGCCGCACGGGTACGGATATGAGTACAACCCGCTCTTTGATCCCGATTGGCCCGAGGCCGAGCGCCCCAATGTTATCGGGAGGAAGAAGTTCGGACGAATCGCCATTGCCAACACAGACTCCGGCGCCACTGCTTATACGGACGTGGCAATCGATCAGGCATACCGCGCTGTGCAGGAACTTGTGCCTGCGTAGTGAATTTCGCAATGCAAATTACATTTTCGAGCGAGGTTCCGACGTGAAGACAAATGTAGCTGTACCGGCAATGAGTGGCGAGCAAATTGTTGCTCTTTCAAAAAAACACACCCTGTATGAATGGTCTGCGCAATCGAAAGTCGATCCCATACCTGTAGCGAAAGCCAAGGGCGTCTACTTCTGGACGCCCGATGGCAAACGCTTCATCGACTTCAACAGCCAATTGATGAGTGTCAACATTGGACATGGCGACCCACGGGTCATCGAAGCGATCAACCAGCAAGCCTCCACGTTGGTCTATGCCAATCCGTTCATGGCCACGGAACCGCGCGCCCGGTTGGGTGCCAAACTCGCGGAAATTACACCCGGCGACATTGATACTTTCTTTTTTACCAATGGCGGCGCGGAATGCAACGAGAATGCCATCAAGATCGCTCGGTTTTACACGGGCCGCCACAAAATTTTGGCGCGGTACCGTTCCTACCATGGTGCTACGGCTGGAAGTATCTCCCTCACTGGCGATCCCAGACGATGGGCCAGCGAACCAGGAATTCCAGGCGTCATCCGTGTTTTCGATCCCTACCATGGGATTGAGCGTGGTTGGGACTCCGTCGAACAAGCGCTGGCGAACATCGAAGAGGTGATTCAACTTGAAGGACCGCAAACGATCGCCGGTTTTATCCTGGAGCCGGTAACTGGTACCAACGGAGTCCTTGTGCCGCCGGATGGCTATCTGCAGGGGGTGCGCGCAACCTGCAGCAAGCATGGGATTCTCATGATTGCGGACGAAGTAATGTCCGGCTTTGGACGCACTGGGGAGTGGTTCGCCGTGGACCACTGGAAGGTGGTGCCGGATCTGATCAGCATGGCGAAGGGACTCACGAGCAGTTACCTCCCGCTCGGTGCTGTGGGAATGCGCCACCACATCGCGCAGTACTTCCAAGACAAAGTTTTCTACGGCGGGCTCACCTACAACAGTCACCCCATGGGGTGCGCCGCGGCGCTGGCAACGATCCGCGTCTACGAAGAGGATCACCTCATTGAGAATGCTAGAAAGATGGGTAGCGTGATGAAGCAATTGCTCCTGGACTTGGAGTCCCGCCATCCATCCGTAGGCGCAGTGCGTTCGATTGGCCTCTTCGGCATCGTGGAGTTGGTGCGCAATCGCCGCACGCGCGAGCCCATGGCGCCTTTCAACGGCAGCTCGGAAGAAATGACGGCCCTGGGGAGATTTTTCCGCGAGCAGGGCCTCTACACATTCGTGCGCTGGAACACGTTCTTCACCAATCCGCCGCTTTGTATCTCGGAGAAGGAACTCCGCGAAGGCTTCGCGATTATTGATCGAGGTCTGGAAGCTGCGGACAAGGCCGTTGTGAAGTAGGCCGAACCGGAATGGACACTTCTGTTCGAATGCCGATGACCCGATCGAGTCATGCAAAGTTCATAGGGATCCAGAAGGACTCGGCTCGGCTGGAAAACTTGGACAGTCTGGAGAGAGAACATGAGGCTTCAAGCGAGGGCTTGGATCTGGGCGAGCGCTAGCATTTGGCTTTGTTCAGGGAGTGTGGTCGCTCACCATGCGGCCAAACCGACGAAGGAATCAGCGAGCGTCGTCCTTTTCGTCAACGGACGCATTTATACGTCGAATCCAAAGCAACCCTGGGTCCAAGCAGTAGCTATTCGTGACGAGAAAATTCAGGAGGTGGGCAGCAGCGAAGCATTGAAAGGATACCGCGGAGAGAAGACTCAGGTAATCGATCTAGGTGGACGAATGATGCTGCCTGGATTGATTGACAACCACACACACTTTCTTTGGGCGAGCTACGGTCTGGCCGGTGTCAAGGTTAATGCGGCCCGAAACCTGAATGAGATAGAAGCAATCCTGACCAGGTACGCAAAGGCTCACCCCACGGAATCCTGGGTGTACGGGGATGGATGGCCGTATGGCGCGTATTGGCCTACGGGTCTTCCTACCAAGGATCTGCTCGACAAGGTGTTTCCGGACCGAGCGGCAACGATCATGTCCGAGGACGGCCACAGTTTGTGGGTGAATTCACAGGCGCTGGCTGCGGCGGGAATTACCCGGGACACGCCAGATCCCGTGGGTGCGGCACGCGGAACCATTGTGCGCGATCCGAAAACCGGAGAGCCAACGGGAGTGATGGAGGAGGGCGCAAAGACTTTGGTAATGCGAGTCATGCAGACGAAGCTTCCGAAGGAGGAAAGATTCCGCAAGCTTCGCATTGGCCTAAGGTTCGCGAACGAGCATGGAATCACGAGCGTGGTGAATGCCACTGGAGACATTCCGGAAATGGAAACGTACGAGAAACTCCACCAGCGAGGCCAGCTTACGGTTCGGATGACGACGGCTTTCGCCGAGGACGTTGGTGTGCGCCATACGCTCTCGGAGGAGGAACTTGCAGACTTCGAGGCGGCTCGACAGCGGTTCCAGGGAAACTGGGTGCGGGCCGGCATCGTCAAGTTTTTCGCGGACGGCGTAATCGAGACACACTCGGCCGCAATGCTAGAGCCGTACGCCGACACGCCTGGCAAGAAGGGTGAGACGCTCTACACGCCAGAAGAACTAAAACAAGACTTTCTTGAGCTAGATCGACGGGGATTTCAGGTAATGACTCACGCGGTCGGGGATGGCGCGGTCCGTATTGTCCTCGACGCATACGAATTTGTCGAAAAACAAAATGGGCCGCGTGATCGACGCTGGCGCATCGAGCATATGGAAGTCGTTGATCCGGCGGACCGTCCGCGGTTTGCGAAACTCGGAATCATCGCCGCGTTTCAACCCTGGTGCTGTCCACGATTGGGAGACCCGTGGGGGGATCATGTCGGCAAGGAAAGACTTAGCGCAGGTCTTCCATGGCGTGACGTTATCGAGCCCGGAGCTATACTCAGCATGGGCAGTGATTGGCCGGTGGAATCGCTGAATCCCTTTCCGATTATCCAGACAGGCGCGACGCGAAGGACCGGCCCCGGCAAAGAGCCGTTCTTTCCAAACCAGGCACTCACGCTCGACCAAATGCTTGCGGGCTATACCCGAAACAATGCCTACACGGAGTTCATGGAAAAACAAATCGGCTCGCTGGAGTCAGGCAAACTGGCCGACCTAATCGTGTTGTCTCAAGACCTTTACAAAATTTCCGCTGCACAGATTGGCAAAACCAAGGTCCTGCTCACGATGGTCGATGGAAAAATCGTATGGCGGAGCGGCATCTAGATCTTGGGCAACCAGGCTGTGTCGCCTGGTGGGGAGTGATACTTTGCGAGTTTAGGAATGTATTTCTGACGGGCCTAGCAAGGATGATATAGATCAGAGGTTTTGCGTAGATTTATGTCGGCCAAAGAAAAGAACTACTGGTGGGAGACCGTAACGCCGCCACGGCCGCAGTCTGCAATGGATTTGCCGGAAAGCGTTGAAGTGGCAGTCGTCGGTGGAGGTTTTACGGGCTTGTCGGCCGCACGCGCTCTGGCCCAACGCGGGGTGCAAGTGGCCGTGCTGGAAGCGGAAACCGCCGGCTGGGGGGCCAGCTCTCGAAACGGGGGCATGGTCCTGACCGGTCTGAAACTGCCCGTACCCACGTTGATAAGACGCTATGGAAAGCAGGCCGTGCAACGGATGTATGCAGTTTCGCTGGAGTCGATCGACTGCGTCGAGCAGATCATCCGCGAAGAAAGGATCGACTGCAACTTTTCGCGTTGTGGACACCTTGAAGTCGCCGTTAAGCAAGCGCATTTCGATTTATACGAGAAATCCGCGACGCTCATTAAGCGAGAATTCAACCACGAACTGCGCATCATTTCCAAAAGCGAACTGCGCCAGGAAATCGGCACGGACATTTATCATGGCGGTCTGGTGGACGAGAAAAGTGCGGGATTGCATCCCGCTCGCTACGTCGCGGGTCTCGCTTACGCAGTGCAACGCGCGGGAGCAGGCTTGTTCGAAAAAACTCGCGTCAAGAGTGTCGAACGAGAGGCCAATACGGGCCCTCGGAGGTTTCGCGTGCACACCGCAAGAGGAACGCTCACCGCGCGGGAAGTTCTTCTTGCCAGCGGTGCTTACACCACGGACGCGACCCCTGCACTGCGCAGAAAAGTCATTCCCATCGGGTCCTACATCATCGCGACGGAACCATTGCCCGAGGACCTCGCGCGGGAACTGAGTCCGCGCAATCGGATGATCTACGATTCCAAGCATTTTCTTTACTACTACCGGCTCACCCCCGACAGCCGCATGTTATTTGGCGGGCGCGCCGCTTTCTTCCCCGCAAACGAAAACACCGTGCGCCAAAGTGCAGAGATCCTCCGCCGTGGCATGATTGCGGTCTATCCGCAGTTGCGTGAGGCAAAAGTGGAATATGTCTGGGGCGGCACACTCGATTTTACCTTTGACGTGATGCCCCATGCCGGCAAGATCGAAGATTTATACTTCGCTCTGGGTTACGCTGGCCACGGGGTTGCTGCTGCGACGTGGTTCGGAAAGAAACTCGCCGGCATCCTCTGCGGCGAGCCCAGTGACATTCCTTTTGACGGGATCAGGTTCCCCAACGCCCCAATTGGGCTGCGCAGCGGCAACACCTGGGCGCTGCCTCTTGCTGGCGCTTATTACAAGCTCCTGGATTGGCTCACTTGAGCTTGGCCATCCCTTGGCGCGACGCGAGATACGCGAGCGGTCCTAGCCCTACTGCTAGCGGTCCCCAATGCCGGGCGAAGGGATCGCTTCCGGCCAGAGCTACGACGCTCATGACAAGGGGCGCGATCACGACATACCTCAATCCGGCCCTGCCCCAGGGAATGCGGAACGGCCGGGCCAAGTCTGGCACCTTCTGACGCAGCCGCCCTGCCGCCAACACAGTCAAAACGGTAACCCCAATTCGGAGCCATACGTAGACCGTCAGAAGTTGCGTCAGCGTGTGAAACGCCAACAGGCCGTAAATCACTGATGACACGATGACAGCAATCCATGGAGTACCGTAGCGAGGATGTTTCTCGGTGAACACGGGAGGCAGGTAACCATCCTCGGCCATCGACGACGGCATGCGCGTGCTTGTCAACACTGTGGCGTTCAGAAGGGCAAGGTTGGTCACCATCGCGGCAAGTGTCATCCAGAACGCTAGCCAGCGACCGCCAATTGTCTGAGCGGCCACTGAAAAGTAGCCCGTATGCCATTCGCTCCAATTCCCTAGAGCCGCAAGAGAAAAGAGCGTTGGCAGGAAATAGGTGGCGATTGAAAGTGGCACCACCAGAGCAAGGGCGCGGGGATAGGTTCGTTGCGGGTTGTCCACTTCCTCGGCGACGCTGGACAGTTGTTCGTAGCCGGAGTAGAGCCAGAGTCCAAGAGCCAACCCTACTCCGAAGACTTGAAAGGATGGCGTGTGCGGTGGGATCAGGGGAGAGAAGGGGTTATGGCGCCACTTGGTGGCCGCTATGGCGCACAAAGCGACAATCGGCAACGAGATGAAAATCTCGAGTACGATAGAAACAACGCCTACCATCTTAATTCCGCGTACGTTGACCCAAGCAACAAGCGCCACAACTGCTACCGCGACCATGTAGTGTTTCCAACCCGTGATGGCAGGAAAGAAGAAGCTCATATAATCCGTAAAGAGAACGGCATACGCGCTGCCAAGGAGAAACGAAGCGCTCCAGTTCCACCAGCCTGCCAGAAATCCCCAGAAGTCGCCGAACGCCGCGCGTGTCCAACGATAAAAGCCGCCTTCTACAGGAATTGCTGTGGTGAGTTCCGCTGCGACCAGCGAGACGGGAATGCACCAGAACAACGGAATAAACAGGTGAAAGATCAGCGTCAAACCGGGGCCACTCGTGGTCACCTCATCTTCGAGGCCGAATGGGCCGCCAGTCGTATAGGCATACATCACGAAGACGAAGTAGAAAAGGGTCGCCTTCTGGAGGGTGCTTCTTGAAGCGTTTCTCGATTTCTTGGGAATCGTCGTCAGGATTTCCTCTGACCAACCGGAGCCGCCACAGGATTTCTGTGACCGGCTGCGGGAGATTTTGCCTGCCGAGGTTATCTCATTCTGATTCGAATGCGTAGTCCCATCGCGCAATCCATCATGGAGGATGCGCTTTTGTCTTGACAGGGGGAAGGCACTTCTCTTACGTTGCACCACGGCGCACAAACCTTATATTCCTATAGTAGGGTTAGAGCGCGCAGGCTGCTTTCTCGCAGATTTTTTGCTGAATCTACGCATTGGACGAGGTCTCTCATGGCTGGTAAGAATCAAGGCAAAGAATTGGGTATGGATAGACCCATCGGTCGCCGTGACTTTCTGAATGGCGTTGCGATCACCGTCGGTTCGGCCATGGCCGGGGGTTTCGTGCCCGGCCTCGAATGGGTCGCGGAAGGCGCGGAACAATTCGCTCAGGACAGGCCCGGCTACTACCCGCCGACTCTTACGGGCATGCGCGGCAGCCATGACGGATCATTCGAGGCCGCTCACTCATCCCGCGATGGAAGTTCCTGGGGCAATGCGGGTTCACCGATCGACACCGGCGAGACTTACGACATGGTCATCGTGGGCGGCGGTATCAGCGGCTTGGCCGCGGCCTATTTTCACCACAAACAAAGTCCTTCCGCGCGCATCCTGATTCTCGATAACCACGACGACTTTGGCGGTCATGCCAAGCGCAACGAATTTCACGTCAATGGCCACATGCTGCTCGCGAACGGTGGAACAGTTTCGATCGAATCGCCGTTTCCTTACAGTGCCGAAGCCCGCGGCTTGCTTACGGAACTGGGAATAGAGCCCGCTAAGTTCGAAGAAAAGTTCGACGACAGCAAGGTGTACAAGGGCCTCAAATCGGCTTATTTCTTCGACAAAGAAACATTTGGTACGGACCGTCTGGTGATCGGAGGGCCGGCCCCTTTCGGCAGGCCAGGCGGAATTTCTTGGCCCGACTTCCTCGCGAAAACACCTCTAAACGAAGTTGTCCGGGAAGACATCGTCCGCTTGCAAGAAGCGAAGGTGGACTATCTGCCGGGAATCTCTTCCGATGAAAAAAAGGAAACGCTTTCCCGGATGAGCTATCTGGATTTTCTTTTGAAACTGGTTAAAGTCAATCCTGGCGTGACTCCCTTCTACCAAACCCGGACACACGGGCTGTTTGGAGTCGGGATCGACGGAGTTTCTGCGCTCGATTGTTGGGGACTTCGTTTTCCCGGTTTTCAGGGAATGAATATTGCTCCAGGTCCTTACCCTCGTATGGGCTTCACCGCGATGGGGGAAGCCACGCCCGGACAGGAACCCTATCACTTCCACTTTCCCGACGGAAACGCCTCCATCGCGCGGGCCCTCGTACGGGCGCTCATCCCGGATGCGGCGACTGGTCATACCGCCGAAAACATCGTCACGGCAAAGTTCGACTACGCAAAGCTTGATAGCAACAACACTCCCGTGCGGATTCGTTTGAGCAGCACCGCACTGCGAGTGCGACATATTGGCGATGCCAGCTCGGCGAAAGAAGTAGAAGTCAGTTATGCGCGCGAGAAAAAAATTTACAACACCCGCGCCAAGGGCACTGTGTTGGCTTGTTGGAATATGATGATCCCATACCTGTGTCCAGAATTGCCGGACGCACAAAAGGAAGCGCTTCGTTATGGCGCAAAGGTTCCCTTGGTATATAGCGTAGTCGCCGTCAAGAACTGGAAGGCATTTCACACATTGGGGATTCAACGCGTTTCCGCTCCTGGGATGTATCACACGGGCGTTGGGCTGGACCAAGCCGTTAGCATTGGCGATTACAAATGTTCCCAGACACCGGATGAGCCCATTTTGCTGCGCATGACGCGCACGCCGTGTAAGCCGGGGCTTTCGGAGCGGGATCAGCATCGCGTCGGGCGCGGAGAATTGCTGTCTACGTCATTCGAAACGTTTGAGCGCAATATCCGCGATCAGTTGTCGCGAATACTCTCGCCGGGAGGTTTCGATCCTGCCCGGGACATCGAGGCCATCACCGTTAATCGATGGCCACACGGTTATGCCTACGAGTACAACCCGCTGTGGGATCCCGATTGGCGTGAGGGGCAGCGGCCCTGCGACATTGCCAGGAAGCGCTTCGGGAGGATCGCTGTCGCCAACTCCGACGCCGCTGCCGCGGCGTACACAGACCAGGCAATTGACCAAGCCTTTCGAGCCGTACGGGAACTCGCATAATTCTCTAGTTAGGCCACAGTTTTTACTTGACAGGGTATCGGGATTTTCCTAAGGTTCCACGATTATAGTAAGGTTGGGCCCTTGTGGCCCAGGGTAGGACAAGCGATGCTCGAGGAATCGCTCAGGGGTGAGGCGGTTTCCATGCAGCACAAGTTCTTCCACAATGGTGTCTGTCGACTTACTCGACGTCACAACGTGACGTCTCCCCCCTGCCTCCCTTGTTTCTCTGTTCCATTCACAGATGCGCAGTCGCATCCAAGAATTTCTTACGCGTTGGTGTCCTTGATTTTCAATCTCGGTTTAGTAGAACAGGCGAAGGCTCGGAAGGTTTTCTTTTCGGGATCGGAGGGCAGCTCATGAGCGGAGAATTGTGGCGTCGAAGTCTTAAGTATCACGGCACCCTGTGCGTTCTTCTGGCTACGGTCGGTTTTCTGGTCAGCTGCGTTTCTGCAAGTGCCCAGACGTCTACCGGCCGAATCATCGGTACGGTAACCGATGCGCAAGGGGCGGCCATTGCTGGTGCCAAGGTCACTGTCACCAATACCGGAACGAACGTGCGTTCGGACACCGTCACCAATGCCGATGGCTTCTACCAGGTCCTCCAGCTCCCTGTCGGTACCTACACGGTCGCAGCGGAACACGAGGGTTTTTCCAAAGTGGTGACAGAAGCGGAAGCTCTGGATATCAATCAAGCTCTGAGAATCGATATCCACATGAAGGTGGGGTCCCTCATGGATGTGGTGAGGGTCGAAGCACAGGCGGCACAGGTTGAAACCATCAGCCCCACCATCGGCGGGACGGTTACAGGCGCACCAATTCAAGATCTGCCGCTCAACGGCCGGAATACCCTCGACCTTGCCCTGACGCAGCCTGGGGTTGTCCCCATCGCCGACGATCTGGGAGGCTACGGTACCAGCAATGGTGGATCGAACGGCAATGGTGGTATCAGTGTTGCGGGCGGCCGCGGTGACTCGGTTACCTATCTGCTCGACGGCGGTTTAAACAATCGAACGACCAGCAATCAGGTTGTCTTCAATCCGAATCCCGAAGCCGTTGAAGAGTTCCGCCTGATGGAAAATAACTACACCGCTGAATACGGCCGCAACGGCGGCGGCACGATCAGCGTGGTGCTCAAGTCTGGCACCAATCTCCTGCACGGAAGCTTGTTTGACTACCTGCGAAACGACGCGTTTAATGCCGGTAGATTTTTTGACAACGCACAGGGCGTCCCGCGCGCGGTTCTGAAGCGCAACCAGTTCGGAGGCACAGTCGGCGGCCCGATTACGTTGCCAAAGTTGGTCAATGGCAAAGACCGGTTCTTCTTCTTCTTTGGCTACCAGGGGCAGCGTCAGACGGCAACTGTCAATACAGGAACAATCCCGACTTATACGCCCGCGGAGCTGACTGGCGACTTCTCAAATTTCAATGGGGCGGGCCCGGATCCTAGCGTAGTCGCCTTTCTTCAGAGTCATCCGTACTACCAGTCAGATCCGATCAAGGCTGCCCAGGCGATCATCGATCCTACCAAGATCGATCCCGTTGCGCAGGCCTACATCACAGCCGGCTTGATCCCAACGTCTCCGACCGGACTTGCATTTCCCCATGGATCTGAAAAAGACGACGTAAATCAGTATGTCGGTAAGTTCGATTTTTATGCCACGCAGAATGACCGCATCACCTTGTCGGTCGGTTCTAACAAAGAGCCCATCATCAACCCCTTCTTTGGGGCCAACGTCGCTGGTTTTAGCTCTGCCGCCACCACGTGGGACTATTTCGGAAACATCGCCTACACGAAAACCATATCGCCTACAATGCTAAACGAGTTCCACGTGACCGCTCAGCGTTGGTACCAAACCACTGTCCCTGCAAGTCACCCGCCCGCTATATCGAAGCTGGGTGTCAATGTTCAATCGGACGATCCCTTCGGCCCCGCGACCTTGTCGTTCGCCAGCGGCATGACCATCGGCTTTGACCCCAACGTGCACTGGAAAGCGGACAATAACTATGCTCTCACCGATACCCTGACCTGGAATCGCGGGCGCCACAGTTTGAAGTTTGGTGGCCGCTTCGGGATTATGCAGGAGAACTCGGTCTATTCTTACCAGACGAATGGGATCTTCTTTTT
>Ga0210406_10006355_pt1 | contig 12261 bp, 7 predicted proteins | sample IncBWC30MmetaG_FD_155454 | JGI IMG/M metagenome (GOLD analysis project Ga0210406, IMG submission 155454) | Forest soil microbial communities from Barre Woods Harvard Forest LTER site, Petersham, Massachusetts, United States - Inc-BW-C-30-M | ecosystem: Environmental > Terrestrial > Soil >...
CGAGACTGAAAAAGCTGACCCGGTAGGGCTCTTCACCGAAAAACCGCCGCGCACGGCTTCCGTGGTCTGGGATCTCAGCTACACCTGGAACGACTCGGCGTTTCTTGAAAAACGTGCTGCCGCCAACTCGCTGCATGCGCCCATTTCGATCTACGAGGTGCACCTCGGCTCCTGGATGCGCATCCCCGAAGAGGACAACCGTTCGCTTACTTATCGCGAGATCGCGCCCCGGCTCGCCGACTATGTCAATAAGCTGGGATTCACCCATGTCGAACTGCTTCCCATCATGGAGCATCCCTTCTACGGTTCCTGGGGATATCAGACCACGGGTTACTTCGCTCCCACGGCGCGTTACGGCACGCCGCAGGATTTCATGTACTTCGTCGACTATCTGCACCAGCACAACATCGCGGTCATTCTTGACTGGGTCCCGTCGCACTTCCCTTCCGATGGCCACGGCCTCGCCTTCTTCGACGGCACTCATCTGTTCGAGCATTCCGACTCACGCCAGGGCTTTCATCCCGATTGGAAAACTTTCATCTTTAACTACGGCCGCAGCGAAGTGCGCAGCTTCCTGATGTCGAGCGCCATGTTCTGGCTGGACAAATATCACGCGGACGGCCTTCGCGTGGATGCGGTCGCTTCCATGCTCTATCTCGACTACTCGCGCAAGCAGGGCGAATGGATTCCCAACAAGTTCGGCGGCCGCGAGAACCTGGAAGCCATCGACTTCCTGCGCCGCTTCAATCTCGAAGCCTACAAAGAGCATCCGGACATTCAAACCTACGCGGAAGAATCCACTTCCTATCCGATGGTTTCGCGGCCAACCCATCTCGGCGGCCTTGGGTTCGGACTGAAGTGGGACATGGGGTGGATGCACGACACACTCAACTATTTCAAGAACGATCCAATTCATCGTAAGTATCAACACAACCTGCTGACCTTTCGGATGCTCTATTCGTTCCACGAGAATTTTGTCCTGCCCCTGAGCCATGACGAGGTCGTGCACGGAAAAGGCTCGCTGATCGGCAAAATGCCCGGCGACGAATGGCAGAAATTTGCCAACTTGCGCCTGCTCTTCGCTTATATGTTTGCCCAGCCCGGCAAGAAACTGCTCTTTATGGGCTGCGAGTTCGGCCAGGTCAGCGAGTGGTCGCACGATCGCAGTCTCGACTGGAACGTGCTGGAATACCCGGTGCATCGCGGGCTCATGAACTGGGTCGAACAACTCAACCGCATCTATCGCAGCGAATCTCCGCTGCACTGGTTCGATAACGATCCCCAGGGATTTGAATGGGTGGACTGCAATGACGCGCCCGCGAGCATCGTCTCGCTGTTGCGCAAAGGCAAGACTGGCGAGAACCCGGTGCTCGTCGTATGCAATTTCACGCCCGTGCCCCGAGTGGGATACCTCGTTGGAGTTCCGATGGGCGGCTACTGGAAAGAACTCCTCAACAGCGACGCGCGCGAATATGGAGGCAGCGGGTCCGGCAACATGGGAGGCACCGAGGCGCTTGCCGAAAAGACCCATGGGCGGCCGTATTCTCTGCGACTAACATTGCCGCCGTTGGGGGCGCTGTTCCTAAGGAAGGCTTAGGGTTGGGAAATCCGGTGCCAACTCCGCAGGTTGAAATTATTGACTTATTGATCGAGAGCTGGTCGAGACAATCTGCGACCCGCTCTACCCACTCGCAAAGCTCCTCAGGCACTTCATACTATCTCCATAAGACGTGGCATCTGGCTGACACAACATCATTTAGCGGTTCATAGCGAATTCAGCCACTCTCCATTTGACCAGACATTACCAAGGTGTCACACTCGCCTGCGTCGAGGAGGCTCCCATGCGGCAGCTCTGGCTGGTATCTTTGCTCGCCACCTTACTCAGCGCGATGGCGATCGCGCAATCCATCCAAGGGCCGCACGGTGCGGTGAATTTTCAAGATGTGAATGTCTGCCCAGCGCGACAAACGTCTCCCAAGCCGTGCAGCCGGACGAGCAAGCTGAACTACAACGTCACAGCGACCACGACCCTCGGCGAGACAAAAGTGGTCACCCAAGGCACGCCAAACCTCGATTTCACCTTGAGCGCCACCACCTGCAAAGGTACGCTGCCGGCGGGGAGTTCCTGCTACGTTCGAGCCACATTTGCTCCTCGTGCGCCGGGAGTCCGAATGGGTGCGGTGCGACTTACCGACTCCTCGGGCAACCTCCTCGCCTCCACGTACGTTTACGGCAATGGCCAGGGACCGGTCGCCGCATTTAATCCGGGCGCTCGGAGGAACCTGCCAATCACTGGATATACCTTTGGCGCCATGGCCGTGGATGCCGCCGGGGATGTCTACTTCCCTGTCAACGGCGGTGTTGCAAAGTTTGACATTGGAAGCGGTGTGCAAACCATGGTGGCCACCGGAGTGCCCATCGCCGTAGGTCTGGCAGTGGACGGAGCGGGCAATATCTTCTCCTCAAACGGCAGCGTGGTGAAGATTGCGGCTGACACCGGCGTCCAGACCACGGTGGGAAAGGATCTGAATGCGAGCGCCGGCGTGGCGGTGGATGGAAGGGGGAACCTCTACGTAGGGGACGATTGGGACAATGGCCAAGGACTACAGGCATATCCTCGCCTAGCCGAGGTCTTCGCCGCCACTGGAGGGCAGGAAACGCTACTTGGCGGCTCGCTTTATGGTCTGCCTGGGGTTCCTTTATTGAATTTCGTCTGGGGCGTAGCTGTGGATGGAGCAGGAAATGCTTACATCGCGTGTTTCAATTTCGGTCCGGTGTACGAGTCTATTGCAGGTACTCCGCCTCAACGGGAGTACGGGATTATTGCCAGCCGTCAATTTACATCGGTAGGCAACTTTAATAACCCCTCCGCCGTGGCGGTGGATGCGGCGGGCGATGTCTTTGTCGCTGATGGCGGCTTCGACCAGAACGGGATTTACGAGGTTGCAGCAGGTAGCGGCACCGAAACTATAGTGGTGAACGGACCATGGGAAGTCCCTATAGCATTAGATGCAGCGGGCAATCTCTTCTTCCCGGATGCAACGGCCACCACGTTAGTCGAGGTGAAGGGCTCGGTGCCCGCAGCGTTGGACTTTGGAAAGATTGCGGTCGGCAGCACCAGCGCTCCGCAGTCGGTCACCATTCAAAATGTTGGCAACCAGTCGCTGAATGCCGTTGCGCCTGGCCTGATTGTAGGGGCGAATTTTCTGCAAGTGCCGGGGTCGGGTACGCCTGCAGACTGCACCAGCACCTTCACTCTGACTCCGGGCGCAAGCTGCAATCTAAGCATTGTCTTCGCGCCAGCGGCTGTCGGCAAAATCAAGGGCGCGGCGACATTCACCGACAACGCCTTGAACAGGACCCCCTCTGCCAGTCAGAGCGTTAAGCTTAAGGGTGTAGGCGTCCAGTAGCTGTTTCATAAGTTGATGAATTTAGGACACTGCCAGCACTTCGCTCCCACTCTCATGCTAGACTCGCAATGAGTCACCAACCTTGCGGATGCGCATCCTCACCCGCTACATTCTGGGAGAAGTCGTCTCCCACGCCTTGATCGGCGCGGCGGTTTTTACTTTCGTTCTTTTCACTCGCGACCTCGGCCACATCCTCGAACTGGTAGTCAGAAACAGCGCTCCGCTACCAAGCGTTGCAGAGATTTTTTTCTTCACCGTCCCCGTCGTGCTCACCTACACAATTCCCATGGGCGTGCTCGTCGGCATCCTCATCGGACTCAGCCGTCTGGCCGCGGACAGCGAAGTCACTGCCATGCGCGCCAGCGGCCTCGGTGTGTGGACCTTCCTGCGTGTGATCTCAATCTTCGTGCTGGTAGCCTGGTTGCTCGCTCTTGGTAATAGCGTCTATCTCGCGCCGCGATCGCTCGCCGCCCTGGGGCAACTCCAGAACCGCCTCAAGTCTTCTCAGGTTTCTTTCGAAGTCCAGCCCCGCGTGTTTTATGAGGGATTCCCGAAGACTGTCCTTTACGTGCAGGACGTCAAGGCCATGTCCGGCGGAGCCCTCTGGAAAGGCGTCTTCCTCGCCGATCTGAGTGACCCATCCTCGCCCCGCATCAGTCTGGCACGCGAAGGCCTGCTGGTCAGCCAGGGGCCCGATACTCTGGACTTGCATCTTACCAGGGGTTCCACACACGAAACCGATCCCAGGAATCCGGACCAGTACCAGATCTCCAGCTTCCAGACCACTGACATCCCCATCCGGATTCCCGCGCCGCAAAATGGTCAGGAGCACGAACCCACGTCCCTCGGTGAGATGAAAGTTGCGGACCTCCTTCGTAGCGCGCAAATCGGCGACCCGGTCACCCGGCGCTGGCACCTGATCGAATACCATCGCCGCCTGGCGCTGCCGACCGCCTGTATTGTCCTCGCCCTGGTCGGCATTCCTCTCGGCCTTTCGTCGAAGAAAGGCGGCAAGTCCAGCGGATTTGTCCTGACCATTCTTCTGGTCTTTCTGTACTATTCGATTTCTCTGATCGGGGTGTCTTTCGCACGCCAGGGCCGCATCTCTCCAGCCGCCGGTGTTTGGCTAGCCGACCTGGCGTTTCTTCTCGGAGGAGTTTTCCTGCTCTGGCAATCGGAGCGCCGCCCGATCGACCTGCTTGCTCTTCGCTCATGGTTCAAAGCGTCGAAGTGCACGGTTTCGAGGCTTAAGGCTTCGATTTTCCCATCCACAAAGGCCAGCCAGCCGGCTCCAGTTCTGCCTTTGGCTATGGCAACGAACGGTACGTTGTCCCGCCCGCCAGTTCGCGAAAGCATCGCGCTCCGCCTGTTCCGGCGCCGGCGCTTGTTCAATATTCATTTCCCGACCATCCTGGACGATTATGTGCTGCGCGACTTTACTCTCTATCTCACCATGATCGTCGCTGCTTTCCTGATGCTGCTGCTGGTGTTCACCCTGTTCGAGTTGCTGGGCGACATCCTGCGGAACCAGGTCTCGCCGCTTACGGTGGGCGAATACTTGCTGAACGTAGGGCCGTATTTTCTTTACAACACCACCCCTCTCAGCATGCTGCTGGCGGTGCTGGTTACCTTCGGCCTGCTGCAGCGGTCGAACGAAATCACCGCGATCAAGGCCACCGGCATCAGTCTCTACCGTCTCGTCATTCCCGTACTGATTGTCTCCACCCTGGTCGCCGGTGTGCTCTTTCTCTCTGACCAACTCTATCTCCCCTACACCAACAAGCGTCAGGACGCGCTCCGCAACCGCATCAAGGGCAAACCCGCGCAGACCTACCTTCGCCCGGATCGCAAGTGGATCTTCGGCCAGCACTCGGACATTTATTACTATCAATTTTTCGATCCCGACCGCGATGTTTTTGGCGGTGTCTCCGTGTTCCAGTTCGATCCCCACACGTTCCAGATCACGCACCGCATCACCGCTGACCGCGCGCACTGGTCGGAGGCCATGGGGCGGTGGGTTTACGAGCAAGGATGGGAGCGCAGCTTGAGCGGCTCCGCCATCGAGAGCTATCGTAAGTTCGACGTAGCCACCTATCCAGAACTGGCGGAAGCGCCCGTCTACTTCAAGAAGGAAATCAAACAATCGTCGGAAATGAGCTACGACGAACTGCACCGCTACATTCACGATCTCGAACAGAGCGGCTTTGACGTGGTGCGTCTGCGGGTGCAGTTGCACAAAAAGATTGCCTACCCGCTAATCACGCTGGTCATGGCCATCCTCGCCATTCCCTTTGCGCTTTCCGCCGGCAAGCGCTCAGCGGTGGGTGGAGTTGCGACCGCGATCGGCATCGGCGTTGTCTATTGGACGATCTCGGGCCTGTTCGAGGCGATGGGAAATTTGAGTCAGCTACCGCCCGCGGTCGCTGCCTGGTCTCCAGACCTGGTCTTTGGATTTATCGGAGGCTATCTGATCCTCCGCATGCCAACGTAGTCATTGAGGCATTGAATCATTTAGCCATTGAACCATTGAAAACCCGATTGAAACTTAGGTTTTCAATGATTCAATGATTCAATGACCAAATGATTCAATGTGTTCACCTTGACGCCATCCCGCGCGGCCCTGAAGGACTATTCACAGTGGTCACGCCATTCATTGTTCCGCTGGTCGTACTTACCGTAAAAACGGAAATATTACTCGAACCGTTGTTAGACGTGTAGAGGAACTTACCGCTCGAGTGCATGGCTATCGCCACCGGCTGCGCTCCGGTCGGCAGGTTCGCCGGCCTACTCAACGTACCCACGGTCGTGTCGATGAGATAACCGAAGACCTGGCTCGAGCCGTTGCACACAACAAAGAGAAAGTTGTTGGTCGGATCCACCACTATGCCGACGGGGTTCTGGCCTGTCGAAGTGGGCGACGTTCCGACCGGAAGCAGCTTCGCATTGTCCACATCGGTCTGGCTGCAGACCCCATTGACCACCGTGCACACCTGGAACGCATCCAGCGCCCCGGCCGCATTCCCTGCAGCGCCAACATAAACAAAGACGCCGCCGCCATTGTTCTGTCCCGGTGGGTTCGTGTTGACCGCAAGCACCGACGATGGGTTAATTGTCGATGTGGCATAAGGCGAACCGATTTTCTCCGTCAGGGTGCCATCGGAACCAACGCTATACACACTCAACGTATTGTCATTGCGGTTAGCGGAAAGATCCTTCTGGCTCGTCACAAAGAGAAGTTCTTCAGACGGAGAACTAACCGTAACGAGTGAAAGAGCATTGGGAATCCTACTTAGGTGGAGCGGATTCCCCGGGTGCATGGCGCTCCCTCCTGCCAAAGTCAAGCTGGTCCCACTTACTTTAAAGACTGAGATCGATGGACACGCATCGAAGTTGGACGTTGGGAGTGGGTCATGCAGGCAGCTCGCAGGCGGAGGATTCGTCCCTTCATTGATCACGAATAGGAACTGTCCGGTCGCGTCGCGTACCATGGCCAGCGAGAGGTCTGCATCGTCTTGGGTGTCGCTGGCGCTAAAGGGACGGCTCAATGCCGTGGGCGCGCTGGGAGCCGACAGACTCCCATCAGAATTCACCTTGTAAGGGTATATCGTGGGCGGAGTAGACACACAGGGTTTAAGCGGCGACGGTCCGCACGGCGAGACACAGTTGACGCCTTGCACGCACGGAATGCCCTGGTTCAGAACGAAAGCCGTCGCGCCCGTGGGATCCAGCACAATGTTCAGCGGAAGTCCGCACGCACCCGCCGTCGCGCACGTACTGGCATTCGAATTGATCAGGGACAGGTTCCCGCTGTTCAAATCGATGGCAAACATGCTCACAGCGTTCCCTGTCCCGTTGCTACCCTGGGTCAGCACGTACAGGAGTCCCGATGGCCGGGAAGAGGAACTGCCACAATTCACCAAAAACAAACTCAGGGCACACATGGCCGCGAGCGCAACGACTCCGCCTAATTTCTTCGACATCTATTCTCCCAAGGGGTCCCCGATCGGCGCGCTTTTCGCCGATTCGGGTGTCAGCCACTTCCCGTCCGCAGGCGATGCGCTGCCAGCCCTCACGGTAACTAAAGCTTGTGGCTGAAATATATTTGTGTATCAGGAATGAGCAGGAAGAGCAAACCCCTGAGCAGGACGACCAGCCGGAATCCGGATTTCAACCTGCAGCCCACCCTCTTTGCGATTGGATGCGCGAAGTTGCCCGCCATGCAGCCTGATGGCCCTATCCGCGATCGAGAGGCCCAGACCCGCGCCCCCGGTCTGCCGGTTGCGAGCATCGTCCAGCCGATAAAAGGGCTCAAATATCTTTTGCAACGCTTCGTTTGGAACGCCGGGACCGGAATCAAGCACGCGAACCACAACTTCTTCGCCGGTCGCGGACAGCTGCCGCTCCAGTCGCACTTCCACCGTTGTGCCTTCAGCAGTATAGCGCGTTGCGTTCCTCACCACATTCTCCACCGCGCTCCGCAGCAAGTCCGGGTCGGCTTCGACCAGAAATTCATCGGCGGCATCGGATGGCGGATCGATTTGTGAAGTAACGCGGCATCCCCGCCCCGGATTCTCGTACTCGGCATCGCGCGCCACCTGCTCCACCAACTCCCGCAGCGACAACCTGGTCTTTCGTATACCGTCGGTCCCCGACTCCAGCCGCGAAATGGTCAACAGCCGCTGGATCAGTTGATTCAACCGATCGGCTTCCAGTTCGATCCGGTTCAGCGAACTTTCGAGTTCGGGCGCGACTTCCGGGTCGACTTCTGAAGCAGCCCGCTGCCGCGCCAGCCCCAGCGCCACACTCAACCGGGCGAGGGGCGATCGCAATTCGTGCGATACATCTTTCAACAATCGCGATTGGGAATCCACCAGCCCTTCGATCCGTTCGGCCATGCGGTCAAAATCGCGCATCAGCTCTGTCATTTCGTCGTGGCGGCCGCGCACCGGAGCGCCCGTGCGCGCGCTCAAGTCGCCCGCGGCCAGACTCTGCGCCGCCTTCCGCAGACGCGTCACCGGACTGGTCATCGACCACGCCAGCAGATAGCACATCAGTCCCGACGTAATGACTGCGATCGCGATCCCCAGGCCGGGGATCTCATGCGGGCCGAAAAATACTCGCGGCCCCGGCGGCAGTTCCAATACCAGCGTGTACCGCTTCCCGTCCAGCGTCAGCGCCTGCCGGAAGATGCGGTCGGGCAGCAGACTGTCTATCCAACCACGATGATGCGGAAAACCGCCGTGCGCCGCGCCACCATGCAGTGGAAACCCCTGCCGGGTATCTTCGATCCAGGGGGGCACTTGCCGTCCAGAGAGTTCATGGCCCGACGGATCAAAAACGAATGCCCGCACGTGCTGCGTGTGCAAGAGTTCTTCCAGATAGTCGTGGGCGCCGCGCTCTCCACCAGTCTGATACGCATTCACCGCCTCCGCCAAAATTTGCGGGCCCTGGCTCTCGATCCCATGCCGCGCCGGACGCAGGGCAATCGTCACCAGAATCGCCAGCACCAGGAACAGCGCTTGGGCGGCCCAGAATGACAGGAAAATCCTCAGGAAAAGGCTTCTCATTATTATTATTTTCTTCGATTATTTCTTCGCCTTCGTCGCCGGCCGTGCAAACATGTATCCCACTCCTCGAATCGTCTTGATGTGATCTCCGTCCTCTTCGGAGTCGCCCAGCTTCCGCCGCACCTTGCTGACGTGCATGTCAATGCTGCGATCAAACGGCATGAACTTTCGGCTGAGCACGGCATTCACCAGCCGCTCCCGCGTTACTACTCGCCCCGCCTCGCGCAGCAGAACTTCGAGCAGATTGAATTCCACGGAAGTCAAATCGACCGGCTGCCCGGCTCGCAGCACACTTCGCGTCGCCGGATCCAATTCCACATCGCCGACACTCAGCACCTCCGGTACTCCATCTGCCGGTCCGGCCGGCTTGGTGCGCCGCAGCACAGCTCGGATTCGCGCCACCAGTTCCCGCGGGTTAAAGGGCTTCGGAAGATAATCGTCCGCCCCGATTTCTAAACCGACGATGCGGTCCACGTCCTCACCGCGCGCCGTTAACAGCAGCACCGGAATCTTCGAGACGCTGCGTATCCGCCGCAGTACTTCAAAGCCATTGATCCCCGGCAACATCACATCGAGTACCACCAGCGAATATTCGCCGGTCAGCGCCTGTTTCAGCCCCTGTTCGCCGTCATGGACAGCCTTCAGGCTGAACCCCTCGGCGGTCAGGTACTCCTGCACCAGAGCGCACAACTCGATGTCGTCGTCCACCACCAGCACGTGATCCATTCTTCTATTCATCTAACACCTTCGCTTGGCTCCACGCGGTAAAGATTTGTGATTGCTGAAACGGCTCCTGGCTCCTGGCTTCTAGCTACTGGCTTCTGGCGAACTGGGTTAACAAGTAGCTAGCGGCCAGTAGCCAGCAGCTTCTTTACAAAACTTTACCGCGCTTGACCGACTCTTTACGCCATATTTTCGAGAACGGTGTTCATATCTGCATAGATATAGATGTGGATGTTCGGGCTGCCTCCCGGACCCCCGAAAAAGATCCAACGATCCAGGAGAACAAGTAAGTCCAAAGGAGATCCAAATGAAATCAACTCGTATCCGCATTCTGACCATCGGCGCCGCCGTAATACTAGCGGTGGCCGCTGCGATTGCGCAGGGCATGCACGGGATGCACGGTCATGGTGGCCCCGACGGCGACTTCCACCACATGCTCGCATTTTTCACCGACAAACTCGATCTGACCAGCGATCAGCAGGCCCAGGTCAAGGCCATCTGGGAAAAAGAGAAGCCTACTCTCGAACCGCTCATGAAGCAGATGCACCAGAACCATGCTGATATGCGCGCCCTCGAGGCCAGCGGTCCCTTCGACGAAGTCAAGACTCGCGCCCTCGCCACGCAACACGCCCAGACCATGGTCGAAGTTGAAGTCCAGCACGCCCGCATTAAATCCGAAATGGTGCAGGTCCTGACCGCCGATCAGAAGGCCAAGTTGGCCGAGTTCGAGGCCAAGCACCAGGAACACATGCAGGAACACATGAAAGACCACATGGGGTCTAAGTCGGACTAACTTTCCCGAAGAGGCGGGACTTGCCCCGTCTCCGCGTGCGCCGGCAAAACTGAAAGCCAAGGCGCGACAAGTTAGGCACCGCAAGAGACGCAGCAAGCCGCGTCTCTACAGAGAAGTCTCTCTCCTTCCGGGTGGGGAACGGAACCTCCAACCTCCGTCCCCGCCCGGCTTTTTAAAAAGTGGAGAAACCAAATGGAACGCGCTGACCTGCTCTACTCCGGATTGATGTTCGCCGCCGGTATGCTGTCCCTCTGGACCGCACTACTACTCACCGCCGCTTTCGTTGCCCTTGCACCCGCGCTCAGAAAATCCGCACCCACCACTGCTACAATCTCATCTAGAAGAAGTCACGCTCCTACGCATCATGGTGCCGAAGAACCTACGCCCCCTAGTTCCCTATCTGAAGCGCTACCGGCGGGGCCTCATCTGGGGCTCTCTGTGCGTACTGTTCACTAACGCGATTGCGGTTCAGTTTCCGCAGGTTCTGCGCCACGCCACCAACGATCTCCACGCCGGAGTGACCACCCAGAAACTGACGAAGTACGCGCTGGAGGTGATCGCCGTTTTTGTAGCCAAGGGCATCTTCCAATTCCTGACGCGCTGGATAGTCATCGGCATTTCGCGCGACATCGAATTCGACCTGCGCAACGATCTGTTCGCTCATCTCGAACGCCTTTCTTACTCTTATTATCAGCGCAACCGCACCGGCGACATCATGGCCCGCGCCACCAACGACCTGAACGCCGTCCGCAATCTGCTGGGTCCGGCGATCATGTATTCCGCCAACACCATCGTTTTCACGGCGCTGGCCGTGAGTTACATGTTTAGGATCAGCCCCAAGCTGACGATGTATGCCTTTTTACCTCTCCCCGTAGCCAGCATCGTAATCCAATATTTCGGCCATCAGATTCACGAGCGCTTCGAACGTATCCAGGCCATGTTCTCCGACATCTCGGCTCGCGCTCAGGAGAATTTCTCCGGCGCCCGCGTCATCCGCGCCTACGTGCAAGAAAAGTCCGAGATCGCCGCCTTCGAGGGCGCCAACCAGGAGTACATCCGCCGCAGTCTGGGCCTGGTTCGTTTGATGGGCATGCTCTGGCCGACCCTGGAACTCATGCTTGGCATCGCCACGGTCATTGTGCTCTGGCTGGGCGGACGCCAGGTGCTTCAAGGTCGAATGGATGTAGGCGGCTTCGTGGCCTTCAATACTTATATGGCGCTATTGATGTGGCCCGTCGTCGCTCTGGGATGGGTCATCAACATTTTCCAGCGCGGAACCGCGTCACTGGTGCGCATCAATGAAATCCTTATTCAGCAGCCCGAGATCGCGGACGAAGTGCAGATCGGGCCATCGGGCGACCGGGTCATCGAGCCATCTGAAATTCAACCCCCGGCAACGCGCGATTTTGCCCTTCAATCACCCGATCACCCGATCACCCGATCGCCCGATTTCCAAGGCGCCGTCGAATTCCGCAACTTAAATTTCGCCTACAACGGAGTCTCGGTCCTAAAAGAGATAAACCTTCGCATTCCGGCCGGATCCAGCCTAGCCATAGTAGGCCCCACCGGGTCCGGCAAAACAACGCTGGTCAACCTCATCCCGCGCATCTACGACGCCGAGCCCGGCGCCGTCCTCATCGACGGACGCCCCATCCGCCAGTTCCCTCTCGACTCGCTGCGCCGCCACATCGGATTCGTCCCGCAAGAGACCTTCCTCTTCAGCGACACCATCCGCGAAAATATCGCATATGGCATATCGCAAGAAGGC
>Ga0210406_10006356_pt1 | contig 12261 bp, 10 predicted proteins | sample IncBWC30MmetaG_FD_155454 | JGI IMG/M metagenome (GOLD analysis project Ga0210406, IMG submission 155454) | Forest soil microbial communities from Barre Woods Harvard Forest LTER site, Petersham, Massachusetts, United States - Inc-BW-C-30-M | ecosystem: Environmental > Terrestrial > Soil >...
ACAAGCTGGATGTGGTTGTGAATCAAATTAAAAAAACGGAGGTCAGAGATGACAAAAAACACGGTTAACGAGACAGAGCGGATGGTTGTCACTAGAGTTTTTGATGCCCCACGCGCATTAAAATCTAATTTTTTCAAACCCATTTTACTGATTGCGATGCTTTTTTTTACAGCATTTAAGTCGAACGGGCAACAAATCAAACCTGTGGAAAGTGGCTATGCACCTGTTAACGGCGTTGAAGTTTATTACGAAGTATATGGTGAGGGTAAGCCTTTAGTTCTACTGCATGGGGCTTTTTACACCATAGAGATGAACTGGGGGCAATTAATTCCTGAATTATCAAAGACAAGAAAAATAATTGCCATTGAATTTCAGGGCCATGGACACTCACCGTATTCAGATAGAAAATTAGACATTGTTACTTTGGCAAGAGACGTGGAAGGAGTAATGAATTACTTAAAAATTGATAGTGCTGACGTAGCAGGATATAGCATGGGTGGCTCTGTAGCTTACCAATTTGCTGTACTAAGCCCTAAACGATTAAATAGATTAGTAATCATTTCCTCTACTTACAAAACTGATGGTTGGCTACCTATAACGAACACAGGCCTCAAGGATTTGAAACCTGAATTGTTTGATAACACACCGATAAAGGCAGCATACGATGCAGTAGCACCTGATAAAACTAAATGGACAAATTTTTTAAAGCAGATGATTGATTTCGCCAAGGTACCATTTAACTGCGGAGACTCCAATATCGCGAAAATTACTGCACCTGTATTGATCATTTCTGGCGACAATGACGGCACGAATAAAATTGAATTGATGAAAACATATCAACTACTTGGTGGTGGTGTTGCCGCTGATTTACAACCGATGCCAAAATCGCATGTAGCAATTGTTCCTTCGCAAAGCCATGTGAGCCTGATGATGCAAACTAAAACAATCTTAGGTTACCTTGACGATTTTTTGAAATAAACATTGGGGCGGTGTCAGTTTGGCAAGCCAACGCCATACTCTAGGGGCTTCCCGATCTTATGTGCGCACTAAATCGTCCCGAATAGGCAGAAGCGTCCCCATCCGTTACTTTTGTATGCCCCGCGTTAAAACCCTAATGGCCCATTCAGCAACTCAGCGGAAATGCTCGACGAGCATGATGTTGTAGTTGCCCTCGAATTGTGTGTAGAGGATCCAGCGCCCATCGGGTGAAACCGACAGTCCGTTGCTGATTTCTTGGTCCGAATCAACGATTTTTCGAACCTGTCTAGTGGCAAAATCGAAGTACTGGATTGATTTCAAGGCATTGGCGGGCACGAAATAGATTCCTCCCGGAGCCACAGTGTAGAGGTTCCCGCCGCTCATTGCGGGCATCCCTTTTACCCTTAAGGCCGCACCCGGTTGTTTAAGAGACACCATGTGCAGGTCCCCGCTATCTGCCGGGCTGACAAAAAAGACTGTCTCTCCGTCATAGGATTCAAAAGGGAAGGAACCGGGTTCCGGCGAAAGTGCTATGGCGTCACCACCGCCAGCGGGGCACCGGAAAATTCTTTGGTCAGAAGTTGCCTCAAAGTAGAGCCATTTGCCATCATGAGACCAGCTCGGCGTTACCGCATCCGAGACATTTGTGATCAGTTTGCGCGGCAAGCGTTCCAAGATGTCGACAATGTAGACTTCTGGATGTCCGGATTGCCTGGAATCAAATGCTAGCTTTTGGCTATCGGGGGACCAGCGAGGCGATCCCGCTTTTGAACTCTTGCTGTCCGACATGCGCACCAGATTTGTTCCATCAGCGTCACTCATCCAGATCTCTTCGGCGCCCCCGCGATTCGAGGAAAATGCGATGTGCTTGCCGTCCGGAGAGTATTGGACGTTATCTTGCTCGTACGTGGACGAAATCAGCTTTGCCGCAGCAGCTTTGGTGTGCCGCAAATCCTTGCGCCAAATGTTGCTGTGAAAAGTGGAGAGCGAATACGCGAGCCTATCACCTTTGGCGGAGATGGCTGGACACCATGTACCTTCGCCAAAGGGAAGTTTTCTAAGCGTGCCGTCAGTGAGTGCAACTTCATCCAGCTCGAGATCGTGACCAAGATGGGGACGCGAGACGATCAGCCTCTTGTCGTCGGCCGTCCACGCCATACCGCTCGGAAGGCCCCAGCCAGCCGTAAATTTGGCAACCAGTTTCGGAGAACCGCGTGACAATGACATGGAATAGATACCGAACTCATTGTCGTTTTTTTTCAACAAACAGACATATGCCAACCGGTCACTAGAATGAGAAAACGCAGGGAACATCTCTGCGAGACACTCGTCAGCGTGAGGAATCTGGTGGCTTTCGAGGGTGTCCAACGAAAGCACAAAAATTCTGTTGGGATCCGTGGGCTGTATCACAGCCACGGGGCTTGTGTGGTCTGGGTATGCGAGCCACTTTCCATCGACGGACCAGGTAACAACTCCATAGCCGCCTTGGGTGGAGCGCAGCTTTCTTTCGGGTCCACCCAATGCGGGGACGATATATATACCTGTATCGTCGTTGGAATCCACTGCCACGCCGTTCACACGGGCGGCCGAGAGGCGAACGAAGGCGATCTGAGTGCCGTCGGGAGACCAATTCGCGCAAATGACCCCAGATGGGTGCTGGGTCAAGCGCAATAAGTTCTCGCTGTGAATGGCCTTCACATACAGATCGGCACCTTCCCACGTCGCAGGACCACCGCTCCAGCTGAAGGCTATTTGCGATCCATCTGGTGAAAATGCTGGGCAAAATTCGAACCCCGGATAATCTGTGAACGGAACAGGAGCCTCAGGGGCAAAGTTCACTCGAGGAAATATTTTGCGATAGGAAATTGTTAATACGGCTGCACAGGCCACACCGACAAGAATCGACCCGCTGATTTTCATCCAACGAGTGCGACTGCTTGTCCTGACTCTTGTCTGCTCCGTCGCGGGAAAGTCGGATGTTCCGTGCTCAGACTCGCGGGAAACCTTCGGAACAATTTGCGGAACGATTTCTGGAACTACTTCTGGAACCATCTCTGGTAGACGGGGCGGCGGGTTGGTCGTGCCGATAAAGCGATAGCCCCGGCGCGGCAAAGTCTCGATAAGCTTAGGGCTATCCGCCGAATCTCCAAGAACTTCGCGCAAACGGTTCACCGCCGCGTTTACGCCGTGCTCAAAATCCACAAAGGTCTCTGAAGGCCAGAGCGCCTTATGCAATTCCTCGCGCGTGACCAACTCCCCCGGCCGTTCCAGCAACATCTTCAGGATTTGAAAAGACTGGCCAGGCAGGCGGAGCCGTACTCCCTGCTTTCTCAGCTCTTGCGTCTGCAAGTCCGCCTGGAAGGGGCCAAAGGAAATTACGGTCTTTGTAGATTGATTTCCCGGCATCCGGGAACTCCTAACGGAGAGTACCACGAATAGTTACTTGAATAGAGTGTTAGGGCGCCCAGCGCTCGCCACAAGTCATTTCCCTTCAGCGGATTAACATGCGACCAAGATTTGACCAGCGTGCGATAACGCGCCCATTGAGGTAGATGGGTAGATCGGCGACTTACGGAGCACTGAAGGGGGTGCTCCGTGAAACGCACCGCATGGCTCTGCATCACATCTCAGGTTCTACTACTGTCCGTCCAGCATCAAGCGATGGCTTCTCCTTTGCCAAAAGATGAGACTAATCCCCAGCGCTTTGTCTGCAACATCGGCTACACGCCAGAGAAGTGCCACAAAGACATGGCCGTTCTGCGAAGGACGCTCGCGAAATACCCCGTAGCACAGCTCGGTGCATGGACCTGGATCCTCGTACGCTCCGAGGATTGGAAACCCACTGTGATGCCTAGAGGACTCGATCCAGACAGCCCAGCATTCACGTACTATCCGAAGCGAGAGACGTTCATTGAAGAAGCCCTCGTGGCGAACGTGCCAGGGCGTGAGGACGAACTCATCGCACGTTGGCATATGAGCATCGGCAAACTGCGAGATCTCGCCGTTGCTCACGAACTCGGGCATGCCTTCTGCAATGACAAGAGCGAGGAAGTGGCTAATCGATGTGCTGAAAGACTGCTAGAGGGGAAGTCTCCCTACTTCGAAACAGATCTTGAGGCAGAGATTCGAGCTGGGAATATGAGAAAGACACATTAATACGAGGCAGTGAATTTCAGGCATTCTGCCAGGAACTGCGAAAACGTGGATTTTGACGCCAGAGAGTTGACGGGACGCGAAAATCAGTTAGAACGATTTGTGTCTTTCATGGATTTCGAGCGAATCCGGGAAAATAGAATCTCTTTCGTGAAAACAGATCCCATCGAAAAGTGGAACTAAAAAAACCCTTCATTTTCTGCGGTTTAGCTCAGCGAGAACGTTGCTCACGCGAAGAGCGACGAATCTTATTTTGATTTCATGCGAACGGAACACTACTCTCATCGCAACGGCTTTCGAAAAAGCTACCAAAACAGGCACAGCGATTCAGGGGTGTATCACTTTTCCCCCGCCTGTAAACATACCCGTATCTGCGTTGACGGGGTAGTACGCGCTGAGGGAAAATGCTACATCCCCCGCTCCGTACTCGCTGTGGGATCGGCTCCCGGCGATGTGCTTGGGGGTGGTCTGAGTGCGCGGGTGGCTGTGCGAGGGCGGGGTCGGAATTTTGCGCCATCTCTACTTTTCCTACGATGTTCTCTATATGTTCGAGATGGCAAAGCACAGAAGCAGGCCGATACCACCAGCGAATCCTAACTGTGCAATCCGCCCGGCCCACAGCCACAGACCTTGGTAGCGTTTCTCCGCTTTTTCGTGTTTCTTCATCGGCATGTCCAGTTCTCCTTTAGAGTGATTTTCTCTCACTCCCGCTGGACTAATTCAAGCCGGTCACGCTAAGTTACGGGCTGAATTCCGACCTTCTTCTCCAGACGTTCTAAACGTTTGAGTAAGGCTTGGTACTGGTTAGTATGAAAAGGGTCGAGACTGCTTCGGCCCCCAACGTGGTTCTCTATTTGGTTCGTTATATAGCCCAATAACTCTTTGTCGCCAACAAATATATCATTGACCGTTATTTTACCTGTGACTTCCACATCGCCTTCAAAACGACCCGCCACTCTGCCGCCTCTGCCAAGAACTCCAACTCCGGTCTCGGGGTCTTCGCTGGCTCCCGCAACGCCAACCCCGTTTTTGCTCGTACCTACAACACCCGTCCCACTAGCTCCCGCTTGGCCCCAGACGCCACTACCGTTCGTGCTTATCCCAACAACGCCTTCCGAGTCGGTGGCCCATCCTTCTACGCCTCGTCCCTCGGCAGAAGAACCCCGAATCCCAGCGGACTTCGTACTATGTGCACGCAACCCATAATCGTTTACGCTCGACCCAAGAAGACCGCGACCGTCTTCGCTCACTCCCTCAATCGCGTTCACAGCGGGGACCTCACCAGTAACGTCGTTTACAAATGTAGGCATAACGTCCTCCGTTAGTATTATGGGCGTCTCTACGCCGGGCATTACCTTAACATCAGAACAGATCGAAACCTCATGCAGAATGCTTGGGACTGGATCGTGCGCGGGTTTCTCGGATTGGAACGCCCGAAGCCTACATGGTTCGATCTTCCGGTGATGATGAAGCTGAAAAAAGGCGCGTTTTAAGCTTGTACGCCCGACCCGGACTGACTGTCCGTTTTCCTGTTTTCAGTGAAATAGAAAAGCAATGCGATAAACAGAGTGACGCACCCCACGAGCCACCAAGCCCAATTCTTTTTCCAGACTGCGGCGACAATAAGAGCTAAACCTCCCGCGCCTATACCAAGCTTTGGATTGTAAGTAGCGAGCGCGCCTCCGGCAACGAGCGGAACGAGAAAACTGACTCCACCACTCGATTCCCTGGTCACTTGGGGTCGGGATTCGACAAACGGCAGCCAGGATACTGGCCGAGTAATGGTACGGAACTTGTCCGGTAACGCGTGCCAGCTCAACCGGTCGATGCAACACCATCTAATCGGTTGATCCGACAATACTTCCCCTGGAGAACCGATCTGTTTGGCTGTACTCGGTCAAAACCTAGCCAGGGTAGCGTTCCGGCTGATCTAACCTAGCGAGCGATTTTAGCTTTTGTTTTCAATGCAAGGTGGGTTCGAGCTGAGTGTTGCGTCGACCCATTGAGACCACCCGACTTACCAGGAGTTGACTTCTGCGACGTACCTGCTCCGTGGGTCAGGTGCGTTAATTGAGCAAACAACGTTAGCGTAGAGAGAGTCAGAGCATCAAATGCGGCGAGAGAGTCAGGAACGCGCAGGTAGGTTCGACAGTGCAACCACAGAGTAAAATTCACGCATTATTCCTCGGAGTTCTGCTTCCATACATCGCCCTGGTCGTGTTTTTTGCCCGCCGCCATCAAGGGCAACCGCTACCTGTATGGCTCGTTTACTTTGGCATGGCCTGCATCGTGGCAATCATTGTGGTCAGTCGACGAATTGTTCGCAATGCAGGGGCGAAGTCAACGGTGAAACAAGATTCTCGCTCCGAAACAATCTAAATGGCTGATAAACGCTAGTGCTCTATCGGAGGCGCGTTATCTGCTCCTTGTCTTATTTCAGCGGTTACTTCATAATGCCAAAAATTATCGAACCCTTAACAGAACGACGAGGTTCTTTGCTTATGGGCGCTCGCACATGGGTGATGAGATCCGTGGCGGTGGGCATGCGGAACCTCGCAAAGCCTGTCTTGGCGTGTTTGCTCGCCGTGATTTCGGCGGCGACGATGGCCCAGCAAGGCTCACCGCCTCAGTCCATTCCCAAGATCAGAGTCCGTACGGAGTTGGTGACTGTACCGGTCGTGGTCTTGCGTCAGGGCAGTCCCCTCCGGCAGCTTCAAATTCGGGGCTGGCTTGACGAACATGTAACCGGTCTTACCAGGGATGACTTCGAGATCGAGGAAGACGGCCAGCCGAAGCCAATCGCAACGTTTACGGAAATCAATAGCTCGAATTCTCCTATCAAGGGCGCCACGCCTCCTGGCGTGTTCACTAATGAAATCACTTCCGACGCCCCGGTTTCGATGGTCGTGATCGTTCTGGACTTGGTCAACACGCCGTACGTTTATCAAGAACCAGCCAAAAAAAAAGCTGCTGGAATACCTGCAGCGCGATTACCGTGGGGACCAACCCACCATGCTGGTGGCCCTTCACCCCGACGGACTCCGGATTCTCCACGACTTCACCGCCGACCCGCAAGTCCTCGCGAAGCTGGTACGACGCTTGGGGAGCCATCCCGAGCACGATCCCGCGCAAGATAACCAAGTAGAGACGGAATTCAGCCATTCCATCGCTGAGCCGATTGATATTCAGAAAGAATTTGCCACGATTGAAAAAGAGTTCTTGGCAGACTACACCGGCCGCGACGCTTACGCGCAACAGCTTCAGCGGGGCCGCTTGGAAGCGACGTTGATTGAGCTTCAGCAGCTTTCGCACGCGCTCTCGGCCGTGGCCGGCATGAAGACCTTGGTATGGGTTACCGGCGGGTTCAAAATAGATTCAAGAGATGAGCGGATTGTTGACGAGTACATCCACGCCCTGAAGCTGCTAAGCGCTGCCGGAATCGCTGTCTATCCGATCGACTCTGTCTTGGAGACGTCTAACCCGGCCTACAGCAGCCCGGGGTCTCGGTACCCCGTTGCTCGCACTGGCAACGTACAAATCATCCAGAATTTCATGGATGTCTCGCAGCGCACTGGCGGCGATTATTGCTTGTTGCGGAAGGATCCAGATCTCTGTTTCCGAAAGGCCGTTGACTACAGTTCACGGTACTACATGCTGAGTTACTACGCGCAGCCCGCCGAAATCGCCCGGTGGCGCAAGATACATGTCAAGGTTCGCGGCGCAAATTTGCAAGTCCGGGCCCGAAGCGGTTATTTTTCGGCCGGCGCGCTCGGTGACCCCGAGCAGCGGCGCGGGTCGGACATTGCGCAGGCGTTTGCCACACCAGTTGAGTATCGCGGAGTGCCAATCAGCGTTCGTTGGACAGCTTCCGGCGAAGAAGCCATAACCAAGACGGCGGCGGGCAATGCTGCATCCCCAGGAGAACCAGAGTTGAAGCAGGGTCACATGCGATCCTTCTTGCTTGGAATCAACCCCACCACGTTGGCAGTGGACGCTGCCGATAACAACCACATAAGACTCGACCTCATGGTGGTCGCTCTCGACCCTAACGGCAAGGTCCTTGCGGATTTGACTCAGCAGCTCGATCTGCATCCGAGTGCACCGGAACTGGAGGGACTGCGTCGCGGAGGATTTGCCTATGCCAACGCCGTCGAGGTTCCACCGCATACCTCAGTCGTGCGATTCATAGTGAGAGACTATGTAAGCGAGCGTATGGGGACTGTCTCCGCACCCATCGAGGCCGAACCCTAACAGGCTCTTTAGCTCACCGAGTCCGCTCCTTTGACGGCGTAGACTTGGCTGGGAGGCAGATAACGTGGAATTGCTTGAACCCGCCATCAAGAACGTCCCGCTAACTTCAGCCAGTTCTGGTAGGTTCTCTTGACCACATCCTTCGGTTCCGTAAACCGGTTTTGCCACTCGGATTCCGGCCAATGCACACCGTGGCACACCTCGTTCAAGCAATTATTCACCGCAAGGAATCCGTCTGAGTCTTCCGAGCTGTCATCGATTTCTGGCCACGACGAAATAATCTCCTGAAGGACTGGTCGGGCGACACCGAGCCGCGTTTGAAACTCTTGGTCTCCGATTGCATCGCTGTCGGCAATCGCCTTCATGCACTGGAGCACAACCAGTTGCTCACTAGATGGGAGCTGTTTGAGCGCCATTCAAGTGACAGTATAAGGCTATTGAGCAAAGTCCTGATTAACGCGGTACTCGGACAAGTGCAGATCAGCAAATCCAGATGTACGATTACGCGACTTATCAGGAGTTGGTCAGACTTCCGCAGAACTACTACAATGCGGGCGTGCGAATTAAGCTATCCGCATTCGTTCTCCGGGGGGTGAATCAACTGAAAACCAGATGGTATCTTTCTATCCCGACAATTCTTCTTTCGCCTATTTTCGGTGCTTCCACAAACTGCCAAGACGCTAGCGACTCGCGTTCTGTAAAGCCTGCATTTGAGTTCAGGATTTCGGATATACAGCCGGTTCATGAATCATCGAGCGTTGGGCCTGCGTGCGTAACTAACCTGATATTTGTCGACAATGACCGCTTAGCATTGGGCATGTATTTTTCGTCTCCCCCGGACCCCAACGCTGGCCAAGATTTTCGGAGGACCGTCCGTTCCAATGCCACGATAGTTACCTTCGATACTGAGGCCGGAAAAGTTGCAAAATTCAAGACGTGGACAGGACTTGCGGGCGAACCTGCTGTTTCTGGCAAGCTAAGAATACTACCAATAGGCAAAGGCAACTTCATTGCGGGTGTACATGACATCATTTTTCGATTCTCTCCCGATTTCGAAATACAAGCGGAACGATTGCTGCGTCCGGAAGGCGCGGGGATAAACGATGGACTTCACGAGGATTATTGGAGTCTCCATGCAGATGTAAAAGGGCGGTCCGCGATGCTGATGCGGTTCTCAACTGAGCTAACCGAGCGGGACTATTGGATTTCACCTTTGACATTACACGACGAACAACGTCTCGACGAGCTACCTCGATATGTCCATGCGATAAGCATCATTGTTGACCAGACGCTTTTCTCGAACTGGAACCATTCTGATGGGGTTTCACGTCCGATAACAGTCGAGGAACGGGGAACGCAACCTCGGCCTCTCTGTGCCGAGTGTATCGGGGCAATATCCGCGACTCTTGGAAGGAACTTGATTTTACTTGCGACGCACCCGGGGGCTTCTTATCTTGTGGTGGACACAAACGGAAACGTAATCTTGCGACAAAGCCATCCCGGAAATCGAACTTCTGCAGTCAAATCGAGTGGTGGAGCTGATTCAAACCGGGCCGCGATCAGTTATTTTGACGGCGGTATTCCCGAAGGTGGCATTCTTCACTTTGCTGTCGTGGATGCGGACGCTCACAAGGAAATCTGGGAGCACGAACAGAAAATGGTTCTAGAAAAATCCCGCGTTGGGCCATTCCAAGCAACCGCATTCGCCCCGCCGGTTATCGCACTCTCGCCTAATGGCCATAAGCTCGCAATTCTGACGAGTGGAGTTGTACAGGTGTATTTCATCCCCTAGAAGTATCTTGTTATGCCTGATTTACAGCCGAAATCGGAAAAGCGAAATCAAGTTTCCGGTAACGCGACTTATCAGGAGTTTGCCAAAACAGCAGGAAACACAGTCACTTCATTTCGTCTTTGGATTTGGCAAAACCTCGAATGAAACGTCGTTCGCAGCCGTGGGCCCGTACCACGGATGAAACGGAAACTTGTCGATGTCGTCTTCCGTCCATCTCTTGCAGCCTTTAGCAGCAAAGTAAGCCACGTACTTCGTCGTAAAAAAATACTTGCCGGGTCCGACTTTGGGGTACACCTCGTCGAGACTGAATAGCTGAACGTATGAGGTGCCCGGTCGAAGCAAAATGTAGTCTGCGAAAACGTCTTCAAACAGCAGTTTCATTGGCTCATATTCTGCGCAGTCGTAGGCACTGCCGAGGCCAGGAATACGCTGGCCAGCTTGGGTCCTGAGCTCAACGTCCAGAATGCTCATCGTGTTGTCCATTAGGGACACGCGATTGGGGACCAAAAATGATTGAGACCCCACGTTTGTAATCACAATCGAAAACTGGAGTGGCTCGCCCACATGAAACTGTTTCTTGCTAGTGTCGATGCGGACCTTCAATGCGTCCTTAGGTATGGTGCTCTGTTGACCAAAGGTCGCGTACACACTAACGAGGAGGGCGATGCAGCAACCGAAAGTTGTGAGTCGAGCGATGAGTCGGCCTCCTCAAATTACGACTATACGCCACAATTTCGAGGTACATGCCTGGTTAACGCCGTACTCGGACAAGTGCAGACCGACAAATCTACGTGTACGGTAACGCGACTAACCAGGAGCTAGGCCTTTCGTCGGGCCATCCGCCGTTAGTTGACTTGGTCCAAGCGACTTGCGAATGTCGGCCAGATTCGCGTCCTTGTCTCCGAAGAAGTCTACGTACTCATCGTGGCTGAAAAATGCGTTTACGTAGTTGGCTTCGGTCAAAAGGTAGCCTCCCCAACCGTTCAGCATGGACAGTTGCAGGAAGGATGCGAGGTCTTCCGCTTCGTGTTCCAAGAATAGGTGCCCTGGCGCTTCGTGAAGTTGCCGATTGTCGCCATAGGTCTGACGCAACTTGTAATACAGATGCCAGTTCTCGCTACTCGGCCAAATGCCCCACTCCGTAATAAAAAGGAGGGTTGGCCTGCGATGTGTCAACTCGGAGGCGACCCAATGAGCAAATAAGAAAACTTGATAGGGTGCAGATGGGTATTCAATGCGTTCAACTCGCATGTCGGACATTAGGTCCGGTTTTTGCCTTTGTTTGTCCGATAACCATGCTTCGCATTCTTCCTTCGTGTAAAAGCGCAATTGTCCTCCTACGATGAGGACCATCGTAAGAGGAAACACACAAGCCGGGCAATCAGCGCTCAGTCGGCGTCCTATCGGTAACCTACGATGCGCCAAAGTTGAGAACCCACACCGACGACCACGAACGCCGTCAGAAAGAAAACGAATAGAGACCGCTTTCGGCTATTCGGGAAGCACCGAGCATGCTCCTTCCAAACGTTATCAATAGCGCCAGTCCTCAGGCTCAGTTTTCGGCCCATCCAGAGCCGAAATGTCGTCTGGTCGTCGGCGTTGAGGTGCCGGAAGGCGTCGCGGAGAATCAGAGCCAGAGTCACAAGTGCAAGCAAGAAAAAACCTAGGCTGATGTCGTTGACCAAATCTTCCATTTTGAGATTGTACTGTTGCACTGCGAAGCATCGCGATAATGCGCTCTGCCGCGTCAACTCCTGGTAAACGCACTTACCGGAGAAGTCAAATATGAATCAAATTTGTGCTTTTCGGTTTCAACGGGAGATCATTTCCGTTTAATTCCATCTTTTCAGATGTGGGTTTGTGACGTATCCAAACCACGTCTGCAACTGGCGTACTTTCAGTGATTTCCGCGGCGCAAATTGGGGAAAAGTGATACACCCCTATTTGAGTGCGCGTTCCTTTTGCAGCTTTCATAGTGTGACCCAAAACCCGAAAACGAGACAGTTTTGAAGTTGAGAAAGGCAAGCTGGATATGGTTCTCTGGGCGGAAGCGAAGGAGGAGGAATGCCAGGGAAACGACACAGCGA
>Ga0210406_10006358_pt1 | contig 12258 bp, 10 predicted proteins | sample IncBWC30MmetaG_FD_155454 | JGI IMG/M metagenome (GOLD analysis project Ga0210406, IMG submission 155454) | Forest soil microbial communities from Barre Woods Harvard Forest LTER site, Petersham, Massachusetts, United States - Inc-BW-C-30-M | ecosystem: Environmental > Terrestrial > Soil >...
ACGCTGGAAGTGATCGAAGGTATGGCGTTCGAGCGCGGCTATCTCTCGCACCACATGGTCACTGACGTCGAGCGCATGCAGGTCGTTCTCGACAATCCCTACATCCTGATGACAGATCAAAAAATACAGTCGATAGATGAACTGAACGGCGTGTTCTCACTGATCGAAAAGAGCGGCCAACCGTTACTGATCATTGCCGAGGAAGTTTCGCCTTCCGTCATAATGATGTTGTTGTCGCGGCGTGAAAAAGACAGCTTCAAGGTCGCCGCCATTCATCCGCCGGAATACGGCCATTGGCGCAAGGCCATGCTGGACGATATCGCCGTCGCTACTGGCGGCAAGGTGATATCGCGGGACCTCGGCGGCACGGTGGAGCGGGCGCGGTTGGAAGATCTCGGTTCGGCGCGTCAGGTGCGAATCTCATCGTCGAAGACCTTAATCACGGCGGGTCGCGGCAAGCCAAAGGAAATTCAGGCCCGGCGCGAGCAGGTTTCCCGTCAGCTCGAAGCGGCGCCGGAAAATATCGAGCGCGACAAGTTCCAAGAGCGCCTCGCGAAATTGTCCGGCGGCACAGCGATGATCCTGGCTGGCGGCGCAACGCCCGTCGAGCAGAAGCGCAGAGCGCAATCAATCGAGGATTCGATCAACGCAACGCGCGCCGCAATCGAGGAAGGCATTGTGCCTGGCGGCGGCGTCGCTCTGATGCGCGTTGCGCCGGAACTCGACGGTCTGATCAAGAGGTTGAAAGGCGCCGCCAAGCAGGGAGCCACACTGGTGCAACGCTCGCTGAGTCACCCGTTCGCCTGCATCGTCGCCAATAGCGGCCGCGATAGCGCCGCCGCCGTCGCCATGGTTGCAAAAGCCACTAATGGCCACGGCTTTGACGCGCGCAGCGGAGAGACCGTCCACATGGTGAAAGCTGGCATCATCGATCCGGTAAAGGTCAGCTACTGTGCTGTCCGCAACGCCGGATCCGTCGCTGCTTTGATCCTGACGACGCAAACACTGATCGCCAAAAAGCCTGATGACTATGACATCACCGCCGGCCCGGCCCGGGGCGGGGGCGCTGAGCTGCTCGGGCGCCCTTGAGGCTGGGCGACCCGCCAGGCGACGGCGTGAGCTTGTTTGGACTCGGGAGATTTGGTGGTTCAACGTCACGAAAAATGTTCGCCGGCGGATCCGGCCGCGGCGCCGCTATGTGACGGGAGACATTTCCGGAACGATGGTGGGGATCGGGCGCCGGCCTCCAGCCGGCGACCGCGTGGCAGATCGCGACCGCATGGGTGCTGACGCTCCCAGCCACGATCATCCTCTCCGGCGGCCTGTTTTGTCTCTTGTCGTGAAGCGCCGTATGCTTGCGGCGATCGGCGATCGGTGGAGCGCTCTCACCGCACGCTAAGCGACGTCAAACCTCAGTGGCCAGCCATGTGGCGTCCGATTGTCGTGCGCTCGGCGGTGGCTGCGTCTGTGAGATAAGTCACTTTGCCTCCCGACATGACAGCGATGCGGTCGGAGAGCTCCAGTATCTCGTCGAGGTCCTCCGACACTAGGAGAACGGCGGCGCCGCGGTTACGCTGCTCCATGATCTGCGCCCGAATGTCGGCGACCGAGGCGAAGTCGAGGCCAAAGCAAGGATTGGCCACGATGAGGACGTCCACGTCGCCGGACAGCTCGCGCGCGAGTATGGCGCGCTGCACATTGCCGCCCGAAAGATCGCGGATCGGCGTTTCGGTCGACGGCGTTTTGACATTATAGCGGCTGATCAGGTCTCGGGCGGTGGCCCGCATCGGCTCGCGCGACAGCCAGAAGCCGAGACGCGTCATCGGTGCCTTGTCGAACTGGCGAAACGCCATATTCTCGGCCACCGACATCGTGGGTACGGTGGCGTTCTTCAGCGGCTCCTCAGGCAGGCCGAAGACCTTGAAACGGTCGAAATGGTCGCGTCTGGGCTCGAAGTCTTGGTCGCGGATGAGGACCTGGCCAAGCTTGATGGGACGCTGGCCGGAGAGCGCCTCCACAAGCTCGCTTTGGCCGTTGCCGGATACGCCCGCAATGCCAACGATCTCGCCGGCTTGGACCTTAAGATCGAGACCCGCGACCGCCTCCCGGCCCTCGTCGTTCTCGGCGAAGAGCCCAGCGATCTCGAGCGTCACGCCGCTCTTGGGCGCGGTTGCGCGCGGAGCAGGTGGACGCACGACGGCGTCTCCGATCATCATCGCCGCCATCTCTCGCGTCGGGACGGCGCCGACCCTGCCGCCGCCGACCCTGGCGCCGCGTCTCAGCACCGTGAAGTCGTCGCAAAACGCCTCGACCTCGCGAAACTTGTGGCTGATCATCATGACGGTGATTGTATTCGCGTGCGCCATGTCACGCAGCAGGCCGAGGATTTCATCCGCCTCGCCGGGCGTCAACACCGAGGTCGGCTCGTCCAGGATCAGGAATCGCTGATCGAGATAGAGGAGTTTTAGGATTTCGAGCTTCTGTTTCTCGCCGGCCGCCATGGCCGAGACCGGCTTGTCGAGCGGCACGCGAAAAGGCATCCGGTCAAGGAAAGCTTCGAGCGCCTTCATCTCCTTGCGCCATTCGATGACGGCTGGCGCGTCGGCGCGACTGACAACGAGATTTTCTGCAGCGGTCAGGGCGGGAACCAGCGTGAAGTGCTGGTACACCATCCCGATTCCGCGCGCCTGGGCGTCGCGCGGGTTGCGGACCACGACCTCTTCGCCATTAAGCACGAGCTGCCCCCGATCGGCGCTGTAGAACCCCATGATGCACTTGACGAGCGTCGACTTGCCGGCGCCGTTCTCGCCGAGCAGCGCATGGAAGGAACCCGCTGGAACCTTGATCGAAACGGCCTGCAGCGCTTTGAGCGCGCCGAACGTCTTCGACATACCGATCGTCTCGAGCCGCGGCGCGCGGGAAGGATGGTGCGCTTCGGTCACGGCAGCGCCTCAAGAAAGGCTTTCGATCCGGCGACTGCACCGAACACGCCCCCCTGCATCTTGATCATCTTAAGCGCCGCCAGGTGGTTGCCGTAGTCCGTGGCGCCGCAGCAGTCTTCGAGCAACAGGCACTCGAAGCCGCGATCATTGGCTTCCCGCATCGTCGTGTGCACGCAAACGTCGGTGGTGATCCCGGTGAGGACGAGATTGTCGATGCCGCGCGAGCGCAAGATCAGCTCGAGGTCGGTGGCGCAGAACGATCCCTTGCCCGGCTTGTCGATGATCGGTTCCCCCGGCAGCGGCTTCAGCTCCTCGATTGTCTCCCAGCCTGGTTCGCCGCGGATGAGAATGCGCCCGCAAGGCCCCTTGTCCCCGATCCCGGCGCCGATGCGCTGCGAGCGCCAGCGCTTGTTCTCGGGCAAATCGGCGAGGTCCGCGCGATGCCCCTCGCGCGTATGGATGATGTGATAGCCTTTCGCCCGCGCCGCTGCGAGCAGCGCCTTGATCGGCTCGATCGGCGCCCGGGTCAGCGAGAGATCGTAGCCCATCGAGTCGACATAGCCGCCCTTGCCGCAGAAGTCGGTCTGCATGTCGATGACGATGATAGCCGTGTTGCCCGACCGCCACTCGCCGTTATAGGGCCAGGGATAGGGGTCGGCTTCGAAAGTGGGCATCGTCTATTCCGCCGCTTGCGACAGCTTGTCGCCGTAGCGACGAGACGGTTTGGGGAAGCCGTAAGCGGTTCCATCCTTGTGAACGACCTCGCCCTCCCAAGGCAGGCGATAGCGGCCCGCGACGAGATCCTGCGTGAAGGTGTAAGGACAATCGCCCGCGCCGCCCGCGACCGCTGTGAGGCCGCGATGGCCGAGCTGATAGATGTTGTTCTCGACCGCCCAGTGCTTGCGCGCCTCACGGATGAGGTCCGGCCTCAACTCTGCGGTGATGATTTCGTCAGGCCGTCCCGTGGTCCCTTCGGCAAGGATCGAGCCATCGAAATTGACGATCATGCCTTCGCCCATCGAGTCGAAGTCGCCATCCGAGCCGCACATGCAGACGTTGGCGGTCGCCATCAGATTCTGGAAGCTGTTGGCCTGGTTGGTGAAGCGCCAGGCGGCGCGGATCGGCGCCGTATAGCCGGCGGTGCGGATCATGATTTCAGCGCCCTTGTAGGCGCATTCGCGCGCCATCTCGGGGAACATGCCGTCGTGGCAGATGATGAGCGCGAGCTTTGCGCCCTTCGGACCGTCGCAGACAGGGATGCCGATGTCGCCAGGCTCCCACGGCTCGACCGGCGTCCACGGATGCATCTTGCGGTAGTAAAGTTTCAGCTCTCCCGCGTCGTCGATGATTACGCCAGAATTATACGGGTTTCCGTGCGGGTTGAACTCCATGATGGAGAAGCAACCCCAGATGCGATTGTCGCGGCAGGCCCCTTTGAACGCGGCGATCTCCGGCCCTCCGAGCGAGCACATGATCTCTGGATTCATGTCCATCGACAGGCCGTGCAGAGAATATTCGGGGAAGACGACGAGGTCCGTTGTCGCCATGTTGCGGCGCGCCTTGCCTACCGTCGTCACGATCTTTTGTGTCTGCGCGGCGAGGTCCGCGGGTGTGACGACGACGGGCAACTGCAACTGCACGACCCCGACAACGACGCCGTTTGGGGACTTGTTGAGACCGCCGAGTCCGTTCATCGCTCCTCCTCTCGTCCCAAATCCGTCGGCCGCTTACTTCGCCATCGACAATTCGCCCGGCATGTCGCGCGCCGAATGCTTGGCGCTCGAGGTCGCGATCATGATGGCGAGCGTGAGGATGTAGGGCGCCGCGTTGAAGAAGTAGTAGCCTTGGGTGATCCCGATCGACTGAAGCGAAGGACCAAGCGCGCCCGCCGCGCCAAACAGAAGCGCCGCGGCGATGCAACGCAACGGGTCCCAGCGGGCAAAGATGACGAGCGCGACCGCCATCAGGCCTTGGCCCGAGGAGAGGCCTTGGTTCCAGGAGCCCGGATAGGAGAGCGACAGGAACGCGCCGCCGACGCCGGCGAGAAACCCGCCAACCGTTGTCGTCAGGAGCCGCACCAGGCTGACGGAGATACCCATCGCGCGCGCGGCCGCCGCACTGTCGCCCACCGTCCGCACGACCAGGCCCCAGCGCGTGTTGCGGAAGGACCAAGCCATCAGCAGCGCGATCACGATGCCGATGAAGAAGAGCGGGTTGACTTGCAAGGCGCTCTTCAAGCTCGCGCTGTCGCTCCAGAATCCGAGCGAGATCGAGCCCAGCCGCGGCGCCGTTGGCTGGATGTAGGGCTTGCCGAAGAAGAAGGCGACGCCGACGCCGAACAGCATCATGGCGATGCCGACGGCGACGTCGTTCACCCGCGGCAGACCGCAGATCGAGCCGTGCATCGCGCCAAACGCAGAGCCCGCTATGCCCGCCGCCAAAACGCCGATCCACGGATTGCCGCTATGATAGGACGCGGCGTAGCCCACCATGGCGCCGAGCACCAGCGTCCCTTCGAGCCCGAGATTTACGCGCCCTGATTTTTCCGTCAGGCACTCGCCGAGCGCGACGAACATGAACGGCGTTGAGACGCGGATCGCGCCGCCCAGCATGGCGATCAGGACCGTGAGAACGTCGCTCATGTTCGGTCATTCCCGCCACGCGGCTTGAAGATCGAGAACCGGCCGTAGAGCGTCTCGGAGGTCAGCAGCACGACAAAGATGAGGCCCTCAAGAACCTGTACAGTCGCGTCGGGCAGACCCATTCTCCGCTGGATGAGGCCGCCGGCGGTGACTATGCCGCCAAACAGGATCGCCACCGGCGGGATGACGAGCGGATTATGTCGCGCCAGGAACGAGACGAGAATGCCAGTAAAGCCATAGCCGGCGGCGAGCGAAGCGTTGGCGCGGCCCTGGATCGCCGCCACTTCGAAGAAGCCGGCGAGCCCAGCACAAGCGCCGGCGATCGCCGAGCAAGCGACGATGAGCCGCCCGACCGGCAATCCCTGTGCGAGCGCAGCGCGGAAATTGCCGCCCGTGACCCGCGCGGCGAAGCCGAAAGTCGTCCGCTCGAGGAGGAAATAGAACGCGATGCAGAGCAGGATGCCCACTGCAAAGCCCCAATGAACATCGGTGCCGGGAATTTTGCCGACCATATACGCGTCGCCCAGCGGTTTGGTCGACGGCTTGTTGGGGTTCGAGACGTCGCGGAGCACGCCCTCGACGAAGAAGTTCATGATCGCGATGCCGATATAGGTCAGCAGCAGCGACGTGATCGTCTCGTTGACGCCGCGCGCATAGCGCAGGAAGCCGGCGAGCCCGACCCAGAAGGCGCCGACGATCATAGCAAACGCGACCATAATCGGGAGTGTGAGGAGCGGCGTCAGAACGCCGATCATCGGGATCGCGACGGCCGCGGCTACGAAGCCGCCAAGCACGAGCGCGCCCTCGCCGCCAATCATGATAAGACCGATGCGCGCGGGGATCGCCACCGCGAGCGCCGTCAGAATGAGCGGGGCCGACCGCTGGAGCGTGTTCTGGAAGGAGAAGGCCGTGCCGAATCCGCCCCGCCAGACATAAGAGACGAAATCGACCGGCGACTTGCCGATCGCGAGGAGAAAGAGGGCGAACAGCGCCGCCGCGATTGCGAGCGCAAGCAGCGGGATGGCGACATATTCCGAGTTGACGCGCAACTTCAGCGCAAGATCGGAACCAGCCTTCCGTGACCCGGTTCCGATCAGGTCACGGGAGGCGCCGGTCGCCAGAGGCGCATTCGACATGAGGCCGTCCGCCTTGCCGCGATCGTTAAGTCGTCGAGCCCACGACCCCCTCGAGCAGATAGTCCATCTTGTCGAGGAACGGGTCGAGATTGTCGTAGGTCTTGTCGATCACGACCTTGCCCGTCTTGTTGTCCTTGAGCGGGCCGACGTAGATCGGCTTCTTGGCCTTCAGCCCCTCGATTGCGGCCAGCGCCGCGGTCTTTGCCGGATCAGCGGCCCCGGCGCCGAACGGCGTGTTTTGGACGAAGTCGACCTCATAGCCCCCGGCGGTGAAGTTGGGCAGCGTCTTGCCCTCGGCGAGATCCGAGGCGTAGCCCTTGTAGATCGTCGCCCACTTGTACTCGGCGCCGGTGACGAAGCCCTTGGGCGCGAGCGGCGCCTGGCTCGCATTGTGGCCGCAGCTCTTGACGCCGCGCTTTTCCGCCGTCTCGATGACGACCTTCGGCCCGTCAACATGGCAAGTGATCACGTCGCAGCCGGCGTCGACGAGGGCGTTCGCCGCTTCCGCCTCGCGGACGGGCAACGACCAGTCGCCAGTGAAGATCACTTGGACGGTCGCGTTCGGATTGACCGAGCGCGCCCCCAGCAGGAGCGAATTGATGTTGCTCAGCACGATCGCGATCGGCTTGGCGGCCACGAAGCCGATCTTGTTGGACTTCGTCGAAAGACCGGCGGCGACGCCGTTCACGTAATGCGCCTGGTTGAGGTAGCCGAAATAGGAGCCGGCGTTTTTCGGATCCTTGTCCTTGTTCCAGAGCGGCGCCGCGTGGCGGAACTCGGCATCCGGATATTTTTTGGCGAGGTCGATGACAAAGGGGCTGTAGTAGCCGAAAGAGGTCGCCAGGATGAGACCGGCGCCGTCGAGGTTGATCATCGATTCCATCGACTTCGAGACCGCGTCGGTCTCAGGCACGTTCTCTTCCTCGACCACTTTCACGCCCGGCACTTCCGCGAGCGACTTGATCGCCACCGCATGCGCCTGATTCCAGCCGAAATCGTCGCGCGCGCCGACATAGACCACGCCGACCGTGAGGTCCTTGGCGGCGAACGCGCGACCCGCGGCTCCCATGCTCAGCGAAGCGCCGGCCAGGCCGAAAGCGGTCGTCTTCAGGAGAGAACGTCTGGAAATCGTGGGTGCAGTCATCGTGATCCTCGGGCGGGCAGTGCTGCGCACGCAAGGCCTGCGGTCGCTCAAGTTAATGGCAGCAAAGAACGTGCCGCCCATGAAGCTAACGAGCGTGCGACGCGACTGCGCCTCATCCTTCGGCGCCACGCCTGATTGTTAGTCGTGGCGCGCCTCATTTTAGTCGATTGGGTCAGTGAATGCCCCGCAGCGCGGGTCCTTGACTGCTGGCGGGGCTGCTGGCCTTTCGGCGAAAACAGAAACAGAGAAAAAGATCGACATTTTCAGGAATCTTCGGTATGATGTCGGATGGTCAAAGCCGAGGCCCGATGTTCAACCGTTACCGTGGATTTCCAGTCGCGCGGAATGACAAAAGGATCTGCTGCGATTTCATGGAACGAACGTTCAGGTGGATGCCGCTTGCGCGATCATCCGGCGATCGTGTCGACCAATTCAGCCCTGCCGAGGCCCCCGTCGATGCCGAGATGCGGCGGCTTCGTCGCATAATGCCGTTGGCGTCCTGGGCCCGAAATGGCGCGGAACTTGGAGAGGCGCGGCTCGCAAAAAGTTGCGCAAAAGAGCAGTCAAGCCTTTGAAATCATTGGGGCGCGTAAACTTGTGCGCGGCGTGGGCAATGCTCGACGTCAGCTTCGCCGTACAGGCTGTGTGGGCGATCGCACATCGAGAGGGCCGCACGCCGTCAGTCGCGCAATTTTTTGGGCCTGACCCGGGCGGGGCGCGGCCTTTAACCCAGACAAACGGACAGCAGCGCCGAAGTCGGATCCGTCAGTCCTTCAATGACGTCAAAGTGATGCTTGCCGCTTTCCGGCGTCCACGGGCACGACCACGCTTCGGACAGAAGTCGAGCTTGCCACAGAAACGCAGGCCGTTCCTGCGCTCCGACCCAGACGTGGGCCTCAACGCCTTGACGCAGCGGGAGCAGTGCGGGGCTCTCCTGCGCAATCTCCGCCTCATCGAGGCGCAGGTCGGCGTTCATTGCGGTGAGAGAGATTGGCTCGAGATCCGCAAGCGGCGAAATCGGCACGACCCGCTTGACGGCAGCCGACAGGGTCACATCGGCGCAACCCATTCGGGCGCTCAGATGACCACCCGCAGAATGGCCGGTGACGACGACCGGACCTGGTACGACGCCCGCACCGACCTCGACAGCGCGCGCGATCTCCCGGGTCATCGCGCTTATCCGGGCTTCGGGCGCCAGCGTGTACGATGGAAGGGCGCAGGCCCATCCGCGCGCCACGGCGCCCGCGGCCAGATGCGACCAAAGATCGCGATCGAACCTCAGCCAATAGCCGCCATGGACGAACACCAGGAGACCAAGCGGCGCGGCCTCAGGCAGAAAGAGGTCAAGAAAGTTGCCAGGTTTGGGGCCGTAAGGGACGGCGGTCCGCGCCCGTTGACCGAGGGTGGCGCGAAAGGCCGCAGCCTCTTGCACCCAACGAGGCGGAAATGCTTCGGCGCCGGGAATGAAGGGGCCGTTTGCGTAGGCGCGGTCGTAGTCCACTCAGGTGTCCCGTATTGGAGGCGATCAGTTCGCTATGCTGTCAGGTTGTCCGCGATCCTTTTCAACCGATCTCGCAGAGCCGCTATCTCCGCGGAAGAGAAGCCGGTCAAGGCCCGATCTGTTTCCGCCAGTGTCAGCGGCAGGATGCGCGCAAACATTCGTCGACCTTTGGGCGTGAGTGAGATCACCAGGCTCCGGCGGTCGCTCTCCCGTTCATGGCGGGCGACGAGCCGCGCCTCTTCCATCAGTCCAAGCGTGCGCGTGAGCGTGGTGCGATCCACGGACGTCAGATCAGCAAGTTGGCCCATCGTCGCGCCGGAATGCTCCTGCAGCACAGCCAGGACCCGCCAACGGGGGCAGTCGAGGCCGTGGGGACGCAGCTGCGCATTGATCGCCCGCGTGCGTCGCGCGAGGATCTGGCTGAAATAGAAGAAGAGATGATCCTCGAGCTTGAAAACCCGGGTCGGTCCTTCGTTCGCTTTGTGCGCGCGCTCCAGCAATCGCCCTCCGCAGCACCGGTCGGCCCAATTAGGTTGACTTGCACATATTATGCGCCACTATGAAGCAATAGCAATCGGCGGAAGACTGGAATGTGAGTTTGCGCGCCCGACACCGCTCGCAAATCAACAAACGTAAGGAAGAACACGAACATGTCATTGGCTCCTGGAATCACCAAGGCTGGCGACGGGCTCGACAACATCGCCTGGAACATTCTCGGCCAGACCTACGTGCCGAAGGCCGTGTCCGAGGGCTCCTTCGCCTGGCACGCGACCCTTCCGCCCGACACGTTCGTGCCCCCTCATATCCACCCGACGCAGGATGAGTTCATCTACATGTTCGAGGGTCAGTTCGAGCTGATGATCGATGGCCGCACGGTCTTCGCCAACCCCGGCGATCTCGTGCGCATGCCGAGGGGGCTGCCGCATGCGATCTACAACAAGTCGGGCCGCACGGTGAAATGCCTGTTCTGGGTCGCGCCGACGCGTCGGCTCTATGACCTGTTCTGGGGCATCCACAACATGGCCGAGCAGACGCCGGCCGAAGTGGTCGCGCTCTCCGCCAAGCACGAAGTCGACTTCCTCCCGCCGCCCGAAGAGGCAAAGTGAGCTTGCGCCGAAAGTAAGGGCAGACCTATGAAAGTGCTCATTGCGGGTGCGGGCCTCGGTGGACTGACGCTCGCGCTCATGCTTCATCGGCGGGGCGTCGAAAGCGTCATTTTCGAACAAGCCTCCGAGATCCGGGAGGTCGGCGTCGGCATCAACATTCTCCCGCACGCCATCAAGGAGCTCGCTGCCCTCGATCTCTTGCCGAAGCTCGACGCCGTCGGCATCCGCACCAAGGAACTTCACTACGTCAGCCGGCTTGGCCAGAAGGTGTGGTCCGAACTGCGTGGCGTCGACGCCGGTTTCGACTATCCGCAGTTCTCGATCCATCGCGGCCGTCTGCAAAAGGCGATCCATGACGAGGTCATCGCCAAACTCGGTCCCGGCGCGGTGCGCACCGGCCTCAGGCTGCAGGGTTTCATGCAGGACGAGCGCGGGGTGGTTGCGCACTTCACCGACGCGAAGTCGGGAGTAAGCAGCGAGACTGTGCGCGCGGACGTCCTTGTTGGTGCGGACGGCATCCACTCCGTCGTCCGTCGCCATTTCCAGCCCAAGCAGGGCCGCCCGAAATGGCAGGGGCTGATGCTCTGGCGCGGCGCCGCGGAATGGCCGAAGTTCCTGACCGGCAGCTCGATGTATATCGCTGGCGGCATGAGCGCGAAGATCGCGCTCTATCCGATCGCGCCAGGATCGACGCCCGACACGCGCTTTACCAACTGGGCGATCGTCTCGCGCATCGCCGACGGGGAGATCACGCCCGCGCCGATCGATTCCTGGTCGCGAATGGGGCGCATGGACGAGGTGATTCCTTATGCCAGGCGCTTCAACGTTCCGGGCGTCGATGTCGAGGCGCTGGTCCGCTCGACTTCGGTCTGCTGGGAATACCCGATGTGCGACCGAGACCCGTTGCCGCATTGGAGCTATGGTCGCGTGACGCTGCTCGGCGACGCCGCTCATCCGATGTACCCGGTCGGCTCGAATGGCGCGGCGCAGGCGATCCTCGACGCGCGCAGTCTTGCCGATTGGCTGCGGAAAGCCGACCACCCGATGCAGGCTTTGCATGAATACGAACGCGAACGCTTGCCCAAGACCGCGGAGATCGTGCGCCTCAACCGGAAAGGCGGACCCGAGCGCGTGATCGATGAAGTCGAGAAACTCGCCCCGGCGGGCTTTGAGTCTGTCGACCGCGTCCTGAGCCACGCCGAGCGCGAGGCGATCGTCAAGGGCTACGCCAGCACAGCCGGCTTCGCCCAGAGCCAAGTCAACAAGTGAAGACGCTACGCAGCGACAGCGCTGCAAAAGATTATCAATCAAGAGAGAGATCTTAGCTGGAAGCGTTGGATCTTGCCTGTCTGCGTTTTCGGCAAGGCCTCCACGAAGCGCACCGCGCGCGGATATTTGTAGGGCGCAATGGTCGCCTGAACGTGGCTTTGCAGCCGCATCACGGTCGCCTTGTCCGGGGGAACGCCCGGCTTCAGCACGACGAAGGCGGCGACGATCTGGCCTCGCTCCTCGTCGGCAAGCCCGATCACCGCGCATTCGCTGACGCATTCGTGCGTGAGCAGCGCCGCTTCCACCTCGGGGCCGGCGATGTTGTAGCCGGACGAGATGATCATGTCGTCGTTGCGCGCGGCGAAATGAAAATATCCATCCTCATCCTGACTGAATGCGTCGCCGGTGACGTTCCATCCGTTTTGCACGTATTCCTGCTGGCGGGCGTCGGCGAGATAGCGGCAACCGGTCGGGCCCCGCACCGCGAGCCGCCCAACCGTTCCGCGTGGGACGTCATT
>Ga0210406_10006360_pt1 | contig 12257 bp, 11 predicted proteins | sample IncBWC30MmetaG_FD_155454 | JGI IMG/M metagenome (GOLD analysis project Ga0210406, IMG submission 155454) | Forest soil microbial communities from Barre Woods Harvard Forest LTER site, Petersham, Massachusetts, United States - Inc-BW-C-30-M | ecosystem: Environmental > Terrestrial > Soil >...
ATCGCGCGTAGGTTGATCGTTCGTCTCACGTCGCCACGCTTGTGGCGTAAGGCCGCCGACATTTTGGAGGTTGTCTTCTTCCGGAGAAATAACTTCATTCGTCATTCGATCAGGCGTTGTGTCTGCGTGCGGCATCATGAAATCGTGTAGCGGCATCGACCTGAAGTGTAGTGCGGTGTTGGGAGCCAAACTGTAAATCCGCCCCCCGACCGTTTCGATGACGGCACGGCAGGCTTGGCGGGAGTTTTTTTGTCGGACAGAGTTGAGTGCGTTTTTTTTGATCTGGGAGATACGCTCGGATCAGCAATCCTTTCTCCCCCGCCGCTTCGTCTGATTGGCTTCGATCCTTATCCCTTCGTCCCACAATTGTTGTCGGATCTGCGAGGCCGTGGATTGCGGCTTGGCCTCATTTCGAACAGCGGAGATGACGGAAAGCAGACAGTCGATGCGGCGCCGGCGCCGCAAAGATCCTGGATTATTTTGAGCCGGCCCTCCGCGTCTATTCGCGCGACATCGGCCTGGAAAAAAACTCGCCCGCGATCTTCAACAAGGCCGCAGAACTCGCAGCCGCGCCGCCGCAACGTTGCGTCTTTGTCGGAGAGGATGGCGCCGAGCGCGCATTCGCCTCTCGCGCCGGCATGCGCGTCTGCCCGCATCCGCTGCTGCTGGGGGAAGTGATTGCCGGCGAAACTTTGCGATATGTTCGCGTCGCCACGCCGAAAGGACAGGTTCGAGCGACCTACGACCTGCTTCGGCAACGTCCGTTCGTTGCCTTGCACGTCGCGGATCTAAATGGGCAGATCGTCTACGGGATCACCAGCCAGCGCGTCGCAAACGAGCTGGCGAACATGCTGATCCGGGTCGACTTTCTCGGCGGCCCGAATTCTCCCGATGACTCGGATCTCTACCTGCTTCGCGACGACCTCGCCAAGGAGAGCGGGTTCGGCTCGACAAACGGCGCCGCGCACACATTCTTCGCCGGTCCCCATGCCGACTTGCTGTTGTCAGCGACCGATGAGGGCCTTGTGGTCGCTCTTCCTGCCGGGACATCGCCGGGAAACTTTCATTTTGCCCATGCACGGCATGGCCACACGCTCAAGCTCGTCCCGACGCCTCTGCTGCTCGACCCCGCGGTTGGCGCAAGCAAGAGCGGCTTCCTGGCCGACATTGAACCAAAGGAGCTGCTTTCCGAGAATGAGCGCCGCGCGCTGTCGGGCATCGATGCAAACGCGATCCTCGGCCTTGTTGAAAGATATAGCGGCAAGCAGCCGCTCTCGCCCGACGATCCCAGGCCGATCAGAAGCCGGCACATTGCGGAGACCGACGGTGACAACCAGCGTGCGGTCATGGCGCTGGCGCGCGAGTTGGAGGCCATCGGTCAAGGCCGGCTCCAGGTGCGCGTCCTTCCGTTCACCCATCGCGGCTTGCGCCTGTACAATGTCGAGGCCGAGCTGCGCGGCGTGTCCTCGGATCTGGTGCTGGTGACGGCGCATCTGGATTCGACCGCCGCGAACGATCTGCATTTTGACGAGATGCATGGCGCCGCACCAGGCGCGGACGATGATGCAAGCGGCGTGGCCGCCGTTTTGCTCTCCGCCCGGTGCTTCGTTTCGCTTGCCGCCTCGGCGCCGCCCGCACGAACGATCCGTTTCGTCCTGTTCAACGCGGAAGAGGAAGGTCTCGTCGGCAGCCGCATCTATAGCCGGGCGCAGAGAGCGCAGGAAGCGCCGATCGTGGCCGTCTATCAGATGGACATGATCGGCTATCACGTCAGGCCGCCGCGGACGTGGGAAGTCCACGCCGGCTTCTATCAGTCACCCGAGGTCGAGCAACGTTCTCTTGCCCTCGCTCAGATTCTCAAGCGCGTGTCGCCGCTCGTGTCCCCCGAGCTGGAGCCGCCGCAAATTTACGTAAGCGGCGGGAGCCCCGATGGTGACCCCGCCGAGGGACGCAGCGACCACGCGCCGTTTCAGGCCCAAGGCTATGCCGCCTGCGTGGTCACGGAAGATTTCTTTGTCGGGCCCGGTCCGAGCGACCCGGAGCCGCAAACCAATCCAAACTATCACAGTGTCGGCGATACGATCATCGTCGCGGATTTCGCCGCGGACATCGCGCGGGTGGTCGCCGCAGCGGTCTGGGCCACGGCCAAAGCGGGCGCGACGGCGCCGCCACGGTTTTCACAGAGATCAATGAACCTAACCTCAGAGGGAAAGCGCATGGCTTCGCGCGAGATCGACACTGGAAATTTTAGCACGACACCTGCATCTTTTGCGAAGGGTCCGGCCGCCGCTCCCGGTGCCTCCGCGCCGCGCCGCCTGCGGCTCGACGCAAAGGCCGACATGGTCAGAGCCTTCTCCGTGCCTGCCGTTTCGGGTGCGGCTCCTGGAGATGTGAGCCACGACGCAGGGTCGCTCGTCGGCAGGGCGCTGACATTGCTTCGCAGCGAGCGGACCCGCAGCGCCGGGTTCGGGGCATCACGCAGTTCGGACGGCTCTGATTTCATCCCTGATCCAGTTCTGCAACGGACCAGTTCGGCCGCGCAGATCGTTCACTTTCAGCAATTCTACCGAGGCATTCCAGTTTTCCGGACCGGCAATACGGTGCGCTTCGGGCCGCAAGCCAAGGACGCGGATGTGCTTGGCGAGAGTGTCGTGCTCGACAAGGAGATCAATACGGCGCCGACCTTGAGAGCCGAGGAGGCGGTGTTGGCGGCTGCAAAGCATCTCGCTTCGGCGAGCCTGCGCCAGTTCAAGGACGAGTTCGGGCAAGTCTTCAAGGAGCAGCCGCTTTCGATTGACGGCTTCAGGCCGCAGGTGATCTCCGGCTTCCCGATGCTACCGACCCAACCGACGGTGCTCGATTGGGTCGCTGTGGACGGGGCTACCGAAAAACAGCCAAGCAAGCCCTTCTCCCAGCCAGTGCCGACCCATCTCGTCATGTTCGATCAGCGGGCCGCCGTCCGCCTCGGCTGGTATGTCGTGTTGTCGCGCGACGAGCAGTTCGAACAATATGCGATCATCGTCTCGGCTGATGCGAAGCCAGGCGAGATTATTTACGCAAAGGACATGATCCACCGGGCGCGGGCGCGCGCAAGCGTGTTTGAATTCAGCCCCGGGGTGTCGGACCGGAAGGTTGTGGAGATGCCGCGGCCTGTCAGCGACTACCCGATCATACTAAGTACGCCTCTCGTGGGCTTTCCCAACGATTGGGTGGACGCGAACCAGACCATCGGTAATTCGACCATTGCAACTCTCAACTTTTCGACCACTTCGTTGGATGGCCAACGGAATGGCGATTATGTCGAGTTTCATCCAAAAGAGCCCGACGGAGACGATCAAAAGCTCTTGAACATTTTCTACTACTGCAACTTTATGCACGACTGCTACTACATGCTCGGCTTCGATGAAGCTGCCGGAAACTTTCAGAAAATAAACCTCACGCATACGGGAATTCCTGGAGATCCCGTTCGCGCCCGCGCGCATAGCGGCCCGGTCAGTGGCACGGCCAACATGTCGACCGACGCCGACGGCCTGCCGCCCATCATGAACATGGGTCTCGTGACCGACAGCGGGCGCCATACCGCCTTCGATGCGGACGTCGTATTTCACGAATACACTCACGGCTTGACCAACCGCTGTGTCGGCGGCACGCGTCAGGGACACGCGTTGGAGGCCCCGCAAAGCAGGGGTATGGGCGAGGGCTGGAGCGACTTTTTCGCGCTCACGATCATCAACTGCCACGGGGCGTTGCGCGGTGAGCCGGAGAGAGCCGTGATCGGCAACTGGCTGATCAACAGCCAGAGGGGTATCCGGTCGAACCCCTATGACGATCATTATCCCTATACCTATGGATATGTGGCCACCCTTTCCGACGAGCATGATGTCGGAGAGATCTGGTGCGCGGCGCTGATGATGATGGTCCGCCGGATCCGGGTAGCGCTGGGCAGTGACGTGGATGGGTACAGACTCGGATTGCAGATGGTCGTCGACGGCCTGAAGCTGACTCCGGCCAATCCCACTTTTCTGCAAGCTCGGGATGGGATTCTGCTCGCGCTCGACCACATGCTGGACCAGCAGCGGATCTCACGAGCAACCCACGACACCGTTCGCAAAGCCGCATTGGAAGCGTTCGGCTGGTTTGGGATGGGCCCGTCCGCCACATCCCAAGACGCAGGCGTGGATGGAATCGTGGAGGATGTGGTTCGTACCGGCGTCGCCCAGCGCGCGACGAGATTGGGCCGAATCGCGCTTCTCAGTTCGGTGAGTTGAGGGCCATTTCCCGGCGAAAGCTTGCCCCGCATTTGGATTGTGGGGTGGGCTTTTCCAGATCATGATCTGGAAATCCCGGCCATCGCTCGGAATAAGGCAACGCAAGCACCGAATGAAGGCCGTCGGCAGAATGGGCAACCAGGATGCCGCAGGGGCCGGCGACCGTCGTCACGCTTCGTTTCAAGTTCCCACAATTCCTGAGGAGGCGGATCTAGAACGGTAAACGCCAAGCGGGTAAGGAATCCCGCTATGGCTGCGCAAGGTACGCCTTATCGGCCCGATATCGACGGGCTACGGGCAATCTCGATACTTCTAGTGGTGGCGTATCACGCGCACCCTTGGTTGATTCCGGGAGGTTTCATCGGAGTCGACATATTCTTTGTCATCTCCGGATATCTGATCACGCGCATCCTGTCGCGCGGGATGGAATCTGGCGGGTTCTCGATCACCAATTTCTATGGGCGTCGCATCCGTCGCATTTTTCCTGCGCTGATGGTCGTCCTCGTTACAACCTATGCGATGGGATGGTTCATCCTTCTGCCCGACCAGATGCAACTGCTCGGCAAGAACGTTGTCGCCGGGGTGGCCTTTGCCGCAAATCTGTTCCAGATCAGCCAGGCCGGCTACTTCGCACCTGACGTTGCGGAGAACCCTTTGCTGCATCTCTGGTCCCTGGGTGTCGAGGAGCAGTTCTACATCTTTTGGCCGCCAGCCTTGTTGCTCATCGCGGGATCGAAGCGGCGATTGCCATGGTTCGGCATTATCGCTGCGGTCTCGTTTTGCGTCAGTCTCATCGACCTCTATGGCCACAAGGACTGGGCGTTCTATTCGCCTGTCGCACGCGCCTGGGAGCTTCTTGCCGGCGGCATGCTTGCCGCTACCCGTCTCTCGAGTCGCCGCTTCGCGATTCCGGAGAACCTCGCGAGCCTGTCGGGCCTGTTGGCCATCTTCGGGTCGGCGCTCGCGCTCGACAACGGCAGTCCGTTTCCCGGCCCATACGCGCTGTTCCCCGTCATTGGCGCGGTCCTGATAATCGCGTCGCCCAACGCACTGCTGAATCGCTACGTTCTGTCGAGCCGCGTTTTTGTCTGGTTCGGGCTCATCAGCTATCCGCTCTATCTCTGGCATTGGCCTTTATTGTCCTACCTCGCGATCTTGCGGAATGGGGTGCCGAATTTTCTGGAGATCTGGGCCGCCGTCGCCATCGCCGTGATTCTGTCGGCGTTGACGTATCAATTCATCGAAATCCCACTTCGTAAACGACCGGAAGTGGTCCCCAAGCTGTCCGCGGGCTTGGCGGCAATCGGCGTGATGGGTATCGCCGCAATCGTCACATCAGGCTTTGCGTTCCGGTTTCCGCCGGTCGTGCAGGACATCGCGCGCATCCGTGTCGAGGACAATCCGTCGTTTGCCGATCATTGCTTTCTGGAAACCGCGAGAGGGGCATTCGATGCAAGCTGCATTGAGCAAGGCGATCGGCCTCTTCTTTTCCTTTGGGGTGATTCCACGGCCGCGGCACTGTATCCGGCCCTGAAAGACGCCGAAGACAGGTTGGGTTCATTTCGGCTGGCGAGGTTCACCCTGGCAGGCTGCGCGCCAATCCTGGAGGTCGGATCGAACACGCGCTGCGACGGGGATAACCGAAAAGTTTTCGACTTTGTCCGGTCCGCGCGTCCTGACGTCGTTCTGCTGCACGCCATGTGGGGCACGACCACAAATCTTGAGAAGCTGGCCGCGACGATCCGCGAACTGCGGGCGAGCAAAGTGCCTCGGATCGTCATGCTGGGACCGGTGCCGGTCTGGAAGCGGACACTTCCTCATGCGTTGATCAATCATTACCGGTTTTCGCATGAACTGCCGGAACGAATCAGTGCGGGCATGTGGGGGCCGGAAGGCGATAGGATGATGGAGGCCTTCAGCAGAGGCGCCGGCATCGAATACATATCTGCAAGACAAGTGTTCTGCGACGAAATGGGGTGCCTGACGCGGGTAGGGCCGTCCGCTTCGGATGTGGTCACAACCGACATCGTTCACCTCTCCGAAAGAGGTGCACGGTTTCTTGTGGCCGCCATCGGCAGGACTCTGCTTCCTGAACCTCATGGCCAGCTCTCGAACGAGAGAAACGCCCCGCCGGCCGAGGAGGGCAGGCAGCGCCCCAATTGAGACGTCAAGGAGCTATGTGGCCGCTTTCTCTAATAGTCTCGATCCGTCGCAACGCGAGCCCGCACCGAACCCACACAACGAAAAAGGCCGCCCGCAGGCGGCCATGGCCATCTTGAAATCGGAAAAACCTACCGGACCGCCGAGATGTCCGAGCTCGTCACGACCACTGGCTTGCCGGCCTTGATGACATTGGCGGTCTGGCTGTAGTCCACATTGCTCCGCGCAGCGATCCCGAACGCCGCTACCGCGATACCCGCCACCAGCGCCACGATCACGATCTTCAGATGCGTCCCACGATCTACTGAATGAAAGGAGTGGTTCATGTGAGCCTCCAGGGTGCCTGAAGGCACCGCTTGTTCCCCAAACAGTTACCCGCGTTGTGTTTCAAATTGGTTTCTTGGGTTCCCCAAAATGGTTTCGTTCAACACCGAACGGAGGCGATCTCGCCCGGATTCTCGCCGAAAGTTTCGATGCGGCCGCGATCAGGGAGCGCGCCGATCTGTGGAGACGGATCGTTCGTTGCAGGCCGAGTTGACCGCCAAAGGCATCGTCTTCAACAAGCCCGGTCCCGTGCAATTCCGCGCAGTACTGGTGAAGGCGGGTTATGGCGCGGACGCCTGGGCGCAGCTTGATAAAATCGGGCAGGCTGACGAAAAAAGCCCGGTCACGCCAGCACGGCCGGACAACGGCCAGATCGGCCTGGCGCCGGCCGGCGGGGTGTCGTGCGGCCTGATTTCTAAAGCCGTCCAGCAATCGACGGCGGGGAGGCGCTCGCCGTGGCGCGAGGCCTCGGCTGACTGCAAGGCTGATCGGCGAAACACGCAGGCTCGCCGGTGCAGGATCGACACAGGGATCAGGTTTTCCCATGCCGCAGAGGACGTTAAAATAGGTTGTCTTGCGCCCCCTATTGCGCTGCGCTAATCCAAGAATAACTCCAGATCGACGAATCCGCGGATTCCCCCCGACCGCCCGCGGGAAAAGGTAGCGCCGATGAACGGCATCCTGCTGAATTATCTTCCACTTGTGGTATTTGTCGGCGTGGCCGCCGCGATCGGTCTGGTGCTGTTGATCGCGCCGTTTCTGGTCGCGTTTCAGCAGCCCGATCCGGAGAAGCTGTCGGCCTATGAGTGCGGATTCAACGCATTCGATGACGCCCGGATGAAATTCGACGTCCGCTTCTACCTGGTTGCCATTCTTTTCATCATCTTCGACCTCGAAGTGGCGTTCCTTTTCCCCTGGGCGGTGGCGTTCGGCAAGCTCGGAGCGACAGGTTTCTGGTCGATGGTGGTGTTCCTGGCCGTGCTGACGGTCGGGTTTGCTTACGAATGGAAGAAAGGCGCGCTCGAATGGGATTGAGCCCCACCGCCGCAAAACCCAGAACGGGACCCGGGACGGGAGCCGTCATCGCCCCCGCCGCGACCGGCATTCTCGACCCCGCGACCGGCAAGCCGATCGGCGCCAATGATCCGTATTTTCTCGAAGTCAATCACGAGCTTTCCGACAAGGGCTTCTTCGTCGCCGCGGCCGATGACTTGATCACCTGGGCGCGCACCGGCTCCTTGATGTGGATGACCTTCGGGCTCGCCTGCTGCGCGGTCGAGATGATGCAGGTGTCAATGCCGCGCTACGATGTCGAGCGCTTCGGATTTGCGCCGCGCGCCTCGCCGCGGCAGTCCGACGTGATGATCGTCGCGGGCACACTGACCAACAAGATGGCGCCGGCGCTGCGCAAAGTCTACGACCAGATGCCGGAGCCGCGCTATGTGATCTCGATGGGCTCCTGCGCCAATGGCGGCGGCTATTACCACTATTCCTATTCGGTGGTGCGCGGCTGCGACCGCATCGTGCCGATCGATATCTATGTCCCTGGCTGTCCGCCGACCGCCGAAGCGCTGCTCTACGGCGTGCTGCTTCTGCAGAAGAAGATCCGGCGCACCGGGACGATCGAACGCTAAAAGGTTTTCAAGTGATGGACGACGGCAGGCTCGACGCCCTTGGGCAGACGATCGTTGGCGCGCTTCCGGGCGCCGCGACAGCCCATTCGGTGGCCTTCAATCAGCTCGCGGTGACGGTGGAAGCGAGCAAGATCGTCGATGTCGTCAAATATCTGCGCGACGATCCGGCCTGCCGCTTCGTCAACATCATCGACATCACAGCGGTCGACTATCCGGGCCGTGAGAAGCGTTTCGATGTCGTCTATCACCTCCTGTCGCCGACCCTGAACACGCGCATCCGGCTGCGCGCCGAAGCCGACGAGACGACTCAGGTGCCGTCGATCATCGAGGTGTTTCCCGGCGCCGATTGGTTCGAGCGCGAAGCCTATGACCTCTATGGCGTGATCTTCATCGGCCACCCGGACATGCGGCGTCTGCTCACCGATTACGGCTTCGAGGGACATCCCCTGCGCAAGGATTTCCCGCTGACCGGCTTCGTCGAGGTCCGTTACGACGATCAGGAAAAGCGCGTGCTTTACGAGCCAGTCCGCCTCAATCAGGAATTCCGCAAATTCGATTTTCTCTCACCGTGGGAGGGGGCTGACTATCCGCTGCCGGGTGACGAGAAGGCAGGACCGAAGGCCTGACCATGAACGAGCAAAGCGAAACCCTCCGCAATTTCACCATCAATTTCGGCCCGCAGCATCCGGCCGCGCATGGCGTGCTGCGGCTGGTGCTGGAGCTTGACGGCGAAGTGGTTGCGCGGGTCGATCCGCATATCGGGCTTCTGCATCGCGGCACCGAGAAGCTGATCGAGCACAAGACCTATCTGCAGGCGATCCCTTATTTCGACCGGCTCGACTATGTCGCGCCGATGAACCAGGAGCACGCGTTCTGCCTGGCGGCGGAAAAGCTGCTCGGCATCGAAGTGCCGCGCCGTGGCCAGTTGATTCGCGTGCTCTATTGCGAGATCGGCCGGCTTCTGTCGCATCTCCTCAATGTCACGACGCAGGCGATGGACGTCGGCGCGCTGACCCCGCCGCTGTGGGGGTTCGAAGAGCGCGAAAAGCTGATGGTGTTCTACGAGCGCGCCTCCGGCTCGCGCATGCATGCGGCATTTTTCCGGATCGGCGGCGTGCATCAGGACCTGCCGCCGAAACTGATCGATGATATCGAGGCCTTCTGCGATCCGTTCCTGAAAGTCGTCGCGGATCTGGAAAGGCTGCTCACCGGCAACCGCATCTTCAAGCAGCGCAATGTCGATATCGGCGTGGTGACGCTGAAGCAGGCATGGGAATGGGGGTTCTCTGGCGTGATGGTGCGCGGCTCGGGTGCGGCCTGGGACCTGCGCAAGGCGCAGCCCTATGAATGCTACGCCGAGATGGATTTCGACATTCCGATCGGCAAGAACGGCGACTGCTACGACCGCTATTGCATCCGCATGGAGGAGATGCGCCAGTCGGTCAGGATCATGAAGCAGTGCATCGCCAAGCTGCGCGCGCCCGACGGGCAGGGGCCGGTGGTGGTTGCCGACAACAAGATCGCGCCGCCCCGCCGGGGCGAGATGAAGCGCTCGATGGAAGCGCTGATCCATCACTTCAAGCTTTACACCGAGGGCGTCCGCGTGCCCGAAGGCGAGGTCTATGCGGCGGTCGAGGCGCCGAAGGGCGAGTTTGGCGTCTATCTCGTCTCCGACGGCAGCAACAAGCCTTACAAGTGCAAGATCCGCGCGCCTGGTTTCGCGCATCTGCAGGCGATGGATTTCATCTGCAAGGGCCATCTGCTGGCTGACGTCTCGGCGATCCTCGGCTCGCTCGATATCGTGTTCGGAGAGGTCGACCGTTGATGGCGCAGGCGCCGATCCAGTTTGACCGTGCGTCAGGGGCGCTCGAAGGAGCGAACCTCTGGGAGCGGACGGCTGCGCTGGCGCTGGCGACGGGCTCGAAGATTTCCTCGCACTTCTCGCATCGCGGCTACATCCATTGCGCCAACCTGCTGCGCAAGACGCTGCCCGAGCGCAATATCGCGATCAAGCTCAACAAGGATGCGATCTTCGAGTTTCCCTATGGCGACGGCTATTGGAGCAAGCTGCTCAACCGCTCCTATCACTATGAGGACGAGCTGGAGCTGCTGTTCCGCCACTCCGCCGATGTCGGTTACACCTTGATCGATTGCGGCGCGAATTACGGCTACTGGTCGGTGCTGGTGTCGAGCGCCCCGTTCGGTTCGCACCGTGCGATCGCGATCGAGCCGTCATCGCAGAATTTCGAGAAGCTCGCCAACAATGCGCGGGTCAATGGCGATCGCTTCGAGCTGATGAAATGCGCCATCGGCGCCGGGCGCGGCACCGCGCACCTGACTGGCACCAAGCATGAAGCTTTCAGCATTGCCGGCGGCGCCAATGGCCGCGGCGAGGAAGTCCCGGTCATCGCGCTCGACAATCTGATCGACGAGGGCAAGGTCTCGGAGAAGGGGAAATTCCTGATCAAGCTCGACGTCGAAGGCGTCGAGATCGAGGCGATAAAGGGCGGCATGCGGCTGTTGCAGGCCGACAGCGTGATCCTGTGCGAGGAGCATGGCAATGATCCGCGTCATACGGTGTCGCGCTTCATCCTGGAGAAGACGCCGCTGAAGCTGATGGTCTACGATCCGCGCTCGGGCCGCATGGAGAGCGTGACCGAGCTGTCGATCCTGGATCGCATCAAGGTGTCCTCCCATGTCGGGTATAATGTCTTCGGCACCGCGAGCCTGTTCTGGGAAGACCGGATCAATGCGGTGAACGCGGAAGCCTCGGGCTGTTTGCAATGAAAGATTGAGCCACGATGTCCGTCCGCCGACTAGCACCGAAGGAATTGCAGCCCGCGAGCTTTGTGTTCACGGAGGAAAATCTTGCGTGGGCCAAGAGGGAGATCACCAAATATCCGCCCGGACGCCAGGCGTCGGCGGCGATTGCGATTCTGTGGCGGGCGCAGGAGCAGAACGAGGGCTGGGTGTCGGAAGCCGCGATCCGCGCCGTCGCCGATCTCCTGGACATGACCCATATCCGGATGCTGGAGATCGCGACCTTCTACACAATGTTCCAGCTATCGCCGGTCGGCAAGAAGGCGCATATCCAGGTCTGCGGCACCACGCCGTGCCGGCTGCGCGGCGCGGCCGACATCATCCAAGTCTGCCAGAGCCGCATCCATCACGATCCCTTCCGCGTCTCCAAGGACGGCAATTTCTCCTGGGAGGAGGTCGAGTGCCTCGGCGCCTGCGTGAATGCGCCGATGGTCCTGATCTGGAAGGACACCTACGAAGACCTGACCAAGGAAAGCTTCGGCAGGGTGCTGGATGGCTTCGCAACCGGCAATCCGCCGAAGCCGGGGCCGCAGATCGACCGCCAGTTTTCCGCACCGGTCGGCGGAGCGACCACGCTGAAGGAGACCACATGAGGCGTGGGATGCTGAGCCCTTGCAGCCGGAAGGGAGGCTGCCATGAAGAACTGGCGCTATATTGCTTTGCATAGCGTGGTGGCGGCGGTGTTTATCTTCACGCTGCAGCGTTTTGCGCTGAGCGCGTCGCTTGAGACGAGCCTGTTGTGGGCGTTGACGTTCGGTGGTTGCGCCGCGGGCCTCGCCTACATGCAGTCCAACCGCTGACCTTAGGAAGCGTCAAGATCATGCTCGACGACAAGGACCGCATCTTCAAGAACCTCTATGGCCTGCACGACTGGGGCCTGGACGGCGCGCGGCGGCGCGGCGCCTGGGATGGCACGAAGGCGATCATCGACAAGGGCCGCGACTGGATCATCGCCGAGATGAAGGCGTCCGGCCTGCGCGGGCGCGGCGGCGCGGGCTTCCCGACCGGCCTGAAATGGTCGTTCATGCCGAAGGAGGACGGCCGGCCGAGC
>Ga0210406_10006361_pt1 | contig 12255 bp, 10 predicted proteins | sample IncBWC30MmetaG_FD_155454 | JGI IMG/M metagenome (GOLD analysis project Ga0210406, IMG submission 155454) | Forest soil microbial communities from Barre Woods Harvard Forest LTER site, Petersham, Massachusetts, United States - Inc-BW-C-30-M | ecosystem: Environmental > Terrestrial > Soil >...
CACGAAGTTCGCGACGTAAACCGGCAGCTTCCAGTTTTCGTCGAACGGATGGAGCGCGCGGATGCCGCTGTCGAAGCCCTGCTTCTCGGCGGTGTCGATGATCTCCTGCGCGGTGCCGATGCGTTTGACGTCGGCAATGAACTCGGCAAGCTTCGGATTCTTCGCCGCCGCGGCCTGCGCCAGCGGATGGTCGGCGGCGATCGCCATGAACTTGGCTCCGAACAACGTGTCGGGCCGGGTCGTGAAGATCTTCAGCTCGCTTTCGCCGGCGGGCGCCGTCACCGGATCGAGCGCGAAGCGCACCAGCAAGCCTTCGGAGCGTCCGATCCAGTTGCGCTGCATCAGCCGCACCTTGTCGGGCCAGCGGTCGAGCGTATCGAGCGCGTCCAGGAGTTCCTGCGAGTACTTCGTGATCTTGAAGACCCACTGGTTCATCTCGCGCTGCTCGACCACGGCGCCGGAACGCCAGCCGCGGCCGTCGATCACCTGCTCATTGGCGAGCACGGTCATGTCGACGGGATCCCAGTTGATCTTGCGCTTCTCGCGCTCGGCGAGCCCGGCGCGCAGAAAATCCAGGAACATCTTCTGCTGATGCTTGTAATAAGACGGGTCGCAGGTGGCGAATTCGCGTGCCCAATCCAGCGACAGTCCGATCGACTGCAGCTGCTTCTTCATCGCGGCGATGTTGTCGTAGGTCCACGCCTTGGGCGCCACCTTGCGCTCGATTGCGGCATTTTCCGCCGGCAGGCCGAACGCGTCCCAGCCCATCGGATGCAGCACGTTAAAGCCCTTGGCGCGCATGAACCGCGCCAGTACGTCGCCCAGCGTGTAGTTGCGGACGTGCCCGATATGGATGCGCCCGGACGGATAGGGGAACATCTCCAGCACGTAATATTTCGGCCGCGGATCGTCGTTTTTAGAGGTGAAGATCGCCTGTTGGTTCCACTGGCGTTGCCAGCGTGGCTCGGATTCGCGCGCGTTATAACGTTCGGAGGTCATGGAATTGCAGGACTTTTCGGTGGCCCGAGGCCGTTTTTCGGAGACGGCGGACTAGGCCACAAAAGCCACTGCGGGGTCAACGGGTTGGACGGTCCGGGCGATGCCCGGCCGGATCACTTTATGCCGTGCGGGAGGGCAGGGTCCGACTAGCTCGCCATCGCCATCGAGCCGCCGTCGGTAACCCGGATAAAGCCGTGTTCTACCACGGCATTGCGGCCACGATGCTTGGCGGCGTACAGCGCCGCATCGGCGGCTTCGATCAGGTCGCCGGGCCGCTGCGTATTGTCGGGCTTCGTGCAGGCCACGCCGACGCTGGCGGTGACGATTTGATGCTTCGAGGTGCAATGAGGCATTGCGAGGCTCTCGATCGCCGAACGCACCTGCTCACCGATTTCCAGCGCCCTGGCCGCATTGGTGTTCGGCAGCAGCAGGCAGAACTCCTCGCCGCCGTAACGCCCGGCGAAGCCCATGGTATCGGCCGCGATTCCGGCCAGCGTTTCGCCGAGCCTGGTGAGGCAGGCATCGCCTTCGGGATGGCCATAGGTGTCGTTGAACAGCTTGAAGTGGTCGACGTCGATCATCAGCAGCGACAGTTCGCTGTCATATTGCTGCGACCGCATCCATTCGAAATCGAGCCGGCTCTGGAAACCGCGCCGGTTGGCGAGGCCGGACAGCATGTCGATCGAGGCCATGACGGTGAGGCGGTCGTTGGTCGCGACCAGTTCGCGTTCGCGTTCGCCAAGCTGCGCGGCCATCGCGTTGAAGGCGCGCGCCAGCGGCACGAATTCCGCCGGCAGACGGCCGCGCGCGGCGCGGGCCGACCAGTCGCCCCCACCGAAACGCTTGGCCGTCGCGGCCATGATCTCGATCGGGTGAATGATGAGCTTCTCCGCGGCGACCAGCGCGCCGAGCAGCACGAACAGGCAGACAAAGCCCAGTTGCAGATAGGCGGTGCGGATGTCGCGGTTGATCGCGGCCGACACCTTGGCCTCGTCGATGCTGACGATCAGGCGCGATTGTGTGCCGGGAATCCGCGCAAAGTTCACCGTGCGTCGCGAGCCGTCGGCGGCGACGAACGAAAGCGATCCGTCCGCGCGGTCGGAATCGATCGCCTTGTCGGCGATGGCCGATAATAGAGGTATCGTATCCAGCGCGCGGCCGACCATGCTGGCCTGATCCGCCGGCGCGGCCATCACGATGCCGGTGCTGTCGATCAGCACCGCCGAGATTCCGGGACGGCTGCCGAGATTGCCCATGATCTTCGACATCCAGTCGATATTGACGCCGGCCACGATCACGGCGTCCGAATCATCCTTGATGGCGGAGACGGGATAGGCCGCCATCACGATCGGCAGGTCGGTCGCCATCGAGAACAGAAAGTCACTGAACACGACGTCGTGGGCCTCGCGCGCGTGCTTGAGATAGGCGCGTTCGCTCAAATCGAGGCCGACCAGCGAAGGCCGCGTTGCGCATTGCACGTGTCCGTCGCCGCCGACGATCATCAAAGCGCGAATCCAGGGCAGGTTGACCGGCAGGCTGGCGCGCAGAATGTCGCAACTGCGGCTGACGCCGCCCGCTGACGCGCGAATATAGGCCGCGGACTTCAGCATCGTCGCGACCGATGTAATGACTTCCCGCTGGGTGTTGGCGCTGTGCTGCGCCAGGTCGGAGAATTCCTGGGAGGCGTGGGCAAGCTGCTTGCCGCGGGCGTCTTCGAGCGAACGGGCGCGGTCGAGCATCAACGGCGCCACCAGGATCAGCGCCAGCAATGCGAGCCGCGCACGGATCCCAAGCAGCTTTTGCAGCTTGGCTCTTTTACGATTGAATGTGAAGCTCGACATCGTTATGCCCCGACCCCACATGGAGCATAGTGGGAAGGGTTCAAGAAGCCTTTCCTGAACTAGGTAAAATTCGACTTACCCCGTAGATCTACGATCGGTGGACGCCATGGCGACCGAAAATCCCTCGCCGATAACCCGGCCTTTACCAAGCGCGCTCGCTTCGGTGGAGGCGGACATCCAGCGCGCGTGCAGCGAAGCGCGCCGCGATCGCGCGTCGGTCACGCTGATCGCGGTATCGAAAACATTCGATGCGGAAGCGATCGCTCCGGTTATCGCCGCCGGACAGCGCGTTTTCGGCGAGAATCGCGTGCAGGAAGCCAAAGCCAAATGGCCAGGGTTAATGTCGGCTTACCCCGGCATGGCTTTGCATCTGATCGGACCGCTGCAATCCAACAAGGCCAAAGAGGCGGTGGCACTGTTCGACGCCATCCATTCCGTCGACCGTCCGAGCATTTGTGAAGCGTTAGCCAAAGAGATCGATTCTCAAAAGCGGCGCCCCGAATTGTTCGTTCAGCTCAACACCGGCGAGGAGCCGCAGAAGGCCGGTGTGGCGCCCGCCGAGGCGGACGCCTTCATTGCCGGCTGCCGCGAGAAATACGGTTTGCAGATTTCAGGCCTGATGTGCATTCCGCCGGTCGAGGATGCGCCGGCACCGCATTTCGCACTGACGGCGAAGATCGCCGCGCGCAACGGGCTGAAGAACCTGTCGATGGGCATGAGCGCCGACTTCGCGATCGCGATCCAGTTCGGCGCCACCCATGTCCGGGTCGGCTCGGCGATTTTCGGGCATCGGTAACGCGCACCAGCCGTCATCCTGAGGTGCCCGCTCTTGCGGGCCTCGAAGGATGGCCGCAAGCGCGGTGCTGAACACCATCCTTCGAGGCTCGCCAAAGATGGCTCGCACCTCAGGATGACGTGGTCGATTATAGCTAGCTAAACCCAACCGACACTTTCCCAAGCACCCCAAAATCGGCGGCGAACAGGTCGCCGGATTGGATCGGCAAGGGCGGGTGGCAGGTTCCGGTGGTGACGATTGGCCTGCCTTGAGCGTCACGCCGAGTTGGCGCAATTCATTGGCAAGCCAGACCAGCGCTATCCGGGGATCGCCAAGCACGTTTTTGCCGTGCCCGATATATTGCTTGCCGCGCAGTACGATGACCGGTCTGTGTTCGACGAGCTCGAGCGCGCGCCAATTCGCTGTTGTCGGCGGCCCCAGCACGAACAGATGCGCGCAGGCGTTGTCGGCGATGATCTGTGCAGCACCAGCACTGACGAAATCGGAAAATCGGGAATCCGGAATCTCGATCGCCGGATGCAGCGCGCCGACCGCATCGAGAACTTCCTGTACCGTATAAGGCTCTGATCGCGGCGGCAGGTCCTGCGCCATGCGAAAGGCAAATTCGGGTTCGCCGACGCGCATTTCGTTTCCCGCCATCGAGGCCGTGCCGCCATCGGGAATCACGGTTTCGGACAGGATGCGCCCCGCCATCGGGCCATCGACATTGATGTGCTTTTGTCCGGCTTCGCTGGTGGCGGCGATCTTCCAGCCGAACAATGCACCCGCCGAACTCTGTTCGATCGCGGCCTGGATCGCATAACCTTCGGCGCGGTCGTTGCGACGGTTCAAGTGCGCCAAGCTTGGTGCCGGCGCGCCAATGCGCCATCAAGGTCTGCGACGCGGCCGCGATTTCCTGTCGATCGAGCATGGCGTTGGATATCCTTCGAGGCTCTCACCCGATCATGATCCGGGTTTGCGGACCAAGACGCTGCAGCAAACGCAGCATCGCCGATTGTGTCATCGAGACGCAGCCCGCGGTCGGCGAAAAATCCTTCCGCGCCAGATGCAGGAATACCGCGCTGCCGCGGCCGGCGATGCGCGGCGCGGCATTGTGATCGATCTCGACGATGAAATCATAGAGGTGGTCGTCGCGTGTGAGCCGGTCGCCCGCTTGATCGGGACCGAGCCGCATCGGCTGGTTGTAATGGCGGCTGGCGGGGTCCTCGCACCAGGCGTCTTCGGGCCGGATCGCGCGAACCGGCAAGAAGGTCCGCGGGCGCGGATGCCGGTCGGCCCGCCACCACAGCTGCAATGGCCGGAAAATGCCCTTCGGCGTGCCGCCATCGCCTTCCCATTTGTTGGCCTTGATGCCGCCGCGGCCGAGCGCGACCGGCACCGTCAGTCCCCCGGCCGTCAGCCAGCCCCGGCGCGGATCGCCGGCAGCGGCCCGGACCCGGATCATCGCCGCCGGGCCATCAGCCGGGATTCTTTCAGAAGTCATTGAAATAACTTGCTTTTCCGTAGGAATCGGCACTCCTTCGATGGGCGGAGGGACAAAAAGGCGCATTCGCCGCCATTACAGGACATTCATCCAAATACCTGCATATTCTGGAGTACACTGCGTTTCAGCTTGTGAATCGGTAACAATCTCCTACTTCAAGACGAAACTACGCTGACAAATCAAGCTCCCGCCCTAAGACTCGGCTGAAGGCGTTTCGGCTGCAGAGGATTGTACGACATGGCCAATGCCCGCAAAATTCTGATCGTGGATGACGACACGGACCTGCGCGACACGCTGGTCGAGCAGTTGTCGCTGCACGAGGAATTCGAGGCCTCCGCCGTCGACACCGGCGCCAAGGGCGCCAATGCTGCCAAGACCAATGCTCCCGATCTGGTGCTGATGGATGTCGGATTGCCGGATACCGATGGCCGCGAAGTCGTCCGCAGCCTGCGCAAGGGCGGATTCAAGGCCCCGATCATCATGCTGACCGGGCACGATACCGATTCGGACACCATTCTCGGGCTCGAATCAGGCGCCAACGACTATGTCGCCAAGCCGTTCCGGTTCGCCGTATTGCTGGCCCGGATCCGGGCGCAGCTTCGCCAGCACGAAGCCAGCGAAGACGCGGTGTTTTCGGTCGGCCCCTACAGTTTCCGGCCCGGCTCCAAGATGCTGACCGGCGCCAACGCCAGGAAGGTAAGGCTGACCGAGAAGGAAACCGCGATCCTGCGCTTCCTTTACCGGGCCGGCCAATTGCCGGTGTCGCGTGAGACGCTGCTGCAGGAAGTCTGGGGCTATAATTCGGGCGTCACCACCCACACCCTGGAAACCCATATCTACCGGCTCAGGCAGAAGATCGAGAAAGACGCTGCCAATCCCGAGATCCTGGTGACCGAAGCCGGTGGCTACAAGCTGGTGCCGTGATACGATTCGGGCAGCGATTCGCAGTTAGCGCGTCCCGATCACCGGTTCTAAATGTCGATCGAAGATGATGTTGCCTTGCTTGAGCGGGTCCCGACACTGCGCGTGTTGGGCGCGGCCGCTCTGCGGATGCTCGCGATCGGCTCCGAGCAGCGCGATTTTGCGCGTGGTGATCTCCTGTTCGCAGCGGGCGACGACGCCGATGCCGGATTTGTCGTTCAGCGCGGCGCGTTCCGGATTGAAGATGGCCACGGCGCCGAAATCGTTGTGGGTCCGGGCACGCTGATCGGCGAGCTTGCGCTGGTGGTCGCGATGCCGCGGCCGTCCACGGCAACCGCGCTGGAATATTCCTCGGTGATTCGTGTCGCGCGCAGCTTGTTTGCCCGCGTGCTCGAAAGCGACCCCGTCGCCGCGCGCCGGCTGCGCGACGAATTCGCCAACCGTACCAGCCAGATTGCCAGCGATATCCTGATGGCCGGCGCGAAGCTGAGCACTTAGCTCTTCCCGATCTTACGCACTTCGCTTCGTCGTTCCTTGCATTGGCAGGGACGAATGTAACTACACTTCCAGCGTCACCGTCACCGGCACATGATCGGACGGCCGCTCCCAGCTCCGCGCGTCGCGGGTGATCCTGAAATCGCTGACGCCGTCCTTGAGCGCGCGCGATACCCAGATGTGGTCGAGCCGACGGCCGCGGTCGCCGACGGTCCAGTCAGCGGCACGGTAGCTCCACCACGTATAGATCTTCTCCGAGAGCGGGATGCGGTCGCGCGCGACGTCGATCCATTCGCCGCTGGCCTGTGCGGCCAGCAGCTTCTCGCATTCGATCGGGGTGTGCGACACCACTTTCAGCAACTGCTTGTGCGACCACACGTCATTCTCATGCGGTGCCACGTTGAGATCGCCGACCAGAATGTGCCGGTCGTCGCCATGCGGATGCAATGGCTCACACGCTTTCATCTCGTCGAGAAAGCTGAGCTTGTGCTCGAATTTCGGATTCAGCACGGGATCCGGAATATCCCCGCCGGCCGGAACATAGAAATTGTGCAGTACCAGCGGCTTCGAGAGCTGCGCCCCGGCGCCGAACTCAACCGAGATGTGTCGTGAATCGAGCTTGTCGCAGAAGGTCCGGATGTCGGTTTTCTCGAACGGCAATTTCGAAATGATCGCGACGCCGTGATAGCCCTTCTGCCCGTTCAGCGCGACGTGCTCGTAGCCAAGACGCTTGAAGCGCTTCAACGGGAAGGCATCATCGATGCATTTGGTTTCCTGCAGGCAGAGCACGTCGGGCCGCGCCGATTTGAGGAATTTGGCGACGAGATCGATGCGCAGCCGCACCGAATTGATATTCCATGTTGTCAGGGAAAAACGCATCGGGCTGATGTATCAGGACATCGGCAGAAAGACACGCCTCGTCCTTCGAGGCGTATGCACCATGCGTACGAGGCTTGAGGATAAGGGATTCAGCCTGGCGAAGTCGGGTAGACGGTGAAGTCGATCTTGAACAGATTGGGATCGACCTTCTTGGTGCTATCGAGATTGTAAACCGCAACCGTGGTGTCATAGCCCTGCGGATCGGTCACCGTCCACTGCTTGAGCTGTCCATCCTTGGCGCCGATCATCAGCATCAGGCGGCTTGTGCCGATCAGCGTCTGCTTCTCTTCGATGGTGACGCTGACGTACAAATCGTCCGCCGTCACGCTGACGACGTTGGTGTCCTTCATCAGGTCGATGCGGTCCGACAGCAAATACCGCAGCGGCGTCTGCGACAGCGGATAAATGTCCTGGGTCGCAAGCTTGCGATCACGTACCGCCACTGACGATCCGTCGGCGACGATCGCGATCGGGCTCGGCGGATCGTATTCGAAACGCACCTTGCCGGGCTTCTGAATGTAGAAATCGCCCTTGGTCTTGCTGCCGTCGGGACCGACCTGCACGAAATTTCCGACCAGCGTCGACAGCGACGACAGATAGGCGCTGACCCGCGCCGCCTGCGCCTTCTGGTTGGCGTCGAAGGTGGCGAAAATATTGGCCGGCACGTTGCGGCGCGGATCGGGAATCACCGGCTCCGGCGGCTGGGTTGTTCCAGTCGTCGCCGGTCCCCGCGCGTCGCTCGTCTGGCCATCGCGGGTTTTTGGTGCCGGCTTCGGCACCGGCACGCTCTGCGCGGAAGACGGTACCACGACGCTCAGCATGAACGCCGCAGTCAGCATCGTCACGCCGGTGCGCAGGCCGCGATTCGCGAATGGCTTTATCATTGCAAGCTTGGAATCTCTATTCAACGAGTTGCCCCGCCAGATTGTGAGCCGTTTTATCGTATTTTCGGTCAAGGCGGATATCGTTTTTCCGTGAGAATATTATTTCAACGCCGGCCATTCCAGGCCTGCGACACCTAATCAAAAGCCGCTTTCTTCTTCTTCGACCAAAATCTCGCGCTTGCCGGCATGATTAGCCTGCCCAACGATGCCTTCAAGTTCCATTCGCTCCATCAATGAAGCGGCGCGGTTATAGCCGATTTGCAGCCGGCGCTGAATGTAGCTGGTGGATGCCTTGCGGTCGCGTTTGACGATCGCCACCGCCTGCGAGAACAGGTCGCCGCCGCCGTCGCTGCCCATGGCGGTACCATCGAACACCGCGTTGCCATCTTCGTCGGTCGGCTCTTCCGCGGTAACTGCCTCGAGATATTCCGGCTGTCCCTGCGTCTTGAGGTGACGCACCACCTTCTCGACCTCTTCGTCCGAGACGAAGGGGCCGTGGACGCGGCTGATGCGGCCGCCGCCGGCCATGTACAGCATGTCGCCCTGGCCGAGCAGTTGCTCGGCGCCCATTTCACCGAGGATGGTGCGGCTGTCGATCTTCGAGGTGACCTGAAACGAGATGCGGGTCGGGAAGTTCGCCTTGATGGTGCCGGTGATGACGTCGACCGACGGCCGCTGCGTGGCGAGAATGACGTGCAGGCCGGCGGCGCGGGCCATCTGCGCCAGCCGTTGCACGGCGCCTTCGATATCCTTGCCCGCGACCATCATCAGGTCGGCCATTTCGTCGACGATGATCACGATGTAGGGCAGCGGTTCGAGGTCGAGTTTTTCTTCCTCATAGATCGCCTTGCCGGTCTCCTTGTCAAAGCCGGTATGAACGGTGCGGGTCAGCTCCTCGCCCTTGCCCTTGGCTTCGACGAGGCGCTGATTGTAGCCGTCGATGTTACGCACACCGAGCTTGGACATTTTCTTGTAGCGCTCTTCCATCTCGCGCACGGCCCATTTCAGCGCAACCACGGCTTTCTTCGGATCGGTCACAACAGGCGTCAGCAGATGCGGGATGCCGTCATAGACGGACAGTTCGAGCATTTTCGGATCGACCATGATCAGGCGGCACTGGTCCGGGCGCAGCCGGTAGACCAGGCTCAGGATCATGGTGTTGATGGCGACGGATTTGCCGGAGCCGGTGGTGCCGGCGATCAGCATATGCGGTGTGCGCGCCAGATCGATGATGATGGATTCGCCGCCGATATTCTTGCCGAGGCAAAGCGGAAGCTTTGCCATCGAATCGTCCTTCACCGCCAGCAATTCGCGCAGATAAACTTTTTCGCGATGCGCGTTCGGCAATTCGACGCCGATGGCGTTGCGGCCGGCGACCACTGCGACGCGCGCCGACAGCGCGCTCATCGAGCGTGCGATGTCGTCGGCGAGGCCGATGACGCGGGACGATTTGATGCCGGGCGCGGGCTCGAGCTCGTACAGGGTCACGACCGGGCCGGGATTGGCCTTGACGATTTCACCGCGCACACCGAAATCCTGCAGCACGCCTTCCAGTGCGCGCGAATTATTGTCCAACTCGGATTTGCTGAGCGGCTGGCGATCTGAGGCTTTTGGCGCTGTCAACATCGATACTGACGGCAGTTCGAACTTGCCGGCCGATTTGCGCGCCGGGGTACGTGGGGCGGCCTTCTTGCGCGGCGCGCGGGCGGCGGGAGCATCCTCCTCGTCGTCTTCTTCCTCTTCAACGTCCGCGAAATCTTCCTCGGCCTGCGGCGCCAATGAGGGTGCCGCGCGGCCGCCGAGATTGGGCTCCTGACGTTCGAATGCGGATGCGCTCTTGGTCGGCGTGCTCGCAACCAGCGAGCTGTAGGCCCGCGACAGCATCCAGCCGAGCCGCGCCTTGGCGCTCATCGCGGCATGGAACAGCCATCCCAACGAGACCGAGCCGCCGTCGCTTTCCTCTTCCACGAACGGTGCGTCGTCGTCCTCGATCGACGTCAATTCCTCGTCCTGCGGACGCGAGCCGAGGCCGCAAGCAATCAGGAAGGTTGCGGTCATCGCCACGCCAAGCGCTATTCCATAGACCAGGCGATAGAGAAATCCGGGCGCGCCGAGCACGACAGCCGGCGCGCGCACCAGCGCGTCACCGACGACGCCGCCAAGTCCGGTGGGCAATGGCCAGGCGCCGCCATGCGGCCAGCAGCTGACGAAGCCCGCCGAGATGACCGTGCACAGGATCCAGCAGGCGATCCGCAGCGCTTCGCGGTCGAAGGTGCGATGGGTCAGCATGCGCCAGCCCCACACCGCCACCGGCAAGATCAGCATGATCGCGCCGAGGCCGAGAATCTGCATCAGGAGGTCGGCGCCGATCGCGCCGGGATAGCCGACGAGGTTGTGGATCGCGCGCGACGTCGCGTGGCTCAAGCTTGGATCCTGCACCGACCAGGTCATCAGCGCCGCCGCGGCGACGCCCGCCAGCGCGATCAGGCCCAGCCCGGCGACTTCGCGCAGCCGCCGCACCAGCGCTTCGCGGATCGAGGCCGGCAATTGGCCGACCAGGGGAATGACACGTTCGATCGCTGGCATGCTCATGTTGACCTGCGACTAATCCAGAATTTCGACCAGCCGGTGCAACGCCTCGGCCGTTGTTTCGCCGTCCGCGACCAGCGCCAGACGAATGTAACCGGCGCCGGGATTGCTGCCGTCGGGCTGTTGCCGTGCGAGGTAACTGCCGGGCACCACGCGCACGCCGGCGTCCTTGTAGAGCTTCACGGTCGCGGCTTCGTCGCCGCCGCGCGCCGAGACGTCGAGCCAGACGCAGAAGCCGCCGGCGGGCCGCACATAGCCGTAGCGGTTGCCGAGGATCTGGTCGGCGAGATCGAACTTGATGCGGTAGAGCCTGCGGTTCTCTTCGACATGCGTTTCGTCGCTATAGGCGGCGATCGCGACATGCTGCAGCGGCACCGGCACTTGCGGTGCCGCGACGTTGCGCAGCTCGTGAAACATGGCGAGAAATTTCTTGTCGCCGGCGGCGAAGCCGACCCGCATGCCCGGCAGGTTCGATCGCTTCGACAGCGATTGGAACGCGACGACATTGGTGAAGTCGGGTCCGGCGGATTCCAGCGCACTGCCGGGGGCCTGCTTGGTGTAGATTTCCGAATAGCACTCGTCGCTCAGGATCATGAAGCCGAAACGGTCGGCGAGCTGTTTCAGCCGGCGGAAATAATCGCTTGACGCCACCGCGCCTTGCGGATTGGCCGGCGAGGCAATGAAGATCGCAACGGTGCGCGCCAGCGTGGCGTCATCCAGCGCGTCGAGATCCGGCAGGAATCCATTGGCTGGTGTGGTCGGCAGATAGATCGTCTCGCAATCCGCGGCGCGCGCGCCGGCGCCATAGGCGGGATAAAACGGGTTGGGCACCAGGATCGCCGGCCGGCCCTTGCGCTCGCCGACATAGCGCGCGGCGGTGATCGCCGCGAAAAACAGCCCTTCGCGGCTGCCGTTGAGCACCAGAAGCTCGGTTTCCGGGTCGATCGGGCGCGGCAGGTCAAACCGGGTCGACAGCCAGTTCGAAGCCGCCCGCCGGAACGGCTCGATGCCCTTGGCGATCGGGTAGCGCCCGAACTCGGCGATATGTTTGGCCAGTACCGGTGCCACGAACGCCGGAACCGGGTGCTGGGGCTCCCCCAACGATAGCGTAATCAATGGCTTAGCCGGCTGATAGGGCGCCAAAAGCTCGGTCAGCCGTGCGAATGGCGAGCGTTCGCTCTCCTGACTGCCGGGGCCTTGCGGCGTGCGGGATGAAGCGGTCGTTGCCATCGGTGAAATGCCAGCACTCCTGAGGCGGCCGATCGAACGTCGCGGCCAGCCGGAAAAGGATCAGAACCACCATAGATACGGCGAGGTTAAGACGCGATTAACCATCGGCTGGCGGTGCCGATCCAGCCCTTATTTCGC
>Ga0210406_10006362_pt1 | contig 12254 bp, 9 predicted proteins | sample IncBWC30MmetaG_FD_155454 | JGI IMG/M metagenome (GOLD analysis project Ga0210406, IMG submission 155454) | Forest soil microbial communities from Barre Woods Harvard Forest LTER site, Petersham, Massachusetts, United States - Inc-BW-C-30-M | ecosystem: Environmental > Terrestrial > Soil >...
CGAAGAACGACCTTACCGTCACGCCCGGACCTGCCATCGACTTTGCGCACTTGTCGAACGCCAAGCTACTAGTGCTCGACGACGATTGCGGCCACCAGGCCCCCGGCTGTGAAGCCAAGACGCTCGTACCCGCCATCGCGGATTTTCTCGCACAGCCATGAGCCAATTTCAGCTTGTCACTTCCGCCTTGTACGAGCGCTCTCCAAAGAACCAATACAGCGGATCACTGCCTCCGACTTTCAGCGTGGACAGCAGAAGCCTTCGCCTTCGCAATCTCTCCCACTGTCGCTTTGCTCACCTTCAGGAAATCGGCTGGGGCGATCAGCACCTGTGTGCCGCGCGCGCCGGCCGAAATCGAGATCACGTCCCACAGCCCCATAGTCTCGTCCGCGAAGACTGGATATTGTTTCTTTGCGCCCAGCACGGTGACGGCGCCGCGAATGTATCCCGTCAGTGGCTGTACTTCTTTCAACAGCATCAGCTCGACCCTACGATCGCCGCTCAATTTGGCCAGTGCCTTCAGATCGAGTTCGTAATTTCCGGGAATCACCGCGAAACAGGGGCCGCTGCGGTCTCCTCGTGCCAGCAATGTCTTGAAGACCTGCTCGGCAGGCATGCCGATCTTGGCCGCCACTAACTCTGCCGCCAGGTCGTCGGGATCGACCTGATACTCCCGCAACTCGTAGCGGATGCCGAGCGCATCGAGCAGACGAACTGCATTGGTCTTCATAGGAGTCACTCTTCGGCCTGCCAAGAGCCAGCGGCTATCGCTGATCACTGTTTCGCCACGAACTCAGTCACGGTCACGGCACGGAACTGCTGCGATGCGCCGGGCGAGTAGCGGCGATGCAGCTCGGCCTCCACCCGGCGTAGCGTGTCGTCGCTCAGGCTCGCGGGATACTGAACCAGCCACACCCGCCTCGCGCTATAGATCTTCGCCAGCCACTCGTTCGATTGCGGGCTAACCTCTACCGCCCCAGGCCGGTTCGCGCTTCCTCCCGGCAGCCAGTCGCGATAGCTCTCAGACGCGAAGTTACCCACCCCCTGGTAATAGACAACGCGGTCCTGGGCGGTGGCGTTCATGATGAGGTAATTCGCCACTCCGCGCCAGTCCTCACGCTCGCGTGAATAGGACATGACCGTGCTCGCCAGCGACAGCGCGCATACTCCGGCAATCGCCAGGTTCCGTGTGCGACGCGGGATCAGGGCGCTCACTCCTACCGCGACCGCCAGCAGCCACGCTGGCAGGCAGATGATCAGAAAGCGATGGAAGAACACCGGCCTGACCACGGAGACCAACAACGTAAACACCATCGGAGTGAGCAGCCCACTCGCGACAAGTGCGTAAGGCCAGAGGTCGCATCCCGACCGCTGCTCGCGGCCCAATGCAAACAGCTGGCGGAAGAACATGCCGAGCAGAACCAATTCCAACACCAGCAGCACCGGCCCTACTCCCTTGCCGCTTTCGGCGGCGAGAAAGACTCCCAGGTGATAGAGCTCGAGCAGAGATGGCTTCTGCACCCAATCGAGGTGACGCGCTGGCTGGGTACGAACCATCCACAGCACAGGTGCCGCCAGCACTGCGAGCAATACGGCCGTCGCGAGTAACTGCTTCCATGGTCGCCGCGCTTTGGGCAACGCTATCAGCGACACCGCGTGTGCTAGCGGAACCAGCAGGCCGAAGTAATGGAAGTAGAACGTGACGCCTGCGGCCAGAGCGTAGGCACACGCCATCGCATACGTTGGCCGTTCGATCAGGCGTGTGAAGAAGTATGTCGAAACGATCACGCCCAGCAGCAGCCAACTGTAACCTCGGGCTTCCTGGGAATAAACCACCGAACAGTTGCTCAGCGCAAGGAGCAGTGCCGCAAGCAGCCCCAGGCTGCGTCCGAACAGCCTCGCACCCAGCAGGTACATCACAGGAACGCTCGCGATCCCGGGCAGCACCGACAACAGGCGCACGGTGCCCTCGCCGAGGTGAATGCCGAGCCACGGCCGCAACATGACGTAGTACAGCGCCATGTTGCCTTCTTCGGTCCACAGCCAATGCCAGAACGAATTGCCCGACATGCGCGCGATGACGACGCTTGCGATTTCGTCGAGCCAGAAGCTCTTTGCGTTCAGAGCAACCAGGCGCAGCACAGCACCGAATGCGACGATGCCCACCAACATGAGCTTCGTGTCGCGATGTTGAGCGGTCTCGCGCGCACTGGCCGCGACCGCCTGCCCTGCTGATGGCGCGCTGGAAATCATGCTCCGACTATAGCAGCGTGTTTTACGAGATCAGAGACTCGGCGGACGCAACAGGCTTAGCGTTTCTTCTTGAGAAGCACCAGGATTTCCTGCAATCCCTGCCGAACTTTCTTGAGGCCGTCGTTGCGGCCCGCCTTGGGGAAGGGCAGCCCGGACTGCAAGCGAACCGGCTTGGCTTCTGACTTGAGGAACTGGCGCGCTCCCGCGATCGTATAGCCCTCTTCGTACAGCAGCTTCTTGATGCGCAGCACGTTTTCGACGTCGCGCTGCCGGTACATGCGCTGGCCAGTGCTGCTCTTCACCGGCTTGAGCTGCGGGAATTCGCTCTCCCAGAAGCGCAGCACGTACGCCTGAAGCTTGCACAGCCTCGCGACTTCGCCGATGCGGAAGTACAACTTGTCGGGAATCACCGGATCGTCGATGGCGCCGGCCTTCCGCGCATTTTTCTTGGCAGAACCCATGGGGAATCGTCGTGGCCCTCGCCGCCCCGCACTCTTGCCTCATGCAACCAGCGCCGCGAGACGGCTAAGGCTTTCTTCTAGCACGAACCAACTCAGCAAACAACCGCCTTCTGAACCCGGACGCAACCGAACAGGAAAAAGCCCCCGAGAACGAAGTCGCGGGGGCCTGTCTTGAACGCAAAAATTTAGCGAGGCTTGCGCCCCGCCCGGTTGGTTAGTGCTTTTTCTTCTTGGCTGCCTTCTTTGCTGCCTTTTTCTTCGTTGCCATATTGTTTTCTCCTTATAACCTTCTCCCTCGAAGGTCGTTAGAATCGACAACGCTCATCCCACAGCTACTCCACATATTGGATGAACGATATGCCTAGCACTAGATATTGCGTTTATGGATTTGGAATGTCAACAAAATTCTTTAAGAAATGTGTTGCATTGGTAAGGGGCTCGTGACGGCGAGAACGCTGCCTTGTTCCCCGGCGTGCCAAGAACGCGACCGGGGACGCCGTTCCGTGAGGCGCGTCGCGCTTGTGTTGTGACGATCTCACCGATGACAAACTCGATTCATACTGCCCGTCGAAGGGCTGGAGTATGCTGATCCTTCGCGGGCGATGGGATCATTATCCCGCCGTCTTCGAGGTGCGGCGCGCCTCCGCAGGAGCAGAGAGTTGTCTGAAATCGGCAGTCTTTATATTGATGAAGCTTTCCGCAGCATGCGCGGGCACAAGCGCCTGGCCGATGACGCGATAGCACAGTTGAACGACGCGCAGTTCTTCGCCGTGCCGGACCCCGAGTCCAACAGCGTGGCCATCACTGTCAAGCACATGGCGGGGAACATGCGATCGCGGTTTACGGATTTCCTGACTACGGATGGCGAGAAGCCGGACCGCAATCGCGACATGGAGTTCGTCATTGCGGCCGGCGCCACTCGTGTCGAGATTCTCGCGGTGTGGGAGCAATATTGGCAATTGGTCTTCGACACCCTCAACGGCATCGGTCCGGAGGACCTGGAGCGCACGATCACGATTCGCGGCGAGCCGCACACTGTCTTGCGGGCGATCAACCGGCAGGTGGCGCATTACGCCTACCATGTGGGCCAGATCGTTTTTCTTGCCAAGCACTGGAAGGGCTCGGAGTGGAAGACGTTGAGCGTTCCCCGGGGCCAGAGTGAGCAGTTCAAGGCGAAGATGCTGGCGAAACTGAAGAAGCCATGAGCGCTCTCGGTACCAGATGACGACGTTGCTCAAGCCGGGTCGACCTGCATCCCGTATCACTGACCGCATCGCGATGAAGGACTTCACCACTGCTATGGAACGCCTCAAGACCGGCGAGGCCAGCAAGATCCTCGGAACGAAAATGATTGAGAAGAAGTGACGTAACGAATGGATAGTGGCTGGCGACTAATCTTCGTCCTACTACTGTCACAGCAACGCCGGAATCGGACGAACCATCGTTCTGAGCGTAGAACTAGCTCAGTTTATCGATCATATAGCCCTAAACGGTATGTTACGTCGCGACGCTGGTGGGATTGCGTGGTTACGCTAATAACCGATTTGTGCACAGATTATGGGGACTTAATCGTAACTGACACGGTCCTACGCCCGGCACATACTCCGCCCCGCGATAGTCATTGTTGCCAACCAACGCCACGTCGTCTTAGGTCGAAGCTCGGGCATGGTCCGCAAAACGCACTCCCGTGTTTTCTTTGTGTCTCGAGACGTTCTTCCTCCGAGACGCTTGGTTGCCGGGCCCTTCACAGTGCAAAGACCTTCTTGGGAACAGGAGACCAATCAATGGATCGGAGAAGGAGTCGGTGTCGGGGTAATCGCTTCCGTCCCAGCGGTTTGTTTAACTGCGTTTGCAGCCTTACATCTCGCGTTGGTACCAACTGCCGCGACGTTGAATATTGCAGGACCGACGACATCGAAGACTTTCGACGCGTCCCGCATTCACCCCCTGTAATATAACGTGGGTCATCGGACTGAGCAATGCAAACGTCGGTAGCATTGACAACACGAGTGGACCGCAAACTGCCTTCACCGCAGGAACGGCAGCAGTACTGCGTACATCTTCGCCTCAGACGGCAATGGCCACATGGCGCAAGCGAAGGTAGACGTCCATAATGGGTCTTCTATTTCCGGCGAACGCGGCTGGCGATAGGTTGGCTGGTTCGTTACTCCGTCAACAACTCTAACTTTGTGCTTCGCGGCGGGCCGGATGAAAGCGCCCGGCCGCTGTCGTGGCGCCCAGGAGCCTAAGCTGTGGGGGACACTACACGGGTCCGCCGCAGCTTGTTATCAGGCAGCGGGATGTTCGTACGTTGCTGGTTCGCGACCGAGCCACGGTCCGCACCCACCGACCGCGTTCACTTGGGTAGCCTGTATTAATTCGAGCATGTCGCGCACTGACCAGAACTCGAAAATGCGATCCAGTCTGGTCAGGCGGAATATGCGCTCGACCTCGGGCCTTGCGTTCATGAGCTTGAACCGGACCGCACTGGCGTGTGCCCACTTGCGCAAACCAAGAAGCACGCCCAGGCCGCCGGCGTCGATGCGCCTCACCCCGGCCAGATCGAGTACAACCACGGGCGCGGACGAATGCCTCATCACGGTGTCGTTTAGGGTGGCGAAGTTCTCGCCTACGATGATTCGCCCCTGGCAGCGCACGATGATGGTGTCTCGAATTTTCTGAACGGTCGCTTTCAACATGGCAATCTCCTTCGGCTGACTCATGAGGAACTAGGAGCCGAACTATACTTCTCAGGCTCTTCGCCCCCTGTATTCTGAATCTAATTCAATGACGGATCGGGCATGGCGAAGTCGACACCTTGTTGACAATTTGTTTGATTTCGCCCAACGAATTGCGCAAAGTTATACAATTTGTTCGCTTCTAATCTCGAGCCCAACCTGGTTACGGCTGTCCACCTGCGAACAGCCGATGCGGTTCGCGGACAAGCCAACTACCAAAACGCTTCCCTAACTCGCTGAATCCACGTACAAATCAACTGGTCTGGCAGATGCAAGAAGTCTAGACGGAAGTGTCCTGCCGTCGCTTTCGTGGGTAAGCAGCGGATCTGCAGGGGTGACCATGTTCAGAGAGGTGCGCTTCGGATTTCGGCAACTGAGAAAATCTCCTGCCTACACCTTGATGGTGGTGCTCACGCTAGCGCTGGGTATAGGTGCCAACACGGCCATCTTCAGCGTGGTAAAGGCGGTGCTGCTCAATCAGCTGCCCTATCGCGATCCCGACAGGCTCGTGAAGATCGCAGAATCCGATCCCGACAACCCGCTGCCTGAGACTATAGACTTCACCACGACCTCGGACCTGCGCGCGCACAGCCATTCGTTCGAGAGCATTTCGCTGTTCCGTGATGGCGACTTGGCTCTCGTGGAACAAGGGAAGCCCGAGCTGCTGGAGGGCCTTCGCGTGGGCTCCGATTACTTCGACACGCTCGGTCTGCAGATGCAGCTTGGCCGCAGCTTCGTCGCTGATGAGGACCATCCCGAGACGCGTTTCGAGGCCATCTTGACCCACGGGCTGTGGCTGCGGCGATTTGGCGGAGACCCGTCGATCATCGGGCGGACGGTGCGTCTCAATGACAAGCCTTACAAGGTCGTGGGCGTGCTGCCGGAGTCATTCCGGCCTTTCGCACGGCTGGACCGCATGAGCACGCCTGAGATCTACACCCCGCTCGGCTACGACCTGAAACAGCCGTGGGCGTGCCGGGGATGTCAGCATTTGCAGGCCGTCGGACGATTGAAGCCGGGGGTCTCGTTCGGAACAGCGAAAGCCGAACTCAACAATCTGATGCGGGAGATCGCGCGAGAACATCCGACGGATTATTTTGAGCGCACGGTCATCGCAATGATGCCGCTACGCGACTATATGGTCGGTCAGGTGCGGACGGCGCTTTGGATCTTGTTGGGAGCCGTTGGCATGGTACTTCTCATCGCCTGCACGAACGTCGCGCATCTAGCGCTCGCGCGGGCCAGCGGACGCGCAAAAGAAATGGCCGTACGATCGGCACTGGGCGCCGGACGGGCGCGGCTGGTCCGCCAGATGCTTTCGGAAAGTGTATTGCTGGCGATTCTTGGCGGACTTGCGGGCGTGTTCCTGGCGTGGTGGGGCACGGCTGCGCTCGCCGGGCTGAGCCCGAAAGAACTCCCGCGCGCGCACGAGATCCGCATCGACATGCCGGTACTGTGGTTCGCACTCGGGGTCAGTGTGCTGGCAGGACTGTTGTTCGGGCTGGTACCCGCGCTGCGCGCATCGCGCGTCGATCTTAACGAGACGCTCAAAGACATGGGACGCTCCACCGAGGGCCGCTCCCGCTTCACGTATCGCAACGCGCTGGTCACGATCGAACTCGCTTTGGCATTCGTTTTGGCGATGGGCGCTGGCCTGCTGGGCAAGAGCCTCGTCCGGCTCATCAATGTCGACCCAGGATACGATCCGCACAATGTGCTCACCGCCGGACTTTTCGTGTACGGCGACCGCTACAAAAAGCCTGGAGCCGAATTGAATTTCTACGAAGAGGTCATGCAGCGGCTGCGCGCCACACCCGGCATCGAAAGCGCCGCCGTTTCCAGCAACCTGCCATTGCTGAGCTTCGATCGCGCCGCGTTTCATATCCAGGACCGCCCTTTGGCGAACAATGCGAATGCACCCTCAGTGGACCGATATTCTGTTTCGCCGGACTACTTCCCGGTCATGCGTATTCGGTTAAAGCGCGGGCGGTCATTTACCGACAACGACCGCACCCGGGCGCCGCTGGTCGCCATCATCAGCGAGTCCTGCGCCCGTGCCATGTTCCCGGGCCGCGAGGCGTTGGGCCAGCATATCCAGATGGGAGGTCGCCATGACGACAAGGAATGGGCGACCGTCGTCGGGATCGCGGGTGACATCCGGCAGTACGGCCTCGACAGCCCTTCGAAAATGGAAGCCTACCTCCCGGTGGCGCAAAACCTGGACTACGGATTCAACCTGGCTGTGCGCACGAGCGGCGATCCGCGGCGGTTGGAGGAGGCCGTGCGCCAGGTGATTCTCAGCGTCGACAACACGCAGCCCGTCTTCCACATCCGGCCGCTGGAGACCTACGTCGCAGAATCGCTTGCCTCGCGACGCTTTACCCTTGTACTGCTAGGCCTTTTTGGTGCATTGGCGCTGTTGCTTGCAGCGGTTGGAATCTACGGCGTCATTTCGTATGCTGTCAGCCTGCGCACCCGTGAGCTGGGCATTCGCATGGCGCTCGGAGCCGCGCGCAAAGATGTCCTGCAAATGGTGTTGCGCCAGGGCCTGAAACTCGCGGCCACCGGACTTGTGCTGGGGTTTGCCGCTTCGATCGTGATGACGCGGTTCCTGACCTCCTTATTATTCCAGGTCAAGCCCGCGGACGGTTTTACGTTGGCCGCGGTAGCGCTTACGCTCGCTGCTGTCGCGCTTCTGGCCAACTATCTTCCCGCACGAAGGGCATCGAGGGTTGATCCGAATGAAGCGCTACGGTGTGAGTAAGGAAGCGCTACGGGTCGCCACCAGCGAAAACACCTACGCGAACAAGACCGGCTTGTGTGGAACACCCGGCGAACACTCGTTCCGACTGTTCGTTGGCGGACACTAATCGCCAGTAGCGAACGGTGGATTGCGGAAGTCTGTGGTGCAAATGGCGCATGCGACTGACAGGCAATGAGATAGGCGGCATGGGTTCTGGCGTCGGGATTGCAGTCTGGCAGAGATGATTGCCGTTTGGCAGTAGATTGGCAAAGGCAGCGCGATTCGAGGTGGTCTGATGACGATGGTAAAGCCAGATTTGATCCTGCAGGACTTGAGGGTGGCGTTTCGGTCGCTGTGGCGAACGAAGGGGCTCGCGATTACTGTCATTCTGACGCTGGCGTTGGGTATCGGAGCGAACGCGGCGATCTTCAGCCTGGTGCGCGGCGTGTTGCTGCGGCCGCTGGTCAACCGCGACGAAAACCATCTGATTTACATCCGGCAGAGCGCGCCGGGCCTGGAACTCGAAAACACCATGTTCTCGGTGCCGGAAATTCAAGACCTCAAAGGCAGCTTAAAGACGATCAGTGCCATCGGAGACTTTTCTCAAATCGGCTTCACCATGGTGGGCTTGGGTGAACCACGCGAAGTGCGCGCGGGAGTGGTTGGGGGCTCGTACTTTGACGTGATTGGGTTGCGTCCGGTTCTCGGACGGCTGCTCAATCAGAACGACGATGGTCCTAACGCCGCCGGCGCTTGCGTTCTGACCTACCGTTTCTGGTCGAGCTCGCTCAAGAGCGATCCCACGGTAATCGGTAAGACCGTTCGCCTGGGGGACCGCAACGCGACGATCATCGGAGTCCTCGAACCCTCAGTGCCTTATCCGGCGCAAACCGAGATCATCGCCAACGTGGTCACCAGTCCGCACCATCTTTCAGCCACGATGGTGCAGGGACGCGTGCATCGTATGACCGAGCTCTTCGGGCGGGTTGCTCCCGGGGCCACGCTCGAGCAGGCGAATGCCGAACTTGGCGCGGCTTACGCCTCGATGGTCAAAGCGCATCCCGAAGCGTATTCGCCGGAGGCAAGAGGCCAAGTGCATGCCGTGCTACTTCGCGACCAGATCAGTTCGGGTGCGAAGACTGTCCTCTGGGTCTTACTTGCTGCGTCGCTGCTGATCTTCATCATCGCGTGCTCGAACGTCGCAAATCTCATTCTCTCGCGTTCGGTGCGACGCGAAGGTGAACTGGCCATCCGCGCTGCGCTGGGTGCGAGTCACGGCGCTTTACGCCGCACGCTGCTGGCCGAGAGCTTGCTCTTGTGCGGAGCCGGGGCGGTGCTGGGCGTGCTGAGCGCTGGCCCAATGGTTGCGATTCTCTCCGGCTATGCCTCGCGTTTCTCGGTTCGTGCTCTTGATCTGAAACTCGACGTGAGTGTCCTGTGGGTCGGAGCCGGGTTGGCGATGGTTGCCGCCATACTTCTGGCGTATGTGCCGCGTCTTCCCTCGACCGAATCGTCGAGCGGCATGACGCTCTCCAGCAGCAGCGTCCGGATTACCGGCAACACGAGCCGACGGCTGCGTATGTTCGCCGTAACTCAGATTGCCGCTTCGTTCATTTTGCTGGCCGGCTCCAGCATTCTCATCAAGACCCTATTCACGCTGCAGAACCAGCAGACCGGTTTCGACATGCGGCGTGTACTCGTGCTGAATGTGCCGGTGGTTTCTTACGGAAGAACGCCGGAAGAGATCATCAACTTCTATCGCGAAGCTGTCCGGCGCATCAGCCAGCTACCCGGCGTCGATCGCGTAGCTCTGGGTATGCAGGCACCGTGGCGTGATGCCAACTCCCTTGGTCCGGGCTTTCAGGTCGCTGCAGAAGGCCACATCAAAAGTGCGCGCGAAGAAGACCCTCGCATTGGATTTCGAGTGATTTCTCCGGGCTTCTTTGCAGCGCTGGGTGTTCCCCTCGTCGCCGGACGCGACTTTAACGATGAAGACAAGCGCGGGGGCGAGCCGGTCGTGATCATCAGCCAGAGCGCCGCGCAGCGTTTGTTTCCCGGGCAGGACGCGATCAACCGGCACATAATGTGGACCGACCCGATCATGAAGTTCATTTACATCGGCACCGGCCCTCGCCGCATAGTAGGTGTCGTGGCCGACATGGACGATGATCACCTCGTGCCCGAAGCCGAGCAGACGATCTATCATCCGTTCGGACAAATACCAGACGTCTCTGCCGACAAGGATGTGTCGTTGTTCGGGGGCCGGTTGTTCGTGCATACGCGTATGGACCCGCACGGTCTCATCACTCCTATCACGCAGATTATTCGCAAGATGGCTATCGACCAGCCTGTGGAACGCGCTGCCACGTTGGAGGAGATTCGCGCTGAAGTGCTGACGCCGGAGCGGCTGAATACGCTGGTGTTCGGCGGGATGGCAGCCGTCGCGCTGGCGATCGCGGTGGTGGGCGTGGCCGGCGTGCTCGCTTTCTCGGTTAGCGGGCGAACGCGCGAGTTCGGCATTCGGCTGGCGGTTGGAGCACAGCCTCGGAATCTGCTGTTGGGCGTTATCGCTGAAGGTACGGCTATGGCTGCAATGGGCATTCTTGCGGGTGCGGTCTTTGGGTATGGATTAACACGCCTGGCAAGCCGCTATTTTCCGTCGCTGCAGATGCCGACTGCGTTGCCGCTGGTCGAGTCTGTGGTCGTGCTGCTGGCGGCCGCGGTGATTGCGTCAGTGTTCCCAGCGGAGCGCGCGGCGCGGGTAGACGTGACTGAGGCGTTGCGGTCGGAGTAGGGAAGAACCTGAGGCACCCCCACAACTGCCAACGTTAGGCAATTGCGGGCCGCCCACAGGGCTCCCGGCGTTCCGAGTCACCACGCGCCAAAAAGACCGAGACAAGCAAAGCCGGCTTGGGTGGGGCACCCAGTTGTAAGTTTCCTGGTGAGACAATGTCCGGAGTATAGGAAACGGCGGGGCATATGGAAACAATGTGGCAGGACATCCGCTACACAGTTCGGATGCTGATCAAGAATCCCGGCTTCAGCGCTATTGCAATCTTGTCGCTGGCGCTCGGAATCGGCGCCAATACGACGATCTTCACGGTCGTGAACGCGATTCTTCTCCATCCTTTGCCGGTCAAAGATATTGCCCGCCTGGTGGAAGTGGATACGGTTGACACCAAGACCCGAGTCACCGCAGCCAACGTGACGAAGCTCGGCATGTCGTATCCGAATTGTCAGGACTATGCCAGAGAGAACCAGGTTTTTTCCGGAGTCAGCTGTATCGCCGGTCCGCTCCCTTTGACGTGGAGCGGTGGCGCCGAGCCGAAACAGGTTTTAGGGCAACTGGTCAACGCGAACTACTTTGACGTTCTCGGACTGACTCCTGTTCAGGGACGTTTCTTCCTGCCGGACGAAGATACCAAGCCGGGCGGCAATAATGTCGCGGTCCTGAGCTACAGCCTGTGGGTCAATAAATTCGGTTCGGATCCCAACATCGTTGGGAAGGTGATGACGCTCAACGCGACGTCTTACACCGTGATCGGTGTGGGCCCACGCGGCTTCAAGGGTACATTTATTTTTGGCAACGCGGAGGAAGTCTGGGTCCCGGTCAGCATGTATACCCAGGTGCTCGCGGGTTTCATCAAAGACAACTTCAACGATCGCAGATTCCTGGCTATCGGCGTAATCGCCCGACTCAAAGACGGTGTGAGCATGAGCGCGGCGCAAGCTTCGCTGAAGACCATCGCCTCGCAATTGGAAAAAGCATTTCCGAAGGACAACGCCAGCCGGAGTGTCGCGCTGACTCCTCTCGCCGACGCAGCGGTAGGAGTCAACAATCGCGGCCAAATCGTGCTGGCCGGCGGATTGATGATGGGGATCGTGGCCCTGGTGCTGCTGATTGCCTGCGTTAACGTGGCGAACCTGCTGCTGGCCCAGGCCGCTCGCCGCGAGAAGGAGATGAGCTTGCGGGCCGCTCTGGGAGCGAGCCGACGCCGGGTGACACGGCAGTTGCTCACGGAAAGCCTGGTGCTGGCTATTGTGTCCGGAATCGTGGGA
>Ga0210406_10006363_pt1 | contig 12253 bp, 15 predicted proteins | sample IncBWC30MmetaG_FD_155454 | JGI IMG/M metagenome (GOLD analysis project Ga0210406, IMG submission 155454) | Forest soil microbial communities from Barre Woods Harvard Forest LTER site, Petersham, Massachusetts, United States - Inc-BW-C-30-M | ecosystem: Environmental > Terrestrial > Soil >...
ATGAAATGCTCATTCGTTTTGAAAAATAAAACCGGTGCGCATCAAATCGTTGCACACCGGAGTCGAGCTCCAGTGTTTCGCAATTGTTTGCCCGCGCCTGTTCGGCGAGCCAATCCATCAACTGCGCGCCGTATCCGCGCGAACGATCTGCGTCCCGAGTGACGAGGTCGTCGACATAAAGGTTCTTCCCGGAAAAAAGCGATTCAAGAAAACGATAGCCGGCGACGGCATGCACTTTCCCGTCTGATTCAAGAAACGCCAGCTGATATCCCTGTTTTTGCTGACGCTGGACGCGCTCCACGAATTCTTTTTCATCGACAATGTGGCTCCGCAGCTCATGCATGACCGCAAAGCAGCGGCGAATTTCCTCCTGAGTCGCGGCCACGGCAATTCGCGCGTTTTTCATCAAATGGTCGTTGATTCTGTCTCGCGTTTGCCGTCGTACCAGATTTCGAGTCCTTGGCGGGAACCGGCTGCCCGAATCCCATGAGTGATCGCGTAAAATGAATTCATCAGGATTTCGCGTGCTGAATAGATTCGTAATTTTCGTCCGGAAGTCACGATCGGTTCGCGCAGGATCCGGAATCGTCCAAGTTTGCGGAGCGCCAGGCTGAAATAAACTTCTTCGCCGACAAAAAGGCTTTCATCAAAGCCGCCGACTGCTTCGAAATTGTTTCTGGTCGTGAACAGGAATGCGCCGGCGCCAAGGTTGAATCCGAAATAAATGCCGCAGAAAACTTTCAGAAAAATTCGCGACCACGCCGGAATCGTCCCGCTAACAGTCACACGCGCGCTTCCGCCTGACCAGCCGGTCCCGAGTGCCGCGATCGCGCCGCTGACATGCTTGCGATTGATTCGCGTGTCGGCGTCGACAAAGAACAGCATGTCACCTCGGGCTGCTTGCGCTCCCGCGTTGCGTGCGGCGGCGATCTGCCGGCGATTAATCGAAACTACTTTGGCCCCAGCCTGGCGGGCGACATTGGCAGTTCCATCGGCGGAAGCGTCGTCCACGACAATGATTTCGTTTTGTTGATCTCCGGCGGCGTTACGAATTGCCTGCAGCGTTCGAGGTAATTCAAATTTCTCATTGTATGCGGGAACGATAAACGAAACCACGATTGGACGGTAACGGCATTAGCGAATGCCTGCACCTGCCAGATCTGTCAGTTTCCTCGCGGTTTGTCCGGTTGGCGTCGTACTGATCAAGTTTTTTCAGGGAAGGCAGCTCGCGAATTGCCGAAATTGGCTCGCGCCTAACCGTTTGAGTCGCGTTATTTCTGACTGAATTCTACGCCGGCTTTTTGCACTTCGCGATACGGCAGAAGCCAGATCAACGATTCGTCGTGAAGATCGACAACCTGGATGCGGTTGCCCCAGGGGTCGTGAAAGTCGCACCGGAACGGCGGCTCGAGTTTCAATTTGTATTTCTTGGTTAGCTTCTCGCGCACTTCCTCGATCTGCTTGTCGTCGCGAACCATGATTCCGAAATGGCGCACGTTTGCGGGTTGTGTTTTTTCTACTTCGAAAATTGCGAGGAACTGATGTTCGCCCAGTTTGAAAAACGCGTCCCCTTCGCCTTCCTTTAACTGCTCGAGATTGAAGACGTCCTTGTAAAACGCGACCGCCTTTTCAATGTCATCCACTTCGATCGCGACGTGATTACATCCGTAGACTTTAACGCCCGTCCGGCTCGGACCGTTCATTTCTTAATTTACACCGGCTCCGTGCCCGAGGAAAACGTAAGATAGACATGGACGAGTTCAGTTATCTCTCCGTTTTAATTTCGGTTATTCTGGGTTTGGCGGTCACGCAAATCCTCAAGGGTTTCCGCGGAATCCTGCTGTCGCGAGCGCGGGTCCGGATTTACTGGCCGGTTATCGTCTGGGCTGTGCTCTTGCTCCTAATTTGTTCGCAGAACTGGTGGTCGATGTTTGGAATGCGCAACCGGCACGATTGGACGTTTCTGCAATTCACCATGGTCTTGCTGAACACCGTTTCCATTTACATGATCACAGCGCTGGTCTTCCCGGACTTTTTTGGCGATGAAGTTGTCGATCTAAAAGAAAGCTTCTATGCGCATCGCGGTTGGTTTTTCGTTTTCGGGGTAGGCACCATCATCGTCAGCGTCTGCAAGCAGATCGTGCTCGATCAAAAACTTCCTCCGAGGGTCGAGCTGATTTTTCACGGGATCTTTGGCGTAACATTACTTATCGGCGCGCTGACGCGCTCCGAGCGCTATCACAAAGCCTTGGCTGTTTTCGCCAGTGCGCTTTTCATTCTCTACATCGTGATGCTATATGCCCGGATACGCTAAGTCCGACGGGCTGTTTAGTCGGCGGGATTACTGATTTAGTCGCCGCAACGCCTTGATCATCTCTTCGCTTCGATTTCGGAGTTCGCTGTGATGCACGGCGGCTAATTCGTCGATCAGCTGTTCGCCGTCGACCGTCAATTCCAAATGGCGTTCACGGCGATCGTGTTGGTTTGCCCGGCGACGGATCAGTTTTCGATCGACTAGTCGATCGACGATGTTGACCGCGGAATGATGTTTGACTTGGAGGCGCTCGCTTAGTTGCGAGATGGTGAGGCTCTTACCCGGGAAAGCTTTAATGGCCAGCAGGGCTTCATATTGTTCCGGGTTCAGGGCAGCCTTGGCCCGAAGGAAATCTTTGCTAAAGCGCAGAAACTTGCGGCCCAAATAACGCAGTTCGGCCAAGGCCTCGTAACCTTCAGGCTGTAAGGTGTTCATTTGTCCGATGCCGTTGGGAGAAATATCGACGACCGATGTGTTGGCATGACGATTGCTTGATTTCTCCCACATTATGAAACTGCCCGTAAAGTCGCACAAAGGGTTCACCCTCGTCGAGATAATGATCGTAGTTGCGATCATCGCGCTACTCGCCGCGATTGCGGTCCCGGGATTTCTCCGGGCGCGCAAGCGCTCACAGGCCAGCCGTATTCTGAACGATCTGCGTATGATCGACTCAGCGGTTGACCAGTACGCGATCGAAACGAGCCGCACAACCGGAGCTACCGTGAACACCGCGGATTGGACGAATTACCTGAAGAAAGGTTCGCTTCTTTACAATAGCGGCGCTAGCCTCCTGGGCAATGGCTACGGTGTTCAAACGGTGGATAGCATCCCTCAGGTGCCTACCGCTGACCTGAACACGCTGTCCGACGTCGCGGGCACCGGTTTTTGGTCTCCCTACGGACCGTAATCGCGCGCCGTTCGCGAACGACGATATCTCTCGGGATTGGCCGATCAGATAGTCCGAAATTTTCGATTCTTGGGCGGGGTTTTTGCTCTCTCAATCGATCATGGATCGACAGGTAGCCCTCGACCAAATGGAGCAGCTTCTGCCTCTGGCAGCACAATGGGCGATCGAACAAGAGCGACGCGTGTTGTGCGAAGGCGTTCCGCTTTCCGACGCCGAGCTCGCCGATGCTAAGGCAATTGGAGTTCGGAATCCTGAAAGGGTTCGTTTGCTGCGGGTTGATTCCATTCCAGTTCCCGTCCATCCGATGCTGAGAGCGGCGGCGGCTTCGATCAATTTCATCATTGCCGCGCCAAGTGGCCTTGCTTTGGAAAACGGTATTTTTGTCCGTTCCGATCATTGGCGTGATCGTTCGCTGATTGCGCATGAATTGGTGCACACCGCGCAATATCAGCGGCTGGGCGGTGTCCTTCCATTTCTTCAAACTTACATTTTCCAATGCGCGACCGTCGGCTATCAGCAGGCGCCATTGGAATTGGAAGCGTCCGCGACGGCCGAGCGGATTTGTTCGGCTTGATCGGAAGCCGGCCGATTACCTCTTGCGGTGATCGGTCATTTCGGCACGGACGCTGCGGGGATCGAGTCGGGTGAGATTTTTTTCCATTGCTGAGGTGAGCAATCGGGTGTGCGGAATTTCGCAGAGATGCTCGGCGATGAACCACACTGGTTTGTCGGTTGTCATCCAATTCAAACGATCGAACCGTGCCAGATTCACCGGCCGGGAATAGGTCCGCAGGGTGCGCTCAAATCGCAGATTGAAATAGATGTTGAAGTAACTCATCGCCAGTTCGCGCAACGTCCGGTAGACCGGTTCGCGATAACGGCAGCCGGTGAAGTTTGATTTCGCAACGGCGCCCCAGCGCCCACGTACTTTGAAAATTGCGACGACGTGGTCGGTATCCTGTTTTGCTTCCAAGTCGAAAATCAGCGGCGGAAATCCGAGAACGCGCAGCGCCGCCGCGGCGAAAATGCCACCCTCCAGGCACGACGCGACTCGATCGTGCAGCACTTTTTTTGGTGAGCGAGCCGTGTAACCGAGATTGTAAGGCAGCAGATCCAGAAATCGTTGCACTCCAGCCGGCGTTTTTAGGCCGCGGAGTTTGCGCAGCTCCGCTGGCTTGAATCCAAAATCGCGGGGAATGGATGTCGATCTTGCGATTACCGATCTTGCGCTATCGGCGCGGATTTACAATCCGACCGGATGTCGCGCTTCGAATCCGCCGGCCGGTACGCGCTCGGTCACTTGCCATCCTGGCGCCCACTTGTCGTGGTCCGTTATGTAGGGCGTGGTATCGAGGCGCAGTCCGGCGATGATCGCGTAAGTGTGACCGTTACGCGCGTAAACCGTGATCCATTTGCCGCGGCCGCTTTGGCCGTACTTGCGAAACTCGGTTGAACTGATCGGCGATTTCAACAAGCCGGCGGCGCCGAGCGCGTAGGAAACCGTTCCGGAACAATCATAGCCGCGATCAAAGAACGATTTGTGACCGCCGCCGAAAATGTACGGTTTGCGGAAAAGTTGGTTGGCCGCCCAGATCACGCGTTTCACCGCAAGCGGCGCCGAGGACGGCGCAGCGGCTTTCCCGGCGCGAAGGCGCGCCCGATTTCCCGGCACAGTTGGTCCGGAAGTCGGAAAAGTATCTGCGTTAACGTGCAAAGTGACCACGGCCAGGACAGCCGCACTGATAAGGATTTTAGGACTCAAGGGAAGCACGGGAGCGTTTTCGAGCGTGTCCTATGCCATAAAAACCGGTGTTGCCAAGAAAAAAATCACTTCTTGGCGACCTTTGCTTCGGTGTCGTGTGATACTTGCTCGAGAATGGGCTTCGTCTTATTTCGAGGACGCTGTTGGTACGGCGGCTGGAACGGGCGCGGAAACTGAAAGGACCTTTTCCTCGGGAGTGGAAAGCGCTGCGCGGAAGGCGTTGGCGGAATTGGTGGGATCGGCGGAGTTGGCGGAGTAACTGGGGGAATCGGCGGCCACCATTAGTAGTAACGTTGTTCTCGCGGCGATCGGTATTTTCGGCTTAAATTTTCCTTATGTGGCGCGTTGTTGCGCTCCTGGTCACGATCAGCTCAATCGCTGTCGCTGGTAACAAATCTTCCGACCCGGATCCCGGCTCGTTCGACATCGAGCCGCCATTGTTGATTCCTAATCGGGACACCGAGATGTCGTCGTCGTCGAAATCTTCGGTCGATTCTGCTCCGAACCTCGATGCTGCGAAACTTGAAAAACAGTTCGACCGCGCAAAACGAAATGTCGCCGGCCTGGATCGACTTCTGAAAATCGGCGCGCTTTCGAAATTGGAAGTGGAGCAGCGGAGGCTGCGTGTCGTTCATCTCGAATCCGATCTCGCGAACGCCCGTCTGATTGCGGCGAAGGAACAAATGTTGCAGAAGGACAAGCAAGTGAACGCGGGTGGAATCGCAAAGGGTGATGTCAGTCCAACCGAAAATAGTCTCGCGCTCGCAATCGAAGCGGCCCATGCGGCCATGGCGAAGCGCGAACAAGCCGACATCGATGCCGCTGAAGCCAACGTCCAGCGTCAGCAAAAACTTTTCGCGCTCGGAAGCGCGCGAAAATCCGACATTGCCCGCGCGGAACAAAAACTCGCCGACCTCAAGGCGCAGAGAAACTGATTCGACTTAGTAGCCAGCGGCTTGTCCGTCTTTGCGCGATTCGCTGGCCCCGACGTAAACCCGCTGGCCGTCGTGCATCTCAACTTTGATTGCTTGATAGCCACCATAACCGCCGACGTCGAAGCGAACATTGTGTCCGCGCTTCCATAATTCGCGTTGCGTTTCCATCGGAATCCCGGATTCCAAATTTACGTAGCCGCCGGTCTCCATTTTTTCGCCAGTCGGTTCGTTGTCGCCCTCGTGCTGCCAGCGCGATGCGTCGCCCGCTTCCTGCACGTTCAATCCGAAATCGAGTTGGTTTGTGAGCACCTGAACATGTCCTTGCGGTTGCATACCGCCGCCCATGACACCAAACGCTTCCCACGGTTTGCCGCCTTTCAGCACAAAGCCGGGGATGATCGTGTGAAATGGGCGCTTGCCCGGGGCGTAGACATTTGCGTGTCCCGGTTCCATCGAAAAAAGTTCGCCCCGGTCCTGAAACATGAACCCAAGTCCGGGCACGACGATTCCGCTGCCCATTCCGCGATAATTGCTTTGAATCAGCGAGACCATGTTGCCCTCGTCATCGGCGGTGCACATGTAAATCGTGTCGCCATTGTTGATCTTGCCCGCCGCCACCGTTTTCGCCGCGCGCATCGGATCGATCAGCTTCCGCCGCTCGGCCGCATATTCTTTTGAGAGCAACGTCTTCAGCGGAATTCTTGCGAACGCTGGATCGGCGTAATATTTCGCGCGGTCCGCCCACGCAAGTTTCTTTGCTTCGATCATCGCATGGAGCGTTTCCGGCGAATTCCGTCCCATCTTCGCGAGATCGAAACCTTCGAGAATGTTGAGGATTTGCAACGTTGCGATTCCCTGGCCGTTCGGCGGCAATTCAAATACGTCGTAGCCGCGGTAATTGACCGAAACAGGATCGACCCAGGTGCTGGTATGCTTTTCGAAATCAACTTTTCGCAGGAACCCGCCGTTCTCCTGCATGAACTTGTCGATCTGGTCCGCGATTTCGCCGTTGTAAAAAGCGTCGCGCCCTTTCTCGCCGATCAACCGCAGCGTTTTCGCGAGTGCAGGATTTTTGAAAATGTCGCCCTTGGCCGGCGTGCGATCTTTGCCATCAAGCGTGTAGGTCTCAAAAAATCCTCCGGGCAAATCCTTGTAAAGCTCAGGCCCAAAGTGCCAATAGAACGCGATTAGCTCGGTGACCGGAAAGCCTTCCTCGGCGTAATGAATTGCCGGTGCGAGATCGTCCGAGAACTTCAATTTGCCGAATTTTTTGTGCAGCTCCGACCACGCGTCGACCGTGCCCGGCACGCTGATCGGCAACATCCCGCGCGGCGGGATTGTTTTGCGGTTGAGTTTGGCGAGCTCCGTTTTCATCTGCTCGTAGCTCAGGCCCAGCGGTGAACGGCCGCTGCCGTTGATCCCGTAAAGCTTGTTTTCTTTCGCGCTGTAAACGATCGCGAACAGATCGCCGCCGATTCCATTCGAGACCGGCTCCATCAATCCGAGTGTCGCGTTCGCGGCAATCGCCGCGTCGATCGCACTGCCGCCTTTTTTCAGGATATCGAGACCAACTTGCGTCGCGGCTGGCACACTGGTGCAAACCATTCCGTGGCGGGCGAGAACTTCCGAACGGGTAGCGAAATTTTTCCCGGTGATCCGATCGATTTGCGCCGGTGCAAGATGGGCCACGAGAAGAAAGAAAATGACAATACAGCTCGCTCTCATGAGCCAGAAATTAGCATGATTAATCGATCTGGATTCAAGGAATCGTTAAGCAGTTCCGTCCAACTAGTTACTTCATGCTTCTCCGCCTCTTAATCTTACTTACTTGTGTCCTGGTCGCCGCTCCGGCTGGCGATGCCGCCGAGGAGACAGTTGGTCACGCGCTCAAGAGAATCTTTTCGACTCCGACACCGACCCCGCACAAAAAAAAGAAAGCTACCACCTCCAAAAGGACGTCGCCCACACCGACGCCGAAGAAAAAACGTTCGCCAACTAGCGAGGAGTCGCCGACGCCATCACCGAATGCGTCTCCGAAGAAGAAACGAGCGTCAGCGGCGGAAGTGGAATCGCCGACCGCCTCACCCAAGGTTTCGCCGCGCCGGAAGAAAAAAACTTCGCCAACACCAAGCCCAGAAGAAACTCCATCACCGTCGGCCACTCCGAGCGGCTCGCCGCACCGCAAGAAGAAAGGTTCGCCAAGCCCGACTGAAACTGAATCTCCAGCTCCTACAGCAGCAGAATCATCGACGCCAACTCCAAGTCCGCAGAAAAAACTTCACGCTGAAAACGCGACGCTTTTGCCAAACCAGATCAAAGGTTTTGAGAATTATCCGCTCAAAGTCCAAAAACTCCTGACTGCCGCGCTCGATCTGACCACGCGAAATCTGGATTACAAATATGGTTCGGCCGATCCAGCCAACGGCGGGATGGATTGCTCGGGCTTCGTTTACTACGTGCTCAAGCAAAATGAGGTTACCGACGTGCCACGCGATTCCGCCGAGCAATATGTCTGGCTCCGTCGCGCGCGACTCTTTGAACCGGTCATGAGCGAAAAGGACGACTCGTTCGAGTTGAACGATTTAAAACCGGGCGACCTGCTCTTTTGGACGGGAACGTATTCGATCCAGCGCGATCCGCCGATCACTCACGCGATGATTTATCTCGGACGCGAGAAGAAGACCGGGAATCGCGTCATGGTCGGCGCAAGTGACGGCCGCGTTTATCAGGGCGAATCACGCTACGGGGTCAGCGTTTTTGATTTTAAGGTTCAACACCGCGAAACAAACGGTGAGAGCAAATTGCGGCCGACCTTCATCGGTTACGGTCATATTCCCGGGCTGCAAAATTAGCAGCCATCCGATCGGACATCGGCCGCCGTGTTTAGTGTCGACAATCAAGTGCCACCATCATTAAAAAGCGGCATGAATCACAAACGAGGTTTTCTGGCCTTCATCGTAGCGTTCGCTTTCATGTTTATCTTCGGGTTCCTCTGGCATGGCATGCTGATGAAACCGATGTATCAGGCAACGGCGTCGATGTGGCGCCCCGAGGCGGACTTCAACAGTCATTTCCCGATTCTCATTCTAGGCCACGCTGTCGTGGCCTTCGCGTTCACCGGCCTTTACGTCAGCAAAGTGGGAGTCAACTGTGTCGGCGTCGGTTTCGGTTACGGCATCGTGATCGGGATTCTGGCCTGCGGCGTCAACATCATCCGGTTCGCGGTCGAACCGCTGACCACAAACATTCTGTTGATGTGGTTTGCCGCCGATCTCATCTGCTTCGCCATCATGGGCGCGCTCGTCGGCGCGATTTACAAACCATTGGTGAGTTCGGTCTAGGCTCGCAGTATCGAGATTACGTGTTGAGGCCGCGGCCGCGTGGTAGATGCGGCCGAAATCCCAGGCGCCAAGCTCCAAATCCCAGGGAAGATCGAATATTCAAAGCCCAAGGTGTCGTTGCCTTTTGGGATTTGAAGTTTTGAATTTCTTTGGAACTTGGGTTTTGGGATTTGGTGCTTAATTGATTAATGGAATCCGCGAACAAAACTCCGGCCCAACTCGGTTATCGAATGCCGGCCGAATGGGAACCGCACGCGGCCACCTGGCTGAGTTGGCCGCGTCGCGAGGGAATCAGTTTCCCGGATTCGTTCGATCGTGTTCTCCCGGCACTCCGGGAGATGGTTGCCGCGCTGATTGGTAGCGGCCAGTCCGGCTCGGACCCAGTCTGCATCAACGTTGTTAATGGCGCGCACGAAGCCGAAGCGCGCGCCGTGCTCGACCCGCTGTCGCATCAGGAATGCATTACTTATTATGAGATACCCAGCAACGAACCGTGGTGTCGCGACCACGGTCCAATCTTTCTGACCCGCGATGTCGATCCGAGATTGGCCATCGTCGATTGGGATTACAACGCTTGGGGGAACAAGTATCCGCCATTCGACCTGGATGAAGTGGTTCCGACCCGCGTCGCGGAGCTATTGAAGATTCCGGTGTTTTATCCGCGAATGATTCTGGAGGGTGGCTCAATCGAGGTGAACGGCGCCGGGGCGCTACTCAGCAGTGAATCCTGCCTTCTAAATAAGAACCGCAATCCACATCTATCGCGCGGAGAAATCGAGAAGCGGCTGCGCGACTTCCTCGGTATTCGCCAGATCCTCTGGCTCGGCGACGGCATTGAAGGCGACGATACCGACGGACACATTGACGATCTCGCCCGGTTCGTTTCCGAAACGACGGTCGTTACCGTTGTCGAAGAAGACTCTGACGACCCGAATTACAAACCGCTCCAGGAAAATCTCGCGCGTTTGCGCGACATGAAAGTTGGTGGGCGCAAAATCGAAATCGTGATCCTGCCCATGCCGAGAAAGATTGTGCGCGAGGGGATGCGATTGCCCGCCAGTTACGCAAACTTCTACATCGCAAACACCGTCGTGCTCGTTCCGACTTTCGCCGATCCCGCCGACAAAATGGCGTTGTCGATCCTCGAAAAATGTTTTCCAGATCGCCGCGTCATCGGCATCGATTGCCGCGAATTAATCTGGGGCCTCGGCACCTTTCATTGCCTGACCCAGCAGCAACCAGCTGTTAGATAAGAAAACATCGAACGCCGAACATCCAACGCCCAATGCTGAAGTCAGAGATCTGAATTCGACGTTCGGTGTTCGGCGTTGAGCGTTCGGCGTTTTCTTAACCTGCCACCGGCGCAGGCTTGTATCCGCTCTTCAGGATTGCGTCGTGGAGATCGGGCGCATGCACTTTTCGCGCGTCGAATTTTACGATGACGCGTTCGTCCGGAAGATCGACAACCACGTCGAGCACACCGGGAATCTTCACCAACACAGGTCGCAGTTTGCGCACGCAGGCATCGCAATCTTCGCCCGCGGTTGCAATCTCGATTGTCTCAACCACTGCGTGATCGGCACGTTCGGGATTAAACGGATCACTCGGTTCGGGCTCGTTGGGTCGCGCTGGGTCCATCACTTAATTTACGCCGCTCATTAATGTCGTGGCCGTTACGACAATTAACAATTCTACCCTCACCTCAATCCTCTCCCAATGGGAGAGGAGGCAAGACAGCGCGCGATTCGCCTCTCCCTGAGGGAGAGGAATCCGCGAAGCGTCAGGTGAGGGTTTGGTTCCAACCTCGCGTGCGATCGGTTCCAGCACCCGCCAGACATTTTCCGCGAGAATCCTTTGCCCGGCCGCATTCGGATGCACGTGGTCCGGTTGATTTAGCGTTGGATCACCGCCGACGCCTTCCAGCAGATACGGAATCAGGGCGGCATTATTTTTCGCGGCGAGATCTCCATAAATCTGGCCAAACGCGAAAACGTAATCGTCTTCCCTGTAATTCGGCAGCTGCATCCCAGCGATGATTACCTGCACGTTTGGATTTCGTTCCTTCACCCGATCGATGATCGCCTGAAGGTTGTTTCGGATTTGCCCGATCGGCACACCTTGAAAGGCGTCATTGATTCCGAGCTCGAGAATGAAGATGTCGACTTTGCGATTGAGATGGGCGGGAAGGCGTGGCAAACCGCCGGCCGTCGTGCCGCCAGTTTGGCTGGCGTTCGTGATCTCGAAATTGGTTAAGCCAGCGTCACGCATTTTTTCGGTTACCAGCACCGGCCAGGGCTGGCTCGATCCTAGACCAAAGCCGGCCGACAAGCTGTCGCCGAGCACGAGAATTCGCTTGACCGGTGAAGAATCGCGCGCTCCAAAAGCTGCGGATTGGCCGCATAAGATCGTCAAAATGATGGCGATACTTCGCCATTGCTTCATCCGGTTGCCCATTCTACTTTTCCGCCCCTCCTGATTGCTGAAGAATTGCTCGGCAGTCGAAAATCAAACCTCGCAATTCGGATATTTACTTATGGCTAACTACGGAATCAACGGATTTGGACGCATCGGCCGCAACGTGTTGCGCGCCATGCCGCAGAAACATGTCCAACGCATTCAGGCGATCAACGATCTGACAGACACCAAGACCCTCGCTCATCTCCTGAAGTGGGACTCGGTCCACGGGCGTTTCGATGGCGAGATCGGCCACGACGAGGAAAACATCATCGTCCGCGGTCACAAGATTAAAGTCTTGAAAGAACGCGACCCGGGCAATCTGCCGTGGAGCAAACTCGGTGTTGATGTCGTCCTGGAATCGACCGGTTTTTTTACGTCGCGTGACAAAGCCGAGCTGCACACCAGCAAAGGCGGCGCCAAGAAGGTCCTGATTTCCGCACCGGCGAAAAATCCCGACGCCACCATTTGCATTGGGATCAACGACAACGTCTACGATTCAGCCAAGCATACGATCGTTTCCAATGCGAGCTGCACCAC
>Ga0210406_10006365_pt1 | contig 12251 bp, 14 predicted proteins | sample IncBWC30MmetaG_FD_155454 | JGI IMG/M metagenome (GOLD analysis project Ga0210406, IMG submission 155454) | Forest soil microbial communities from Barre Woods Harvard Forest LTER site, Petersham, Massachusetts, United States - Inc-BW-C-30-M | ecosystem: Environmental > Terrestrial > Soil >...
ACTCGGTCACCGAGACATATGCGGCTGTCGAGTTTTATGTCGACAACTGGCGCTGGGCCGGCGTGCCGTTCTTCATTCGCACCGGCAAGCGATTGGCCCGGCATCTGTCCGAAATTCGTGTCCACCTCAAACGTACGCCGCAGGCACTCTTTGCGGGCACACCGCACCAGCAACTTGGGCCGAATGTCATCACTCTGCGAATCCAGCCCAACGAGGGGATCAGCATCGCATTCGATGCCAAGCGGCCCGGCACCCAAATGCGCGCTCTGACGGTGGATGCAAACTTCTCCTACGAGTCCGTGTTCGGTTCTAAGGGCCCCCCGGCCTATGAGACGCTCCTGCTCGATTCAATGCTTGGAGATGCGACCCTATTCACTCGCCGGGACGAGGTGGATGCCGAATGGCGCATCATCACACCTATCGAGGAGGCGTGGGCGAAGCTGCCCGCTCCGTCTTTTCCGAGCTACGCCGCGGGCACTGACGGGCCGATCGAAGCAGATGAGTTAATCGGAAGCGAACATCGCGCGTGGCACCGCCTCATCGAGATGCCGGCTCCTAACGGCGCCGCGTCAGCCCGCGCGCTACCCAGAAGTTAATCGCGATAGGTTGGGCGATTTCTAGACACCTAGTGCTATTGCGGCTTCGGGAGCGCCCTTCGCGGAAGCAGCGCCTTGCGATTGGCTACTTCATAGACTGCCGTTGCGATCACCGCCGACGCCTGCATCAAATCCTCCGGTACCGCGTGATCGTAGGTGTCTAGATCCGAGTGATGGGTCACCGTATCATAGTCCAGCGGGTCCTGTATGAACTGGAAGCCAGGCAGGCCCACGGCATCGAACGAAAGGTGGTCGGTTCCACTGGTATCGCGAATGGAAACGGTGCTTGCACCCATATCCCGAAACGGCGCTAACCAAGCCTCGGCGATGGTCCTCATTGCCTCGTTTCCCTGTAGATAGATACCACGGATCTTCCCGCTTCCGTTATCCAGGTTCAGATAACCGGAGAATTTAGCATGGTCCACGGTCGTGCGCATCGTCTTTGGATCGGCGAAATGCTCTTTGACATAGGCGCGCGAACCGAACAACCCCTGCTCCTCGCCACTCCAAAGGCCAATCCGTACCGTGCGGTCGAGCTTCAGATTGAGCGCCTTGAGAATACGCATCACCTCAATCATGACGGCGCTTCCCACGCCGTTATCCGTTGCGCCGGTACCCGATTGCCACGAATCGAAATGGGCGCCGATCATTACCACTTCATCCTTTTTGTCGCCTCCGGGAATCTCGCCAATGATATTTAACCCGTCGACATCTTTATCCGAGACTTTCGCTTTTACGCTCATTCGGATCTGAGCCCCCGATTTCTTCTCGACCATGCGCGCGATCCTATCGTACTGTTCCGCCGCGACTACGAAGGTGGCCGGTGAAAGCGGGTCGGTACTCTTGAAACTGCCTGCGTTTTCGGCAAAGAGGATGCCATTGCGCGACCGTTCATCCGCGAGAAGAACACCTTCGACTCCCTCCCGCGCGAAGAATCTTGCGCGCTCGGCTATTATGCGATCGTAAAAGTCGTAGAACTGTAGGGTTAACGAATTCGAGAAACTGTTGACGAACTTCGACAGATCCTCGGGGTCATCCGGCCACTTGAGGTCGTCGAGTGTATTCTCCTTCGGCTTGACCGAGGGCGCCGGAGCCTTCGCGAGGTTGTTTAATTGGTCGTCGGTTAACCGAAGTAACTGAGGCTCCGTTTCCTGGTGGGACTTCTTCGGCTCGTTCAGCAGCACGATCTTGCCGCGTAACTTGCCCGTCCATTTTGCCTTGTACGCCGCGAAGTCTTCGTCAAACTTCTTCGGACCATCGCGGTAAGTGGGTTTCCATGGCGCTATGATCAACTCGCCGGTAACGGGCCCGTCGGTCGGCGCGCTCCACGCCAGCGGTGCGGCCGCGAGCGCCTGGTAGCGCGGTTGGATCAATTCAAGTGAAGATTGTTGGAGCGACCAACTTCGTCCGAATGGCCCCCAGTGTTCCAGATGCACGTTTTGGACGCCGTAGTGTTTCAACCTTTCTCTAGCCCAATTCGCGGCATCCTCGAACTCCGGTGAGCCGGTAAGGCGTGGGCCGTGGACTTCAGCTAGGTAGTAGAGGTGGTCCATTACCTCTGAACGATCGAACGCTTCCATCTTGATCCGGTCGACTATGCCCGGATCGACAGGCTCTTCCGCCAGAACCGTCAGCCCAAATAGCAGGACTGCTACGAGACGCATTTATGCAGTATACATCCGTCCAAATTGATCCTACGATGCGTTCCAAGCGATTCGCGAGACCAGTGTGGCACTCTTATAGTGGCCTTCCCAACTCACATGCCGCACGGCACGCTTCCGCTTCTGGTCGACTATTTTTCGGTCATTCTGATCGACATTCTGCTGGCCGGCGACAACGCCCTGGTAATCGCCATGACGGTACGGGTTCTTTCCAAGCCGCAACGGCGGATCGCAATCACCTTCGGCGCGGCTGCCGCAGTGCTGCTACGGGTGATCCTGACCATCGGCGCAGCGCGGCTCCTCAGCATCGAATTCCTGAAGTTGCTGGGCGGCGCCTTCGTCATTTGGATCGCCGTGAAAGTCCTCGCGGATGCTAGTTCGCCACCGCCCGCGGCGCCTGGCCGGGGTAGTTTCCTTAAGGTCATATGGCTAATCGTGTTCGCCGATATCACCATGTCCATCGACAATGTTCTGGCGGTTGCCGGTGCGGCCAAAGGGAGCACACCGTTGATCATTTTCGGGTTGGGTCTGAGCATACCTTTCGTGATTTTCTCCAGCAATCTGATTGCGATACTGATGGATCGCTATCCCGCGATCGTGTATCTGGGTGCCGCCATTCTAGGCAAGGTCGGAGGAGAAATGATGGCTACGGATCCTTTTATCAGGCGCACGCTAAATCCATCTGCTCCGATGATCTACGCGGTTGAGGGATTAGCCATTCTGGGAATCCTCGTAGTAGGAAGACTGCTGTGCAGCAGACGTACTCACCCAAGAGCCACGGACCATGACCAACTTGTGCGATAGAATTGAAGAGGTACCGTTCTCTGGAGTTTTCGAAAAATGCCGATTTACGAATATGTCTGTGACGATTGTGGCACGAAGTTCGAGAAGCTAGTTCGCCGCAATGAAGACGCGCTCGCTTGTCCGAGCTGTGGACAGTCGCACTTGACGACAGCGCTTTCGACATTCGCCGCGCATTCAAATGGAAGGGCCAAGAGTTCCGAGTTCCCCTCCTGCCCGGGCGGGATGTGCCAGACGCCGGACCTGTGCGGCCGCAACTGATTCCAAGGTCCTCTTTTATCAGGGCGCCACTCTTTTTGATCGCCCCGAAGCGCTTTGGTGCGACAAATGCTGGTTGACTTCTGTATGCGGCTCCGCTATAGTTCTGAAGTACTGATGTATCAACGGTTTGTCCAGTAAATCGGACCAATTTCCGAGCGTTGTGGGAGGCGGTTTTCTCTGATCATTTTGGATTGCCAGACGCGCCCGTGTACCGCTCCCTGGCCGTTGTAGTAGCATGAACTCCAGGAGTTTGGCCATGGCCAGCAGAGCAGATGAGCACAAACTGAACATGCCCGGGTCCGTCGAAGAGACGGATTACGAGCAGCTCATCGACGACTACAGCCATTTTGCGCCGCCCCACGACGGGGAATTGCTCCAGGGACGTGTTGTTAAACTCCATGAAAAAGATGTGATTGTCGATTTCGGATATAAATCCGAGGGATTGGTTCCGATCGAACAATTCGCCCAAGCGGATGGTACCGTTCAGGTCCAGGTGGGCGACGTCATCGATGTGATGGTGGACCGTCAGGGAGAGCAGCCGGAAGGCTACATCCTGCTGTCGCACCAGAAGGCCAGCCGGTTAAGGTCCTGGGATAACCTGGAGAAGGCGCACCGAGATGGATTGGTCGTGTCAGGTCGCGTGACCGGCCGCATTAAGGGCGGCTTGTCGGTGGACGTCGGCGTCCCGGCGTTCATGCCGGGGTCTCAGATCGACGTCCGGCCGATTCACAACCTGGACTCGTTTCTGGATCAGGACATTCCGGTCAAGATCGTCAAACTGAACCGCCGTCGGGGCAATGTGGTGGTCTCGCGCAAGATGGCGGTCGAAGAAGAGCAGCAGGTGCGCAAAAGCGCCGCGCTGCAGGTGCTGGCCGAAGGAGCGGTCGTAACCGGGGTGGTCAAGAACCTGACCGAGTACGGCGCGTTCATCGATCTAGGTGGCGTGGACGGGCTGCTGCATGTCAGCGACATGTCGTACGGGCGCGTGAACCATCCCTCCGAGATCGTCAGCGCTGGCGACGAGATTACGGTCAGGGTGCTTAAGTTCGACCGCGAGAAAGAACGAATCTCGCTTGGTTTGAAGCAAATGGTCCCGGATCCTTGGGACAGTATCCAGGAGCGCTATCCGGGCGGGTCGAAGGTGATCGGCCGCGTCGTGAGCGTCACCGATTACGGAGCCTTCGTGGAACTGGAGCCGGGCGTGGAGGGGCTCATCCACATTTCCGAGATGACCTGGAGCCGGCGGATGAAACACCCGAGCAAGGTGGTGAAGGCGGGCGATCAGGTGGAGGCAGTGGTTCTGGATGTAAAGCCTAGAGAACGCCGGGTGTCGCTGGGCATCAAGCAGCTTGAGGCCGATCCCTGGACTACGGTGGCGGACCGCTATGCGATCGGCTCGGTGGTGGAAGGGCGGGTGCGCAAGCTCACCGATTTCGGCGCGTTCATCGAAATTGAGGAGGGCATCGACGGGCTGGTGCATATTTCGGACCTCTCGTGGACCAAGCGTGTGAAGCATCCTTCCGAAGTGGTAAAGAAGGGACAGTTGGTGCAGGCGGTGATTCTCAACATCGATGCGCCCAACCGGCGTCTCTCTTTGGGAGTCAAGCAGCTGCAGCCCGACGCCTGGGAATCGTTTTTCCGCGCTCACCAGGTGGGCGACGTGGTGCGGGGCCGGGTATGCCGCGCATGCAACTTCGGAGTTTTCGTCGAGTTGGCGCCGGGCGTCGAGGGTCTGTGCCATCGGTCGGAGATTCCGGCCACTTCCGATCGCAAGCACGATGAGCCGTCGCTGCCGATCGGCGAAGAGATGGATTTCAAGGTTGTTAAGCTGAATGAGCCAGAGAAGAAAATCGGCCTGAGCGTTCGCGCGCTGGCCGACGATGAGGAAAAAACCAGGCTGGAGGATTATCAACGCCACGCCGCGGCAGCCACAATGACAATCGAGGAAGTAATGAACATAAGAGTCAAGGGCGAAGGCCAATAAGCGGACTGCAAGGGAGATAAACTACACATGACGAAGGCGGAGTTGATCGAGGAAGTCTCCCGGGTCGTGGAAATGACCCGGAAGGATTCCGAGGTGATCGTAGAAGCCATTTTCGACAGTATCGTTCGTTCTCTGCGCTCTGGGGATAAGATCGAGATCCGGGGGTTTGGTAGTTTTCGCACCCGGCAGAGGCAGCCCCGCGTGGGGCGAAATCCCAAGACCGGGACTCGGGTGGAAGTGCCCTCCAAGCGGATTCCCTATTTCAAGCCGAGCAAGGAATTAAAGGACCTGGTGAATAATTCGGCGGGCGAGGCCGGACAACCGGCTGCCGCTCCCGCAGGATCGGAACCTTCTTCCTCCGGCGGAGCGCCTCACAATCCGTAACATAATTTTCAAATTCCAGTTATGGACTATCTGTGGAGTCCGTGGCGCTACCATTACGTTCAAAAGGAGACGAGGAGCAGCGGGTGCATTTTCTGTGAGGCATCGGCATCGGAAAAAGATGAAGAGCACTTTCTGGTGTACCGCGGCCGGCATAATTTTGTTCTTCTGAACCTGTATCCCTATACCACAGGACATCTGATGGTGGTCCCCTACCAGCACGTGGACACGCTGGAGGCAGCCTCTCAAGAGACGCTGGAGGAGATGATGCTGCTGGCGCGAGCGTCCCAAGAACATTTGCGAGAAATCTACAATGCGCCCGGTTATAACCTGGGGATGAATTTGGGCGAGAGCGCAGGCGCGGGCATCGCCGGTCACATTCACCTGCATGTGCTTCCGCGTTGGCCGGGCGACACGAGTTTCATCACTACGGTGGCAGAGACGCGCGTGTTGCCGGAGGATCTGGCGGTGACTTGGCGGAAGTTGAGGGAGGCATTCGCACAAGTGTGAATGCGGCTCCGGTGTGTGCGCTACTATAACTGAATGCCCGACGTTGTGTACCGTTCCGAAGTTCGAATCGAGCGCGTGAAGGGGCCGGTTCGCCGGGCGTATCTGCCGGCCGAAAGCCAGCCGGTGATTTTTGGAGTCCACAGCGCGGTAGCGGAGCATTACAAGGTGCCGCCTGGTGCCATCGAGCCTCGCGCGACGACGTTGGATTACATAGTCGCGGCGACGGCCGGCTGACTCACTGGTACCTTTGGAGGCGCGCTGGAGGCGCGTCAAATTCCCGCTTCGAACGATCGCCTGGTCTCAGAAGCTGTAGGCGAAGTGGAAGTGGAAGACGGTGTACTAATCATTCGTCGCATTCATACCAAGCTCACCCTCAAGGCCGATCCGGCCCACCGGGAGACGGCAATGCGCGTGCATGGCTTCTTCGCCGATAAGTGCCCGGTCTACCGGAGCCTGAAAAACGCCATCGCCATCACTACGGAATTGATTCTCGAGCCAGCGCCCTAACCGATTCGAGCGCTATCCTGGAGCAAACAGGCTTTTTCTATGCGCTGGCGGTCCACTGCACTCATCGCGTTGGCGCTGTTTACGGCTGCGGGGCAGTCACCCGTGCCGCAAGCTGCCTCGCCGCAAGTCATCGCCGTGCCAGTCGATGGCATGGTGCATCCGGTAACGGTCGAAATCATCCGCCACGCGATCGAGCAGGCGCAGGCCATGCACGCCGCGGTCCTGCTGATCCGTCTGAGTACTCCCGGAGGGTTGCTCGACGCGACCCGTCAGATTATCCAGCAACTTTCCGCGTCCCCAATCCCCGTGGTCACCTACGTCACGCCCAGCGGAGCGCGTGCGGCATCGGCGGGCTTCTTTCTGCTCGAAGCCGGGGATGTGGCGGCCATGTCGCCGGGCACCAATACCGGCGCTGCATCCCCGGTGCTGATGGGCCAGCAGATGGATCCGGTGATGCGCGAAAAGGTGGAGAACGACGCCGCGGCGCTGTTACGCAGCATGACCTCGCGGCGCGGGCGGAACAGCCAGTTGGCCGAAGATGCGGTCCGCAAGGCAAAAGCCTTTACCGAAAAAGAGGCCCTGGACCAAAAGCTGATCGACTTGATTGCCAGCGATGAGCAGCAGCTTTTCAAACAGCTGGACGGCCGCGAGATCACGCGCTGGGATGGCAGTAAGCAGGTGCTGCACATAGCCGGCGCGACGGTTACTGAAGTTCGGACAACACTGCGCGAGCGCCTGATCGGGTCCATTGCCGATCCGAACATAGCTTTCATATTGCTGGTGCTCGGCGCGCTCGGCGTCTATGTTGAATTTTCTTCGCCCGGACTAATCTTCCCCGGCGTAGCAGGCGCCATCCTTGTTTTACTCGCTCTCTCGGCGCTAACAATCCTGCCCATCAACTGGGCCGGCGTGGCGCTGCTGGTGCTGGCTGTGGCGCTGTTCGTTTTGGAAGCGAAGTTCGCCTCGCACGGAATTCTCGGCATCGGCGCGACGGTCTCGATGGTGTTGGGCGCAATGCTGTTGGTCAACGGTCCGCCTGAAGTCCGCATCCATTTCACCACCGCCGTGGCGGTGGCTCTGCCTTTCGCAGCCATCACGATGTTCCTGGTTTCCATTGTGATCAAAGCGCGCCGGAACAAGGTGTTGACTGGGTCCAGCGGTATGATCGGAGAAGAAGGGGTCACGCGCACGGGCCTCGAACCAGAGGGGCAAGTGCTGGTGCGCGGCGAGATCTGGGACGCAGTGGCCTCCGCCAACCTTCCCGCCGGCGCGCGGGTGCGTGTCAAAGGCATGGCAGGGCTCAAGTTGCTAGTGGAACCGATAACCTAAGAACTCGCGGGAATAAAATCACCAGCGGCGCAGTCCTCCATTTGTGTTAGGTCTAGTGGAACAAGAGCGGACTTCCGTGCAACTACAGAGCAAACTCGCGCGCTTCGAGCTATCGGTGGTCCCGCACATGGGCGCCGCTTATAATCTGGCGCGCTGGTTGACTCGCAACGAACACGATGCCGAGGACGTCGTGCAAGAGGCGTATCTGCGCGCGTATCGCTTCTTTGAAGGCTTTCATGGCACTGACGGCCGTACTTGGCTGCTGGCCATCGTGCGCAACACCTGTTACACCTGGTTGCAGCAGAATCGCAAGCCCACGCTCGAGTTGGAGGAGGATATTCCCGAGTTGGACGGCGGCCGGTCCAGCCCCGAAGCCCTTCTACTACGGAGCGTGGATAGCGAGATGCTCCGCCAGGCCCTGGATGACCTTCCGGTGGAGTTTCGGGAGGCGATCGTGTTGCGGGAGTTGGAAGGCTTGTCATACAAAGAAATCGGAGAGGTTGCGGGAGTCCCATTGGGGACGGTGATGTCGAGGTTGGCCCGGGCCCGGAGCCGGCTGCAGAAGGCGCTCAAGGGACGAGCTCGCCAAGGAGGTGCGGCATGAGTTGCGACGATGCTCAAATGCTTCTCGATGCGTATGTCGACGGGGAGCTGGATCTGTTGCGCGGCGTTGAAATTGAAAAACATATGGAGGGCTGCCAGGCCTGCGCTGGCGCGGTAGAAAATCTGCGCGCGCTCGGAACAGCTATGCGGAGCGGTGGGCTTTATTACCAGCCGCCGGCTAGCCTCGGGCCGCGTCTGGAAAAGGTGCTGCAGCGAGCGGGGCGATCGGAGGCGCCGCCTAGACGATTCGGTTGGCAGCTCATCGCGGTGGCGGCGAGCCTGCTGTTGGCTGTGTATTTTGTCGCGCGGATGATTCCTGGAATTCCTCATGATGCTTCCAACAGCCTGATGGCGCAAGAGACTTTGGACAGCCATCTGCGGTCGCTGATGCCCGGACATCTTACCGACGTCCAATCCACGGATCAACACACAGTAAAACCCTGGTTCAATGGCAAGCTCGATTACTCGCCGCCGGTGACCGACTTCGCCTCGCAAGGATTTCCGCTGACCGGTGGCCGGTTGGATTCCTTAGAGGGGCGCGCCGTGGCGGTATTGGTTTACCAGCGACGCCAACATTTGATCAACGTTTATGTGTGGCCTGCCCCCGGATCGGCCGATGCCAGCGTCGGTGAGAGCGTCCGGCAGGGCTACAATATGATTCACTGGACGCGCGGAGGAATGAACTGGTGGATCGTTTCCGATGTGAACTCGGGCGAATTAAACAGTTTCGCTAATTTGTTGCGGGCCGCGCCTGCCAGCGCTCCGCCAGCGCCGTAGTGGGAATCGCGACGCGATAGCGTGCCATGCCGCCTGAGTCTCGCAGGTCATAAACGCCGCCGATGCTGGGCGGGCCATCCTGACCGCCGAGGAACGTCACCGACCGCGCGGCGACGCTACCGTCCAGCACGTGATTGTTTCGCGACCACCGCCAGCTGCCCGATTCGAGCGTGGTCGGTGAGCCAATCGCGAAATGCATCTCCATCGTTAAAATCGACGAGCTGTCGCTGAACACTGCCTGAGCCTGGAGACGATCGCCGTCGCGCGTGCCGCGCAGCGAATGGAGCTTGAAGAGCGATAAATCTTCGTTCGTTGTGAGGTCTTCGATCGCTGGACGCTTCGCGCCGCATGCGGCCAGCAGCAGCGTACAACACAACACTTTGGATCGTATGTGGAACGTGATGAAATTATACACGCCGCTCGGCCGCACATGCTATTTTGGTGATTCCGACCTTATGTCTAACCTCGTACCTATTACAGTCGCGCACGGCGACGGAATCGGCCCCGAGATCATGGAGGCATGTTTGAGGACGGTATTCACACTTACGATATTTTCAAGGAAGGCGTTAGCAAGCAAAAGGTCGGTACCAAGGAATTCGGGGACACCGTGGTCGCGCGCCTGGGCAAGAAGCCGCATACGCTCAAGCCCGCACATTACGCATCCGCTCCGCGCAATGCGCGGAAAGAGGAGAAGCGGACTCCCGCGAAAGTGGCCATCGATGGCATCGACGTTTATGTCGCTTGGCCATCGCTCGATACGAATAAGCTGGCTGGCGCAATTCAGAAGGCCAACGGAGATGGGCTCGAACTGACCATGATAGACAACCGCGGCGTCAAAGTGTGGCCGGACGGACTGTCCGAGACTCTGCTGACGGACGCGTACCGCTGCCGGTTCACAGCCCCCAGCGCAACTTCCAAACAGACCGTGGCGTTGCTTGGACGCGTGCTGGATCAAGGCGTCGAAATCGTCAAGACCGAGACGCTCCGCACCTTCAACGGCGAGGTCGGCTACACACTTTCGCAAGGACAGTAGTTCTGATGCAGCCACTCGTCGGCATCATCATGGGCAGCAAGTCCGATTGGGAGACGATGCGCCATGCCGGCGAGACGCTGGAACGCTTCGGCGTGCCGCATGAGGCGAAAATCGTTTCAGCCCACCGCACTCCGGCCTGGATGGTGGAGTACGCGTCGACCGCGGAAGGGCGTGGCCTTCAGGTGATCATCGCTGGAGCCGGTGGGGCCGCGCATCTTCCCGGAATGGTGGCCGCGAATACGACACTGCCGGTATTGGGCGTGCCGGTGGAGAGCCAGTCGCTCAAGGGCATGGACTCGCTGTTGTCTATCGTGCAGATGCCCGGCGGCGTTCCAGTGGGGACAATGGCGATCGGAAAAGCAGGCGCGCAAAATGCGGCGCTACTGGCAGTGGCGATGCTGGCGAATCACGATCCGGCGCTGCGCGAGAAGCTGCGGGCTTTTCGACAAGAGCAAACGGCCCGCGTACGGTCGGAAGAACTGCCGTGACTGAACCGATACTTCCCGGCGCCACGATCGGCGTGTTGGGAAGCGGGCAATTGGGCCGGATGTTCGCGTTCGCGGCCCGGCGCATGGGCTACCGCGTCCATGCATTTTCACCCGACGAAGATACGCCCACCGGACAGATTGCGGATCTGGAGGTAACCGCTCCTTACGATGATCTGGACGCTGTGTCGGCGTTTGCACGGCGCGTGGATATCGTGACGTTCGAATTCGAGAATGTTCCCGCGCCCACGGCGGAAGCAGCCGCGAGTTGCGCACCAGTAAGACCGAGTGGAGTGATTCTGCACACCACGCAGCAGCGTATCCGTGAGAAGGCATTTTTGAAAAACGCGGGTCTTCCCATGACGCCTTACCGCGAGGTGCATACGCTCGAGGATCTCGAGCGCGCGGTCGCGGACCTGGGTATTCCCGCGGTGCTAAAGACCGCCGCGTTCGGTTATGACGGAAAGGGCCAGTTTCTGATCCGCTCGCGCGATGAACTGGCCACGGCCTGGAACGCCATCGGGCGTCAAGAAGCAGTGCTCGAAGCATTCATCGATTTCGAGCGCGAGATTTCCGTAGTGGCAGCGCGCGGCGGGGATGGCCAATTCGTGCATTATGGCGCCATCGAGAACCAACACAGCCGGCATATTCTGGATCTTTCGATCGCGCCGGCGCGAGTATTGGCCGATGTTGCAAACGAGGCGGTAGAGATAGCCCGCTGCGTGGTAGAACGGCTCAGCGTGGTGGGCGTGCTGTGCGTCGAGTTTTTCGTAACCCGCGATGGGAAGCTGCTCATCAATGAATTGGCGCCGCGTCCGCATAACTCCGGGCACCTTACCGTCGACGCCTGCGTCACCAGCCAGTTCGAGCAGCAGTTACGTGCTGTGTGTGGTTTGCCGCTGGGTTCGACGGCCATGCATCGGCCGGCGGCGATGGCGAATCTTCTGGGCGATCAGTGGTCGTCGGGCGAGCCCGACTGGCGCGCGGCTTGTTCATATCCGGATGTGAAGCTGCATCTTTATGGCAAGCTGGAGCCTCGGCCGGGACGCAAGATGGGTCACTTGACGGTGCTGAATCATGATGCCGAGGAGGCTTATCGGATGGTGCTCAAGGCGCGGGAGAGTCTGATGCGAAAACGGTGACGGACCATGTTGGCTGGCATCGAACTCTCCAAGCCGTACATCAGAGTCTGGTTGTACGCGCTCGCACTACATGCCGCGCTCTTTTCGATATTCTTTGGACCCGATGGAACCGGTGTGCTATCCATTGTTGTCGGTGGCGGCGTCATTGTTGGACTTGCGAGGATATATCACGATAGAAACT
>Ga0210406_10006366_pt1 | contig 12250 bp, 12 predicted proteins | sample IncBWC30MmetaG_FD_155454 | JGI IMG/M metagenome (GOLD analysis project Ga0210406, IMG submission 155454) | Forest soil microbial communities from Barre Woods Harvard Forest LTER site, Petersham, Massachusetts, United States - Inc-BW-C-30-M | ecosystem: Environmental > Terrestrial > Soil >...
ACTCGAAGCTCATGCCCTATATTCTGCCGCTCATGCCGGCGCTGGCGCTGCTCATTGCCGCGCTGCCGACGCCGGCCCTGGAGCGTGATTTCCTGTGCACGGCGATACTGACCCTGGTGGCCGGTTTAGGTCTGGGAGCGGCCAGCCTCAATTGGGCCAGAGTGATCGCATCCTCGGACCGCATCGCGTACTTCTTGCCGATGGCCAAGCCGCTGGGACAGATCGCGCTGCTTCTCTCGGTGTCGGGCGCCTTCGTGCTCGTGCAGCGCGCGCGCGGCGCGACCCGCGCCGGCGTATTTCTCGGTGCGGGTTGGTGTCTGGCCTGGTTGCTGCTGATCCGCGCCGCTGCGCTCGTGGCACCCCTGTACTCGGGGGTAGCCCTTGCTGCCGCGCTCGCCGGCCAGGACCGTGGCGCGCCCATCTACAGCGTGGGCACTTACGATCAAACCCTGACATTTTATTCACGAAGAACCGTCACGCTCGTAGGGTATCGTGGCGAACTTGATTATGGATTGCGCAAGGCGCCCGGCGCCGAGATTGCCGGTGTGGCGGAATTCATTCGCCGCTGGTCGTCGCCGGCTCAGGCCTTCGCGGTGATGGAGAGACCCATGTTCGATGATCTGAAAGGTCGCGGCGTCCCGATGCGTCTGGTCGCTGAAAACGCCAAGCGCGTCCTGGTGGCGCGGCAGTGAGCTGGGTTACCTGGGCGCTGATCCTGACCGGGGTGGGTTTGAACGCCGCCGCGCAATTGTTGCTCAAAGTGGCGACCCGGCCGCTGGCGCATTTCTCAGACTTCAGTGCCGAAACGCTCAGCAGCAGCCTCACGATCTTGTCCAAGAGCCTGCCGTTTTGGACCGGCATGGTGTGTTATGGGGCGAGCGTGTGCGTGTGGCTGGCCGCCCTGTCCAAGGCGCCGGTGAGCACCGCTTATCCGATGTTGTCCTTGGGATACGTGGCGGTCGCGGCCGTGTCGGTGTTGTGGCTGGGCGAGAGCATGGGGCCCGCCAAGGCGCTCGGCATTGCATTGATCTGCGCCGGCGTGATTCTCGTGTCCAGGAGTTCCGCATGAAGCCTTTTCTTCCCTTTACGCGCCCATCCATCGATGAGGAGAGCATTGCGGCCGTCGCCGGCGTATTTCGCTCGGGCCAATTGGCGAGCGGTCCCAAGGTGAAGGCATTCGAGGGCGCGCTCGCGGCCTACCTGGGCGGCAATCGCCACGTTCGGGTGATGACCTCGGCCACCGCCGGCCTCGAGATGGCGCTCGAGGTCGCCGGCATCGGTGCGGGGCACGAAGTGATCGTGCCTGCCATGAGTTTCGCGGCGAGCGCGAACGTGGTTGCGCGCCTGCGCGCCAAACCGGTGTTCGTCGACATCGAACTGTCGACGCGCAATCTCGATCTCGACAAAGTGGCCGCCGCGATCACGTCGCAGACCCGCGCCATCATGCCGGTGCATTTCTCCGGACTGCCGGTGGACATGGAGCGGCTGTATGGACTCGCGGCCCAGCACGGGTTGCGGGTCGTGGAAGATGCCGCGCATGCCATAGGGTCGCGCTACGCGGACAAGCCCATCGGCAGCTTCGGCGATCTCGTGGTGTTCAGTTTCCATCCGAACAAGAACATGACCACCATCGAAGGCGGCGCCATCAGCACGGGCGACGCCATGGCGGCGGAACTGTTCGAGCAATATCGATTCCACGGCATCAAGCGCAATGCCGACGGCGAAGTGGATGTCATGTTCCCGGGAGCGAAGAGCAATCTGACCGACATCGCGGCGCAGGTCGGCATCGATCAGCTGCGTCGCTTGGACGGCTTCAACACGCGGCGCCGCGCGCTGGCCGCGCGCTACTTCAAGGAACTTGACGGTTTCTCAGGCGCGGTATTGCCGGCGCGCGGCGACTCGGGTCATAGCTGGCATATGTTTCAGCTGCTCATCGACTTTCGAGCGCGCGGCATGACGCGGCCGGGATTCCAAAAAATCATGGCCGATCGCGGCATCGGCATTGGTGTGCACTATCCCAGCATTCCCAGCCTCAAATATTACCGTGATCTTGGATATCGCGAGGAGGACACGCCGGTGGCGGCGCGAGTCGGACGCGAGACGGTGACCCTGCCTTTGTTTCCGGCGATGAGTGATGACGATGTGGTGCGGGTGTGTCACGAGCTTCGAGAAGTTTTGAAGTGACGCTGGCAGCCCCGCGGCGTCCACCCTGGCGAGCTGCCAGATGTCCTGAAATGACGTTCGCCGGCTCCGCGGCGTCCACGCTGTAGACGGCGGGAGCGGCGCGCTGTCCCTGAAAGAATTGCGCGGCTTGCGACCGAAAATCGGATGGCGCAGACTGCCGCAGAGCCGATCCAGTTCCAAAGGAAACCTATATGAAGCGATCAATGACTCTTGCCCTGGGCTGCGCCGTGTTGGCTGCCACGGCCTCGCATGCGGCCTTGAAGACCGGCGCACAAGCCCCCGATTTCACCACCCAGGCGACTCTCGCCGGCAAGCCGTTCAAGTTCTCCCTGGCTGATGCACTCAAGAGCGGTCCGGTCGTACTGTATTTTTATCCCGCGGCATTCACGCCCGGCTGTACCGTCGAAGCTCATGAGTTCGCCGAGGCGACGGAAAAATTCAAGGCCCTGGGCGCCACCGTCATCGGGGTGTCACACGATCCCATCGACAAGCTCAACAAGTTCTCCGTGAGCGAATGCCGCAATAAGTTTGCGGTGGCAGCCGATGACGACCAGAGTATTACCAAGGCCTATGACGCCGTGCTCGCCGCCAAGCCCGAGTACGCCAATCGCACTTCGTATGTGATCGCGCCCACCGGCAAGATCATTTACGAGTACACGGCGATGGATCCCGAAAAACACGTCGGCAATACCATGGCCGCCGTCGAGAAGTGGAAGGCGGAGCACAAGAGTTAGTTGAAGAGATTATTGCTTACAGGTGCGGGGCCGGATCGGCCGACCCCGGCGCGCGCGTAAGCAGAACAGCGCGACTTACGGTTGCGTGGCGGGCCATGTGGCGGCAACCCGTGCGCCGCCCAGCGGCGACCGTGAAATGACCACTTCGCCGCTGTGCCATTCGATGGCGCGCTTGACGATCGCCAGCCCCAGGCCGAATCCGGTTTTCTTGCTGCTGGGCTGCTCCAGCTGCACGAACGACTCGAGCGCCCGGTGCCGATCCTTCTCCGGGATTCCGGGCCCGTCGTCGTCGACAAACAGTTGGTTGACGCCATTGTGCATATTGAACGAGACGCGAATGTCGTGCTTCGCATAGCGAGCGGCGTTGTAGAGTAGATTCTTGAGCACGGTCTCCAGGAGATGCATGTCGCAGACCACTTTGTCGGCATCGCTCTGCACGGCTGCGCGCACGCGAATTTCCGGACGCGCGTTCCGTCTTACGTTTTCGGCTATGGCCGGGATAAGGGTGGTGAAATTGTGTGCACCGATATTCAACGACATATCGGCCCTTTCAAGTATCGCGTAATCCATCGTCGCCTTGACCAAGTTGTTGATCGCGGCTATGTCCGCCTTGATATTGCCCAAGGACCTCTTGATCTCAGCCGGATTTTCCGCTTGCTGCGCCAATTCGATTTCGAATTGCATGCGTGAGAGCGGCGTTTTGATCTCGTGGGATACCGCATTGGACATGTCTTTGTGCGAAGCAATCAGCCCGTCGATGCGCGCCGCCATCTTGCGAAATGTCTCCGCCAAAGGATAGATTGGCGAGCGCGGCTTGATGAGAGCATCGAACAGCCAGTTCTTATTGCCGAACCGCGAAGCTGCCTTTTCCAGCGCGCGCAAATCGCGCGTCAGCGGCCAGATCCAAATCATGATCACCAGAGCGATCGCGGCATAAAAGAGGAGGGTGAGCGTCCACTCCAGCAGTCCGCGTTGCGTTTCCGGCTCGGAGGATTTCACTGCCAGCACATAGTCATCGTTAAGTTGCTTCAATGCCCACGACTCTCCCGTGGCCGATTGCATATAGGAAATTTCGCCGCGTTTGAGTTTGGCCAGCGTCCCGCGGCCGGCAATGTCCGCCGTTGCGAACAACTCCATATCCGCACCGGTCTTGGCGGAGCCGCCGGCGACGAAGCGTCTCCATTGATCCGCCGGTATGGTGCGCAGCTGATTTTCGAATGCAAACATCGCAATAGCGAGCGATTTCTCGTCCGCCGCGCCTTGACTGCCGTACGTTTGCAATAGTTTGTCCTGGCCCCAGCTGACGGCGGTCAGGGTTAGTACGATCAGTAGGTAAAGACTCAGAAAATGGCGTGCCATATATCTCACCACGCGTCCGGAACAAATAGATAACCCTGTCCCCAGATGGTCTTGATCCGTTTCGAGCTATCGGCTTCGTCGCCGAGTTTCCTGCGCAGATGCGAGATACGAACGTCCAACATTCGATCCATGCCGTCGTATTCGCGCTTGTAGAGTTGCTGAAATAGGGCCTCGCGCGACTGAATCTCTCCCGCATGCGCCGCCAGACAGACGAGCAGATCGAACTCGGCGCTGGACAGTGCGATCGATTCACCGTCCAGACTGACCGAGCGGGCAACGGTGTTGACCAGCAATCGCCCAAACCGCAATGCCTTGTGCTCGACGCCGGGTTGACTCTTGCTGCGCCGTAGAAGCGCGTTGATTCTCGCCATGAGCACTCTCGGCTCGACCGGTTTGATCACGTAGTCATCGGCGCCGAGTTCCAGGCCTAGCACATGGTCGATATCGTTGTCGCGTGCCGTCAATATCAGGATCGGATTCTGATAGGCCGGCCGCAATTGCCTGCAAATCGACAAGCCGTCTTGACCGGGCAGCCCCAGATCGAGGATGACGAGATCCGGAACGTCGCGCAATACTTGCGAAACGACCTGATCCCCGCCGTTCGTGATCGTCACGCGAAATCCATTATTTTCGAGATAGCGGCTCATCAGCTCGGACAGCCGCAGATCGTCCTCTACCAAAATGATTGACGGTGTGAATGCTGTGTTCATGGAATCGGTGGGGTGTGTCTCGGTGGTCAGTCGAATAGATTCCAAGGCTGCCTTCGCTTATGCCGGTAGCGAATGGCTGCTTTGATGACGCGCACTGCTTCGGACGCAAGAACGCGCCGTAGGTCGAGATCCTTGAGCTGGAAGATGACGTCTTCGGTAAAGACCAGTTCGATGTTGTAGGTGCCCTCGGTGTAATTTTCCCAGCACCGCTTGACTTCCGGGCGATCCACGATCACCAAACACAACGACTCCTCGTGCGGCGATCGCCACCTCGCGTGAACCCATGTCTCGCATTGCTTATCGTCAATCGCCAACGTACAGATACGCGGACTCAGCTCGAGCCGTATACCGTCGCCGGAGGGGTCCGATGCCGCTGCGGCGCTTGTCTGCGTGCCGGACATGAGGACGGCAAGGACGAACGCCGGAACGATCGTGCCGCGAGTCATGCTAGAACGTGTAAATCGCGCCGACAAAGGCCGTTGCAACGAAGCGCTCCTCCACAATAGGGCTGTTGGCGATGGCATTCCCCAATCGTTCATATTCAGCGAAGGCGCTGAAACGCCATTTGCCCGCCAACGGGAGTGTGTACCCCAGCTTGAAAAACGGGTTCAAAGCCGATCCCGCCTCATAAATGCCCGCGGATCCATAATAATAGTTGACGATGGCCGCGCTTTTCCAAGTGATGCCGACGCTGGCGGTCAACGAGCCCTTCGATTCCACCAGAGGTATCCCCAGAGCCGCGCGTATTTCGGTGCCGTTGTTCTGATCCGTGACGTCATGCAGCACGTCGAGCTGGCCCGAAACGCCGCACAATTTGAATGTCCATTCGGGGCCTGCCAAATACGTAAAGTGCCGCGCGCGATCCGGGAATTGGACCGGGTTTTGGGTGCTGCCGGCTGCGGCGCGGACGACGAAGGCCGAAGGTCCGGGGTTTCCGGGGAGGCCGCCAATGAATATATTCTGCAGATCGCTGCGATAGAAGAACACGCGGTCGTAGCCTGGACTGGCAACGAGACTGAAGGTGTTCATCGTATTTTCCGCGAGCGTAAATCCCAGGTCCAAATCGTTGATGAAGAATCGCTTCCCGTAGTAGCTGAATTGGGGGATCACTACCAGCGGAATGTTCCGGCCGGTCGCCAAGGGGTTGGATCTAACTCCCGCGCCCAGTGCCACGCTGAAACTCCATTTTCCGACGGCAACGCATTCGCTGGATTCACCCCCGCAATCATCATCCGTTGTCGCGGCCTGCGCTTGCGCAAGACCGGCGAGGATCGCGACAAGCCACTTGAATGATTTCGCATACATCGAGTTGCTCGCGTGCCCCACGCTGCCGGTCCCCATGGCAGCGTGTATAGTCGCAGAGTACGCAACAGCCTATTGTCGGCGATTTGTAGCCGTTTGTAACTAATTGTAGCGCGGAGATGGGCGCGCATGTCGGCGGTTTGTGGTTACAACCGGCAACAATTTTGTACAAATCGACGAAAGCTCGATGCTCGAACGATGCGCGTGCCTAACCCCGCCATTCCGGGAAATGCTGGCCACCTGCGATAAGCCTCAAAGTCATGATTTAGCACCACGAAGAAATGATTCCGTGCCGAGAAATGGCTAAGCGCTCGCGTAGGCTTTAAAATACATTGAATCTGCAAAGAAACGCTGTCGAGGCGCCAGGGAGGGGAAGCAGGTGCAAGGGTGGGTATACCGACTAGCGACCGGGATCATTCTGACGCACCTATTCGGCTGCGGCGGATCAGGTTCGTCATTGCCGGCGGCGGTACCGCGGCCGGCGGTGACCACCGTTCAACAACCCACCACGGTCAATCTCTATCCATCGACATCGTCCAGCGACGGCAATCGATTGTTCATCAAGGTTACGGGCGTGGGCGCGGCTGTGGTCAGCATGCCGCTGGCATTCGATACCGGCTCCGCAGGCATCACGCTGTACGCGCCGGACATATTTCCCTCGAACTTGGTCAGCACCGGCGGATTTACATTTGCGCCGGGTCAAACCTCAATTTCTTACAAGGGCATTACCGTCAAGAACCAGTTGGGTACGCGAAAATACGGCGGCGCCATAACCGGTAGAACACAGACCGGAAATATCGGGTATGCGCAAGTGACCTTCGGCGACAGCGGCGGCGAATTCGTCACGACTGTGATGCCCGTCTTTCTCTACTATCTCATCACGGATAATTCGACCGGACAACCCGTGCCGGTGCCGCATCAGCGAGGTTGGTTCGGAGTCAACGACGCCGCAAATCTCATCGCGGTTGCCGGTTCGACCGAGCCTGCAGCGGGCCACACAGCGTGCACGTCGGGGACGAGCGGCAGCTGTTATGTGGTCAGCGTCCTCAAGTATCTCTCTTACGCTGCCGGCGTGAATGCCGGGTTCAAAGTGGATCCGTCGCCTCTGCAGTCCTGCGACATCGCGACGCTCGGCAGTTGTACGCCCAGCCAAACGCTGACGATCGGACTCGACAACTCGGTCGAGACCGGGTTCAGCGAGGTGAAATTGAGTTGCCCACCGAGTGTTTATTCCGGCCCGGGTAATATTGAGGGGTATTCGATATGCCAAATGGGGATCCCCGACACTACTGTGACCTTATCCGGGGCCTCGAGCGGAGTGCTTGCCGGCACCGTGCTGTTCGATAGCGGAACGCCGAGTATGGTACTCAACGTGCCTACGGGCGCCGCCTTTCCGGCATCAGCGCCGCCGGGAAGTTCTGTGATGGTGGAAACACCGTCGGGATTTACGTTCAGCTACACCTGTGGATCGGGGTCGGAAGTCACGAACACGATAGTGCGGCCGGACTCAACGGCGGAGAGCATTGTCGGCATCGGATATTTCACGACCAACTCATTCTTCATCGATTTCACATCCGGCGCCGAGGGATGGAGGTAGTGCGAGAGGTGATCGCCGCGCCGTGATTTTCTCAGTGAGAGCCCCTCAATCCAGTGTCCGGCGCTCGAGCAGAGGCTTCGCGCTTTCTTGAAGCAGATCAAAGAGTCGCGGCAGCTGGCCCCCTCTCGAATGTTTTTTACGTCGCGGCCCGAGCCGTAGGGCCGCTCGTTTCTACGGCACGACCAATCAAGGCGGCGCGAATGGATTCGGAACGGTATTCAGGATCTCGCCAGCCGGTGTCGAGTCGGTGCTCCATTCTTTTGCGGGTAGCGCCACGGACGGGAGTAGTCCACAAGCTGCGTTGCTACAGGCCAGCGACGGAAATTTCTACGGCACGACCAATCAAGGCGGTCTGAACGGCTTCGGTACGGTATTTATGATCACGCCGGCCGGGGTCGAGACCGTGCTCCATTCATTCAGTTTCAGTACCGGCGACGGAAATGGTCCGCGGGCTGCGTTAATTCAGGGTAGGGACGGGAATTTCTACGGGACGACCTTTAACGGCGGCGGCATCGGCATCGGTACCGGTACTGTGTTCAAGATCTCAGCGACCGACGGCGAATCGGTCGTCTATGCCTTCGGCGGAGGCGCCGACGGAAGTGGTCCGAGTACTGCATTGATTCAGGGCGGCGACGGAAATTTGTACGGCACGACGTCTAGTGGGGGTTCGAACAACTACGGCACCCTGTTCGAGATCACATCGGCTGGGGTCGAGTCTGTGGTCTATCCCTTCGCGGGCGGGACTACCGATGGCAGCAATCCTAATGCTGTATTGATTTTGGGCAGCGACGGAAATTTCTACGGGACAACTCAGATTGCCGGCACCGCAAGTCGCTTCAGTGGTCAGAGGTGCTAAGAGATGCAAGCTGCGCCGCCGCGTAAGAGCTCGATCAATCGTTACCGCTGAATCGTTGCCACAAACCCGGTCTATCAGGGACTATATAAACCGCAGGATTGATCGAATGATGCCGCTCCCAAACGCCCACCTCTTATCCAACTGGGTGCTAGCCCTGCTTGTTTGCTTTTGTGGATGCTACTTCATCCAGCCCGCGTTTCGTACGATCAAATTTTACGGTCTTCGTAGTAGTCGCAAATTTTCTCACCAAGCGGGAAACCGAGTCGCGGTGCAATTCCCTGCTACGCAGGTCTCTAGAATCTGACCTGATCGGGTTCGCGGCGGCTCCTGGCGCGTGTTAGTATCGAGGTGACGACTGGACGAGGAGGGAGAATGGTCCGTGCGCGCAGCCTTTCGAGCAGCAGCCCCTTCGCAAGCCTTATCGTCACGGTGCTGCTGAGCGGGTGCGGAGGCGGCTCCTCATCCCCGCCACCACCTCCGGTCACTCAATCATTCGCTACGACCACCACAGTCGGGCAGGCCGTGATGCTCGACGTCCTAAGCCACGTCACCGATCCCGATGGCATGGCGCTCTCCGTCGTCAGTGCCACCGCGAGCAACGGGGGCACCGTGACGGTGGCGGCAAACGGCGAGGTCACTTTCACCCCGGCCGCAGGATTTTCAGGCTCGACCATGATCTCCTATGTTGTTGCGAACACGGCGGGCGGCCAGGCGGGCGGGCAGGTATCGGTTACCGTCACTCCGGTGCCACACAAAGTTCTGATCGAGAGTGCCGGCGCACTCGTGCTGCTCGCGAACGGCTCGGACCACGTATTCTTTATTGTGCCCGCGCTGCGAGGTGTGGTGCTGTCCCCCTCACGCCGGTACGTCGCCTACGTGGGGGAGACTGGAGATTCCAGGGGGCTGCATATCGCAGACCTGAGTCTCGCTGCCGGGGTGCTGAACGTCCCGCAGGGGGACCGTCCGATATTCACTGCCGACGAGAGCCAGGTCTGGCTTCTCCAGGCAACACCGGTAACCGTTTCACCCCTGTCGTTTCAGCTGGAGTTCGCGAGCCTTCCCTCGGGCGCTCTCACCACGGTCGAGCAGTTTCCGGGTACCTGCACTCCGGACAGCCTGGCATTCGCCGCCGCCGATGCGCAGGTTTTCTACGGCGTCTTCTGCACCGCGAATACGGTCGCGAGCGGCGTCTTCTCGATCGATCGCGCCGGCCCCTGGAATCCGCAGCGGATCACCGCGCCACAGACGTCCGCCGCACTGACCGACACCGGACTCTTCGCGGCCGATGCCGCCGGCGCGCATCTGATCTACGAACTCACGGATTTCACAACTGCCGGCGATCCGACCAGCGTATGGAGTATCGCCGTGGGAAATCCCAACGCAGCCCTGATGCTGGCGGCGGATTCCTCCCTGGCGTTCACCGGCGGAGCCACCACGGGCGCCATCAGTCCCGACGGCCGCCTCGCGTTCATCGTCGTGAACCGCACGACGTCGCTCGTTTCCACGCCGGCGGCGGCAAGTGTGTACCAGAGCGGCACCTTCTCGAGTACGGTATTCCGCAGTGATTCGCAGCAGGCGATCATCGCACAGCCGCTGTCCACGTCCGCCTACGTCGCGCAACTGTCCGCCGTTAACCTCAGTGCTCCGGGCGACACGCCGACAGCCATCGATACCGAATACTGGCTCTCGCGCCTGATCTACACCGACGACAATCACTGGCTCGTGTACATGCACCAAGATCCAAGTGATTCGACCGGGTCCACGGCGCGTCTCTATGCCTGGAATACGGCCGGGGGGTCGGTGCCGGTGCGCCTGGCACCGAACATTGACGAGCAGGTCACTTCCTTCGCCGTAGGCGCGGATTCTCGGACCGTCGCCTTCTCCACCATCGTCAACGGCGCAGCCCGCGTGTACCTGCTTGATATCAGCGCGCCGGCCTATGCGCTGCCCGTGGCCATCTCGGCGATACACGCAGCCACACTGACTTCGGTGGATGCACTGTACTAGCGGAGCGCGGGTGGACTGTAACGGCGGATGCGGACGTATCGATGCGGCGGATCAGGGGAACGCGCCTATGGTGGAAGCCCGAATTAATCTGGTCGCTGCGGTAAAGCGACGAGAAAACATCAATCGAAGGTTTCGGGGTGGGCTTGGTGGATCAGGACGTTGTGCTCGAAGGGGGAAAGGACGGAAGGCACGATAAGAACCGCGGAGCGTTGTTCGTCGTACCATCGGTCTCCAAAATTCTGACCGCCCCATCGATAGGCGCCGGCGCCATCGAAGGGCGGTATTCCCTCTCGCAATTCCCGCGCTTTGTTCTCGTCTGACCAGACCCAGTGCAAGTAGCTGCGATTTGAAATGGCAAGTTTTTACTTAAGTTTTGCCCGGACCGGAATTGGCGGAACAGTCCGAATCGCCCACGGCCCACCATCCAGAAGTTGCTTCTCCCCGGAATTCCCTCCCATCGCGGAATGGAGGGCATTAGGGCAGATTGCCGAGGAACTGCTATACCTATATATTTATAAGCTAGGTATAACTGTATGCAGCCGCTCTCAATTCAAAGTCATGATTTGGCCAGAGTTCGGCGTTCTCTGACCGAGACAGGGTATTGAGTTTGCGAATGCTCGCCATGCCCAAGGCTTCGTCGTCCTGCCAGCAATAGCCCGGCGCGACCTCGTCGGTAAGATTTTCGCGCAGATCGGCCGCATCCCCGCAGAGAATCACAGGCCTGCCTGTCGGCAACTCGATGAACAGCGACATGTGACCCGCCGTATGGCCGGGGCTCGCGATGGCGTGAACTCCGGTCGCCACGGCGTACTCTTGGGTCTGCAGTCTCCATCGATCCACGTCGGCCACTTCGTCGTCGAAAATTCCGTCGTCGAGCTTGGTTTTTGCGGCCGCTAATTCCTCGCGATGCACATGAACCTCGCAGCCCGGCAGGTCGCACAGTCCGCCCGCGTGATCGAAGTGCAGATGCCCGAGAAACACGACATCGATGTCCTTGGCCGTCAGGCCGAGCCGCCCCAGATATCGGGGAATCCTCTGGTCCTCGGACATTTGCGGCGGCTCGAACAGCGGCCGCATGGGATCAAAGTACCGCGACCGCAACTCAGGAGTCGCGATCTTTCGATAGTCGCATCCGACGTCATACAGAATGCGGCCTTGGGGCGTCTCGATGAGGTACGCCAAGATGGGCGCATCGATGTATTGACCGTGGCCGCGGTTGCGCGTGGACACCACCTTCTCGTATCGATGGGTACCGGTCAGCAGGGGCCAAAGTCGCAGGGCGCGGGACACCAAGATCTCCCTTTCAATCCAACGAAATCCGGGCGATGTTGGGCGACAGATTCTTCTGTAAAAGACACCTTAGGGTCTTTAATGGATGACTGCACTTTTCGCTCATATAAGTGCACTTTCCTACACCGTTTAAGCTGCATCGTCATCGTAATGATCACACAGCATGGCTATTGCCCCCGATCTCATTGCCAGATTTAGATGAGACGCGGCG
>Ga0210406_10006369_pt1 | contig 12248 bp, 8 predicted proteins | sample IncBWC30MmetaG_FD_155454 | JGI IMG/M metagenome (GOLD analysis project Ga0210406, IMG submission 155454) | Forest soil microbial communities from Barre Woods Harvard Forest LTER site, Petersham, Massachusetts, United States - Inc-BW-C-30-M | ecosystem: Environmental > Terrestrial > Soil >...
CTCAATCGGCATCTACGGCGTAATCGGCTATTCCGTGAGCCAGCGCATCGGGGAGATCGGGGTTCGGATGGCCCTGGGCGCCACGCCGCACCACATGTTGCGCCTCGTTGTCGGTGAAGGGATGAAGGTGGCGCTGATCGGGATTGGAGCCGGGCTCCTGGGAGGTTTGGCGCTAGGCCGCTCGGTGTCGAGCTTGGTGTTCGGTATGCCCGTGCGCGACCCGTTGACCTTCACTGGTGTCGCCCTGGCGCTTGCGGGTATCGCGCTGGCTGCGTGTGCGATCCCTGCGCTGCGCGCCTCGCGAGTCGACCCTATCGTGGCGCTGCGCTGCGAATAAATGATGGTTCTTCGAACCACAACGAACCATGAGAATAAACTCGAGATAGATGTATGTTCGAGCAGCTGCCCGGTGTAGGAAGGCCGAGCTATTCTGGCGCGATTTGAGCCCGAGTACGAATATGACGTCCCAACTGCCGCCGACCGGACATCGCCGCGGCGGAGCGGCACGTGCCGAAGCCAACCTATCCAACGGCGGCGCATACTTGAACCATTGGCTCGCCCATTGCTCAAACGTCGTCGCCATTGCGGTTATTACACCTCTGTACTTGGCTTGACCTCGATCCGCAGCTTTACCTCACACAATTGCGGGTGAATCTTCCTTCCTGGCCCGGGTGTGATCTTGACGCCTGGCGCCCCGACCGGTGGAAACTCCACCAAGCCGCCCGCCTCGCTACCCTGCAAGACTCGACCATCACAGATTCGTAGGACGTATGGCTCACCGATCGCTCACTTTCCTTTCGGCTGCAGTGTAGGCGCTCCACAGGATCGCCTGTGACTGCAATACAGTTGTAACCGAAGGTTCACCGGGCGTTCATAAAACTGAGCCTAGAATTCCCATGAGATCTGCCCATGAATATTTTGGTCGTGGAAGACGATGAGCTCATGGCGGATGTGCTGGTGCATGGGCTGCGGGAGGAATCCTACAACGTCGCTCGAGCCGCGGACGGCCGTGCGGCTCTCCGCCAGTCCGGCGATACTACCTTCGACCTGATTCTTCTGGATGTAATGCTTCCCGGAATGAATGGGTTACAGGTCGCGCGACAGTTGCGCCTTCGCGGCAACACTGTTCCTGTGCTCATGCTTTCCGCGCGTGACGCGCTGCCCGATATCGTCACAGGGCTCGACGCAGGGGCCGACGACTACCTTACGAAACCGTTTTCGTTCGTGGAACTGCTCGCACGCATCCGCGCCTTGCAGCGGCGCACCGCCGCTAGGCCGAAAAATGTCCTGGAATTCGAAGATCTCGTCCTTGACGTGAATTCATACCGCACTTTCCACAGGGGGCAGGAGATTTATCTGTCCCTCACCGAATTCCGGCTACTCGAGCTGCTTGTGAGGAATCCCGGCCGCGTTTTGTCGCGATGCGCGATCTTGGACGCGTTGTGGGGCAATCGCCGTGACGTTGGTGAAAATACCGTCGAGGCGTTCGTCCGGCTGCTCCGGAAGAAGATGGAGGACGGCACAGCCAAGAAACTGATTCACACGCACCGCGGTTTCGGGTACTCGGTGGGGAGCCAGACCGCTTCATGAATTTGCCGATTCGCGCGCGCCTCACGGTCCTCTACTCTGTAGTTTTGGCCTCGTCGTTCGTTGCGTTCTTCTGGGTGAGTGATCTCGGGTTCCGGCGCAGCATTGAAGCCACGGTTGACAATGCTTCCCGCACGAATCTTGAAACTGTCCGGCGCCTTGTTTTGGCCAATTCCTCCTTGCGTGGGGAAAGCAAACTGCGCGAAGAACTGAGCCGGCTTGCGGAGCTGTGGGCGAATGGGGCCCTTTTCGAGGTGGCCACCTCGAATGGCCATTGGATATTCCGGTCGCAGCAGTTCCTGCGGATTTATCCTGCCTTGCCGCAGATCGTGGATAGAGATCTCTCGTTTGCCACCACCAACCTTGACGCTTCGCAATACCGCATTGCACTTCAGCGCGTCACTACCGGCGGCGAAGTTTATGAAATTCATGCCGCGGTGCCCACAGAGCCGTTTGATCAAGCGCTCGATCATTTCAGGCTGATGGAAAAAGAGATTCTGCCTCTGCTTGTCTTGCTGGCTTCGCTTTCAGGCTACTGGCTGAGCGGAAGGTCTCTGGCCCCCGTCAACCGGATCATTGAGACGGCCGGATTGATCGGTGCCCAAAATTTGTCCAGCCGGCTGGAGGTTCCGAGGGCTCGCGACGACCTCAGGCGCCTGACAGAAACGCTGAACGCCATGCTGGCGCGCATTGAAGCTTCCTTCAAAAGGATTACGCAGTTCACAGCCGACGCATCGCACGATTTGCGGACGCCCGTCGCCGTGATTCGCGCTACCGCGGAAATAACACTACGGAAACTCCGGACTCAAGAGCAGTATCGCCGAGCTTTATCCACAATTCTCGAGACGTCGGTCGACACCTCTGAGCTGCTTGAAAATTTGCTGACGCTGGCGCGGGCCGATGCGGGAGCAGCCGGGATGGAGATGCGCCCTCTGGATCTTTCTGCACACGTGCAAAAAGCGCGAGAACGCGCCGCCTTGCTTGGCCTGGAGAAGGCGCTCGATGTGACCGCCACGACTCCGCCCGAGCCTGTTTGGGTCAAGGCGGACGCCATTGCCGTGGACCGCTTGCTCCTGATCCTTCTGGATAACGCCGTGAAATACAGCCCTCGCGGAGGGCGGTGCGAAATCGCTTTGTCGCAATCAGAAAACCACGCGCAAATTACCGTTCGCGATTCCGGCGCAGGTATTCCGGAAATAGAGCTGAACAACATTTTTGACAGGTTTTACCGCGTGGATCGCGCTCGCTCCAAGAATACGGGAGGCGCGGGCCTGGGGCTGGCTATCGCGCGTTGGATCGCGGAGATGCACGGCGGCACAATCGCTGCCGAAAGCACGGTCGGGGCCGGTTCGGCTTTCCATGTGCTGATTCCGATGCATGCGAAATCCTAACCTGTCGGATATCAAGAACATGCGGACCCTGCGCTATCTGAAAAAAATTCAGCTTCTATTTAACAATTCCTTCATTTTCGTTCATCGCTCGTTCTTAGGGCTTGCTGCTAGATAGAAGCAAAAGACTGAGTTCAGGAGTTGTTGATTGGCGAGCCGGACCGCCACGGTGTGGGGTTGTAAACCAAGCATTTAGCGAAGATAAAGGGGGCTGATCCATGAGTCTTAAGCATTGCCGACAATACTCAATTCTTGCATTCTTCGCAGCCATCGCGCTGTTGTCGAGCGGGACGGCTTCTTTTGCGCAGACCGATCGCGCCACGTTGGAAGGCACGGTTACGGATCCGAGTGGCGGCTCCATTAGCGGAGCGAACGTCACGGTTACGGCTGTCGACACAGGGATCAGCCAGGAGCGAAAAACAAACTCCAACGGCTATTACCGCTTTCCCGGCCTTCCTGTCGGTCAGTTCACTGTGACGGTTTCCAACACCAGCTTTAAGACCAAAGTCATCGAACAAGTTACGCTTCAAGTGGGCGAGACTCATACGCTTGACGTTCCTCTTGTTGTGGGTGCAATTTCCGAGAGAGTAGAGATCAAGGCAGAGTCAGGCCCTGCCGAACGAACCTCTGCCGCAGCCGCAACAGTAATTGACACCGTTCAGATCGCAAATCTTCCAGTGAACGGCCGCGACTGGTCCGCATTGACCCTTCTGGCGCCTTTCGCTCAGGACGATGGCGGGGGCAATCAGCGCACCATCCGGTACGCGGGCCGCGCCATCGACGACAATAATTTCAATTTTGATGGCGTAGACGCCGGCGGCATCCAGGAGCAAGCTCAAAAATCCCAGGTCCGTCTGCAGATTTCCGAAGATGCCATCGCTGAATACCGCGTAAATACCGCACTTTATGACGCCGAATACGGCACGCAAGCAGGTGCGCAGGTTGACGTGGTGACCAAATCGGGCTCGAACGATTTTCACGGCACGGCATTCGGCTACCTGAGAAACTCCGTCTTCGATGCGCGTAATTTCAACGATTTCGACATAAATGGGAACCCCGCCATCCCTCCCTTTCGTCTCGGACAGTATGGTCTTACCGTCGGCGGCCCCATCATAAAGGACAAGACTTTCTTCTTCCTTAGCTTCGAAGGACTTCGTCAGTTGCAGTCGGCGACGCAGCAAGCCAATGTGCCTTCGACGCAGCTCTTGCAGGACATCTTGGTCAATGGAAGAGGCGGGGCCGGCCCTTCTCCGCAAATGTGTTCCATCCTCGAGGTCTATCCTTGGCGTAGTTCGGCAGGCACTATCGGAGGTTGCACGTCCCAGCGCGTCTTTCCGGACGCGGCTTTCGCATCCACGCCCGGGGACCCCGACACCGATCTATTCACGCACGCCACGCCCAGTAGAATTCACGAAGACACCGCTTTGCTCCGCATTGACCACAAATTCAACGACAAGACGGCACTCTACGGTCGTGCCCAGCGCGATATCCTGCACTCTGACCAGCCGATTAGCCCGCTCTTTGACCAACAGAATATCGTGAATCACCCAGCCAATTACTTCATAGCGTTGCAGCGCGTTTTCACATCGAACGTATTCAATGAAGCAAAGGTTTACGTCAATCGCTCGCCGTATCACAATCCCCAAGCCAGCGTCCTTCCCTATGCGGTAAACCTGGGTACCTTTACTGGGATCAGCAACAATTCGGCGGATATCGAAGTCGGGACCACCTTCGGCTTTATTGACAATCTCACCTGGACCCGCGGCCGCCACACCTTCAAGACCGGCATGGAAATTCGCCGCGTCCGCCTCAATCAGGGTCAGACAGCGAACAATAATCTTACCTTCCCGGATACCACCAGCCTTATTACCGCCTCACTTAAGAGTGTCGATTTTATCGCTCCCTGGTGCTGCCACAAGTATCGCCGCACTTTTTATATGCCCTATTTTCAGGATGAATGGAAGATTACACCTACGTTTACCGCAAACCTGGGACTTCGTTGGGACTACTACGGCGTGGCTCACGTGCCGGACAACCGCACGACGGTCTTTGACTTTGACCTGTTCCGCGGCGCTTGCTTGGGTTCAGGCTCGTTCAACACGCCGTTTCCAGTCCCTATTAACACACCTCCGTGCCCGAAAAACCCTTCCTTGTACTACCCGAGTTACCGGAATGTTGATCCGCGCATAAGCTTTGCGTGGGCGCCCTCGGCCCTTCATGGCAAGACCGTCGTCCGAGCCGGATTCGGTCTGTACAGTGGTGCTGCACAGAACGACGACCTCAACGCCGGGCTCGAGAGCGACACTTTCCGTGCTACCGTCGCTCCCGCTAGTGGTGTTCTTCCGCTCGACCCGGTATTTCAGCGGGAGTTTCCTGATCTCTCGGGCTTCACAGGTGCAAACGGTCTCACAAAGGCTGCGAATCACCCCCGTGCTTTGCAGCGCCAAGGACGCCTCGACCAATATGTGGAGACCTGGGGCCTTACCGTCGAGCACGAACTGCCCGCCCGTGTTCTCCTTACGACATCCTATCTGGGAAGCCACGGCGTACACTTGTTTTCGCGTGGCGCAGTAAATCTCTGCAAGATCCCGGTGGTGATTAATCCGAACAATAATGATTGCTACCGCCCCTTGGATCAATTTTTTCCGGACCCCGCCAATCCAAATGATGCTGCCTTCACGATCGATCCGTATGGTTCGGTCGATTTCAAGCACGATATCGGGCAGAGTACCTATCACGCCTTGTTTATTGCTTTGGAGCGGCGGTTCACGAACGGCCTTTCCTTCCAAACGCACTACACCTTCTCTCATTCCATTAACGACGGGGCCACGGGCGGCGGCGAATCCAACGCACCGGAAAACGTAAATTGCCGCCAATGCGACAAAGGCCCCAGTGCTTTCGACATTCGGCACAATTTCTCAATGAATGCCGTGTATGAACTTCCGTTTGGGCCGGGCAAGGCCTACCTCCATGAGGGTGGAGTTTTGGGGAAAGTTGTTGGAGGCTGGGAATGGAGCAGCATTGGGACGTGGCATACCGGCCATCCCCTCACGGCTAGTTTGAGTTATCAGTCAAACTTCCAGCTCCCTGATGGCAACGACCAGACCGGTCAGCGGCCTGATATCGTTCCCGGAGTGCCGCTCTATCTTCCCAACGGGCCGAACGGCGTACCCCAGGTCAACCCAGCGGCCTTCCAAGCTCCACCGCTAAGCACGGACCCGAATGCCCAACCAGGAGCAGTGGCGCGATTTGGCAATGCCGGAAACGGTCTGATTCGCGCGCGAGACATCTGGCAAGTGGATACGGCCCTGATGAAGGAAACAAAGCTGACCGAGCGGTTCGGCCTGCAGTTTGGGGTTCAAGTATTCAACGTCTTCAATCATACCCAGCTCGGTGATTACGGCAATCTCGCATTTACCTTTACACAGCCGGCCGTGGACGCGGCGGGAAACCCAACCGGCCCCTTTGTGTTCGCGCCGGCGTCGAACTTTAGCCTGATCACTTCCTCGGTGAATGGTCTTGGCACCAACACCGGCAACGGCTTGCCGCGCCAGCTGCAATTCATGGTGCGCTTTAGGTTTTAACACCCCGACAATGGCCGGGGTAGGAGACGGAGTGCGCTCGAGCCCCGGTCGTTGTTTTGAGTTCACGAAGGACTGCGAAGTTCCGACGACAGTTTTTTAACTGTCTGTTTAGATGAGTTCAGTTAGCTTTTCAGGGTCGCTCGATGGTCTCGAACAGAGGGGTTGAAAATAATGAACTCCCATTTTTTTGGTGTCACTCTCGTGCTGGGGATAGTCGCTCTCAGCACTCCCCCGAATATCAAGTCGCAATCCTCGCCGCCGGCTCCTGCCAAGGAGCAAACTGCTGTCTTGGTTGGTGCGGGAGACATCGCGGATTGCCGGGACCTCTCGGGAGCGGAAGCGACTGCCAAGCTCATCGAGCAGATCCCTGGCACGGTGATGGTTCCCGGCGATCTCGCCTACCCAGACGGCTCAAAGGAAAACTTTGCGTGCTACGACAAGACTTGGGGCCGCGTGAAGTCTCGCACTCGCCCCTCTCCAGGCAATCACGAATTTCACGCCGCCGGTGCAACTCCCTACTTCGATTATTTCGGCTCCGCCGCAGGCGACAGCAAAAATGGCTACTACAGCTACGAACTCGGTACGTGGCATATCATCGTCTTGAATAGCGAATGTCTGGACGTCGGCGGATGCGATGCTGGTTCTCGTCAAGAGAAATGGTTGCGCGCCGATCTCGCAGCGCATCCAGCAGCCTGCACACTCGCCTACTGGCACAAGCCGCTTTTTAGTTCAGGCGGCGCTCACGGAAATGATCCCGAGATCAGGCCTATCTGGCAGGCCCTGTATGAAGCCGATGCCGACGTTGTCGTTAACGGCCACGACCACGACTATGAACGATTCGCACCGCAAACACCCGACGGCGCGGCCGATGCCGCGCGCGGCATTCGCGAATTCGTCGTTGGCACTGGCGGCAAGAGTCACCGTCCGTTCACCGCGCCCAAGCCCAACAGCGAAGTGCGCGACGCGACGGCCTACGGCGTCCTAAAACTCACGCTGAAGTCCAACGGCTACGATTGGCAGTTTATTCCGGAAGCAGGAAAAACCTTCACCGACTCTGGCAGCGGCACCTGCCACTGATTTGGATTACCTAACTTCTACTAACGCGGGGCGTGCTCACTCTGGACAGGCCGCGCCGCCTTCGACCCAAACTTTCATCTGTGCAGCTGTTTCCACCCGGGAAAGCGGAGGCAAGGTGCGGCCGTCTCCCGGATTCCAGCCCCAGCCGACAAGATCATCGTTTGCAACGTGATCGAGAAGCATTGCGAGAGTTCGACCGCCATTTTGCTTGGGGTCCTTGAGCTGCCGGCAAAGTTCTCCCGGCGATCGTCCCACAAACACCATCTTTTGTTCAGGCAAAGGCAGCGACCACTTCGGGTTGCCGGGCGGCAAGTGCTGGCCGGAGAGATTCTTTGTCCCGTGGCACGTATCGCAGCGCATTCCATACGCGCCGTGTCCGTCCTTGCCGCGCTTCACATTTTGCAGGTGCTCGTGGCTGTCATCTCCTTGCAAAGGCGCATCGCCTGCCGGATGGCAATTCTGGCAGCGCGGCGAAGTCAGCACCCGATAAACCTGAAGGAAAGCCGCGCGCGAGGCATCAGCGTCCTGCTTGGCTGCGCGAGCCGGCAACGAAACGGCAATCAAAGCCGTCGCCGAAACAAAACCAAGACTTGCAAATGCGCGCCGCGGGGCTCGATGGGATTTCCAAGAACTTTCTTTTCCATTTGCCGCGACTCTGTTCATAACTGCGCTCCCCTTTTTCTACGCCAAATCACTCGCACGAATCGGCAGCCGCCGCACGCGCTTGCCGGTGGCCGCAAAGATTGCGTTTGCCAGTGCTGGCGCGACCGGCGGCACACCCGGCTCGCCGACGCCTGTGGGATTTTCTCCGCTCGGAACGATATGCACTTCAATTTCCGGCGATTCGAAGATTCGCAGCATCTGGTAGTCGTGAAAATTTCCCTGCTCCACCCGGCCATCTTTCAGCGTGATCTCCGTTTTGAGCGCCGCAGTCAGTCCAAAAATGATTCCACCTTCTATCTGCGCGCGGACCGTATCTGGATTAATGACCAGTCCGCAATCGAGAGCGCAGACGACGCGATGCACGCGCACCGCGCCGCCTTTTTCCACCGATGCCTCCACGACCTGGGCCACATAGCTGTCGAAAGAAAAATGTGTGGCGATGCCGCGTCCCACTCCCGGCGGCAATGGCGATCCCCAATTTGCCTTCTGCGCCGCGAGCTCAAGCACTGCCTTCATTCGCGGTTGGTTGGCCAACAACTTCCGCCTGAGCTCATAGGGATCTTTTCCGCCCGCATGCGCCACTTCATCGAAGAAGGCCTCGACAGAAAATCCCGTGTGCGAATGGCCCACCGACCGCCACCATTGCACCGGGACTCCAATTTTCGGAGTGTGCAGATCCACCTGCAGATTCGGCATTCCATAGAGCAAATCCGCCGCGCCTTCCACCGAAGCGCTGTCAATGCCGTCTTTGATACCGAACGACTCGAACAGTGTGCCCTGCATGATCGACTGCCCGACGATCGTGTGCGTCCATGCGACGGGATCGCCGTTCGCATCCAATCCCGCCACAAACCGGTCGTGCCACATGGGGCGGTACCAGCCGCCGCGCAGGTCATCTTCTCGCGTCCAAACCACCTTCACGGGAGCCTTGGCAGCTCTGGCCACGTGGACCGCTTCCACAACAAAGTCCGAATTAGGGTTCGCGCGTCTGCCGAACCCTCCGCCAAGCAGCGTCGTATGAATCAGCACGCGATCCGCGGGCAGGGCCGCCGCGTGCGCCGCGTTTGCGCGGTCCACCGTTTCAAACTGCGTTCCGGTCCAGATTTCGCACGAGTCTCGCCGCAAATCGACGACGCAATTCAGCGGCTCCATCATTGCGTGCGCCAGATACGGCACGTCATATTCCGCAGTGACGGTTTTCGCCGCCGTTTTTAGCGCCGCCTCGGGATCGCCGGTCTTCTTCGCAATGGCTCCGGGTTTAAGCGCCGTCTCCCTAAAATCGCGTAGCATTTTTTCCGTGGAGAGTCCCGCGTTCGGCCCCAAGTCCCATTCGATGACCAATTTTTCGCGCCCAAGTTTTGCGGGCCAAAAGCGCTCTGCGATTACGGCCACGCCGGACGGCACTTGCTCGACAGCCTTCACCCCGGGAACTTTGAGCGCTTCACGCACGTCAAGCTTCGCCACTTTTCCGCCAAAGACTGGCGGCCGCGCCACTACGGCCGTAAGCATTCCCGGAACAATCACGTCCAAACCAAACTGGGCCGTGCCGTTGGTTTTCGAAGGAGTGTCCAATCGCAGGGTAGGTTTTCCAACCAGCGTGAATTCCTTGGGATTCTTCAGCGGCACATTTGCCGGCGGCGTCAACCGCGCTGCCGCATTTGCAAGCGAGCCGTACGTCGCACGCTTGTTTGTCGCGGCGTGAATCACAACGCCATCTTCCACTCTGCAAGTCGACGCCTGGACGCCCCACTTCGTGGCCGCCGCTTCGATGAGCATTATCCGCGCCGTCGCGCCCATCTTGCGGTATCTTTCCCATTCCGCCGGTGAAGTCGTACTCCCGCCGGTCATTTGCATTCCAAACACCGGGTGGTTATAGACTTTGTCTACTGGCGCTGGCTCGACGCGAATCCTCGACCAATTCGCCTGCAGCTCCTCATTCAAGAGCATCGGCAAGGAAGTATAAACTCCCTGCCCCATCTCCGAATGCGCCGAAATCACCGTAACGCTCTCGTCGGTTCCGATTCGCACAAATGCATTCAGCGCAAAGTCTTTTTCCTCCGCGGCAGGCGCGCTGCTTGATCCGCCCGGCAGCGGCGCATACAGGCTCACCAACAATCCGCCGCCCATGGCCGCCCCCGCCCTTATAAACTCCCGCCGTCCCACCATTGCCGGCGCGCTCATTTGGCCCTCCCTGCATTCGCCAGTTCCGAGGCTCTGTGAATCGCCTTACGAATTCTTGGGTAGGTCCCGCAGCGGCAGATGTTCCCGCCCATGGCCTCATCGATGTCCTCGTCCGAAGGCTTTAGGTTTTCCGCCAGCAAAACCGCGGCGCTCATAATCTGCCCGGATTGGCAGTAGCCGCATTGCGGCACATCCAGCTCAATCCACGCCCTTTGCAGCGGGTGCGTGAGATTGATGGACAGCCCCTCGATGGTCGTCACGCGTTTGCCTTCCACGCGCGATACCGGCGCAACGCAGGATCGCAAGGCCTTCCCGTCGAGATGAACCGTGCACGCCCCGCACAAAGCCATCCCGCATCCGAACTTCGTGCCGGTCATCCCCAGGGAGTCGCGCAGGACCCACAGCAACGGGGTCGCGGGATCGACATCCACCTCGACCGGCTTCCCATTCACATGAAAACGTGTCACCTGGAGCCTCCCTCTGTCGGGGACGAGAAATGTGTTGCCCGGTTGGATGAGATTATAGACCCTAAGGTTATGGCGGTTTTTGCCAAGATTCGATGCCTGCAAGCGGAAACCGCGCGGAATAACGAATCGCAATAATCCGCCATGGTCTTTTTCCGAATGGGATTGACATGCCCTCAGCCGCACCGTAGCATCGCCTCTATCTGATGGTTCAGCCTTAATCGAGCCGTGTCCGGAGCGGAGGTGCCTCATGAGTCTTCGCGATTTTATTTCCAAACAGTGGATTGATGTCATCGATTGGACGGAGCCGGAAGACGGCATCCTTGCCTATCGCTATCCCATGCAAGATCGCGAAATCCAGAATGGCGGCAAGCTCACCGTCCGCGATTCGCAACTGGCTGTATTTGTGAATGAAGGAAAAGTCGCAGACGCCTTCGCTCCCGGGCTTTACACGCTGAACACCAACACACTTCCCATTCTCACGTACCTCAAGAACTGGGACAAAAAGTTTCAGTCGCCCTTCAAATCCGATGTCTATTTCTTCTCGACGCGCATCCAGACCGACCAGCACTGGGGCACACAAAATCCCATCACCATCCGCGACAAAGAGTTTGGCGCAATTCGCTTGCGGGGTTTCGGCATTTATTCCTATCACCTGGCCGACGCGAAAAGCTTCTATACAAAAATCAGCGGCACTCGCGACATCTATCACGTCGCCGATCTTGAAGGCCAGGTGCGCAACACCATTATCGCGAAAATGACGGACGCGTTTGCCGCCAGCCAAGTCCCCTTTCTCGATATGGCGGCCAACCAGGGCGCGCTCGCCGAAAAAATCAGCGAGCAGCTCAAGCCCGCGTTCACCGATTACGGCCTGTCGCTCGATAGTTTCGTCGTTGAGAATCTCTCACTCCCCGACGAGCTTCAGAAGGTGCTGGACCAGCGCATCAGCATGAACGTCCTCGGAGACATGGGCAAATTCACGCAATATCAAGTGGCGCAAGCGATTCCCATTGCTGCTGGGAACGAAGGCGGAGGAGCGGTTGGCATCGGCGCCGGGCTTGGTGCGGGCGTCGCCATGGGCCAGGCCATGATGGACGCGGTGAAACAATCCACCTCCTCCAGTCCGGCCGGGGGAGGTGCGGCTCCGGCGGCTGCGGGCGCGGCAAGTTCTGGCGCGGCCTCACCCAGCACAAAATTCTGCAGTGAGTGCGGCAAGCCCATCCCACGCACCAGCAAATTCTGTCCGGAATGCGGGAAGCCTCAGGCTTAGGGGTGACGCGCACATGAGCGGCATCGAATGGGTC
>Ga0210406_10006371_pt1 | contig 12243 bp, 12 predicted proteins | sample IncBWC30MmetaG_FD_155454 | JGI IMG/M metagenome (GOLD analysis project Ga0210406, IMG submission 155454) | Forest soil microbial communities from Barre Woods Harvard Forest LTER site, Petersham, Massachusetts, United States - Inc-BW-C-30-M | ecosystem: Environmental > Terrestrial > Soil >...
CCGACTGGGCGAACGCATTCGCGGACTCGAGGGGGTCGATGCGGCGACCAAGCTGCGACTGGTCGTGCGTGAATTCGTCAAGTATTCGGCGGAGAATCCGCAGCTTCATCGCTTGATGACCATGGAGGGCCGCAAGGAGAGCGAACGCTTGGTCTGGCTGGTCAAGCGTCACATCTCGCGATTCTTTGCGATCAGTACAAAGCTCATTCGTGAAGCGCAGGCGTTAGGCGTGGTCAGGCCGGGCGACGCCGGTCAATTGCATTATTGCGCCATCGGCATCGCGACCGCGGCGTTTTCGCTGGCGCCCGAATATAAGCTCGTCACCGGAAATGACCCCTTCACCCCCTCGCATATCGAGCAGATCGCAGACCTGGTCTGCGATTTCCTGTTTATTCGTTCCGGGAAGTAGTGACGGAGGCGGTCCGACCTCGCCTATCCGTCGGCTCGGGCGTTTGCCGCAGGCAACCGAATGACGAACTTGCCCGTATTTTCGCCCTTGTAGAGGCGCTGCAGAGAACCGGGAGCATGCTCCAACCCTTCATGCATCTCTTCACGATAGTTGATGTGTCCTTCCTTGATCCATCGAGAAATCTGCGCCTCGGCTTCCGGAAAGCGGCTCAAGAAATCAGTCGCCAGGAAGCCTTGCATTCGCGAGCGCTTCACCAGCAGGTGACGCTCCGGTCGCGGCCCCATATTCCAGGGATTCCAGCTCGGATAAGACGCCGTGCCGCAGATCACAATGCGTGCGCCGATCGCCAGGTTTCGCAACACAGCGTCCGAAATTGATCCCGAAGTATTGTCGAAATAAACATCGACGCCGTCCGGGCAAGCGCGACGCAACGCTTCGTCCAGATCGCCGTCGCCTTTGTAGTCGATGGCGGCGTCATAGCCGAACTCCTCCAGGCATTGCCGTACCTTTTGCGGCCCACCCGCTATTCCCACGGTGCGGCAACCCTTAATCTTGGCAATCTGCCCCACACATGACCCCACCGCGCCCGCGGCGGTCGAAACGACCACGGTCTCTCCCGCCTTGGGGGCGCCGACGTCGAGCAGACCGAAATAGGCCGTAAATCCGTTGAGCCCCAGGACGCCGAGGTACAATGAGAGCGGCAGATCGCTCGGAGCGATCTTGAGGTTGACATGTCGGTCGGACGCCGCCGCGTATTCCTGCCAACCGAACAAGCCCATCAGCTTCTCGCCGACCCGATAGCCAGGGTTTAGGCTCTCGATGACCTCGCCGACCGCAAAGGCGCGCATCGTGTCGCCAATCTCGATGCGGGGCCAATAGGTGCTGGCGTCGGCAATCCATCCGCGCGCCGCCGGGTCGCTAGAGAGATAGTGATTTTGAACGAGAAATTCGCCCTCGGCAATCGAGGGAACATTGCTGTCTCTGATGTCGAAGTTCTCAGCTTGCGGAATTCCCTTTGGACGCGACTTGAGCCAAACTTGTCGGTTGCCTGTCATTTGGATTCCCCTAAGCGTCGCCTCCGGGCCCGATCGCCCCGAACGCTCGGAGCGGGGAGAAGCATCTCCCGAGGCCATGTTAGGACCAGCGCATCGCGAACCAAACTAAAATGCTTGCACATGCGATATGCGCGTTTTCCCATTCCCGGCCTGACATCTATCTCGCTGGCGGAGAGGGTGCAGAAACAACGGGCAAAACGCACAGCAATCAAAGATAGGTTCTCGATCGAGTTTCCAAAACGAATCAAGCTGGCCTTCCAACCGAAAGGCCGTTCTACAGAGGGGGATGCTGCGACAAGCCGCGCGGCCGGAACGATCAACCGGCTGCTTTGGCGAGCCGAATGCGTCCGATCAAACCGGCTCCGATCTGGAAGACCACCCCAACCATCCACCAGGACGCGACCATGTACTCGAAAGTGGGTCGCATGGTCTCGTCGAATACGAAAGCATAGACTGAAATCAGCGCGGCGATGGCCGCAAGAAACGTGCCGATCCTGGAAAGCAGTTCGATCGGATCAATCCTCGGACGGTCGGACTCAGGCTTTGCCAGCGAAGAGCGGAGACATGGAACATCGATGCCCAGATAGAAGCCCAGTATCCCAACCAAAACCATGAGCGCGACAAAGCCGGCGGAATCGAACAGCGCGGCATCGGTCATGGTCAGTTGCGCGGCTACGAACGTCCCGCACATCGCCCCGGCCATCGAAAGCCCGAGGCGGCCGGTGACTTGCACGATCTCCACGAACAGCAGCATATCATCGTTGTTGGTGGGCTTCTTGTTTGACATGTCTCCCTCCCTCAATTGAACGGATAGCGACAGAGCGCCGAAAGCGCCAATCTCTGACCATCGCATCGTGCTCGATTGCGCTATCTGCTCTCTGGGAGACCTCACTTCGTGTGCCGTTATTTCCGCGGGGCGACGCTTCTCGGCTTCACGTTTCGCTCGCGGAATTTTGCGGGAATTTTTCAAAAATGAACGATCTAGCGCGCGCGAATTGGACTACCCGAGGAGCGTCCTTAGGTTCGCGTAGTGCGCTGGGTGTCAGGGCTTTATGGGTTCGGCGCGCGGCGCCCCTTTGGCTTTACCGATAGGCACCCGGCGATCGCGCGCGGCGATCAGTTCTTTCTGAAGCTTCAACCGTTCGTCGGCCGTCATGGCAGGCTTCTCACGCTTCGGCGGCAGATCTTGTACGGCCGGATAACCGCTTGTTTTCGGACGTGCCGGGGACTCAGCGCGCGCGTCCATCATTGACGAGCCAGTTGATGTCGCGCAGCCAGCAAGCGGAAGGCAATACAGCAGCAGCGTTGCGGCAGCGAGTGATCTCATTCCTGCATCCTTTGACGTAAACGCTCAACAGCGTATCGCCAGCATTGCAAGCCAATTGTGACCACTGCCGGCCGAGGCCGCGACCGGCCCCAGCGCGGGACCGCCAAGGCCGGCGTTCCGGGAGCTTCTGGGCAGAGAGAAAGCCGGGAAGCGACGACTCGATTCCTGAGGCGCCAATTTGTTCCGCTGTCAGGGTGGCTGTGACGTTGATTCAGACGAGATCTGCGACAATCGGTACAATCGCGAAGCATACAGCAGTTTGAAGCCAATGGTCGGGACCACGACCGGATCCATGGCGGCAATGTCTGGAGCGTGGAAAGGCCAGAGCAAAACAGATAAGCGCGATCATCGCGCCAACCTAGCCGATTGTCCGCTCAACATGGTTTTGGCGCGCATCTCGGCGAAGGTGATCTTCTGTGGCCGGGCGAGCATGAGCCGATGATCCCGCCGATGTGACCGATCGTGAAGCTCGTACAGCTTGGGACCACGACGGTTCGAACACACATGATCGTCAGCCGGAACGATCCTCCGGGCGGCCCGCTGAAACGGTCCCATCTCGCCCAGGCGGTCCGGTCGCCCATGCGACGCTGGGAAATAAGAGCGGGTGCGCCGCGGCCCGCGGATCAGACAGGAACACGCGGCAGGTCGATTGGAGAAAATGCGATGCGTACCTTTTCTTTAGCCTTGGGCCTATTACTGACCCTGTGTGTTTCTGCCAATGCCGCAACCGTGCATCACCACCGCACGCGCCATCACGTCCTCATTCCCCCAAGCGTGGCGTCAAGCTTCGCCGCCGTTCCGAGTTGGGGCTACGCACCGCCTCCGCCGTCGATCCACTACAACGGCGCCCCTAGCTACAATGATGCGTCCAAGTCTGGCGGCGACACGGCACTTCCAGCGGAGTGAGCGTGCGACTTATCAATGACAGCAAGAATGTCGCGGAAAAGCACAAGCGGCATTTTTTCGAAAAGGACGGTCGGTGTATACCGAAAACTCAAACCCGGACGTAGTGATGGCTAAGCCCGCCGAGGAGCGGGTGTGAACGAATGAATCGGGCGATAAACCGGCGCATCCGCAACGACTGATGCGTGCTGACGCAGTTGCACGAGGTCTCTAGCCACGAGCGTTTCGCCTCGCTCGAGTCGTTCGGCAATCGGGGGCGCCGAATCGGATCAGCGGACAGCCCGTGAGGACGCGGTAAATTTCCGCGGCATGTCCGCGTTCTAAGGGCCGTCTCGTAAGAGGCGGCGCTCGGCTCATGCGTCGTGCGTAGGTCTATTGCGAACGATCCGAGGTCCATCCCTTGTACTCGGCGACGTTGTCGCGGGTCACAAGCTTGGAGGGCAATAGCTCGACGGTCGAGGCAGGCTTGTGCCCATTGAGAATGCCGACGCCAACCTGCACGGCGCGGCGCGCCATGAAGAAGGGATCCTGCGAGGCGGAGGCCTGGATCTGCGGTGTCGCAGGATCCTTGAGCGCGGCCTCGATGTCGGGTGCGCCATCAACCGCCGTAATGATGATGCCGCCGCGCTGCTGCTGACGCGTCGCCAGATCGGTACCGATAGCCTGCGGGTCATTGATGGCGAAGATAGCATCGATCTTGGCAAAGCGGGTCAGATAACCCTGCGCCACGGTCAGGCCACCTTCGCGCGACCCTTTGCCATCCTGGTCACTGGACAGGATCTTGATGCCGGGATTCTTGGACAACACATTCTTGCAACCGACCACTCGGTCGATCACCGCGGAGACCTGCGGCCCATTTTCGATGACAACGTCGCCTTTGCCGCCCAGCTTGTCGACGATGTATTGGCACGAGATTTCGCCAGCCTGGACATTGTTCGTGGTTACTGTGGCGTCGGCGCCTTCGGCGGCGGTATCCACGGCAACGACGATGATGCCTGCCGCCTGAGCCGTCTTAATCGCGGGCCCAACCGCCTTCGGATCGCCGGGGTTCAAGAGGATCAAGTCCACGCCGGCGGCGATGAAGTTGTCGATCTGAGTTACCTGCTTGCCGAGGTCGTATTCAAAGCCGACCGTTGTGATCTTCACATTGGGATTGATCTTCTTGGCCTCGAACTCGGCTCCCCTCGACAGTGCAACGAAAAATGGATTTCCCAACGAGCCCAGCGAGATACCGATCGATTTAAGCTCCTTGGCAAAGCACGGTGCGGAACTCAGGACGAGCGCTACGGCGATGCCGGCAAACCAAATCGTCTTCGACATTGACTTCCTCCCTGGCCTCTCTTGAAGTCACCGACACGGCGGACCAGCTTTCGTGACGGTATCCGAGTTCTCGACATAGAACCTTGCGCTCTTCTATCTTTCAAGTGCGAGCCGAGCCCTGCAGCCGATAGCGATCGAGCGCCACGGCGCCGATGATCACCAGCCCCTTGATCACATATTGCCATACGTCGGAAACACCGGTGAGGATGAGGCCGTTCGACAAAACAGCAATGATCAACGCGCCGACGAGCGTTCCCCAGATCGATCCAATGCCTCCAACGAAGGACGTACCGCCGAGGATCACGGCGGTGATCGCGTCGAGTTCGTAGGACTGGCCGAGTTGCAGCCCATTGGCCGCATAGAGACGCGCGGCTTGCATGGCCCCGCCAAGTCCGGCAAGTAACCCGGATGCCCCGTAGACGAAGATAAGCACAGCCGAGACCTTGATGCCGGCCAGCCGTGCCGCACTCTCATTGCCACCGACCGCGTAGATATGCACCCCGAGGACGGTGCGCCGCAACACCAGCCATGAGATCAGGATGACGAACAAAGCGATCACCGAGAGCCACGGAATCGAAAGGACACCTGGAACGAGTGTCAGCGAACCGTTGCCGATCACTGCATAGGGAATGGAGGGATTGAAGACAGTCGTGTCGGCACCGAGCAGACGCGCCAGACCGCGCACGGCGGTCAGCGAGCCGAGGGTGACGATGAAGGGCGGCAGCCGCAACAGTGCAATCAGCGACCCATTGATGATGCCGAAACCGAGCCCCGTGAGCACCGCGGCCGGCAGCCAGAGCGCCCCAAGTTCAGGAAGTTTGGAGACGATTAATCCGGCCATCGCGGAGGCCGCCAGGATCGAACCGACCGAAAGGTCGATGCCACCGGTGATGATGACAAAGGTCATGCCGGCGGCAAGCACGGTGTTGACTGCGGCTTGCTGCAGCACGATGCCGAGATTCTGACCCGTGAAGAAACGGCCGTCCGACAGAAAATGGAAGCCGACGCACAACATTACTAGCACCGGCAGCATGCCGGCCGCACGTATCATCAGCCGAGTCCGCTGGCCCTTCGACTGCGCAGCAACGCCGGCGGCAGCGGAAGCGGCCTTCGCCGGCGCCGGATTGTCATGAGCCATCGAGTCGCTCCACTCCGGTGGCGAGTGCCATGATGTCCTCCTGGCTGAGCGGCGATGTCGTGGTGCGCCTCAGCTCACCGGCGATACGGCCGGCGCGCATGATGATGACGCGGTCGCAGATGCCGATAATCTCGGGCAGGTCGGATGAGATGACGAGAATGGCAGTGCCGGACTTTGCGAGGTTGTCGATCATCGAATAGATCTCGGACTTCGCCGCCACGTCGACGCCCCGAGTCGGCTCATCGAGAATCAAGACCTTGGGTGCGGTCGCAAGCAGGCGCGACAGCAGCACCTTCTGCTGGTTGCCGCCGGATAGTCCGCCAGCCGCAACACCGACGTCTGCGGCGCGGATGCTCAGCGCGGCGAAGGCTCTGTTGGCGCGCTCACGGGCCTTGTCCCTGTCGAGAATGCCGCCGAGCTTCGCATCCCTTCCCAGCACTGCGAGGTTGATGTTGTCCAGACAAGACATGTCAAGAAACAGACCGAGCGCCTTTCGGTCTTCGGTGAGGTAGGCGATGCCAGCATCGAGGGCGTCGCCAGGTGTACGTATGTTGAGCGCACAGCCGTCGATCTCGATATGGCCGGATGTGTTGGGGGAAGCCCCGATGATGAGGTGCGCAAGCTCGGTGCGGCCCGCCCCGATGAGGCCGGCGAGCCCGACGACCTCGCCCGCATGCACCGCCAGCGAGCAACCCTTGACTCGCTGCCCATCACCGACGCCGACGGCTGCGAGGACAGGGGTTCCCTGCCTCGACTGCGGCTCATGGTCCTTCTTGTAGAAGGACGAGACCTCGCGTCCGACCATGAGCCGAACGATGGTGTCGGCGCGGATCTGCGGCTTGTCGAGCGAGCCCACGAGCGCGCCGTCGCGTAGCACCGTAACCCGATCGCCGAGCGCATACACCTCGTCCATGCGGTGCGAGATGTAGATGATGGCGAGGCCTTCGGCGCGCAGTTGGCGGATCAGGGAGAACAGTCGCTCGCTCTCGCCGGCCGAGAGCGCCGTCGTCGGTTCGTCCATGATCAGTATCTTGGACCTCGCATGCAGCGCACGGGCAATTTCCACAAGCTGGCGCTGGCCCATCGACAGCTGGGCAACCGGAGTCGATGGCGTGAAGTCGGCACCGAGCCGCTCGAGTATTGGGCCGACGCCGGCGCGCATCGCGTCTCTAGCCAGCAACCCGGAATGCGAAATCTCGCGGCCGAGATAGATATTCTCCGCAACGCTCAGATTAGGGGCGAGGGAGAGCTCCTGGTAGATGATGGAGATGCCGGCCGCGCGAGCGCCAAGGGGGCCGTCGATATGCGCCGGCTTGCTCTCGATGCGGATCTCGCCGCCCGGATCGGGCGTGTAGGCGCCCGACAAGATCTTCATCAGTGTCGATTTGCCAGCGCCGTTCTCCCCCATCAAGGCGTGGATTTCGCCGGCATAGACGGTCAGGTCGACGTTACGCAATGCCGTGATGCCAAAGAAAGACTTCGAGACCCGGCGCATCTCGAGGATCGGGTCGCTCATCCTGCCTTCTCCCCCGGCGCGCCGATGACGGCAATCGCTTCTTACCCACGTCTTTGTTTGCAAGACCAGCGCGAGTTGACCCATTAAACAAAAGGCGGCTGCGCAGGGCAATACCGAAGCGCGGCCCGCACTTCGTGAAGGTCTGGCGAACCCGCTCGGCTGTGCTCAGGGGAGCGATTGGCTCCGCGCGCTCTCACTTCAAGAGCTGACCGACATTGTCCTTCGTGACAAGGTCGAGGCCCGTATAGACGATCTCAGGCACCTTCTCGCCCTTCTTGATCGCCAGCAGAATGTCCATTGACTTCTGGCCCATCTCAAAGGGGCGCTGGCCAACCAGCGCGTTGGCATAGCCATCGCTTAACAGTTCGAGTTGCATCTTCAGCGTGTCGGCCACGACAAGTGTGAATTTGCCGGAATCGATGTCCTTCTTGTTCCTGCTGGCGAAAGCCTTGAAGCCTTCCGGTGCGAACATCGGCCAACCGCCGACCGGAATGATTGCGGCAAGGTCCGGCGTTGCGGTGCGCAGATCCGTCATCTGCTGCACGGCGAGCGCAGGGTCGTCGTTGCAGAAGGTTGGCGAACCCGCGACCTCGACCCATTTCGAACCCTTGAGCGCTTCGCGGACGCCGTCGACACGCTCGGCCAGGTTCTTGGCCCCAGGACCACCGGAGACCATGGCGTATTTGCCGCCGTCGGGCCGAAGCTGCAGCAGCTGTTTACCGAGCGCGAGGCCAAATTCCTTGTTATTCGTGCCGATGTAGGAAATGCGTTTGGAGCTCGGCGCGTCCGCATCGAAGGTGATAACCGGGACGCCAGCCGCCGTTGCTGCCTCGATCGACTTGGTCATGGCGGCCACATCGGCGACCGAGATCGCAAGACCATCGACCCTCTGAGTAATGAAATCCTGGATGATCTGCGCCTGTGTTGCCGGCTCGTGCTCGACAGGCCCCTTGTAGATGCATTCGATGTTGCCGAGCTCCTTAGCGCGCTTCTGGCAGCCGTCTCGGGCGAAATCGAAGAATCGGGTTGTTCATCGCCTTTGGCACGATCACGAATCGGTAGGGCTCGGAGAAAGCAGGACCGGCCGTCATTGCAATCGCCAAGCTGGCAAGCAAAATCTTCCTCATTGGTCTCCTCCACGCTTTTTGTAATGCCTATCCTGAGAATCTTCTGTTCCGGGAGCCGGATAGACGACACATTCTTTGTGCTCCCAGGATGTCATCTCATAACATGCGCGAGCGTATGCGATCGACCAGCACGGCCAGGATGATGATGACCCCGACCAATGTCTGCTGCCAGTAAGAGCTCACTTGCGCGAGTACGAGGCCGTTGCGGATCACCTCAAGCAACACGCAACCAATGATGGCGCCGAGCGGACCGCCTACTCCACCTGCCAGATTGGCGCCGCCGATGACCGCCGCGGCGATCACGTTGAGCTCGTATGAAGTGGCCATGTTCGCTGGTGCCGAGCCGAGCCAGCCGGAGATGATGATTCCCTGCAGGCCTGCAGCGAGCGCACAGATCACATAGACCTCGATCTTGACCCGCACCACCGGAACGCCCGTCAATTCAGCGGCCTTCTCATTGCCACCGAGCGCAAAAACGTGACGGCCGAACGTCGTGTGGTGCAAGACGATCGCCATCGCCAGTGCGAGGATCACGAGATAGATGAAGGGCGCAGGCATTCCGAGCACGTCGCCCGATGTGAGTGCGTAGAAATAGTCGGCGTCCGGCCCGCCCGGGAAGCTGCCCCTGCCGTTCGAGACGACATAACCGAGGCCGCGGACGATCGAGAGCATGCCAAGCGTGGTCACGAAGGACGATAGTCCGAGCACCGCGATGCAGAAGCCGTTGAAAAGCCCGACGATCAGCGCAGTTGCGAGCCCCGCAGCGACCGCGACAAACAGGATCAGGCCCGGCACGTTGGCGACGACTGTCCTGCCGTCGACGGCCATATGCACGAACAGCGAAGCTCCAGGCATGCCCGGTGTCGAGAGACCCGACATGACCATCGATGTGATCATGGCTGAAAAGCACATCATCGAGCCGACCGAGAGATCGATGCCACCAGTGATGATCACGAACGTGACGCCGAGGGTGGCGATAGCGACGAACGAAAAGTTCTTCGCCACATTCTGCATGTTACCTTCGGTGAAGAAGTAGGGACTTGCGAAATGCATCGCGACGAGGAGCATGAGGAGCGCAAGTGCGACGTAACCGGTTTGGGAGGCGAAAATGCCGCGCTGCCACCATCTCGCTTGGCCGACATTTGCAAAGGAAATTGGGGATTCCATGGGCAGTGCCATCACGCCGCCTCCTTCGCACCGGTAATGAGAGCCGTCACTTCCTCGGGGCTCGTGTCGCGGATCGGCTTGTTGGCCTTCTTCTCGCCACGACGCATCACGACGACGCGATCGCAGACCGCGAAGACATCAGGCATGCGATGGGAGATCAGCATGACAGCAACGCCCTGTTCCTTCAGACGATGAATTAGGCTCAGCACCTGCTCAACCTGCCGGACCGATATCGCCGCCGTCGGCTCATCCATCAACACGAGCTTGGCTTTGGAGAGCCTGGTCCGCGCGATAGCGACGGCTTGGCGCTGACCACCGGACATCTGCTTCACAAGATGATGCGGCCGGGTCTCGGAACGCAACTCGCTGAACAGCTCAAGCGCCCGCGCAGCCATCGCCTTGTGGTCAAGGAAGGAGAAGGGACCGAAGCTGCGCTTGAGCTCGCGTCCGAGAAAAACATTCGCCGCCGCTGTCAGATTGTCGGCAAGCGCGAGGTCCTGGTAGACGACCTCGATCCCCACGGCGCGCGCGTCAACGGGACGGTGGAAATGGACCGTCTTGCCTTCAAAGCGAATCTCTCCATGGCTCGGCAGAAAATTGCCGGCGATGATCTTCACAAGCGTCGACTTGCCGGCGCCGTTGTCACCCATGAGACCGACCACCTCTCCAGGGAAGATCTGCAAGTCGACGCCGCGCAGCGCTCGGATCGCGCCGAATTCCTTGCCGATATCCGTCAATTCCAGGACCGGTTGCCCGTCCGCAGCCGCCGTTACCATGGCGGTCTCCCATTCACTCGATGATGCGCCCGATCGAATTCGGCCTCGATCAAACGTATCGGTTGACCAACGACTCTAGATATTCCTGACGTCCCGAGCGAGGCCGCGGATCGAGCCCAGAAGCGAGCGCTCGGTCGGCAAGGTCGGCGAGCGACCGCTGCCCTGCAAGGATGGCGCGACCTTCCGCGCCTTCCCATCCCGTGTAGCGCTCAGCAAGCGGTCCCGTTAGCACGCCAGCATCGAGCATTTCGGCCGCCGCGAGGAAGGCGCGCGCACAGGCATCCATCGAGCCGACATGCGCATGAATCAGGTCGTCGGGATCGATCGACTGGCGTCTGATCTTGGCGTCGAAGTTGAGGCCGCCCGTTGTGAAGCCGCCGCCCATCAGGATCTCGTGGAACACGAGAGCGAGCTCCTGCACATTTGTCGCGAACTGGTCGGTGTCCCAGCCGAGGAGGTCATCGCCACGGTTGATGTCGAGCGAACCGAAAATACCGAGTGCCTCGGCGAGAGCGATCTCGTGGTGGAACGAGTGGCCGGCGAGGATGGCGTGGTTCTGCTCGATGTTGAGCTTGACGTCCTTCAACAGGTCGTAGCGCTGCAGGAAGCCATAGCAGGTGGCGACGTCGAAATCGTACTGGTGCTTGGTCGGCTCTCTGGGCTTGGGCTCGATCAGGATCGGCCCCTTGAACCCAATCTTGTGCTTGTGCTCGACCACAAGCGAGACAAAACGGCCGAGCTGATCAAGCTCGCGCTTCACTTCGGTATTGAGCAGCGTCTCGTAGCCCTCGCGCCCGCCCCAAAGCACGTAGTTCTGGCCGCCTAGCCGATGCGTCGTCTCGAGCGCCGCTCTGACCTGCCCGGCGGCGTAAACGAAGACCTCCGGATCGGGATTGGTCGCTGCTCCAGCCATGTAGCGGCGGTGCGTGAACAGGTTGGCCGTACCCCATAGAAGGCGCACCTTGCTAGATGCCATCTTCTCTTCGAAGACGTCAGCGATAGCATTGAGGTTGGCGACGGATTCAGCGAGCGACCGACCTTCGGGCGCAGCGTCCACGTCATGGAAGGTGAAGTACGGCACGTCGAGCAGGCGGAACAGCTCAAAAGCGACGTCGGCCTTGGCGCGAGCGAGAACCATCGGATCGGGGCCATGATGCCAGGGCCGCAAGAAAGTCTCGCCGCCGAATGGGTCGCTTCCGGGCCAGCAGAACGAATGCCAATAGCAGACGGCAAAGCGCAAATGGTCCTCAAGCCGGCGCCCGCGGACGACGCGCTCCTTGTCATACCAACGGAACGCGAATGGACTGGACGCATCCTTGCCGCCATAGGCGATAGGCGCGCTCATTGCGAAGAAGTGGGCTGGGGCGTTCACCGTGAGAACTCCTTGAGCGCAGGATAAAGCTTTCGCCACTGATGGTACGCTTCATCGTAGGCCGCAACAGCCGATGCACGCGGCGCAAAGGTCGCGAGCCGGCGCGGACGAGTGCACACGTCAGCAGGGTCTG
>Ga0210406_10006373_pt1 | contig 12241 bp, 7 predicted proteins | sample IncBWC30MmetaG_FD_155454 | JGI IMG/M metagenome (GOLD analysis project Ga0210406, IMG submission 155454) | Forest soil microbial communities from Barre Woods Harvard Forest LTER site, Petersham, Massachusetts, United States - Inc-BW-C-30-M | ecosystem: Environmental > Terrestrial > Soil >...
TTTTCGAGCAAACCGTCGCGCCCCACCGTGCCTCGGTCCCGACCACCGTGGCCCGCATCGACCACGATGCGCATCTTGGACACTCGCCGCTGCAGTTGCAAATCCTCCTGCGACGGCGGCGGAGGCTGGATTGGCGCTACCACGATTGGCGGAACCACGATTGGTCGTCTGTTTATCTCCGCGATCGCACTCGGAAACCGATTCACCGCACCCTTGGGGCTCGCCCCGGCCTTCCGCACTTCGACCACTAGCCGGTAGGGATTCGGCTCCAGGCTCACCGAGAAATCTGTTCTGGCCTTCGTCTCCAGCACAAGGCGCGTTATGCCGGTCACGGGCTGAGCCACGCGGATGCGTTTGACAAGTGCATCGCCCACCTCGATTGATTTCCATCCAAGGTTGGAAGCCAGTTGCGTGTCGTGCAGATCGAAGTAGATGCGATCAGGATTGGCCAGGCGGTGCGCTTCGTACTGCACCTGATCTTCAAGATTGAGAACTACCGTACTCGAATCCGCCGACGACCAATGCTGGATTCCGGTGACCATGGGAAACTTCGACAATTCCCGCGGCTTGGCAGGTGAATTGGCCGCTTGGCTTCCATTGGAAGTCGCGCCGGGATTAATGTTGGCGGGACTCGCTGCCGTCCCGGCGGATGGAGCAGCCGGCGCGTTCTGCGCCGCGGAGCCCACGGGTTTCGGCGCCATCTCTTCGGTCCGCACCATCTTGTTGGCCAACTGCGACGGCTTCAGCTTCCGCCAGACTCCTCCCGCTAATGCTGAGGCAATGACAATAGACACAAGCAGAACCAGCATGCCCGTCCGGCGGCTCACGCGATCCCGATCCTCGGCTGGCATCTCGGATTCAGCGACGGGTACGGCTTCTGGCTCGCTTGGAGCCGCTTCTAACTTCGTTGCCGCGACACGCGCGGACTCTGCCAAGCGGTACTCATCCTCCGGCGTGAGCGCGCCCAGCGCCAATTCGGCCAGGAGGCTCAGTTTGCGTACATCACTGTCGTTGAATCCGAACGGCTGCGCTGAAAACGCCTGCAGCACCCCAATCCCGCGCCTCCGCCCGCACAGCGGCACCGCAACCATTGAGCGTGCCCCTAAGTGCCGACACGTTTGCAGGTTTACCCGCGCGTCCGTTTCGGTGTCGTCGCAGATCACGATCCGAGCGGTGAGGAAGCAGGCACCGGAGAAGGCCGAATCGCGGTCGATGCGCGCGCCCAAGTCGGGCCGGACCGTGCCCACAGCCGCCCGTAGAACAATCTCGTTGTTTTCCGCCAGCGCAATCGCCAGGCCGTCCGCGCCGGTGATCGCTACCGCTCTGTCTGCGACGAGTTGAAGTACCTCATCTAGAGTGAATTGCTCTCTTTTTTCAAGCTCCGCCTCGGGAACAGCCCCATCGTCCCCGGTCCGGCGAGTTTCCAGGGTTTTCCTCCGGCGCACCTGCTCGTGCAGAGCCGAGAAAGCCAGTAACGCCTGCAACGTGTTGCGCTGCGATGGTTCTTGCTGGGAATCCGCAGGGGCGGTTTGCCACGGCGGGCAGAGAGGTACTACAACCCCGGTAGACGGAATCTTCCCTTCATGGCTCGGGTTGGTCGCTGTCGCCATTCCAAGCCCAAGTACACAATTCAAACGGTACAGTATGTACACCGAGCAAAATGATAGTCAATTAGTCACTTAGCCTAGTCCATCTGGCGATTTGTACCCCGTCTGGTCTTGATGCTCAAAATCCCTCTGATCATAGTGGTGCAGCATCGCGCGCTGAATGTGCGCTGGAAGAGGCTTCCGAGCCCTGCGGTGTTATAACCTAACTCCGATGGAATGCCGACAGGGTTCCGGCCCGAGTCAAGGACTACTCGGAATGTTTGGTCCGCCGTTTCGTTGCAAGCAAAAAGTGAGCGTGACAGGTTGGTCTGCGCAAATGTATACGGCCTTTTGTTAGAGGTAATCAACTCCTGGCCAAGTAGCGAGATTCGGCATAGCTAAATTTGGGCCTCAGTTGACGTTAACAGGCAATCTTCGCCACGACGGGGCGGAGATGCAACTCGGTTCCGCACGAGGACGATCGCTGGCGGAGCGGACCACGTTTCTCACCGAATGGAAGGTCTGATTACTGGATAATTCTCCCTAAACGTTAGTGGAATGTCGAGGTCCCACTAGTCGCCAGTGCCGCAGGAACAAGTGCCTTTGCCGCTTCCGGCCTGCTTAACAAAGTTACACTCATTCACCAGGTTCGTCGCTTCCCCGTCGCTCAGCGGGACCATTTCAAACCTTGTTTCCGTGACTTGGAAGGTGCTGTCTGAGAGAGCTTGAACATTGCTCCCCCATCCAAGTATGACTCCAGTCGGGGTTAAGGAGCCGGGATCACATTGTGGATTCTGCCCGATATCGGATGGCACGACCTTGACGACTCCCGTTTGAGGTTTTGTTCCTGTCAGAGGATTTGCGGTGAGATCCAGGAGCAAGGACATGCTCCGCAACCCGCTGTCCGTTACCATACACCCACAACACTCGTTCAGTGCCTGATTCTGGTCGAACACGTAAACCATCGCGCACAGGCCTCCGGGCGCGAAGCCCGGATTGGTAAGCCGAACGGTGCCGTCAGCACCCGATTGTTGAGCCGTGGCAAGATCAAAATAGTTCGCGGCAATGAGTGGCATTACAGAAAGATCGGCTGACCCGGTGATCCCACTGCCCTCTGCGAGGATCGTCGTCGAGCCAACCTGCTCAGCAATTGCGAGTCCGCCGCTGCTCACGCCAGCGATAGCTGGCTGCGTCGAACTCCACGCTACGATTCCGGTGAGGTCCTGTTTTGTCCCATCGCTCAGCGTTGCAATTGCTTGGAGCTGACGGCTACTCCCCAAGCCCATAGATAATGATGCCGGGATGATGTTGAGGGCGATTACTGCAGCGGGAGTCACCGTCAGGCTCGCGGATCCGGTCAGGGATCCGGCGGTCGCGCTGATCGTGGCCGTTCCAACTGCATTGGCAATAGCGGTACCTGCTGGGTTCACATTGGCTATTCCTGACCCGGATGAACTCCATATCGCGGATTGAGTCAGATTTTGAGCAGTTCCATCGGTGAAATTCCCGGTCGCGGTAAGCTGCTCAGATTCACCTATAGCCAAAGAAGACTGGTTCGGACTCACCGTGACACCGACCAATGCGGGTGGTCCGACCGTGACCGAGGTGCTGCCTGTTACCCCCTGATAGGCTGCAGATACTTGCGCGACGCCTTCGCCGACGCCCGTCACGTCGCCCTGAATGTTGATTGTGGCAATGGCTGACTGGCTCGTCTGCCACGCTACCAAATTATTCAAAGCTTGCTTGGTCCCATCATCAAAAATCCCCGTAGCGCTGAACTGCTGATGTGTACCTTTCGCAATGAGCGAGTTAGCGGGAGCGATTATGATCTGTGTGAGCGTTGGATTTCCGCCACCTCCTAGTGATTTGCTGCTTCCGCCGCAGTTCAAGAGCAATCCCAACCATACGAGCACACTAAGAACACTAATCGGGCGCGCGGCTGAACCAAGTCTCATGGTGACACCTCCTGGCAACTCGGGGGAGAGAGCAGGGCACGAACTAACCGGTTGGAACTATATCGACAGGATTATTCCGCGCAATTCCCAAGTGGTACTAACCCGTTGGGAGTAGCGTATCGGCGTAGATCGAACGACGAAGTCAAAAAGCGCGATTGTTTTCCGACATTGTTGTCGCGCAGTTAGACGACGAATTGAAGGCCACTGATGTAGCTCGGAGATTTGCGTCCGCGGCTGGCAGTCCATCGCACCTGCAAGAGCGTGGGAATCGAAACCGGAACATCGGATATCGGGAGTTCACAGCACAGGAACATGGCCGCCTGAAGTGGACAAGAACTAAGCATGCAAGCGCCGCCATTGCTCAGATTGTGAATGCGACCGTGAAATTCCTTTGGCGGAGTGCCCGTCTTCTGACCCGATAGCAAACTCCGTGCATGCACTTCAAGCGCCTGCGGGAAACGCGCATATTGGCGTCGCTCTCGATCTGAGGAATGCATTACGGTATCGCATAATGCCCGAAGACGCTAATCCCGTATATTCCTCAATCGAACTAATTCGCGGTTCACGCCGAATGCGCGTACTTAATCGTTTGGTGTGGATCCAGCAATTTTCCCAGCAATGCCAGAACGTGTTGAAACCTTCATTTTGACCATTACCAATCGAAGGAAGGCCTTCACGGTGTTAGGACTGATCTTCATGCGGGTTGCGATCTCTTTACTGGTGAGACCTTGTAAGAGAAACTCAATTGTTTCACATTCTCGCTGAGTCAGATCAAACTGTTCCGAGATTTCTTTGAGCACAGAACTGCATGCCGCATCCCGCTCCAGCAGCACAGCGAAAGCGGGCTGCACGGAGTAGCGTCCGTCGCAGTCGACTCGAAAACTCTTGCAGATGTAGCGTCGTTTACCCGACGTGAATTCTTTGACGAAGGTCCGTCCCTCGTGATTCCGATGGTCGACGAGGGCGGTGCGTACCCGATCCGCAATAAATACTTTCGGTTGCTTGATCCGGTCCGCCTGGCTGGGGAAGCAGAGAATTTGAAGGGCGGGTCCATTCGCTGCGAGCAGATTGAATCCAGTGTCCAACAGTAAAAAGCCGTTGGCGCTAGGAGCCATTGACACGGCACCCTCCTAATATGTTGACCCGGGTTGTCCCCGTCACGCCCCCGAACACCAACGTGGAGTTCTAAGCGATGGACGTAACCGGATGTGTCCCCGTCGACATCGCGATCAAGTAGAGTCTTAACTTGAGTTCCGGCTTTGGGGGGAGTGTGGCGCGCGAAAGCCAGAGCTATGCTTAGGGCCCGAAATCAGATGAGGCAGTATCTTGCACAATACGCGCCTTGTCAAGAGGTAGCGGCTCCTCTACCTGGGTCACTGCATTTGTTCTAGCCCAAACGAATTAAATCGGTATCGTCTTAAACGGATTGGCTAGTCCAATCGTGGAGTTGCTGCCAAGCGGTTTCCGTAGTTTACTGTCCGTGCTCAAGCATTGCCACTAACAGCCGGGTTTCCAGGGATAGAACATGCAGCGGAAGGATCACGCGCGGTACCCGAGTGACCGACATTGGTTCTCCGCAGGCAGTCGTATTCTTGTTGGGGCTTTGCTCATCGCTTTTCTTCTTCCCTCTCCTGGCTATGCAAGAAATCCAAAGCGTGTTGCTCGCACGTCGTCCGTTCGCAAACAATTACCAGAGTGTGCCCCAATTGAAAGCACTCTCGAGAAAGACGTCTCCAATGGCAGTGCTGTGTCAAGCAATGCGACTACAGAATCAACCGATGAATCGCGGATCCAGGACTCCCCAGCCAGCGATTCCACGAAGCTCGAATCCCCTGGGAAGGGTGACGTTCAGTCCAGCGATCCTGAATGCGAACCAGGCCAGACCGGTACTGTCAGCGCTCGGTGCCAAGCGACTAAGTCAAAGAACAGTGCGTTGCAGTGCATACAGGATCCTGCCCCGAAACCGGATCTGGCGCTGGACCGCGAGCCCGCAAAGTAGCGGGAGGTAGAGTATGTGTGGACTTGTTAAGTTTTTCTACAAGCGTGCCGTTGTTGCGATGCTGCTCGTAATCTGTTTATGGTTGCCTTGTCAGGGACAGAATGTTGCCGGCAGCGCAGAATTACCACCGCTGCCGGATGTGGCTGCCACGACCCCCGTTGGAACCGTTGTCTCCACCCAAAGTTCGCCCATTGTAACGTATCAGAATGGCCAGCTCACCATTGATGCGGAGAACTCAACACTAGCCGCGGTGCTGGGATTGGTTGCTGAGAAGACCGGGGCTGTGATCGATGTTCCGGCCGGAAGTGGCCTTGATCGCATTGTTGAACACACCGGACCAGGACGAGCAGATGATGTGCTGGCGCGGCTGCTCAACGGTTCTGCGTTCGATTTCATCATCGTGGGTTCGTCGGAGCGCCCGCACGATCCGGCGCAAGTCTTACTGTTCCCCCATATAGTAGACACACCTGCCGGGACGCACGACGCGGTGACACTTGCTTCTTCCGCGTCCGCGGGTGGACAAGAACCAAAGTTGTATGGCGCCGGCTTCCGGGTTGATTCCTCGACCGCTGACTCCACAGAGTCATCTGAAAGTGTGGCCATGATTGCAAGTCAGCCACCCCAGGTCGCTTCTGGCGATTTTATTCCTGGTGCCGTCCTCGACCAACTTCAAAAAGAGCGCCTCCGTCAGCGGCAGCAAGTACAGCAACAGTCGCAAACCAACCAGCAACAGACCAACTCCAATAACTCGCAATGACGCGGAATGCGAGCGCAAGAGTTCCATTGTTGAGGAGAGAAACTGGAGTCGGAGCATTCATGCTAGTGCCTTTGACTTAGTTCAAATAAGCGGTCTGACGGCGTAGTACGAATAAACGATTGTCTGGCTAATACGTTTGGCTTAACGTCGGCACGCTAACAGTTATGACTAGTCAACGTGGGTAATTGTAAAACACTTAGCTGAGAATAAAGTGGTCCAGCGCGACCCAGCTGCTATCCCTCCCCACAGCAAGGCGCGCCACTAAAACAGGAGGGTCTCTCAATGAAGCGTCAAAGCCTTACCATTGCCTTGATCATTCTGGGCATCTGTACGCTGGGGGTTATCAGCGCGTCAGCTCAGGATGTTTTCAAGGTGAATTACTTCGCCAACAACGGTGTCACAGGTGCTCCGGATGGGACGGTTCGGGTCACAAACCCGGGAACATCTAATGGCAACCTGTGCGCCATGGTCTATGTGTTCGACAACGACCAGCAAATGACTGAGTGCTGCGGTTGCATTACGACCCCGGATGGACTTCGCACATTTTCGGTCTTCAAGAACCTGACCAACAATCCGCTGACCGGTGTTGTCTCCAACAACGGAGATATCAAGATCGTCTCCGCAGCTGTCAACAACTCGCCGTGTGACGCAACCTCGAATGTGACTCCCACGCCAACTCTGCGTGCATGGGGGACCCACATTCAGAACAAAGTAGGAACGGCATATCCGATCACTGAAACCGAGTATAGCGACGCCACGCTGAGCGCCGGAGAATTGGCCAGCCTTCAGGCTGACTGCTTCTTCGTAAACCGTCTGGGCAGTGGCAGGGGTATTTGCACCTGCGGCACAGGCGACTAACCTAGCCCGTCATGCTGAACTCAAGTGAACCTTGGCGTTCGGCACAACATGCTGCCAGGCGACGCCGACCAGTCGCCTGGCACACTCAGTCTTGAACGCAATTCCTGGGGAGGATTTGTGAATACCATCGCACGACTTTGGATCCTCACGTTCGTCTGTCTGCCCGCCGTTGGGCAGGTAACGCCCGCAGCCAGCAACCCTTCGCCTTCTTCTGTCGTGGCCGAAGTAGACGGCCGGACACTGACCAGCACCGATCTTGAACAGAGAAAATCTGGCAGTCTTCTGCAAGCCCGCTACCAGTACTACACGAGCCAGCGCAAGGCTCTGGACCAACTGGTGGACGAGGAATTGCTTGCCCTTGCGGCTGAACGTCAACACCTCACCGGGGAAGAGTTGCTGGAGAAGAAAGTCTACAAAGACATCAAGGATCCTACCGAAGATCAGCTCCAGGTCTATTACGAAGGAATGGAAAGCAACGAGCCGTATCCGGCAGTGCGCGATCGCGTTCTGGAACATATCCGGGAATTACGGCGCGACAAGGCACGTGCGGCTTATATCAAAGAGTTGCGTTCACAAGCGAGGCTGCGAATTTTGCTGTCTCCTCCCGTTGCCGGCCTCAATCTAGAGAATGCGTTTGTTAAAGGCTCGAAAGATGCTTCCGTGCAGCTCGTTGAATTTGCCGACTACGAGTGCCCGTATTGCCAGCAGGTCAATCCGCTGATCCAGAAACTACAGGAAGAGTACGGCGACAAATTGTCATTCGCCTACAAAGATTTTCCTCTTCCTATGCATCATCGCTCTCAAAAGGCGGCCGAAGCCGCCCGCTGCGCCGGGGAGCAAGGCAAGTACTGGGAGTATCACGACGTCCTTTATTACAGCCGCATGCTCGACATCAACGATTTGAAGAAGCACGCCCAAGTCCTGAAACTTGACGAAAACCGCTTTGCCAAGTGCCTCGACGAAGGAAAGGAAGCAGAAGCGGTGAAGAAGGACCTGGAGGAAGGCAAGAAGATGGGTCTCCCCGGCACGCCCAGCTTCTTTGTGAATGGCCACTATTTTCACGGATCGGTGGATTACAGCACACTGAAAGAGATGGTCGACCAACAGTTGCCAGCGAGGCCTTCTCCGCAGGCGGTAGCGCAAGCCGCGTCTACGAAGTGAACTTACGCGCCACCGTGCGCAGCGGTCGATGGCTGCGCACGGAAGTGAGGCGGTTATGCTTACGGAAACTCGAGCAAAGTGCGATCGCAGCAGTTGTGGCTTGCGAAGATGGTCTGTTCTCCAATTCTTCGCTGACATTCGAGGCGGCGCGCGCATCGTGGTCGCAGTCGGCCTGCTGGCCTGTTTTGGATTGGACGGACTCTGGGCGTCAACGCATGCCGTTCCACACAGGTTCGCCGTTCATCCAAATGGAGCAACCGTCGCAGCAAAGCAAACTCAGCGCTTCAGAGTTACTGACGCTCAAGGAAGACCCGTTGCCGTACATTGGAACATCTCGGGACTCGGCTGTTCCGGCTTAGCCTGTGGGACCATTGACGCCCGGGGAGTCTACCGGACGCCGTCTTCACTTCCGCAGCCGCCCGTTGTTGCACTGGAAGGCGTTCTAGTTTCGGACCCCAGTCACTCTGTGTTGACGCAGGTCCGGCTTGAGCAGGCCGTCTCCGTAACTGTGAGTCCCGCTTCTGTCCAAGTCACCACCGGGACTGCACAACAGTTTACGGCCACCGTGGTTGGGAGCGGTAATCAAGTCGTTATTTGGTCGCTCTCGGGAGCGGGCTGCGTAGGGATCAGTTGTGGCAGCATCAGCGGTTCCGGTCTCTATACGGCACCGGCAAAGGCCCCGAGTCCCCCAACAGTGACCGTAAAAGCAACGTCCCTCGCCGATCCTTCGGCTTTCGGGACCGGGATTGCCACTGTGGTATCGCCGCCGCCCATTACGGTGACGGTATCACCGACCACTGCAACGGTTTCGCCCGGAGGCAAGCAACAATTTACTGCCACCGTCACCGGCACCAGTGACAAAAGCGTGACTTGGAGTGTGACTGGTACGGGTTGCATAGCCTACAACTGCGGGACGATCACATCCATTGGCTTATACACCGCGCCGTCCACGGTTCCAAACCCTCCGATCGTAACCGTGACTGCCTATTCTCATGCGGATCCATCCAAATCTGCTTCAGCTACCGTCACGCTGTCGGTGCCAATTGTCGTTACGGTATCGCCAGCTAGCGTTCAGCTTGTCGTTGGGCAACAGCAGCAATTCAGCGCAACCGTGACCGGCACGGGCAATACCGCGGTGACATGGTCAGTCTGGGGCGCGGGATGTTCTGGGGCCGCGTGCGGAACCATCACGACCCAGGGACTCTATACCGCGCCCGCGACTGTTCCGGCCCCGCCAACCGTCACCGTGACCGCCACTGCAGCGGCGGACTCATCCAAGACCGGGAGTTCCGCCGTGGCCCTCATCCCATCAGTGTCGGTCAGCGTAACCCCGGCGTCGATCCACGTTGCCCCTGGCGCCCAACAGCAGTTTTCGGCGACCGTCGTGGGAACCGGAAATCAGGTAGTGACATGGGGTTTGTCTGGACCGGGATGTACCGGTATGACTTGCGGCCAAATCAATGGGAGCGGACGGTATACGGCTCCCAACAACATCCCGAGTCCGAATGTCGTCAATGTCACGGCTGTTTCTGTTGCCTATCCAGCGGCATCGGGTACAGCTACGGTCTATGTGGGCGCAGGCTCGCCGGTAGTGGTCACTGTCTCGCCGTCCTCGGCCACTGTTTTAGTTAGTCACACCCAGCAGTTCAGTGCTCAGGTCACCGGGACCAACAACACGGTGGTTACCTGGAGTGTGAGCGGAATCGGATGTGCGGGCACGTCCTGCGGAACAGTATCGCAGAACGGACTGTACACTGCGCCGTCGACGCAACCCACACCCTCCAGCGTAACGGTGACCGCTACCTCCCAAGCCGATCCCACGCGCTCCGGTTCCGCCACCGTGATGATTGCCCTCAATATTGTTGTTTCAGTTTCGCCAACGACAGTACAACTTACAACCGGACAGCAAGCGCAATTCACGGCTACGGTCACCGGCAGCAACAATACAAATGTGAGCTGGAGCATCAGTGGAGCCGGTTGCTCGGGGAATGCTTGCGGCACCATCAATGCGTCAGGCTTGTACACCGCTCCCGGCCAGGTTCCCAGTCCACCGAACATTACGGTTAAGGCCACTGCTCAAGCGGATCCGAGCAAGTATGCTACGGCAACCGTCACCGTGAACGCACCTGTCACCGTGACTGTCACACCTCAAACTGCCCAGGTCGTCGTCAACGCGCAGCAGCAATTCATGGCTACCGTAACGGGAACCAGTAATAAGTCTGTGAACTGGAGTCTTTCCGGCCCAGCATGCCCGTCTTCCTGCGGAACTATAGATACTTCGGGCCTGTACACAGCCCCTGCTGCGGTCCCCGGTTCCGCCGTCAAGGTCACCGCAACCTCGCAGGCGAACAGCAACAGTTCGGGATCAGCCACCGTCCAAGTGATCTCTAGCAATAACAGCAGATTTAAGGGGCAGTACGCCTTTCTCTTCCGCGGCACGGACACGAACGGCCTCTATGAGGCGGCCGGCTCCTTTAGCGCCGACGGTCAAGGCAACATTACCGCAGGCCTGGAAGATATCAACCGCGTGTCCGGCCCGCTCTCGACCGTTGCCTTTTCCGGTACGTATTCGGTGAAGGGCGACAATCGGGGCACGCTGGTGGTCACCAGTTCTCAGGGCACGTGCTCATACGCCTTCGCATTGAATTCAAGCGGCAAGGTCGCACGGATGATCGAAATCGACAACACCGGCATTCGCGGTGCGGGAGTGATTAAGCGGCAAGATCCGAGTGCTTTTTCGAACGCCGCGCTTACGGGTGGTTACACGCTGAACCTTACCGGGAACGATTTCGCAGGGGGCCGCATCGGGATTCTGGCTTCTATTTTCCCGAGCGGCGGTGGAGTCATCGCGGGGAGTTCGATGGACGTGAACGACGCGGGCAGTATGCTGCCGACTTTCGTTAATTTCCAGGGAGCCTACAACGTCACATCCAACGGACGCGGGACTCTAAGCGTGAACGTCCTTAACTTCGGGAACGGTAAATTCAACTTCGCGATCTACGTCGTTTCGGCGAGCGAGTTCTTCCTGGTTTCGGCCGACGTCCTGAACAGCGGAAATCCCCTATTCAGCGGCTCCGCCGTGCAGCAGTCGGGTGCGCCCTACGGCAACGGCTCTTTTAGCGGGCAGTCCGTTTTCCAGCAGACCGGGGTGAGCGGCGGCGCCCCAGATGTCTCCGTGGGCTTGTTGACTTACGACGGACACGGGACCGTCACGGTCCAGGTCGACGAAAACGCCGGCGGCACAGTACAGATCGGAACCACTCTTACTGGGGCCTACGCCGTCTCTTTGAATGGCCGCACAATTCTCAATCTGGTGAATTCGCAAACCCACCAGGCGAGCACTGCGACCATGTATGCCATCTCTCAAAACACAGCGTTCATCATGGACAGTTCTACGTCTGTACGTTCTGGATACCTCGAATCCCAGGTTGTGGGGCCACCCTATGGTGACGCGGACCTTGTGGGGAACTACACGTTTGCGTCGTCGACTCCGTCGGGGGCGAATTTTCTCCTCGCGTCGGGAGTCGCCAATTTCGATGGCAACGGGAACGTGCAGGGCAACGAGGATGAGGATTTCGTTTCCGGTCCGGACTTGAATCAGTTGATGAATGGAACGTACGCGGTATCACCGGTTTCAAAGAATGGGCGAGGCGTGATTCTGCTCACGTTACCGCAACCGGAGACGATCGCGATCTGGCTGGCGACCTATACCCGAGCCTACGGGATTCCGGTGGATGCCAGCGATGTGGATCCAACGGTGATGATTTTCGAGCAGTAATTCATGCCGGCTATACCGTTCCGGCCTGCCGGAACGCAGATCGTTCGGGGGGAGGATGTATGAAGAAAAGAAGAGCATCATTAGTTGCGTGCGTCTTAGTCTTACTGACGTCGGCCTGTGCCCAGGAAGATCTAAGTAATTGGATGA
>Ga0210406_10006374_pt1 | contig 12241 bp, 14 predicted proteins | sample IncBWC30MmetaG_FD_155454 | JGI IMG/M metagenome (GOLD analysis project Ga0210406, IMG submission 155454) | Forest soil microbial communities from Barre Woods Harvard Forest LTER site, Petersham, Massachusetts, United States - Inc-BW-C-30-M | ecosystem: Environmental > Terrestrial > Soil >...
CGCCAAACCCCCGCAAATCTCCCGCAATGACTTGGCGTGCCCCAGTTGGCAAAAAAGCATGGCCACGAACTGGCCCCAACAGGTGAACCCACGTGCGTGCCGTTCAGCGTTGTGCTTGCGAGCGGCAAATTCGAACTCCAGACGGGGAAATAACTGCAAGATTTGTGAGAAAATGCTGCAGACTCGAGTCATGGCTGAGCCTCCTTGATTTTGTGATCGGTTCTCGCAGAACCCGATCTAAAGTTATCAGAGGCTCAGCTTTTTTTTCGTCTAACTTCTCAGATTCTTAATTTGGACAAGAATGGTTCTTTCTATAGATTTCTTTCAAGTGACTCCAAAGAGCGGGGCATTCAGTTCGTTGTCAGCCGCAATCTGTCACCGATGCGGGCCTCAGTGAGGCCCAGTTTATGCTAATCGCAGGATAGGACCGGAAATTGCGCCCCGCGAAAGTAGTTCGTTACTCGTGCAGGAGAACACTTAGCAAAAGACCTCCCGGCCTGATTTATTATCAATGTGGGTAGAGCAATGATTTCTGGATCAGGGCAGCGACCAGGACGAGGTTTTTTGACCGCACGGGTGCTACTAGTCTTTCGGCTTGTACATTTGACTCTCACAATTAGGAAAGCGACTTCGGTTCGGCAATTTTTGCAGTAGGCGATTAATGTCCGCCAGCTCGAGTCCCAGCATCGGGGAAAAGAGAGATTTCTCTCTCCCGAAGCCGACCGCTTGTCAGCAGCGAAGCGGCCAATAAAAAGCGTCGGCCTGCCGCGTTTGAAGTGACCGCGTGACAGCTGACGCTAGCTGCCACGCAGACTGATGAAAGGCCTCGATATCGTCTGGCCGCTAGGGCTTTTTCTTGACCGGCGGCTGAGGCTTCTTTCCTGTGCCTTTGGGGCTGATCAGAGCCAAGAAATCCTTGGCGTTAAAGGGGTAACGACGGACGGACTGTTGTCCGGTGGTGCTTAGCGTGACGTCGACACGGCGATTGTTGGCGAGAACTAGAAGTGTCAGATTCCGCATCATTTTTTGACGTTCCGCGGCACTCAATTCGGGATTGTTGGCCATCTGTTCTTTGATTTGCTCGGCAGTCAGTTGGTCCTCTTCGCCAAACGCTTTCAGCTCAAAGTGGTCAGCGGGCACGCCGTGTTCCACCAGGAAACTCTTGGTGCGTTCCACGCGGCGCTCGGTAAGTTTCTTGTTGTATTCGGGCGTGCCGCGGGGATCGGCATGGCCGCCGAGGATCAGGTGGGCATCCGGCATGTACTTCAGATAGTTTTTGTAGTCCTCGGCGAGGGCTTTCAGGGTGTCCGCCTGACTGTCGAGCAGGCCACCCTCGGGATGCTCTTCCGTGGGCCGGGCGGTTTGGAAATAAATGCTATGGAGAGCCAGTCTGGCCTCCAATCGCTTCATTTCAGGAGCCGGCGGGGGAGGAGGCGGTGGTGGGGGCGGCGCCTGCACGTCCACCATGGCATTGGACGAGGCTGTGAGCGACGGAACACGGTCATCATTGACGTTGCAGGTTACCGTGATGCGGCCCGGTTGTGCGCCTTGTGTATTTAAGGTGGCGGTAGCGCCGTTTCCGGCAATGTCACCGGAACTTGCCGAGTAGCTGTAAATAAGCCTGCGTCCATCCGGGCTGCTGGCGTCGGAGTGGATGGTCGAAGACCCGCCAAACCGAACGCTCGCGGGATCTGCGGAGCATGAAATTACTGGCGGTCGAGGCTGTTTCACGGTGAACCTGGCGCTGCAAGAAGCGGAACCATTTTTTCTGCCATCACTCAGGTTGGCAGTGATCACGTACTCGCCGGGTTGCAATTCTGTTGTGTCAACCTGCGCGGAGGCACCACTGCCAGTGACTTTCACTCCGGTGCCCTTCCAGTTGTAGGTGACCGTGCGCTTGGGAGTGAAATTAGAGCCGGTGGCGGTGGCGGTAACGGGTTCGTTGGCGAAGACTTCGGCCGGCTGTATGGAGCAAGCTGCGGTTGGCGGCGGGGGAGGCGGTGCGCCGCCGAACATGAACACCAAGCCCGTTTGTGCGCGAAGGCCACGGATTTCCGTGGACGGTACGGACGTAGGACCATAGCGATAGTTTGACAACACAAAGTCGGCTCTAATCAGGCGCAGGGCAATGTGCCTGGAAAGGTTTGCATCAATACCTCCGCCGATCATGACGCCTAGTTTGTCGACATCATGGAAGGCATCCGGCATCAGGCGATGATCGCCCACTAAGACCTCAAGAAATGGGGAAAAGCGATGGTGGCGAAAGGTAATCTTGGGACCGAAAGAGAGGTTGGAGAAAGCGGCGTCGTCTATTCTGTTCGCGAACGTGGATTCGCGGCTGCCCCAATGGGTGCTGGTGTCGAGAGTGAGTCCCACCCAATTGTCGAAATTATAGGTGACGCTGGCGCCCGCGCCGCGCGGATTCCATTCCAGGCGGCTGCTCAGCGGGAGCAGGGCTCCAGGAAGATCGCCGTATACCGTCGCGCCGGGATCAAAGACGGAGTATCCGCCGAAAATCTCCCACTTCGGAGGGGGCTCGTCCTGAGCCGCGGCAAGAGCGGCACACGTACACAGGACAGCGATCATTGCCGCAAGCATTGCCAAACGGCGGACAAGGCGGCTCTTTAGATGAGATAACATGCGAATATTCCTCCGAACTCCGATAACCAGAAACCATTCATTTCGACCTGCCCGGGAGTGGACCAAGCCCAAGCTGGGTCCACAACCGAATACTTCACGGACAGGAAGGCACATTCACCGGATTGCTGTCCAATGCGACGGCTGCCGACCGATCCAGCGCTCGGCCATTTAGAGTCGCGCCGGTGGTAAGCGTGATGGTGGCGTTAGCCATTATGGTTCCTTGAAACAGAGAGTTGGTTCCAAGGGTCGCTGCGCTGCCGATCTGCCAGAAGACGTTATGAGCCGAGGCACCGCCGATGAGGAGGACTTGGCTCGCTGGTGTGCCCACGCCTCCCGCTGCCGTCGTCAGTGCGGTCCCCACCTTGAAGATCCAGACACCATTCGGATTGGTGCTGCCGTCCAGGGTGAGGTTCCCCGTTATTCCCAACGTGTTGGTGGCCTTATAAATGCCCGGGGGGAGGGTTTGCCCTCCGATATCCGCAGTGAGGGCCGCCCCTACCCCTGGCCCTCCTCCCGCGTTCATGGCGGCGTTAAACGCCGTGGTCAAGTCCGTCTGGGCGCCCATGGCAACGGCATCCCCTAGGTGCTCTGCGCCCGTGAAGATTCCCGGTCCCAGCACTCCCGGTGCCGCTCCAAATCCAGTGATCGAAGCTGCTGGCCATATCCCGATATCTCCCTTAACGACCGTGGGGCCGGTATTGCTAACGGAGGGTGTGGCGCCCAGAATTCCGAAACTGCAAGCCGCTCCTAATGGTATGGCCGCGGGCGGTAGACAGACAGGTGTGGTCGTGAAGGTCCACACGAAATTGGCGGCGAGCGGAGTGCCGCCGGTGGTGGTTGCTCCGGTGGTAATGGTGGCGGTATAGAGAGTGCTCGGTGAAAGAGCGGCCATGGGCGTAAAGGTGGCAATCTTTGTCGCCGCCACGTAGGTGACCGCGCCCAATATACTGGCCCCGCCAGTCCCCGTCAGAGTAAATGTCGTCATGTTGATGGTCGTGGGATTCATCGCCGTACTGAAGGTTGCGGTGATGACGGCGGTGTTGGGGCAAGTGGTGGCCGAGAGGTTCGGTGGAGTTACTGCGGTCACCGTAGGCGGCGGACAAGGCGGGGAAGTTGTGAAGGACCAAAAGAAATTGGCTGTCAGCCCATTGCCAAACTGGTCTTGCGCGCCAGTCGTGATGGTGGCGACATAGAGGGAGTTTGGCGACAGTGGGGCCGAGGGTGTAAACGTGGCAATGTTGGTCGAGGCAACGTAGGTGACTACTCCCGTTACGCTGGTGTTGCCTGTAGTCAATGTGAACGTCGTGGTGTTGATGGTCGCAGGGTTCATGGCCTTGGTAAAGGATGCGTTAATAACCACGGGATTACCACACGTGAACACCGAGCCGTTCAAAGGATTTGGAGAGACCACGGCGGGCGGAGTCAGGGGATCGCCAGGCTTCCCCGCTCGAGTGTCAGCGTCGCCGCAACCGGCAAGCAGGCCAGCCATTAGGAACGCCGGAATCCAAACCTTGCTAGACTTTGATTTGCGCATTAGCTTCTCCCCTTCGACACCATACAAGGCGTTCCCTACTGCCGACAGCTGCCGCAAAGGCTTGCAAAATTGGATGATTGTCTTGCTTCCCGATAAGAACAAACCGCGCGGGCGAAATTAGATATAGCAACGCATGAAATTACCGTCTGTGCAATTTTGTACAGCACGCATGAGCTAACGCCAAACAGTTAACTGTGCTCTGTTGCACAGTGGAGACAAGCATCTAGTTGGCGACTGGGGTGCGCCCGCGGAGCAGCTGGATTGTCTGAACAGGGAGTGCCTCTGGAGAGATAGCTATGGAATTGATTTCACGGTGGGCAGGAGTTTTGGCGAACGACAGGTCTTACTCGTCCAAAACAAATGTCAGCAAAGACTTGTTGATCTTAATCCTACGGCGGTGGTATTCGATGAAGCCCAGTCTTCTGAATTTGTTCATGAAGAGATTCACGCGAGAGCGCGTAGTGCCGATTATTTCCGACAACGTCTCCTGGGTAACATACGGCAGTTCGCTGTCTGGCTGGTGCTGCGCTTTCCCGTAGCGGCCGAGCACGAGTAGCGTTCGGGCCAGGCGTTTCTCACTCGAATTGAAGAGTTGATCGATCAAATCTTCTTCGACGCGATTGTTGTGACTGAGCATATAGTCGACAAAGTGGTTGGATAGCTTGTTCCGCGTACGGAGCATATCTAACAGTTCGTTCTTGTCGATCGCAAGAAGGGCAGTCGGCGTAATGGCAGTAGCCGTGCCCGTGCGGACCGGCTGGCCCGCCATGCAGCCTTCGCCAAAAAAATCGCTCGGACCAAACATCGCCACCACAGCCTCCCTACCCGACCCACTAACCACGGAGAATTTTACGTTGCCCTTTTGAATGTACATGACGTTATTGGCAGGGTCACCCTGACAGTAAATCGGCTCGCCTTTTCGAAATTCAGCAGCTTTTCTTGCCGTGCCCGAGCTATCGCGAAAGATCTCCGGGTCGATGGATTTCGTGTCGGATTCCTTGATTTTCATATCGGCACTGGGAATGGCCCAACTGTGATACAGCGATTGTGCGGGCGTATTGTCCAAATCAACGAGAACTTCATCTGTCCGGAACCCAGTAGGCCGGCGCCCTCGCAAAATCCCGGCCTGCGATTCGCTAGGGCTAGCGACCGACAGTTCTGGCATCCGATTAACTCCGCGCGGAGCAAGTTCACTTCTTAGCTTCCTGCTTCCCGACGTGCTCTCCCGGCAGAAAGCAGAGGATCTGCTGCTTTAATTGCGCATCTACTTCGTCTGCGATGGTCACAACGTCCGGAAGCAGCGTGCTAAATTTCACAAGATGCTCATTCCTGTGCAGCGTCGAAAAAATGCTGACCTGCAGGATTCGGGATTCATCTACGACCATGGCGGCGGAGTACCCTTGTTTTCTTCGCAGCTCTCCGTGATGACTGGCAGCGACCGAAATCGGAGCTTTTGATCCCTTGTCCTGGCGCAGCCTGGCAATCACGTCATGGAGGAGTCTCGGAAGATGGCCGGTGCGTTCTTCGAAGCTTAGCCGGATTCCCGAAAGCTCCGGCTCTTTCTCCACAAGTAGCATCCACTCATGAATCGTGACGTCGAGTTCACGTTCGAGAATGTCGGCCACGCGCTCTGTGTCTGTCGAGGCAGGGGGGGAGCCATTGCCGCCTCTCTGCAAAGCTATAGTTCTCGTCACCGTGGCCTCCGTTCATGCACGCTTAGTATTCCACTTTGGCAGCCGCGGGACTGTCTAATAAGACTCTACTTCTGTCCAAAATCGCTGAAAGAAGCCCTTCTTGGCGGGCTAACCCGTTGATTCATTGGGCGGGTGTCCCAGAAGCGTCGGCAAATGCCTTCTTTCTTGACAAGCAGGCTGGGACTTGTTGAGCATCCACCCTTAAAAAGCGAGGGTGGGGCACCCCTCCGAACGAGATGCTAGCGGCGGATGAGACGCATCCAGTCGCCCCAGTTTAGTCCGACACGGATCAAGAGAATGCCCGCGGCTTAGGCGGAGAATGTGGAGGACGAATTGATGCCAGGTGTAGCTCAACCGGTGTGACATGTGTGGAGATACGCGAGCCGGACGATCCATGAACACATATTTGTGGATACTTGTTCGGACGTAAGTTCGCTCTTTTTTCATTCGGAGAGGGTATCGTAGGAGAAATCTGCTGAACTCTTGCTGAACTATAGGCTGCAAATGAGGGCATCTGGCTGCAACTGAGCAGCGCCTAATGCAAACAAGACACGTAAAAATCGGTCAGTGCGAATCGGGCAGGCTGGTTTAGCAATCCGCCGCCTGCAGCCTCTCAGCCATCTCTCCGAACCTGCCTGCTCGGCCTTCCGTGCTACTACTCTTGCTACTATTTCGGTCGATTTGGCCCCTTCCGGAACCCGCTTAAACACTGGGGACTCATTCAAATCGAAAACCGATGTTGATAACAAGAAGCGTACGAATGCTCACCGACCTCTCGCCTCCCACTCACCAATGGGGGTTTCAATCCCACCCTCTCCGCCATCAATCGTTTCAAATCACTTTGACGAATTGTCGGGTATGCGTAGAAATGGCGGTGAGGCTTGGACGACGCTCTCGCCACGAAGATTCATTTCTTCGGTCCACTCCCTTCGGACCATCTTCGGTCCAAAACGGGCCACTTTAGGGTCGGTTTTCAGCAACTTGTCCGTGTAAAGGCAATCGAATCATCAGTGATTTTTGGAGCGGGCGATGGGAATCGAACCCACGTCCGAAGCTTGGGAAGTTCAGAACCGCATTCTTATCGCCTGAAGCTGTCGTCAAAGATGCCGTAGCGGCGTATCTATAGTAGGGCTACGCCTTCTAGTTGCGCCGCTTTGCGTAAGTCGGCATCTAGAGTTCCAAGAGGCAAATGGCGGCGATGAGCTAACTCCAAGTAGGCCGCATCGTACACCGTGAGGCCGTGTTTTTCGCTGAAAGCCAGGACCGTTTTTGCCTGATTGGCGTTGAGCGCCGGCTCCGTCTCGATGGGCAAGCGCGCAATCTCGTCCCAAAAGAGTGTCGGCTGGCCTGTCTTGATGCGTTTTCTACGGAGCGCAACCAATAGGCCGTTTGAGATTTCAGTGGGCCAGTGCGCGGGGACTACGATTCGATCACCTTGCCGCAAGCGCTCGAGAAGCCCGTCGGTCCAACTGCTGGCTTCGTCCTCAAAGCACCGAGCCAAGGCCGCTGAGGCGTCCACAACGAAAACGGCCATTAGTACTTGTGGCCTTCGTGGATGAAGTCCTTCGTTCGAATACCTGCGAGCTTGTTCCCTTTGCGCAACTCGAGAATTCGGTCGACGGCGGCGCGAACCGCCTGGAGATGCTGTTCGCCCGTAGCATCAAGCGCCTGTCGCGCCAGGATTTCTTGCACGTAGACCTCGACCGACACGCCGTGCGCCCGAGCCTCAGCCGCCAACTTGTCAGGAACCCTTATAGTCACTTCCATTTCGGGCCAAATTATGGGCCGTTTACTTTGCACGCTCAGGCGATCTCAGTGGCACGCGTGCCGTGGAGCAAGAGCGCTCGATAGCAGTAGTAGCACAAAAACTGTGCTACGCGTATTCGTATTCGCGAGTGAGGGCGTCCACTTCCACGCGCACATGCTTCTGCTTGTCCGAAATCTTCTCGAATGCCCGGATGTAGTCGCCGGCCCGTTTCTCTAGTCGTTTGTCGCGTGAGACTGCGACGGTTCGAGCCCATAGGTCGCTCTGGACTCCGATGCGATCCTCGTTGTTTTCCCACTTGGAAAGAGTCGTCTTGTCCACATGGAGCAGCTTGGCAAACTCCTCCTGGTTAAGTTCGACGTGCTTCCTTAGGAATCGCAGCTCTTCGCCGTCCAGCCTATAGGGCTTGCGCAGGATCGCCACAGCGACCAAGTGCATCATTTCATCGACGCCAGCGAGAACAGGGTCAACGTTGCCGCACTTCCCGCATTTGATGAGATCAACCCCGTGGATGACCGCACCTCGGAGCCCGGTTTCCTTGAATTCGTAGTCCCCGCGCACGATCCGGGCCTCTGAGCCGCAGTTGCTGCATTCTGCCTTTTTCATCAACGTTTCCCCTTTGACGAAATCGAGAACACGGTAATCAGAAACGCGGTGTCGACCGCCTGGAAACAAAACACAATCGCGAGCGACTTGCCTTCCAGTTCTCTGCCCTCGCAGTGGTATTTCCAATCGCCGCATTTAATGTCCTGCTCCGGTTCGTTGTATATCTGGCCCGTCTTGAGAACCCTCAGTGCGTCCTGGATGTCGAGCTTTTCGTTGGCCAGTTCATCCCGGAAGTGCTTCCCCGGTATGATTTTTCCGGAACTCACGCACTGCCGGAGCAGCTCTACCGCTTGAAACCGGGTCAGACGTTCTACTGACACTTGGTAATATACCAACCTTATCCTTTGCAGTCAAAGGCAGAGTCTTGCAGATTTCGGTTGACACGGTGGAACCTGCAAATGGAATTGGACCCGCGCTTAAAGGAAAAAGGGTTTGTAGGACGCTCGATGGGCACGTCCTCCACCCTCAAGCCGGCGAAGTTGCGCAACCGAACGGTGCGAGACATTCTGTCGTACATCGTTGTGAACAGCCAAGCCGAGGCTTGGATCGTTGCAGGGCCACCCAAGTGTCTCGGGTACACTCCGTATTGCGGGCTGTGGTACTTCATCGAGCGCGAGCACTCTGGCTCCTCATGCCAAGTTGTCCTGCGCAAAGTTCATGAGAACCTCTGAGTTCAGTAACCGGAGAAGTCCGGACCAGCACTTACCCACATGCACGGTGAGCACGTCCGCCAGCCGCTAGCTCATCAAGTGTCCCCCACTGACGAGAAGCGGCATTCCGAGGACGTAGGCGCTTCAAATTGTGTTTGTGGAACTCCATTCAAGCCGCCAGCGATAGGCCAAAGTGATATACACGCCTGGTGAGATTCTGGCCCCCGAATCGAACTGGCTGGGGACGCAGCTGACGCATGGCCGTTGGTCAGCCCGTTTGTATCAGAGCAAATCCTCTGATCCGTATGCGGGGCGAGCGGGGCAATTTAGGGCCTCCTCAAAAATCTAAGTGACTGTGGCACCGAGCCTTAGCTTAGATTTTTCCTCGTTCGCAACGAGGAGGCCGGGGGTTCGAATCCCCTCTCCTCCACCAAATCTCAAAAACGGCTGGCGGATGTCGCCATCGGTTCACGCTGTTAAGAGCGATAAAGTGAAGGCACAATTCAAAGAAGTGGTTTTAGCTCCGATTCAATGGTATCCGTGTATTCGAACCCGATAATCTTTCTGCGGAGTAATCCTTGGCGGTCATAGAGCATTGTGGTCGGTAATCCCTCTATGCCGCCAAACTTCTGTTTCAATTCATCGGATGCAACCGCTAATGGGTAACGGACTCCGATTCTCTTGGCAAACAAGACCGGGTCTTCGGTATCGATCATCGTGTCGAATTTAAATCCGACAACCACGAACCCGCGACGGCCGTAGCGGTCTAAGAGTTTCTGGTAGCCTGGCATCTCTTTTTTGCACGGCTGACATCATGTCGCCCAGAAATCAACGAGGACAACCTTCCCTCGAGGGCCGCCCGAGGAAAGCTCTCGTCCTTGCAAATCCTTCATCGAGAAATCAGGCAACCGTGAACCAATCTGGCCCGCCGCAATCGCATTTTCTTTCATCTGGGGTGGACTAGCCGAATCCTGGTTGCATCCGGCGAGTCCTGCCGTAGCGAGGGTCAGAACTAACAGAGGTTTTCTCAGCATCTATTCCTTCTTTTGCACTTCGAGAATCAACAGCTTCAGGGAAGCCGAAGGGTCTGCTTTCTTCTTCCCCGCGGGCTTTTTGTAAAGCTGACCACGAACAGTGACCATCGTTTGGGTATCTGCGAGGGCTTCAAGCCCTTTGGACAACTCATTCGGTGTGAGCGCGAAAGACCGATTCGGCTCAACCTGTAAGGCAAAGTTGCCCGAAGAGTCCTTCACGATTTTTCCGCGCGCAGTCATAAGCATTTCCGCCGCAGTCACACCACTGTCGTAGGTCGCCTTCAGAAGCTGAATGGGGTCAATCTGCCCGTCCTCTTTGGGCGTTACCTCAACCTTTCCATCGATCAAGCTGACTTCCACATTTTGAACGCCAGACTGGCGTCCGAGGTGTTGCTTCACCCCGTAGGCTCAAAAGTTTCAAGTCATGCCTTCGACGCGCATTTCAATGTGCTTGATTTGCGCTTGAGCGACTGGACTAACCATCGAGACGAGCAGGGCAAGCAGGGCCAGTTTCTTCGTATTCATCGTTCCTCCTTTCCTTAGCGGTGCATCCGAAATTGCTGCGTTATTCCAAAACTGACATGACGGCGAACGGGCATGAACATCGCGCCCGTGGAATGCGCCACGTCCCAATCCATCCCGAGCCAGAGATGCATTCCGGGACGCACCCCCACGTAGGTGGTGATTCCGGCAAGCAGCGCATCACCGCCGCTCCCGCTCTGTATTACGGCTCCTATGCGATCATCCTGAGAATGCAACCAGGTCAGCACCGGGCCAATGAACCATTCACGAGCGACGTTCTTGGATTCATAGGGTCTGTACGAGAGCCAGAAGCGTGATTCGATGTTGCTGCCGAGTCGTGTTGCCTGTGTTCCCTGAGAGCGGATCAAGGAATGGAAATCCTCATCAGCGACAAGGCGCCTCAAATTGAAAAGACCGGTGTACGTCCAATTTGCTGCCAGGAACAGATCGGTTGAGCCCGAGCCGGGTTGCAGACCGGCAGGCAGTCGTTTCCCGTTTGCGTCGGGCAAATCTGTTCGTCCCGTCTGGATCTTGGGGCCAAACGTGACGGATGCCTGCGTAGTACCGCGCTCCGAATCTCGTCGATAAAAGCGGTATTTGATGAGCACCATCGCATCGCCCAGGCCTGTTCCCCCAACGGCCGCTGCGTTTCCGGTGTCAAAGTGATTCGTCACTACCGGAACGAGAACGCTCAAATCAAAATTGCGATAGAAACCCCAGGTAGAGTTGAAATCACCCTCGTGGGAAAAAGTAGGGAAGGCTGTTACAGGAATACCGCCTGAAATTCCCGGCGTGAGGCTTCGTGTGGTGAAGATGGAATTGTAGGAGATGAGTCCGCCACCGGGGAACAGGGGCGGAGCCGTCTCCGGTGCAGGGTTGCGCTTTGGTTGCCGAAGCACAAAGCAGCGAGAGGAAGAGAAGGGCCACACGCGAAAATTGCTTAGTGAAAAATAGGTTTCGAGTTCTCACAAATGCTTCCTCCAGTAGAAATGGGCATGCCGAAGCACACTAATGCTTCAAGCCGGGAGCCGACTGGAGGTCTGGCTAAATACGAAGAGGTAGTGGGACTAGGGTGTAACGGATTGGCGGAGCGTGGCAATACGCCGCAATCATGCGGTTAGACGCGCCTAAGGCGATTGAATCGCTAGTCGCTGGCAGCAATTCAAACACAAGAGAAGAGTAGGAAACGCCATGCACGGAGGACGGCTGCACAAAAGGAGCGTGCATCGCCGGCATGGTCTTGCAGCAGTCCTGCCCATGATGGCCACCTGACGAACACGGCATCGAGTTGCAGCACTGCATCGCTTGCTCGGGGTTGGTTGCGGCTCCGCAGTCAAAAGCATACGCCGCGAGGGTGACCACGAGGAGTGCCAGCAGAATTGGTTTTGCGAGACTCACTGCTATCAAGTTAGACGTGTTCTGCCTCCCGGTCAAGCCAACCCTATGCCCTCGTCTCTTTCGTCCCGGCTGTTCCATGACGGGCACGCGATTGAGCACGGCTCGAAAACGGGTAGCGGGTCAGTTTCCTGTAACCGCGTTCGGGCCCTTGACATTCGTCCCTGTACAGCGCGGAAATGTACTTGACCTTGGAACCTGTTCCAACCCTTAGGCTTCTAGCGTGAGTTCCGTTTCCAAAACTCGACATCTTTACTGCGGCGAATTGGCCCGCCTCTGCGGAGTAAGCCCGGACACCGTTCGCTTCTATGAGCGGCGACGGCTTCTGCCATCAGCGGCGCGAACGCCAGCTGGATACCGTGTTTTTCCGCCAGATAGTTTGGCTCGGATGCGCACAATAA